>JAEAMG010001738.1_pt1 | contig 15522 bp, 15 predicted proteins | sample 8958741 | NCBI WGS metagenome assembly JAEAMG01 (sample SAMN16933256, study PRJNA681125) | bioreactor sludge metagenome | isolation source: anaerobic bioreactor treating anionic surfactant - SDBS | place: India: Bengaluru | collected 2019-02-28
AACAAGACCAAAATCATCGCGCTGTGCCAGTCGGAGCAGGCGATGGCCGAGACGGCGGACGACAAGGTCAGGCTTGCGGGCCTGCTCGTCGAGCGGCTGACCGGGGCCGGCGTTCCGCTGGACGACATCCACATCGATCCGCTGGTCTATCCGCTGTCGACCAATCCGAAGTCGGCCGCCGCCACGCTCGAGGCCATCCGCCGGATCATGATCGAATTCCCCGGCGTCCATACGGTCTGCGGCCTGACGAACGTCTCCTTCGGCCTTCCCGCGAGAAAATTGGTGAATCGGGCGTTCCTGGCGGCGGCGATCGCGATGGGGCTCGATTCGGCAATCATCGATCCGACGGACAAGCTCCTCTTCGCGATGCTCAAAGCCTCAACCGTGATCGCCGGCAAGGATGACTTCTGTATGGAGTATATCTGTGCATTCCGTGAAGGGCGGGTGGAATAGCGGAGGGTCGGAGATCAGTCAACGTTCTGTTCGATTGACTGCTTTCGGTATTCCGTCGGGGAGATCCCCTCTTTTTTCTTAAAAACCTTGGAGAAGTGGCTGGGGTCCTGGTATCCGACTTCGAGGCAGATCTGCAACATGCTCAACTCCCTTTGAATGAGCAGTTTTTTCGCGATCGAAATCCGGACGGAGGTGAGGTAGTCGAGGAAGGAGATTCCCATCTCTTCCCGAAACAGATGGCTGAGATAGTAGGAATTGACTCCGACGGCCAGGGCCGTTTTTTTTAAGGAGATCTCCTCGCTGTAATGCCCCCAGATATATTCCTTGGCTTTGATGAAAAGACGGGTATGACGGATGTTCCGATTTTGATAGATGCACTCGAAGAGTTGGTCGAAGGCCTTTTTCAAGAAATAATAAAGGGTTTCCTGTGAGTCGTCCTGAGACAGGTTCTGGACATACTGGTATTTGAACCCGAGAATCTCCTCCAGGTTGGCGCCCGCCTCCACCGCCGCCCGCGCAATGATGAAAATGATCTCCAGGGCCCTGGCTTTCAGGATCCCAATATGTTCATGGCTTCGGAACAGCGTCGTTCCGAGAAGATCGTCCAGCAATTCCTTTGCCCCTTTTCGATCCCCCATTTTGATGAGCTCGATCAGTTCTTTTTCCTTGTAAAGATTCCCCCTTGCGTGAAGATCGGACAGGACGACCGTCGGTTCGGCGGGTGTCTGCTGTTTGCTGATGTAAAGTTTTTCCGCCAACTGCGCCTGCTGCTCATTGATTTCATGTTCCCTTTGCAGGGACATCGAGTCCATGTTGGAGAAGTAATTGGCGATCATGAACAGAAGATCGGCTGCGGCCTGAACCTGGCGTTCCGGAAATACGGGAATTTCCGCAAGACTTTGCCTGAGCGATTCCCCGTCGTTCGGCAAAAGCTCTTTTGCTTTGTCGACAATGCTCTGCTCGAGCAGCGGATTGAGCGGTCTGAGGAGTATCGGACCGCAAACAAAGGCGGAGAGGGGCTTCCGCCGCTGGAAAAGCGGTGCGGTGAATTCGATCATGTCCATGTGACATTGAAAGATATAGGGCTCTCCCGTTTTGATTGACATCCGGATGGCGCGATTGATTTCGTTGAGACAGTTTTCCCGCCCCAGTGAACAGCTCCTGATAGCTTGACAAAACGGGTGGCCTTTCCCTTCGATCGATCCGATTTCCTCCAATCCTTGCAACGGGAAGAGGCGGGCCTGCATTTTGGTGGCCTGTTGAAAAGAGTCGATGATTCGCGAGAAGAGATGGTTTTCAGACAGCTCGAAGCCCGATATCCGGAGAGGGATTTCCTGATTCGAAAGCATTCTTGATTCTCCCCCCTTTCATTCCGACCAATAACGCCTTCGCCTTGTTCACGCCATCCATCGCATCCATCCCGAATCCGTCCGCCCCGATGCTGTCGGCATACTCCTGGGTGATGGGCGCGCCGCCGACAAGGGTGCGGACATTTCCTTTGAGACCGGCTTTCTTCAACGCGATCAGTGTGTCTTCCATGGCGTGCATCGTGAGGGTGTACAGACAGGAGAGCAGCAGCAAATCCGGTTTTTCCTTCCGGACGGCCTTGATAAAATTTTCAGGCGTCACATCAATTCCGAGATCAACAACCTCGAATCCGTTTGCCTGCATGAACATGAGGACAATGTTTTTGCCGATGTCGTGGACATCCCCGCTCACGGTTCCCGCCAATGCTTTTCCGACAAAGCGTGGTTGTGCCACCTTCAGTGAGGGCTGCAGGATGCCGAGGGAAAGCTTCGTTGCAATGGCAGAGATCAGCACATTCGGGATAAAGTATTCGAAGGTCTTCCATTTATCTCCTACGATTTCCATCCCGTGCAGGATTCCCTTTTCAATGATCATTGATGGGGCAAGGCCCTCCCGGAGACATTTTTCGGTGAGGGCGACGGCTCTTTGGATATCCCCCTTCACAATCGCGCATTCCAACTGATGGATGAAGTTCATGGGATTCAGCGGATCCAACCTTTCTTGTGCAGTGTGTGTTACCTTATCCTACCCGCTCGAACAGTGAAAGCGGAAGAGGGACAAGCCCGGTTCGTATTTCAAAGAGTCCGCAACGGCTCATCGCGGAGGTTTCCGAAATGATCACGTCGGACATCAGATTTGTCGGTAACGGGAGATGCGGCGATGAATTTTCCACTTCATTTTCTGGAGCAGAAACCAGAAGTAGATCTCCTGGGGAAGGTTGGTACGGGACTTTTTCAAAGCCCGGATTCCCCGTTTCGCGGAGGCCAACGCCTCGGACGGACGGCCTGCGTCCAGATGCAGGTTGCTCAGCCGCAGATAGGTAAAGGGGGTGAGCGCCCCCTCTTGCGCACTTCTGTCGTAGCTGTCCAATGCACGCCGCAGATCCCCGATCGTTTCGTACAGGATCCCCATCTTGTTGTAAATCAGGACACGACCGGCGCTCTTGGGTGGGTAGTTCTTCAAGGCCTGGTGAAAGTAGCCCTCGGCCTCGTCAAAACGGCCTTCGTTGAACCGTTTTTGACCCAGCATCACCGGAGCGAGAGCCTCCATGGTTTCATCGGAAATGGTGGTTTTCGGGATCAGATCGTGCCAGCCCATACGTTGCGCTCGTCATTCTTTGTTTGATTGCCGTATCTCCACCCGTTGCCCGGGGCGTTGACCGGAAAGGGACTCCCCCCTTGTCGCCCGGAAAACGGCGCTAAGGAGGGAGTCCGCATCCGACCTGTGGAGTTGGTACGCACTTTCAACCCATCCCATTCATTCATCCACTTCCACGACAGGCACCCGCCACAGGGCCAGCATGATGGTGCCGGCCACCAGTGCGGCGATGATCCAGTACCAGAAGGCGGCGGTCCAGCTGTAGTTGTCCACCAGCCATCCGGTGAAAATGCCGGTCATCGCGGCGCCGAGGTAGCCGAAACCGTCAATGAAGCCTGCGGCCGAGGCCGCGGCTTTGCGACCGGCGAAATCCTGCGCCGCATGTCCCACCATCAGCACGTGGGCACCGTAAGTGCAGAATCCGATCACGGCCAGGTAGATCAGGCTCAGCACCCATGCCCCCTCAGGCGCATAGTAGAACAGATAGGAGAAGATGGCCAGACCGAAGAGACAGAGACAGATCACCGGGGCCCGGCGATTTTGAAAGAATTTACCGGTGGCCCATCCGCAAAAGATGGAGCCGCACGAACCGGCGATGGGCAAAACGGCCACCGAAATGCCGGCACTGCTGATCGAGGCCCCCTGGACTTCAATCAAGAAAACCGGCGCCCAGTAGAAGAAACCGTAGCGGATGATGTCCAGTCCGAAGAACGCGATGGAAACGCCCCAGATGCGCGGGTTGGTCAGGCATGTCTTGACCGTATAGCCGAACCCCATGTGCTTGTCCTCGGTGACACGGCAAACCGGAGCGGATGTGGGGTCGAGCGTTTTGGGTTCGGGGGCTTCACCCGCGGCGATCTTCCGAAGCTGTTCGATCGGCGGAAGCCCGACCTCCTCCGGCGCGTTGCGCAGGCGGATCACGAAGTGGATCGAGGAGATGAGGAAGATGATGGCCGGCACCCAGAAGAGGGCGCGCCAGGTGTAGTTCGCCGCCAGATAGGAGGCCAGCAGCCAGGCGACCGCGTTTCCGATCTGGTAGCAGGAACCCATCAGGCCCATCCATTTCCCGCGCTGGGACACGGTGAACCAGTTGGCCATGGTCTTGACCTGGGGCGACCATCCCATGGACTGGAAGTAGCCGTTCAGGCCCCAGACGACCAGCATGAAGCCGAACGCGGTGGAAAAACTGAAAATGATGTTGAGCAAGGCCGAACCCACCATTCCCACGAAGACGAGCTTGCGGGCCCCGTATTTGTCGCCCAACTGGCCGTTGACGAACTGGCCCAGCGAATACATGATGAAAAGGGCCGTGCCCAGCAGGCCCAGAAGGGTTTTGGAGTATCCGAACTCGTCGGAGAGGCCGGGCAGCGCAAAGGATATGTTGGCGCGGCACAGGTAGTATGAAGCATAGGTGAACCAGATGGTGATGAAGATCCTGATTTGCCAGCTCTTCCAGGCGGAAAGGATATCCGTTTTACTCATTTTGCCGACATCGTATTGCGTCAATGTGCTCATAGATCTCCCTCCATATGCTTTCCCGAATCGGGTGGTTTGAGGATCCTTTCTGTCAATTCCGTCGAGGGTTTATCTGAGCTTACCCTGCAGAATGAGCTTGGGTTTGTCCTTTGCCACCAGAGCCCCCAAGGCCGCCTTTACCCCCACCGGATTGGGCATGGGTTTGCCGCCCGGGTTGAGATAGATTCCCGCCGTCACAAAGCGCTTGTAGATGTTCTTTTTGATCGTTCCCTTAAAATCCACTTCTCCCTTCTCGTTGACCGTGAGAACGTGGGGCGCTTCGCCGATGCCTTCGAACATCAGGCTTTTCTCATTGACGAAGAAAGCGGTGTAGACGCCCTTGGGATCCAGTCCGGTGATCCGGATGGCGACATCGACGCCGCTGGCGGTGTTGATCGTGAGCGTGCCCTTTGCCTCCCCCTTGACCCCCTTGACCTGAACGAGAGCTATCTCCTTCAGGTCGCCCGATTTGGGCGGGTCTGCGGCCAGGGCCAGACCAACCCAGACCAGCGCCAGTGCCGCGATCAAAATGATTGAAATCTTTTTCATAACGACACCTCCCTTTTTAAAAATGGATATTGCCCTATCTCCTGCCATTTTTTCGGCATCCATCGTTCCGGAATGAAATCGCCCCATTCCATCAGATCCTGCACCGCCAAGCGATCGAACGGAAAAGCCCCGGGTCAAGACGCCGTTTTCGCGTCCGGTTTAACCGGTCATCAATAAACCCCATATTCGTGATAGGCCTCGAACAGAGCCGCCACATTCTCGATTGCGGTGTCCGCCTGGATATTGTGGGACGTTCCGAAAATGTAGCCACCCCCGGCCTTGCCGTTGTCCGCGGCGTACTTCACCATTTTTTTCACATCCGCCGGCGTGCCGAGCGGGAGCACCTGCTGGATGTCCATGCCGCCCTGGAAGGAGAGGTGCTTGCCGAATTCCTTTTTCAATCGTTTGATGTCCATGTTGGTGGCCTGGGGCTGCAGAGACTGGAGGCAATCCAGACCGTTTTCAATAAACTGGGGGATGAGGGCGTAGACGTCCCCGCAGGTATGGTACATCACCTTCAGACCGTATTTATGGGCGATATCGCAGTATTTTCTGAACCCGTCGGCGAAATACCGCTTCCACATGCCTGGACTCACGAGAGGTCCGCTCTGGCCTCCCATGTCATCGCCCATCATGAACATGTCCATCTCTTCGGCACCGGCCTCGAAAACCTTCGGGTTGTAGTTTACGAAATAGTTGACAATATGATCGCGGATGCACTCGACGATTTTTGGGTTCGCGGCGAGGTCAATAAAGGTCTGCTGAATGCCCCGCATGTACATCATCGGCTTCAGTTGAGCCGTTCGGTCCAGCCGGTCGCCCTTGTTGAGGACGAAATACTGCGGGTGCCATTTGGCGCAGTCCTCCTTCACCTTTGAATAATCCCACCAGTCGGGGGAGGGCCAACGGGTATAGGAATTGATTTCCTCGACGGTTGTCATATGCTCCAACGGCGACCAGGACACTTCCTTGAATGTCCCCTCGTGAGGCGTGCCCTTCCCGTAGGTCACGACTTTTCGCCTGACTCCCCAAAGGTCCTCCACCGTCCCGTCGTCGTACTTCTTGAATTCCTGACCTACGTAACTGGCCCCGTAGTTGTCGCGGACATCCACACCCAAAAACTTCAGAAGCTCTTCCTCATTCTCGCATCCCCAGTATGCCATGCACCGCTCCTTGATCTCGGGTACCATCCAGTTGTCGATGGGAATGCGATCCGGTTCCTCGAAGTTGATTGCTTTACGGGTCCTCTGGCGGGACGTCATTTTTTCATTCTTCGCCCGGAGTTCATTGATTCGATATCTCCGATCCTTGTAGATTTTATCCTCATTCATGTCCTGCCTCCTTTTCAGTGAGCCTGGTGTTGGAAGGGTATCGCGAACCCTCGCGACATTGGCTATTTCGCCTGAATCAGGCTTCTTGCCATTTTAGCCGCCCGGGGCGCGTCCGGCGCATACCCGTCCGCGCCGATCAGGTTGCAGAAGGCCTGATCGATGGGGGCGCCCCCGACCAGGACCTTGATTTTATCCCGGATTCCCTGGTCTTTCAAGGCCTGGATGACGTCCTTCATGGCCAGTCGGGTCGGCGTGTAGAGAGAGGAGAGGGCCAAGATGTCGGCTTCCTGGTATTTTGCTTCTTTCAAGAAACTGGCGGTGGAGACGTTGACTCCGAGGTCAATCACTTTGAAGCCCGCTCCTTCCAGCACCATCGCGACGATATTTTTGCCGACGTCGTGAACGTCTCCCGCCACAGTGCCGATCACAATGGTTCCCAGGGGCTTGTGCAGGGTTCCCTCTGACATTTTGGGCCGAAGAACCGCAAGGGCCTCCTGTGCTGCTATGGCGGCAATCATGAGTTCCGGGACGAAGGCCTCGAATTTCGAGTATTTCTCTCCGATGGCGTCCAGTCCCGGAACGAGCCCCTCACTGACTATCCGGTCAGCGCTGATGTTATCGCCAAGGAGCTTTTGAACCAGCGGTTTGATTTCTTTTTTATTCCCTTTCTCCACGTACTCGGCCAATTGTTTTAACGTAGACATTCCAGCACCTCCCTTGAATAATTGATAAGGATCATCCACATTGACCCGTTTCCTTAAGCATTTGCGGCCGCCGATGCCATTCTTTCCATAGCCCGTCGGCCTGCTTTTTTCTCACCTCCTTCCCGATATTCCATTTCCACAAAAGTGGTTTCAGGGATCAACGGCTTTACACGGGAACGGGCCCCGCTGCCGCAAGAATGACGGTTGGTCGAGTTTTACACGAAAGCCGAAGTATTTTGATGATCTGCTGGATCCGAAATTGGCCTATATGAGAAAAAAATGGGGCTGTCTATGGAAATTTTGTGAAGATTAAGGCGATATTGCGAAAAAAAGGAAAGCAATCGGTCAAAGAATGGTTGAAGGATCTGCGGACCCCGCTAAAAAGTGCCTGGATATTTCTGCCACAAGCAAGACCGGGCCATCATGAAAAATCTCTGCTTCTCGGTCAGGGCGAAACGTGCAATCAGGAATGGCTCGATTAGGCTTTGCCCGGTATAAAAATTTGGGGACGGATTTGAAATCCTCCTCCATATTTCTATGGTTTGCCGATCGACGGCAGGTGGGGGAAGTCATCCGCCATGTGCGGAATGAACAACGCAGAGGTGAACTCCTCCTGGAACGCATCGGCCAGCGTCAATTCGAGATATTCGACCTGCCGAGCCATCTCTTCGGCCTCGCGACGTTTGTCCCGGTTTAGCAACGCGATTCTTGCCCCGTCGCCTGCCGCATTTCCGACGGACGAGACGTGGCTGATTTCGCAATCGGGAAACATCCCGAGAAACATGGCCTCCGTCTTGTCGATATAGCTCCCGAAGGCGCCCGCCAGGACCACGCGCTCCAGTTTTTCGATACCCAATTTTTTCATCAACAGTTTTGCGCCGGCATAAAGCGCGCCTTTGGCGAGCTGGACGTTCCGGATGTCCTGCTGGCTGATCGTGATCGGTTTCGCCAGAGAGGTTTCGTCCGGCCATGCAATCACGAACTCAGGCTGCCCGTCGGTCGTCAAGATGCGAGACGTCGCGAGTCCGGTCCGAAAACGACCGCTTGGATCGATAACGCCTGCCCGGTAGAGTTCGGCCACCCCGTCGATGATTCCGGAGCCGCAGATCCCCAGCGCGCCGGTGATCCGAAACTCCGGCCGCCAGCGTTCCTCTCCGATGATTTTAAAAGAAACCTCGAACGTTTCGGGATCGACTCGAATCCGCTCGATGGCGCCGGGCGCCGCCCTCATGCCGAACCGGATATGGGCTCCCTCCAGGGCGGGGCCGGTGGCGCAGGATGCGGAAAGGAGTCTCTCGCGGTTTCCCAGCAGCATCTCTCCATTGGTTCCCACATCGATGATCAGCGTCATCTCCTCCCGGCGATAGGGTTCCTCCGAGATCAGCACCCCTACGTTGTCCGCGCCGACAAAACCGGCAATAATGGGGAGGAAGTGGACGTTGGCGGCAGGGTTGGCCTTGAGACCGAGATCGCGCGCCTTGATGTCCAGACTGCGATGTACGGCGGGTGTAAAAGGAGAGAAGCCGAGCGCGCGCGGATCGATTCCAAGCAGCAAGTGGTGCATCACCGTGTTTCCGACGATTGTGATCTCGAGAATGTCGGCCGGGGAGAGGTCGTGATCCCCGGTCACGGTCCGGAGGAGATGGTTCAGGCCATCGATGATGACTCCACGCATCTTGTCCATGCCGTCCGGGTTGTCCATCACATAGCTGATCCGTGCGATCACATCGTCGCCGAACGTGATTTGCGGGTTCATGAACGATTCGGTGCCGACGATCCGGCCGGTGCGGAGACTGCACAGGTATCCGGCCACGGTGGTCGAACCCACGTCGATGGCAAGGCCGTAAGCCTCCTCAACCGCTCCCGGAAAGACGGCGAGGATCTCCTGTTCCATCCGGACAGCCGCCGTAACGGTCCATTTTCCCTGTCGGAGGGCGCCGGGAAGGGCGAGAAGGGCGGAATAGTCCACTTCCAACCGATGTAGGCCGAAATGTTCCGCAAGGGACTCCGACAACCGTTCGAAGTCCCCGAGCGGATGGTCCAGAGTCGGGGAGGGAAGCGTCACGGTGAAGAGACGGACGGCAGGGTTCAAATGGATTTTTTTGTCGGTTGCATCCTTTTTGACCACCTGATTGCCCGTTCGGCTCTGCTCCGGCACAAAGATCAGAACATCCCCCCGGATGGTTGCCGCACAGGCCAAACGGAAGCCCTGCGATCGGTCGTATTCGGTGAGGTTTTTTTTCTCCTCTTCGGTGATCGGAGAGAGATGATCGGATAATGAATGGATTCCATGCCGGTCAAGGTTTTTCGAATCGATCCTGATTTTGCACTTGCCGCAGCTCTTCTTTCCACCGCAGACGGACTCGATTCCGACACCCAGGATCCGTGCAGCCTCCAGAATGGTTTTTCCTTCCGGGATTTCCCCTCTCCTGCCGGAGGGCTGAAAAATCACCTGACAGGTCTTCATTTTTCGGTCTCCTTTATCCCCATGCGTTGCATCCGAGACTGCAAACCCCATGGATATCCGTCGTTACCGTAATTCTCGCTCGCTTAATCATGAACAAACGGCCGCCGTCAAGGTAAAAAAATCAGATGATCCCATTGGCGGCCCCACTTGGAGAGAAGAAGTTTCCTGACAGTTCGAAAACTTCCTCGGTAAATAAAGCCGTTATTCTTGCTTTGCGCGAAATGGATATGCTAAAATTATTTTGAACGTGAGCGCACCCTATCATGGAAAGCCGTAAAATATCCGACAAGCCGGGATCCCCGAAAAAAAGGCGCCCCGGAAAAGATCTTGCCCGGGACATCGATCTCTATCACGAGGACCGCTTGGCGACCCTGGGGATGATGGCGGCGGGGATCGCACATGAATTGAACCAGCCGCTCAACACCATCCGGGTTGTGACGGACGGGTTTCTGTTCGGTCGCAGCGAGGGGTGGCCGCTCGATCCCGCAGAACTCTTCGACGGGTTGGAGATGATTTCCCGACAGGTGGCCAGGATGGATAAGGTGATCCGGAATATCCGGAATTTTGCCCGGGAAGGACGCGATTTCGAGGGCGAGTCCGTAAGGGTCAACGAGGCGATCGAAAATGTCTTCTCCATGATCGGCCGTCAGATCGAGGCCCACGGGATCCGCGTGGAGAAGGATCTGGATCCGGAGCTTCCGCGGATACGGGCTTCCCTCAACGGGCTAGAACAGGTGGTGATGAACCTGATCGTCAACGCACGCCAGGCGCTCGATGAAAGCGCCGTCGATCCGAAGAGGCTGTGGATCCGAACGGAAAGCCGGGAGGGTACGATCCGGATCGAAGTGAGCGACAACGGCGGCGGCGTTCCAAAGCACCTTCTGGAACGGATCTTCGATCCGTTCTTCACGACCAAAACCGCCGGCAAGGGGACAGGGCTGGGACTGAGCATCAGCCAGTCCATCATCAGCCGGTTCGGCGGCCGGATCGAAGTTCACAACAATGAAAACGGTGGCGCAACCTTTCTGGTCACCGTCCCCGCCGGGGAGGTCCTGTCTTGAACATCCTGCTGGTGGACGATGAGGCGGACGTCCGCATAAGCATCTCCCGTTTTCTGGAGAAGCTCGGTCATGTCGTGACCTGTGCGGCAGACGGCATGGAGGCGCTGCGGGAATTCCACTTGCGGGAAATCAACCTCGTCATCACCGATATCCGGATGCCCGAAATCGACGGACTGGAGTTCCTCCGGAGGATCAAGGTGATCGAGAAATCGCCCGTGGACGTCATCGTTGTGACCGGCCATGGGGATACGACCAGCGCGATCCGGGCGCTCAAGTACGGTGCCTTCGATTATCTTCAGAAACCGATCGATGTCCGGGAGCTGGCCATCGTAATCGAACGTTCCGCGGCCTATCTGACCCTGCGCAACAACTACCGGCATCTGAAACAGGAATTTCAGGAGCGGGTCCACAGCGAAACGCAGGCCGTTCGGGGAGAGGTGGAACGGCTCCGGGAAGCCTATCTGGAAGAGGTCGGACTGGACGGTCTCGGCGTCTATTCCGACGCGATGTGCCGGGTGGTCGCCCATGCGGAAAAATACAGCACGGACCGGGATATCCCGGTCCTGATCGAAGGGGAAAGCGGCACCGGCAAGGAACTGATCGCGCGGTATATCCATTTTTTCGGAGCAGGCAGCGCCATTCTCCCTTTCGTGGCGATCAACTGCGGCGCCATCAGTCAGGAACTCTTCGAAGGGGAGCTTTTCGGCCACGATCCCGGCGCCTATACGGGCGCCACGACACGTGGACAGATCGGAAAGATCGAGGCAGCCAACGGCGGAACGCTTTTCCTCGACGAAATCGGCGAACTGCCGCCGGGCGTCCAGGTCAAACTCCTTCGGGTCCTTGAAGACAAAAAACTCTACCGACTCGGCAGCATCAAGGAAATTCCGGTGGATATCCGGATCATCTCCGCTACGAACAAGGACCTGCATCGGGAAGTGGAGGCAAAAAGGTTTCGCCTCGATCTCTTCTACCGGGTGAACATGGGTCATATCCGGATTCCCCCCCTCCGGGAAAGACAGGAGGATATCCAGCCGCTGGCGATCCGGTTTGCGGAGAGGGCCGCCCGTCGTCGGGGACTGAAGTTTGACGGTTTCACACCGGCGGCAGAGAAGTTTCTTTACTCCTTTGACTGGCCGGGAAATGTCCGACAACTCAAAAACGCGATGGAACGGCTGGTCTTGATGCAGGTTTCGGACCGCGCGGATCTGGAGGACTTGGCCTTCATCCGCGACGACGCGACCGTACCCGAAAAACCGGCAGCGGTCGCGCCCATTCCGGCGGACGGGGATTTTAAACTACCGGAAGCGGGGTTGGACATCGAGGCGTTCAACCGAAAGATCATCCGGATGGCGCTGGAAAAGCACGGGGGCAACCGCACCAAAACGGCGAATTATCTGGGGATCTCGCGGCGGGTGCTGGAGGGACGTTTGAAAAAACTATGAGCGGAATGCCGGGGGATTTTTATGAAGAACGAAGCCCCCGGCATTGAAGTCGGTTCTATTGAGCCGTCACCCCTTTTTCCCCTCGGGCGGCTTGACGATCCAGACCAGGATCATCGATGCCAGGCACATCACCCCGGCAATGATGAAGGAGGCGATGTAATTCCCCGCCGGGTATTTGCCCGTCGAGACGACGCCCGCCGCCAGGCTTTCGAACGGAACCTCCTGGACCACTCTCATCAGTTTTGGGGCGATCCAGGGGCCGAACAGACCTGCCATCCCGTAGGCCATGAACATGCAGCCGTAGTTCACCCCCATGTTCTTCGTTCCGAAATAGTCCGCCGTCAGCGCGGGATAGACCCCCAGAAAACCCCCGAAGCAGAAGCCGACCGACATCACGCCGATCAGGAACAGCGGGAACGAGGTGAGCCAGTTCAGCGCAAGCATGACCACACCGCTGTAGAGGAACATGATGTAGAGCGTGTTTTTCCGTCCGATGCTGTCCGAGACCTTCCCCCAGAGGATGCGTCCCAGCGCGTTCATCACCGAAATCGCCATGACGGCGGTGGTCCCCTTGGTCAGGATCTCCAGATAGGTGTCCTTCGGGATGGTTGGAAACTGCTGGACGAGGCTCAGGATGGAGAAGGACTGCCAGATGTTGACCGTGTTCATGATGATCAGGAAGCCGGCGGAGCATCCCGCGAAGTAGGTGATCCAGAGCAGCCAGAAACGGGAGGTCTTGATCATCTCCTGCCACGTGTAATCGACACCGACGCAAGCCCCCTTAGCGCCGGTCGCGGCCGGCGGCGTCCAACCGGGGGGACAATAGCCGGCAGGAGGATTGATCATGAACTGTGCGCCGATCATGACGATGACGAAAAAGATGATGCCCAGATAGAGGAAGGTGTTCATGACGCCGACGGAGAGGATCAGCGATTTTGCCACCGGGGCGAAGACAAGACCGCCGCCGCCGAAACCGGCAACCGCCAGGCCTGAGATGAGGCCGCGCTTGTCCGGGAACCATTTGACGCAGGTCGCGATCGGGCAGACATAGGCGGTGCCGATCCCGAGGCCGCCGATGATCCCGAAGCCGAGCGTGAACAGGAACAGGCTGTTCGAGTAGGAGGCGAGCAGAAGGCCGAGACCGAGGAGGACGGCCCCGGACATGGCGACATAGCGCGGTCCGATCCGGTCCTGTACGCGGCCGGCAAAGATCGTTGCCAGGCCGAAGAAGAGCAGAACCAGCATGGACGGGAGAGCCAGGTCGGTGTTGCTCCAGTCGGGAAAGCGGGCCTTGAGGCCGGGTTTGAAGACGCTGTAGATGTAGATGGCGCCGAGACTGACCTGGATCAGCAGTGCACCGACGACGATGAGCCAACGATTGAACGTTTTCCCGCCTTCCATAGAGAAACCTCCTTTTTTTTCGGGCTCTTTAGCACGTTATGCCGGAAATGTCTAACCCAATGTCCGCAGGTCTTCCGGGGTGTTCACGTTCAGGAACATCCTTCCCTCCGGATCGAAGGAATGGATGATCTCCGGGGATAGCTTCAGGAGACGGTGTGACGGATAAAAGCCGGTGACCTTGAGCCGGTTCCGATCGAGCAGACCACGGATGACCGGCAGGCAGCGACGCGCATAGACGGCATGGAGAGGCTGAAGGCCGTCGGGCGTGGCCGGAACGACGATGTCATACCCGGAGGACCGCCGGGACATGTAGTCGAGAAAAGAGCGGTTCAGGAAGGGCATGTCGCAGGCTGAGACGAACATATGCTCCCCCCGGGCGAAAAAAAGACCGGTGTAGATCCCCCCGAGGGCGCCTTTGTCCGGAAGGATGTCGGTGACGATCACAGCCGGCTGATCGAGATAATCCGTCGGGTCTGTCGTGACGATGATCACCTCTTTGAAAATCGATCGAAAGAGGCGGACCGTACGGTCGATCAATCGTTCGCCGTTTATCGCGAGAAAGGCCTTGTTTTCGCCCATCCGCCGGTTTTTGCCGCCCGAAAGGATTACCCCCGTCATGACCGTTTCCCTTTATTCCTGAGTTCGCGACAGCGTTCGTCCTGGATTGACGTTCTGCCCGGATCCGCCTCCGGGCGGAGGGGACCGTACATCGGCAACGATTCATATCTTGCCCATAGCGATTTCGCAACTTTTTTTGTAAAAGAATCAATTTTAACATCCATATGATTGACATAGGCGTCCGTTATGCCTATGTTTATAATCAAAAGCCCAGCAGAGGCATGATGATCTTTTTGCACCGTTGCAAAGACTACCCGGCGCCCCTCTCGGGCTGTGGAACGGACAGGGAAACATTGGTATGAAACCTTTTCGCATTCATCGCTATGCTAAGCCCGGACAGTACCGGCTGGCGGAGATCTTTCCCGATATCCGGAGCCGCGATGTTTTATCCGATATCTTTGCCGGACCGGAAGAGATCGAGGATGTAATCGAAAAGACCAGGGTGGTTGTGGCGGACATGCCCCATGAGATGTTTGTAAGCAATGATGACGGCTCCATAACGATCGGTCTGGCCCATCTATCTCAAGCCTCGGACCAGTTCCTCTATCTGGACATCATTCATGAGCTGTGCCATGTCAAACAACAAATGGAGGGACGCAACCTGTACGACCGGAGCAAGGCCTATGTGGACCGTGAAACCGAAATCGATGCGTACCGGCTGACTGTCCGGGAAGCGAGACGGATCGGTCTGGATGATGAAGAGATCGCCAATTATCTCCGCGTTTCGTGGATTACGCAAAAGGAGCACCAACGGTTGATCCATACGCTGGGCGTGGTTTTCAAGCCGTCCCCTGTTGGAAAGGGCAGCCCGACCACGGATCCTTCAGAGGATGGATGACGCTTTTCGGGATTGGTTAGCCATGAAAATCAAAGGCTCCATAGAATGGGAGGTGGGAAATCAGAAATGGACGTTCTGGAAACGATACATTCCCTGATTCGGACGAACGACGTCTGCGTGCTTTCGACGGTTTTTGAGGGGAAACCCCATTGCTCTCTGATGTCCTACGTCGTCGACGACGAATGTCGGGAGTTCTACATGATCACGCGGCCGGGATCGATGAAGTATCGGAATCTCGAACAAAACGGTTCGGTCAGTCTGCTGATCGACAGCCGGGAGCAGGAACCGGACGGCAGACGGGAGGGGATACGGGCCCTGACCGTAAGCGGTGAGTTTCGGAAGATCGCCGACGGGAAAAAGGAAAAGGAGATCCTGGCCCTGCTGCTCGACAGGAATCCGCACCTGCGGGAGTTTGCCGAAAAAGGCGCAGCCAGTGTATTTGCGGTTTGCGTGAAATCTTTTCAGCTTCTCGAAGGGGTGGACCGCTCCCATTTCGTGGAGGTTCAATAGGGGAT
>JAEAMG010001739.1_pt1 | contig 15522 bp, 13 predicted proteins | sample 8958741 | NCBI WGS metagenome assembly JAEAMG01 (sample SAMN16933256, study PRJNA681125) | bioreactor sludge metagenome | isolation source: anaerobic bioreactor treating anionic surfactant - SDBS | place: India: Bengaluru | collected 2019-02-28
GAGTATCTGGTGCGTTATGATAGATTTTTTATCGTAAAGAAATCCGACAATGGTATGTGCCTGCTGGATTTTCTCAGATGCCTTGAAGTGGTTTGTATGAGCCAATCCCATGATATTCACGTCAAGTGGCCTTGCTGTAAAATATTTCGACAATGCCTCAGATCTCTGATACAAATGACAGTGACACATGCAGCCCATGACCGTCCTTATCTATTGCTTAACCGCACTGGTAGGCCTTGCCGGGGGCATGGTGATCCTTTCCCGCAGCGGGGTCTCGCACGGGAGGGCCATCGCATGCGGCCTGCTCTCGATTGCCGCCACCGAGCTGGGCTACCTGGTCTTCCATGTGAGAGACTCCCTCACGGCCATCCAGGTCGCCTCGTTCTTCGAACTCGTGTCCATAAGCTTCTTCATCGCTGCGGTCATGTCCATGGAGAGGAACCTCGCAAAGAAGACCCGGCTCATCTCCTGGACACGCCGCGGCCTCGCCCTGGCATGTCTCCTCTACGCCCTCGCCCTCTGGGCCTTCAGGTTCGACTTTGCCTTCTTTCACCCCCACGGCGTGGTTGCCATCGGCCGGCTCGGCCATGTTCAGTCCCTCCTGCTCCTGGTGGGGGGCATAGCCTTCATCTGGATCATGGAGAACATCCTCAGGTCTACCGAAGGCACCGGCAGGAGGATCATCAAGTACCCTGCGCTGGGCTCCATCTCGGTGGGCGCATCCCTGTGTGTCGCAGCCATCTACCGGCTCAGCACCAACACCATCACCCACGACATCCTCACCCTGTGCACGCTGATCACCCTGGCAGGCATCGCATTCCTCATCTTCTTTTCCATCAGGTTCAAGCTCTACGACATGGACATCTTCGTTTCACGCTATATCGTGTACCATTCCATCACCTTCGTCAGCATCGGGACGTACCTGGTCGTCACCGGCATGGTCATCTTGTGGATCAGGCATCTCGGCATGAGGGCGTCGCTGGTGATCACTGGGTTCTCTGTCTTCCTGGTCCTGGCCGTTCTCTTTGCCTACTTCCTCTCGCCGGAAGCCAAGGCACGCCTCCAGTTCTTCATCAACACCCACTTCTTTGCCAACAAATACGATTACCGCAAGGAATGGGGAGAGCTCAGCGGGTATCTGACCATAGCCTTCAAGGAGAACCAGATCATCCACGTCACCTCCCAGGTGATCCTGGACAGCATGTACATACGGGAGCTTTCCATCTGGCTGCGGAAGGGTCACGCCTACACGGCCGCCTTGAGCTTTCCCCATGTTTCAGGTGATCTGCGCATTCCTGAAGACCACGCGGTGATCGAATATCTCGCGGAGAACCATTTTTTTGTGAGGAGAACCCCGTCGAAGGCGGACGACTCCAGGTGGGAGGCACTGGTCAACCGGCATGCGGACTTTCTCGATGAGAACAGGATCGAGCTCGCCGTGGGCATGCTGGTGGGCAACGACCTGATCGGGTTCATCGCGGTGGGCAAGGAGAACCCCGGCACCCCGTACGGCCAGGACGACATCGACCTCCTGACGGCCATCGCATCCCAGGCGAGCTCTGCCCTCGCAAAGGCCTGGTTCGCGGAGAAACTGGCAGAGAACAAGGAGCTCGACACCTACAACCGGATGTCCGCCACCATGCTCCACGACCTCAAGAACGCGGCCGGCCATCTCTCCCTCATCCTCCAGAATGCCCCGAAACACATGGACCGCAAGGAATTCCGCGACGACATGCTGGAGACCATCGGCCAGGCCCTGGCCCGTATCGACAAGGTCATGGACAAGCTCCAGACCATCCCGGAACCCGAGCAGCTCCAGGCGAAGACCTTCGAAGTCGCTCCCTTCCTGGAAGGCCTCATCATGCGCATCAAGCCGCGGTTCATGGACGTTGACATCGTCAGGAACATAGACGACGCCCTTTCGGTGAAGACCGACCCCGACGTGCTGGACAGGATACTGGAGAACATCATCGTCAACGCCACAGAGGCCGTGGGCAAAGACGGCCTCATAACCATAACCGCCCGTATGGATAAAGGGTCACCCCTCTTTTCCGTTTCCGACAACGGCGAGGGGATGACCGATGAGTTCATCCGTGAAAGTCTCTTCAAGCCCTTCCAGACAACGAAGAAGAAGGGCACCGGCCTCGGGCTCTGGCAGGTGAAGAACATGGCGGACCAGCTGGGGGCAAGGGTCGAGGTAGCCCGCAATCCGCAGCGCGGGGTGACGTTCTCGGTATGGCTGCCGCCGGAGCGGAGCAAGGTTCAACAGGAGTCGTGACGCATGAAAGACCTGATACTGATCGTGGAAGACGAAGTCAGCATGGCCAAGCAGCTCAAGTGGGGTCTGAGCGAAACCTATGACATAGAGGTCGCCGAACATGCCGCGGGCGCCATGGCAGTCCTGGAGAGCCGGAACCCCCTGGTGGTCCTCCTGGACCTCGGACTGCCCCCCTATCCGGACAGCGCGGAGGAAGGGCTGCGCCTGCTCGAGGAGATGATCGACAAGAAACCCCACCTCAAGGTCGTCGTCATCACCGGGAATACGGACAAGGACAACGCCGTCAAGGCGGTCGCCCTCGGCGCATACGATTTCCATACCAAGCCGGTGGACCTCGAGGAGCTCAGGATCGTCATCAAGAGGGCGTTCCACCTCTCGCGCCTCGAGCGGCAGGTCAGCGACCTCCAGTGCATGGGGGGCGACGAACTGCAGTTCCACGGCATGGTGGCCACCTCGGCGCCCATGATGGAGCTCTTCGAGCGGGCCCGGAAGGTCGCCCGGACCGATTATCCCGTGCTGGTCCAGGGCGAGAGCGGGACAGGCAAGGAACGTCTTGCCCGCGCCATCCACGCCATGAGCGAGCGGAGCGAGATGCCCCTGGTGATCATCGACTGCGGGTCCATCCCGGAGAATCTCATCGAGAGCGAGCTGTTCGGTCACGAGAAGGGCTCCTTCACGGGGGCCCATGCCCGCCAGGTCGGCAAGGTCGAACGGGCGCAGGGCGGCACCGTGGTGCTCGACGAGGTGGGTGAGCTGCCGCTGCCGCTCCAGGTCAAGCTGCTCCGTTTCATCCAGGAAGGCACCATCGAGCGCATAGGCGGCCGCGACATCCTGTCCGTCGATGCCAGGGTGATCGCGGTGACGAACGTGGACCTGAAAAAGGCCGTGGAAGAAAAGCGGTTCAGGGAAGATCTGTACTACCGGCTCAACGTGGTCCCCCTGTCCGTTCCCTCACTGAACGAGCGGCCCGATGACATAGCCGTGCTGGCGAGGTACTTCCTCGACAGCTACAGCAGGGAGATCGGCCCGAGGTTCAAGGGATTCAGCCCTGCCGCCATGGAAGCCATGATGAACCACCACTGGCAGGGCAATGTCCGCGAGATGCAGAACAGGATCAAACGCGCCGTCGTCATGGCGGAAGGGGATTTCATCCTTCCCGCAGACCTCGATCTCGATGACGGCGATGGGGAGGGTGTCGTCCGGACGCTGCGCGAGATCCGTGAAGCGGCCGAGATCTCTGCGGTGAGACACGCCCTTGCCAGGAACGGAGGCAACATCTCGCGGGCTGCGCAGGACCTCGATGTGAGCAGGCCCACGCTGCACGACCTCATCAAGAAGCACGGCATAGCGGTGGCGAAGTGACAGGCCTCGGGGAGACAAAGGCCTCGGCCCTTACGGGAAGAGGTTCTTGAGCTCCTTGCGCAGTGTTTTCAGGAGTTCCTGTTTGTCGCGGTGAAGCTTGTCCATCCTGTCGAGGCGCTGCACGAGGCCGGCGACCTGCTCCTCGAGGGTGTCTATCCGGGAGATGATCCTGTCCAGCTCCGCCTTTATGTCGATGTCGGATGAAATGCCATCCATCAGGCCCAGCAGGTCCTTGACCTTTTTGGAGGTATCAGGATCCATACACCTCGCGTTTGGCCTTGAGCCGAATGTGCGACAGGGACGAGTAGACCCTGTCGAGGGCGACCTTGAGCTCCGCGATCTCGTCCTCCAGGGGTTTTCTCTTCCTGGACTCCTCCTCGAGCTGTTCCTCGAGTTCATGGATGCGCGCCGTCGAGAAGTTCAGGTCCTTCTCGAGGATGGACACCTTGACGTCCAGCTTGGCCTTTTCCTGGATGTCCCTGCTGAAGCTCCTGAGACGCTCCTCGAGGGCCCTGGTCTTCGTGACCTCGGAGTCATAGCCGGCGTTCGCGGTCTCCAGCATGCCCACCACGCGCTTGATGTAATGGTCGGCGTCCTCGAGCTGTTCGTTCAGGAAGGAGATTTCCCTGACGAGGAGGCCGTTTTCCTGGGCGGCCTTCTCGAACTCAGCGATGTTCTCCTTGAGCGTGGTGTTTTCCCGGCCGAACTCTTCCATGACCCGGTCATGCTCCATGAGCCTGCGCTGGATGTCCTTCTTCTCGAAGATGATGTGCGAGAATTCCGAGTGCAGATCTTCGATGGTCTCCACCGCCTTGGCTATGGCCGAACTGGTGGTGTCAGGGGCTCCCGATGGGGCGGGCGCCGCCGGCTCGGGCTTGGCCTCCGCCGCAGGGACGGCCTGTTCCTGCATCTCTTCCTGGGTCCTTATGAGAACAGGGTCGACATTCCAGGGCCTGTTCGGTCTGCGCTTCTGCATCTTCGGCATGCGCTCGGCTACGCTTCTGTCAAAACCGTCTTTCATAGATAATAACTCCTCATATCAATACTGTTGGCAGTTGTGAACGTCCGAGATCCGTGGTGTTGGACTTGATCCTCACGTTAACCATAAAACCGGTCAAAACACAATCGGGAGATTCGGGAAAACTTCCCTGATGAAGGCGTTGAGGTCCAGGGAGCCTCTGTTTTTCGGGGCAAACTGATGGATAGGCATCCCCACGCTCGCCGCCTCGGCGATCTTGATGTCCTGGCGGATGAGCGTCTTCATGAGATACCCGTTGTAGTGCGTCTCGAGGGCCTCCTTGGCCCGCTGGCAGATGTTGTGGGAGGCGTTGTAGTTGTTCAGGAAGATGTAGATGTTCTCGAAGATGAAGTCGAAGTCCTCCTCGATGGTGGAGAGCGTCTCGAAGAGGATCTTCAGGCCGTGATAGGAGAGGAAGTCGGCCAGGACCGGGACGAAGAGGTCGTTGCTCGCCAGGATGCCGTTCAGGTTCAGGAGGCCGATGGACGGGGAGGCATCCATGACGATGACGTCGAAGTCGTCCTGGATCGAGGCGATGGTCTTCCTCAGGCGCTGTTCCCTGGCGTTCATGGAGGTCAGCGCGAGTTCCACGGGGGAGAGGTCGAGATTCGCCGGGATGAGTTTCAGGTTCTCCATCTTGGTGGGCAGGATGATGTCACGGATGTCGGTCTTCTCGATGAGGACATTGTACAGGGTCGCGTCAAAGGAATCGTGGTCGATGCCCAGGCACTGGGTGAGGTGGCCCTGGGGGTCGAGGTCGATGAGGAGCACGTTCATCCCGAGGTATGCCAGACGGAACGCGTAGAAGGCCGAAATACTGGTCTTGCCCGTTCCTCCCTTGAAGTTGAGGAAGATCTGCCGCCGCTTCGAGGACACGAGGGGCGGCCTGCCGAGCTTCTTGAGATACACGGGGATGTCGTGGGGATAGTAGGTGCGGACCCCGTCCACTATCCGGGGCTGCGGGAGCTTGCCCTGGCTCTCCATCTTGAGCAGCGTGGACTTGGTGATGCCCAGCAGGGTCGCATAATCCTTGGCTGTATAGATCGGTTGCTCCATGTTATGACCGCTCCCTCATGATTTCCCACCACCCCTGCCACTTGGCCACGATCCATTCGAATTCCTCGGACGACGCGCTCAGGGGATCTCCGAAATCCTCGCCGGTGAGTTTTCTCAAGGTCTGCACGGCCTGTATCCTCACCTCGTGGGATTTGTCCTCCAGGGCCCGTACCACCTGTTCCACATCGCCGTCGGAGCCCCAGATCGAGACGAGCCTCAGGCAATCCTTCCTGACCGACTCGTCCGGGTCTTCGGTGCACAGGCTGGCCACCTTTTCCAGCGAAGGGGCGTCGTTCATCCAGAAGAGGTAGCTGATGACCCTCCTGCGTACGTACGGATCGCCGTCGGTGAGCCATTTGGTCCCATCCTTCGGCTCGAAGGCCCCCCTGCGGAACAGGTACCGTATCGCCCTGGCCCGGACGACGGGGTCTTCGTGCTCGGTGGCTGACATGAAGATACCGGAGAAGTCGGCATCCGCATCGAAAAGGATGTCGTATATCGCCTCTGAGGTCGGCCCGTCGGCATCCTTGAGCACCGAGGAGAAAACCTTGGCAGGATTGGAGGATTCCTTGAGGATTGCCCTGGCAGCCATCTTCTTGATCTCGGGGTCTGCATCACACAGGTCCCGCAGCATCTGGTCCAAACCAACACCCTTCACCAAAGGGCCCCCCTCTTTCAATACGTCTGACTATAAATGGGAAGAGCGCGATCAGTCAAGCATGTCAAAGAATATGGTTCCCTGCCTTTGTCCCTCCATGCTAGCCTGTCGGGCATGACCGGGTTCGTCGCCGATGTCGTCATGTTCACCAACATACCCAAGGTGCTCTCCTATGCGGTGCCGCCGGGGCTGTCGCCGGTGGTGGGAAGCAGGGTCGTGGCGCCGGTGAGGAACACCAGGCAGGTCGGCGTGGTCATAGCCGTCGGGCAGAGCCGGGACGACGACCTTTCGCTCAAGGATATCCACGCAGTCCTCGATGAGAGCCCGCTCCTCACGGAAGAGCTCATGAAGCTGCTGGACTGGACGGCCAGATACTACCATGCCGGGATCGGTCCATGCATGGCCCTTGCCTTTCCGCCCTTCTTCAGGCAGGGACGGACACTGGTGCGGGACGAGGACCCCTTTCTGAAAAGGAAGGCGTGTGACCACGGCAGGCTCGGCTCGGCCCAGCAGGCGCTCCTGGACGGGATCCCCGTGGAAGGAATCCTGATGAGCGAACTCAGGGGAAGGTTTCCTGGAAGCGCTGCGCGGATCAGGGCCCTCCTGGCAAAGGGGCTTCTCGAGGTCGGGGAGAGGGAGCCCGGCCCGGGCCGCTGTCTTCCCCCGCCCCCTGCATACTCTGCAGACCAGACAAAGGCCATCGAGGAGATCGCGGCTGCCGTGGGAACGGGCACGTTCCACAGCTTCGTGCTCCACGGCATCACCGGTTCGGGAAAGACCGAGGTCTACCTCGCCGCTGCCAATGAAGCCCTGCGGCGGGGAAGATCGGTTCTCTACCTCGTACCGGAGATCGCGCTGACCTCCCAGACCATCGCCATGGTGAAGGGCCGGATTCCCTACGAGGTAGCCGTGTTCCATTCGGGCCTCCCGGAGAAGGACCGTGCACGGGAGTTCATGAAGGTCGTCCGCGACGGGGCGCGTTTCGTGCTGGGCACCAGGAGCGCGGTGTTCTCGCCGCTGAGGGACATCGGGCTCATCGTGGTGGACGAGGAACACGATCACAGCTACAAGCAGGACGACGGGGTGCCGTACAACGCCCGCGACCTGGGGATCGTGCGGGCAACGAACAACAAGGCCTGCGTCATCCTTGGGTCGGCGACCCCCAGCATGGAAACCCACGAGCGCGCCAGGAGCGGCCGCGACCGGCTCCTTGCCATGACCTCGCGCATCGGTCCTGCAGCGCTGCCCGAAGTGGAGATCGTGGACATGCGCACTATCCGCGGTCCCCTCTCCGAACCCCTGGTGACCGAGATGGCCGCGACCCTGGACAGGAACGAACAGGTCCTGCTCTTCATCAACCGCAGGGGCTTTTCCGCGGCCCTCGTGTGTCCGGGGTGCGGCAAGGTGCTGCGCTGCCTGAGGTGCGACAGGAGTCTCACCTACCACCGGTCGAAAGGGGAAGCGCTGTGCCACTGGTGCGGATTCACCATGAGGCTTCCCGAGATCTGTCCCTCCTGCGGCTGCCTCGACATGAGGCCCGTGGGCCTCGGGACGGAAAGGGTTCTCACGGAGGTGCAGAAGGCGTTTCCCGACAGTCGTCTGCTGCGCATGGATTCCGACGAGATGACCACTACGCGCAAGCTGACCGCGGCGCTCGACGCCATCAGGTCCGGGTCGGTGGACATCATCGTGGGTACGCAGATGATCGCCAAGGGTCACGATTTTCCCCACCTCACCCTGGTGGGCGTGGTGCACGCGGAACAGCTGCTCTACATGCCCGATTTCAGGAGCGGCGAGAGGACCTTCCAGCAGATCGTCCAGGTAGCTGGCCGTGCAGGCAGACGCAAGGCGGACACGAAAGTCGTCATCCAGACCCTGATCCCCGAGCACCCCCTGATGGAGGCGATACTACGGCACGATTACGAGGCCATGATGCTTCAGGAGCTGGAAATAAGGAAGGCCACGGGTTTTCCCCCGTACGTGCATCTCGCCCGGTGCGTGGTGAGTGCCGACGAGGAGGGGACGGCCAGGATGATTGCCGTGAAGCTGGCGGCATCGGCCACCGTGCCGCAGGTGGAGGTCATGGGGCCCGCCCCTGCACCGATTTCCCTGCTGAGGAACCGTCACCGGTGGCACCTTGTCCTGCGGTCCCGGAGGAGGGGAAGCCTTCACAGGGCGCTCGACGCCATGGAGCGGGTGAAGGTGACCGGAGATGCTGATCTCAGAATCGATGTGGACCCGTACTCGATGATGTGAGGGACGACTGCAGTTCCTGCAGAGTGCCAAAGGCGTGCGAACCGGTCTCGCCCTGTCCGTGAGCTCGGGGCCGAGATACCACGAGCCCTGGATACGGATGACCTTTCCAGTAGTACCGATCAACTGCCGGAGCTGTACGCCCTGTCTGATTTCAGTGCCACGATGGTCCACAGGGCACCGGCCAGTTCGATCACGCCGAACACCATGATGACGGGCTCCACCATCTTGGGCAGGACCAGAATTCCGAGAAAGTGGATGAAAACGATCGGGGTCCCTGCCTTATCCTCGTTGAAACACCTGGCAGCGATCCTGTGTCCCTCGATAGTGAACTTGAGATCAGGTCGAACAGCGTTCATCTCCGGCAGCCTCTGATTCGAACACGCGCGACGCCCGACAACGGAGGCCTAATGGGCATGCTGAGCAGAAAGGTCGTATCGCCGTCCGAAGAGATAGGGGAAGGGGATGGCGATGAGATCTCCAAGTATGTAGCTTGCGAATATGATCACCGTCATCAGGCCATACTCCGGAAATTGTTCTTTCAGGGCCAGGGGCAGAAAGACACCGAGAACCCACAGTGTCTTGTAACAGAGCTGGAGAAGGAGAACCGGGACGAATTTCAAAGGCGACCAGAGGCCCAGGAGTGATACCAGGCCAAAGGCAAGCCAGACAGCCCCGATGATACCGAAGGCCAAGGGTTCATCGACAGGCCACGCAAACATCGACTTGACCTTTTCCGGCATGATAAGCATGCCCAGTCCGAATGAACCTGCCCCGATGATCGTGTAGACATACATCACCTTCAGCCATGTCCAGCGGATAGTGAATTCTTTTTTCATCTTTTTCTCCTTCACTGAACCCGTCTCTGCACTCCTGTCTTCATCATGTAGTGATGTCTTGAGGGTGATGCTATGTTTGTCAAAGTGAACTCATCAGACACACATCACCTCACGGGCTTACTCTATCCCCCTCTGTCGGGGAGGCTCTCCGTTGAGAACATGAAAGGCCAAGAAACAAGAAATAAAAGACAAATCAATATGATATCAATATGATGACAAAATCTAATTGACATGCCACTTTAATTGACTCGTAAGATAGTGCTGTGGCTATAAAAGTCAAGAGGGGTGAAAGACATTGTCTGTATGGCCACTTTGATGAAGTGGCAGCACGTTTTGTGGCATGCGCTGGAAACAAGAGCGTTTGCACGGTTATTTCTTGGCAGGTGCTCCTCCATGTCGCCGACTGAATGATTCATTGAATCCGATTACTGCTTCCTCCAGTGCATTCCCTCATCACCTGTGCTATGGTTGCGAACTGGGAGAAGGGAAGGTTACCATGACGAGGAAGCAGTTTGATCACGAGATGCAAGAGGCAAGATCCATTCGGCAATCTGACCCAGATAAAGCAGATTATTTTGCCGGGTACATACGGGGGCTTCGGAAAGCTTACAGGGGTGGGAGCTTTGGGGTAGATAAAGACCACAACCTGTGGATGAGCCTCATTTTTGATGCCGACAAGAAACGGCACGCCAGGGGACTGGGATACCGTGACGGCTTCCAGAGGGGTATGGCGTAGCATCCACCTCTTGGGTGGGGGGATATCCGTATTTACTCCGTGCTTAAACGTTCAGCCTAAAAACTACTCAACAGATCCGAGATCACCCGTATGGAGCCACCCGTCGCGTATTATCTCGTTCGTTTCCTGAGCATGATTATAGTACCCTTTCATGATATTCGGGCCTTTGAACAGGAGTTCCCCTGTCTCGTGGGGACTGAGGCTTCGACCCGAATCATCCATGACCTTGACCTCGACCCTGGGAACAGGAAGTCCTATCGAGGAGGGTTTCATTGGCGCATGTTTCCTGTTTACCGAACACACGGGTGATGCTTCGGTGATTCCGTAACCCTTTCTGATATCGGCATGAAAGCGTTCTTTGAATGCGTTAGAGATCTCTACAGACAGGGCAGAACCTCCGGAAACGAGGGTCTTCATGCCGGAGTATTCGATATCGCTCATGTCCGGGTGGTGTATCAGTCCATAAAAAAGTGTTGGCACTGCGCTTATTGTTGTTATGTCTTCATGGAGCAGTGCATGTCTCACTTCCTTGAAATCGAGCTTTCTCATGAGGTAGATGGTCCCGCCATAGCGGAGCATGGAAAGCATGTTGCCGCTCGCGCTGAATGAATGGAAACATGGAATCAGGGTCAGGGTTGTATCTGTATCGTCACCGTCCATGCACAACCGAAGAAGGTCTGACTGGTGCATGAGATTACCCTGGGTGATCATGGCACCCATCGAGTACCCTGTGAGCCCCGAGGAATAGATCATGACTGCTACATCATCTTGTTCCCTCTCTTCTCGTATACCCCTGCCTGTGCCTGATACCCATTGTGGAAAATCTCCATCAGGACCTACCGTGATGACTACTTTCTGGGGACACTCATTGTGGATAGCTTCATAGATTTCTTTTTTATTGTGTTCGATGATGATTCCCCGGGAATCTGAATCACTCAGTATATGCATGAGCTCATGGGAGGTGTAAGAGGGGTTCACGGGAATGACAATGGCCCCGATCCCGATAATGGACATATAAGAGATTACAAACTCCGGAATGTTGGGCAGCATGATGACCACACGATCATCCCTCTTGATGCCGGCATCGTGGAGAGCACTTCCCAGAGAATCAGTAAGATGAAAGAGTTCAGAGTAGGTTACTCCTCTTTCATGATACTTGAGTGCAATCTTGTGGGGTCTGACCCGATTATGAATATGGAGCCACGAATAGATGTTCATACATCCCTCCATGAATGCGGCTGTCATCTGCCATGATCATGCGTTCACCAGATAGAGGTAAAACAAGCAATCTGCCAACAGCCCAACGAATCAAGCAGATACGTCGCACGGGCTGGTTCTCAAATCCTGCAGCCCGAATCATCAGGGTATGGCGTCAAGATGTTCAGTTTTCGCAGATCTCAAAATCGAGATAATCGTGCAGGAAGCCATTTAGTGCTTGACGTTTGATCATTACATGCCTAATGTGCGTGCACAACTGGAAAATGAATATATCGGAATGAATCTTGCCTGAACAATCATACCCGTGATCTCACCTTGATGAGTAAGACTTTCACTAATGATACATTCCTTTTTCAGAAATTCAAAAACAGAGCCCTTCATAATATAGAGGAAGGGGATCTGGAAAAGAGGTATTCAATGTCACAAGGTACAGTAAAATGGTTCAATGATTCAAAAGGTTTTGGTTTTATCACAGTAGACGGCGGACAGGATGTTTTCGTTCACCACACATCCATTAATGGTACAGGGTTTAAATCCCTTGGAGAGGGCGACCGTGTAACCTTTGACATCGTCGCAGGGCCGAAGGGGCCTCAGGCATCCAACGTGAGCAAATCCTAAGTAGTTCACGGGGGCAGGCAGGAAATGCCTGCCCCCTTTTCCCCAATTCTGACCGACACAGCAGTATCCTTACGCAGCCTCAACAAGATATGAGAGTTAATATGAGGAACAAGGCGTTCTCCTTTATTGATCGATGAGAATGGGCAGCACATGGCCAAAGATCAGGTCTTCCAGGTCATTTCTCGTGTTTTCTGATTGCCTGCAGATCAAGTAGGGTGGCGGAGAGAGAGGGATTCGAACCCTCGGTAGAGCTTTTGACCCTACATTCGCTTAGCAGGCGAACGCCTTCGTCCACTCGGCCATCTCTCCACCGCTTCAGAGGTGCATGCGCATGCACCGGAGACCGGTTGCACCTCGAACGCCACATCTTAACAACACTTGAAGGGGTAGAGTCAAGCCCCCATATGGTTTTTCTGAAATGAATATCCGGGGCTTGACTCCGCTGTGAAATGGACGCACTACTATGCACAGACCCGTCGTCCGACGGGTAAGGGGGAAGAAACATGAGGGAGAGACATGGAGCCGCAACACACGTTCTCAGCCTCATCCTCGCTCTCTCCCTTCTCCTTGTTATCACCGGCTGCGCCTCATGGTTCAGGGGGGAGGAAGACCAGGTCTGCCCGGTCGTACCAGAGGGGACCTGGGGTGTATTCGGGGCAAAGGTTCCCGCGGCGGACAGCCCGGGACGCCTGGTGCGCCTGAAGCTCACCCAGAACGGGCAGGCCGAGCTGCTCACCGACTTCCTGAACGACGGACCTCCCGTCGTCGAGACAGGGACCTGGGATTACCGCTTCACGAGGAAGGTGAGGGTCTCGCTGACCGGCCGTCAGGACCGTGCCTACGAGAAGCCCGTCGTCATGACCTTTTCCGTTGACGACAAGGGACTCACCGCCGTGACCTTCGATGACGATGTCTGGGGCGACGAGGGCCTGCGTCTCGTACGCAACCCGTCCGTCTCCCGGCCGGTGTGGAGACTCCTGCAGATCAGGTACCCCGACAATACGACCATCGTGCCCGATGACCCTTCCCGCTATGCCCTGGTCCTCTCGGCCGACGGCACGGTGACCGTGCTCGCTGACTGCAACCGCGGCATGGGTGCGTACCTGATGGCCGGGAATGCCCTTGTCATGAGGAAGTTTGCCTACACCCGCATGATCTGCCCGGAGCAGTCCCTCCATGACCAGTATACAGCCGCCCTGAAGGAGGCATCCTCGTGCCTGCTCAGGGACGGCCGCCTCACCATTTACTTCCAGGCGGACCGCGGGGCCATGGTATTCGAGCCGGCAGGAATCGGGGACTAGTTCGTCATGCCCGGGGCAGTGATTCAGTGGCGGAGGGAGTGGGAGTCGAACCCACGGTACCTGACGGTACATCGGTTTTCAAGACCGCCGCCTTCAGCCACTCGGCCATCCCTCCGTGCAGCGGCAATCTCCTTAGCTCATGGGGCCGATGAGGTCAACACCCATGTAAGGCCTGAGCGCCTCCGGGATCTTCACGGTGCCGTCAGGGAGCTGATAGTTCTCCAGGATGGCGGCAACGGTCCTCCCCACGGCCAGGCCGCTCCCGTTGAGCGTGTGGCAGAGCTCGGTCTTCTTTCCCTGCTTCGGCTTGTAGCGGATCTGTCCCCTGCGGGACTGGAAGTCCACGAAGTTGCTGCAGGAAGAGATCTCGCGGTACACCTCCTGGGCCGGCATCCACACCTCGAGGTCATAGGTCTTGGCCGAGGAGAACCCCAGGTCGCCGGTGCAGAGCACCACCACGCGGTAGTGCAGCCCGAGCTTTTTCAGGATGTCCTCGGCGTCTGAGGTGAGCTCCTCCAGGTCGGTGAAGGAGCGCTCGGGGTGGGCGAACCGCACGAGCTCGACCTTGTTGAACTGGTGCTGACGGATGAGGCCGCGGGTGTCCTTGCCGTAGGATCCCGCCTCCCTGCGGAAGCAGGGGGTGTAGGCGACCAGCTTGACGAGCAGGTCTTCCTCAGCCAGGGTCTCGTCCCGGTAGAGGTTGGTCACCGGGACCTCGGCGGTGGGGACGAGGAAGTAGTCGTCGGTCCGGAACAGCTCCTCCTCGAACTTGGGGAGCTGGCCCGTGGCGGTCATGCTGTCGCGGTTCGTCATGAACGGGGTCCACACCTCGGTGCAGCCGTGTTCGTTCGTGTGCACGTCGAGCATGAAGTTGATGAGCGCCCGTTCCAGGCGGGAACCGAGCCCCCAGCTCACGGTGAAGCGGGCACCGGTGATCTTGGCGGCCCGCTTGAAGTCCAGGATGCCGAGGTTCTCTCCCACCTCCCAGTGGTCCTTGGGGGTGAAGTCGTACCGCCGCTTCTCGCCCCAGCTCCTCACCACCAGGTTGTCGGTCGGATCGGATCCCACAGGGACACTCTCGTGGGGTATGTTGGGGATCTCCATGGCCATGGCCTCCATGGCCGACTCCACGTCCCGGATCCGCGTGTCGAGGTCCTTGATCTCATCGGAGATGCGGCGCATCTCGGCCTTTTCCCGCTCCAGGTCTCCACCCTGGCCCTTGGCCTTGGCGATCTTCATGGAAAACTGGTTTCGCGCCGCTTTGAGCTCCTCGGCCTTCTGGATGAGGCCCCTGCGCTCGTTGTCCTTTTCCATGAGTGCATCAAATCCGATGGATGTTCCTCTGTTTTTCAGGGATGTCTTTACTAAGTCCGCATTTTGTCTGATGAATTTGATGTCTAACATGCACCGAGTGTAACATCTCGCCGAAATCCCGTCAAGGAGTGCAGTTCCGTCCAGGTGCAGGCATGCAAGAACGCTTGCAATTGGAGGCCGCTCTGTACTAATTGGTGAGACTGCCCCATGAAGAAATTCTTCAGAATATTCCTTCTCATGCTGATCGTCGTCACGCTCCTTGCCGCCGGAGGTGTCCTGTCGTTCAGGTACATCGTGTCCAAGTCTCCCGAAAAGGTCACGGCAACGGTCCAGAACCAGCTGCAGAGGAACCTCGGGGTTCCCGTGACCATCGCCCGTGCGAAGTTCGAGTGGAAGAGCGGTCCACGGGTCATCCTGTCCAGGGTGGACATAAACGAGCCAGAGGCCATCATGCTGCACATCAGGAGCATCACCGCGTACCTTTCCTTCTGGAAGCTCCTCTTCGGTGATGTGAGCGTCAGGAAGGTACGGCTCATCATGCCGAGCGGGACCGTCGACCTCGACGCCATGAAGGACCTCAAGGCCAGCGATGAAACCAGGCCGGACGTGCTGATATGGAAGGGGACGCTGAAGGTCGCCTGCCGCGGCATGGACATCCCCCTGAGCGAAGTGAGCGGCCGCATCACCCGGCACTGGGCGAACCTCAGGGCCCGAACCCTCGGGGGCAGGCTCCTGCTGGAAACCGACCTGGAGAGACCAGGAAGGATGACCTTCGACGCGTATGCCGTACGGCTCGAACAGCTTGACGAAAGGTTCAAGGGCGTCGCCCACACGAACCTCACGGTGGAGGACACGAAGAACGGCATAGACG
>JAEAMG010001727.1_pt1 | contig 15506 bp, 18 predicted proteins | sample 8958741 | NCBI WGS metagenome assembly JAEAMG01 (sample SAMN16933256, study PRJNA681125) | bioreactor sludge metagenome | isolation source: anaerobic bioreactor treating anionic surfactant - SDBS | place: India: Bengaluru | collected 2019-02-28
GCTAAGATTGTGACGACTATCAGGACAATAACGTTTATTGATGTTAGATAGAAGCCGCTTATCCAGAAAGGACCGTACACAATCTGTGAGACGTATGACCAATCCATAGCACCAACAAGGCATTCGATTCCGATGCAAAGTGGTCTTGCGGGACAGACCAAGCAAAAGGGCTCGTTTATGTTGCTTACTATTCCAGCTTCAGTTCCTTCAGGTCCTCCTTGTATAGTTCCAGGAACAATTTCGACACCAAAGATAGAGTAAGAACCAAAGATCACGCTTAGAAGCATAAAGGCTGCGATTATGATGTAACTTGACTGACCCAACTTTTTGTTAGTTTTATCAGAAGTACTTAGATGTCGTAGTCGTGCAGATTTTCTTATGCGTGTAAGTACGTCTTGGTAGAGGCCAAATGGGCAGAGCCAACCGCAATAGGAACGGCCAAGAAGTACGACTGCAACAACTAGCATACCCATAACGACTGCTATCTTCTCTATCCCAGAGGTGGAATAGTCGACCTGATAGCCTCGGGGGTAATCCCAGAATGGGAACACGTACGCTTGAAGCTGCCAAATTGCGCATGTTACTGTTCGCCCGTTGGGGTAATAACATGCTAGAAATGGAACAGATATGCCGTCTGGGAATTGATCGCCCAAAATATCGGCACCTAATAAACGGTCACGGGGTGAAGGACCGAGTGGTTCGAAGATGGGGACATTAAATGGTCCCAGAAAAAGGCCCATGAAAACGGCGATTACAGCAACAATTTGAATAAAGAATCGTAATGAAGTGATTTTGCGAGTTTTATTCTTAGATAATTTAAGGATCAAAACAACGCCTAATGCGACAATCAATGCATATATCGAAAGTACAAGTAGTGGAGAGTTTTCAGTCACCATTCATTTTTTTCCTCCTAATCCTATAGCTAATAACAAGTGCAAGCATAACGGTAGCTAACACTGCAACTAAAGTTGTCAACGCGATCGAATGTTGAAGGTAAAAAGGCAAGTTTGCATCGTTAGATGGGGTAAAACCAAAGTTAGCTACAGTAACATTACCAGTCAAACCATTGATAACAACAGAATCGTCAGCTAACAGTTTCCAGTCTCTTCCTTCCGCTAAAAAGATAGTGGTTCCATCAGGACCTGGTACCATCACACTCCATTCACTTGGATCAGTAGGCTGTGTTCTGTTCAAATCGAGATTGACTGTTTGTTGGCCGACGCCCTCGATGGTGTACGTGATTAGGGCACCTTGACCAAATTGACCAAAACCGGCGAATTTGAAAAACATGAAAATCGTTACATTTGAATCCTTAACCGAAACTTTGAGGTCCCCCAGACGAGATGAATTGTAGAGAGTTAAATCGTTAAAAGTCCAAGTATTATTTTCCAAAGTTGAGGATGAATAGGAACCATTGGTGAAAAATCTTATTGACCCATTTTGCTCTGGTATATCAAACTTGTTAGTCGATGGGAAGATAGTTAAATTCTGAGCTTGAACATTCGGGTAAACTGAAAAGATCAAGGCTACGATTATGACTACTGCAAGTCCAGTCTGGAGACGTCTGCAATTAGCCGCTCTCAAAGCCCACCCACTGTGTTGACGATATGAACACTATGTTGGGCTATAAGGGTTTTGAAAAAATGAGAAACCAAGCATTTCCATATGTTGGATTAAATTGAGAATTCGTCTTCTTTGGAACGAGGTTCCTGTTTGGTCTCTGGTTCCGATGGTGTTGTTGGTTGATCAATCGTCGCTTTCTCCGCTGATTCTGCTGGTTTCCGTTTTTTCTTTCCTTGAAGTATAGTTAAGACAACGAGTAGGGCTACTACAGCGGCAACCACACCAACTACTATGTATGGCAACCAGTCTTGGGTATTTCCTGATCCGCCGTTCTGTGTTGAGGTTGGTGTGGGCGTGGTTGAGCTTGAGGTGCTAACAACTTGGAGGGCTGATTCAGCTGAGTTGAGTGAGAATGGAGTTCCTGAAGAATCAAAGCCGTCGACTCCGACGTAGTAAGTGTGTGCTCCAAGGCTTGTGCCGACAGGGACTGTGGCTAAGAATCGAGTGGAGTACACTCCGTTGGCCTCAACAGTAACAGGGTTATCAGAGTACGTTGGACCTTGGAGGGTTTCTGCTGCCATCCAGTCAGCGTGAATGCCTATGGCGTAAATCTGGAGTTCTTGGGCGACTTTACTATCGAAGGTTACATTGACTATTATTTGGTCACCTGGTCTCGGTGACGAGTTAGTTAAAAATGCAGTTATTGTAGCATCGCTTGAGCTTAAGGCTGAAACGATACCGATTGAAAGAAAAACCGCTGAAAGTACAGTAACTAAACATGTGATCTTGATTGCCTTCACCTAATCCCTCAACCTCAACATTGATCATAGGTATACTATTTATAACTTTTCCAAAATTGGCACCTATTGCAAAAATAGAAAATTACGGAAGAGAAAAGAGAAATAGCGGTTAAAATTCAGGGCTATTCATGTATTGCGGTAGCCTTAAGTTACTGCACATTGTTTGGCTAAAGGAAAAGGGAATAAGATGGATACTTTAGCGTTTGCCAACTTAGTGTTAGATATCGCAAGTATAGTTAATTTTGTTGCTTTACTTTGGATGATTAGGGCGATAATTAGAAACAGGAATTATCTTCGAGGTTTTAGTGTTATTGGCTCATTTTTGACGTTTATTTCAATCGTTGGTTTCGAATTTGCTTATTACTTGTTGGGAAACGTTGTTGGTTTCGCGTTTGGCTGGGCTACTGTTGCGTTCTGGGTTATTGCTTTTGTTTATAGTCTTAGGCTAAAATTGCAGGGTTTAAAGAAACATAAAGAAAAAGCAGAGCCCTAGTTTACAGGGAATTGAATTGTGAATTGTGTGCCCTTGCCTGCTACGCTCTTAAAGGCTATTGTGCCGCCGTGTGCTTCGATGACCCTTTTGCATACTGCTAAACCGAAGCCTTGTCCGCGAGGTTTAGTAGTGAACAGCGGAGTAAAGATTTCACTTTTGATAGAATCAGCGATACCTACACCTGTATCTTTCACTGAAATACAAACTTGTTTGGAATTAACATTCGTGTTAATAGTTAGCTTACCACCGTTTGGCATGGCTTGCACCGCATTGTTGGTCAGGTTGATTAGGACGCGTTTTAAGAGGTTGGGGTCAGCTTTCACTTGGGGGAGTAAGCGTTGACTTTGTGTTTTTATAGATATGTTAGGCGGGATTGAAATTGTTCCTAATACGTTTTCTATGAGTTCTTGAAGGTAAATGGATTTTTTATCTATCCTAATAGGTTGTACGAATGCTTGCAGGTCAGAAACAATTTTGTCCATGTAAGCAGCTTGTTCCTCTATAACTTGAATGCTTTCTTGCAGATTTCTTTTAGCCTCGCTTTCGAGTAAAGTTCTAACTTCGCCCTTTGCCAGGTATAGTTCCCCAGTTATCGTTTGCAGAGGATTACGAAGATCATGCCCGACCATACCTGCCGTTTGACCTATAGCAACTAGCCTTTCAGAAGCCTTGAGTTTTTTTGTTCTATCAGCAACAATTTTTTCTAATGCACCCGCCTGTTTTTCAAGGTTTTTTTGAAGCTTCTTCTGCTGGCTAATATCCCTAACAATAGACCATATACCAATGACTTTTCCTCTGCCGTCGGTTAAACGCCATGTTCTGACAGAGGCGGGAAAGATTGAGCCGTCCTTACGCCTATATTCCCGCTCGAAGACAATTGATCGACCATTTTTAAGGACCTTTTGAGCCACTCTGTCTCTTTGAGCATGCCATTTCTCAGGTAATAACTGCTTGACAGAGAGGAGTTTGAGTTCTTTTCTTGTATAACCGAGCATCTTAGCGTAAGCCGGATTACAGTGAAGCATTCTTCCTATGACATCTCGAGCCATGATTCCATCTTGGGTTGTTTCGTAGAGCCTGCGGAATCTTTTTTCAGTCGATATTAACCGTTGTTCTGCTATTTTTCGTTGTGATAATTCTTCATCTGCCTTATTTTTCTGAGAGGTAATGTCTATGAATACTGAAACACAGTAACCTTTCATAACGCTGTAGACGTAGACGTGATAATAGTTTTCTTTTTTTATCGAACAGGCATCAAATAGGACGGGTTCACAGGTTGATGCTACTTTCCCGTATATTGTAACCCAATCTTTAGAGTTTAAGATTTTTAGGGGGAAGTTTTCAGCCATTTTTTTGAAAAGAATTTCTTCTTTCTTTAAACCTAAAATCCGCTCATAAGCTTTGTTTACTTGAACTGAAAAAAAATCAACGGGTGCACCGTTCTTTGAGTAGACTATGCAGTTTAATGCCATGCCCTGAAGCATGCTGTTAATTAAAGTCTCAAATTGAAGAGCACTTGAACCTAATGGTCCGAAGAAATTTTCTGGGTATTCGCCTTGCACCTTAGATAAGTTATTTATAAAATCAGGTAAAGATTCCTCTTTCTTGGGTTGGGTGACATCAATTGATTTCACTCTCATTCCCATTTTTCTTATTTCTGATGATTTGCAATAAAAGACTTTCGAAAATTCAGCAATAATTAAGTTAAAATCAATTGTCCGAAAATATCGTACTGTGAATGAATAACAACTGACTTTTTTCAGAATTGATGGAGAAATAGTATTAAAGTCGATTTTGCGTATGTATCAGCGAAGTTGTTATGCCGACTAATCTGCCGCCTGAAGCCATGGACAAGTGGGAACTCGTTGAAGCCGCCCACACGCCGAAAGAAAAAATGGAAGCAATGATAGAGTTCCTAAAGTACGTTCCACATCACAAAGGCACCATGAAGCTTCGCGGGGAAATGAACCGCAAAATTGCGCTTATCCGAGAGGATTTAGAGAAAAAGAAACGGATGGGCACAGGCAAAAGTAGTGGTGGGCCGAAACTTTTTATTGAGAAGGCTGCGGCAGCGCAGGTTGCTTTAGTTGGCATGACTAATGTAGGCAAAAGCTGTTTGATGAATGCAACCACAAACAGCAAGGTGCGCGTTACGCCCACGCCGTTTAGTACACATGAACCTGTACCAGGTATCATGAATTTTATGGATGTGCAGTTTCAAATTGTGGAGGCACCCGCGGTTATGGAGGGAGCAGCTGAGGGGAAAGCGGGCGGCAATGTGACGTTGGGTTTGGCGCGGAATGCCGACGGATTAGTTTTGATGCTTGATTTAAGTCATGATCCTATTGAGCAGTATGATTTGATTTTGGCTGAGTTGGAGAAGACTAGGCTGCTTGTTAGTAAGCCCACTGGAGGACGGGTTGAGATTGAACGTCGCCCTGCGGGGTCGCGACTAAGAATCATTGTTGTTGGCAGGTTTACTGACTGTAGCATGCGCGAAGTTGAGGAGTTGCTGCGGAACTACCGAATCAACGACGCCATCGTGCGCATCAGTGGTGCAGTATCGTTGAAGGATGTGGAAGACGCTATTTACGAGAACACAATCTATAAGCCTGCGGTGATTGTTGCCAACAAGTTGGATTTGCCAGGAACTGCGGCTAATCTGAAAAAACTTGAAGCGCATGTAAATGGGCAGTTACCGATTGTTCCTATGTCTTGTGAACGTAAACTGGGTATGGCAGAGTTGGGTAAAGCGATTTTTGATTCTCTAAGTATAATTCGGATCTACACCAAAGAACCCGGTTCTAAAGCCCATAGTGATCACCCCTTTGCTCTACGGAGGGGTGCAACAATCAATGATTTAGCTAAAAATATCCATAAAGAGTTTGTTTCGAATTTCTTGTTTGCTATGGTGTGGGCTAAGCGTTTACCTTTTAGCCCCAAGAAAGTCGGTTTAAGTTTTGTTTTGGATGACGGGGATATTGTAGAGATTCATACGAAGTAGGGCAGTTTTGACGAGAGTAGCTTGAGAATAGAATAGAATTAAATGTTAAGGATAAAACTCGCAAATTATCCAAAATAACTAAAAGCGTAATTAAGCAAATCGCACGTTAAGAAAGTTAGATAATAGAAAATAAGAAAAGAAAAGTGTGTTTATCTGCTTGATTGTGCGACGCGTTCGATTTCGTTGCGTTTAGCTACTGCAGAACTTTTTATGTCTTTGGCTGCTGCAAGCATTAGTTCGTCAGCGAGTATTTCTTGTATGCTTTTTGGTGTGTTGACTGAGGATGCTTTGGCGCCTGCTGTTATGTGGCGTATGGCGAGGTCGATTCTGCGTTGTGGTGCAACGTCGACTGACAGGTGGTAAACGACTCCACCGTAGCTGACACGTGTGGTATCTTCGCATGGAGCACAATTTTCGACTGCTTGGACAAGTATTTCTATGGGATTTTTGCCTGTTTTTATGTTGATGATTTCGAATGCTTCTTTTACGAAGTTTGTTGCTTTGGCTTTTTTGCCTGCGTTTTTGCCGCCGCGCATCAATCCGTTGATTAGGCGTTCTACTATGTTGACTTTGGCTTTGCGGAATCTTTGGTGTTCATGGCGACCCATGCTGTGGGGTGCAACCATCGGAGTTAAGTTCAGGTAACGTTGCAGACCTATGTCTTTAACTGTGATGTCTTTAAAGCTCCATTTTTGGAAAAGCATGATTTCTTGTGGTTGGGTGGCTGTTTGTGACATATACTATTACCTTGCCGGTTTTTGTTTTCGTCCGTAGACGAGCTCGTTTAATGAAACGCCGTTGACCATGACAACTTTCCATCTAACTCCTGGAATGTCTCCCATGGCTCCGCCTCTTGTTCCACCGATCCCTTCTACGACTACCTCGTCGTGTTCGTCAATGACGTTTAGAGCACCGTCGCCTGGTAGGAATGCGCTGATTGTGCGGCCGTTCTTTATGAGTTGAGTGCGGACACATTTGCGGATGGCGCTGTTAGGCTGCTTTGACTCGACGCCAACCTTCTCAAGAACGATGCCTCGAGCTTGTGGTGCACCCTGCATAGGGTCAACTTTTTCGTCGAGCATTAACATACGTCTGTTAAAGTAACGATCGTGCCAACGGAAGTTTTTCCGTTTCTTTGCTAACTGCCTTGCGGCGAATTCGCCTCTTGGAGACTTGGAACCCATACTGTATATATTCCTTCTTTTTGCACAAGCATAGTCCAAACACTAATATTTAAATGAAACGAAGAAACAACATGGAAAAATACACCTTCATTATGCAACTTTTGATTTGACTTATTGATGAATATCGGGTCAATTATCTTCTGATGTAATGTTCAACAATTAATTGATTATTAAGACTTAACACAACATTATTAACATAGAAACTCTGAATAAAACACATCGCCCAGAGCATAAGAGGGCAGGAGGGTAGAAAAATTGAGTGGCTACATGAAATACATCAGAAACTATCGTCTCTCTAAAATCTGGTTCGCCACAGCATTAGCACCAATTATTTGGATTGCTACAGTTTCAATCGCCCTCTTGGTTTGGCCATCAGCTCCATCAGTCATAGGATTGAACACATGGAGTGCTACACTAACTTTATTCTTTGTACCAACAATTGCGGGTGCACCGCTTATGATGGGATTAAACCACTGGTTAATTGCAGCACAAATTAAGAGGAGGGTTCTATACAAATCACCGTAAAATGCTGAAGAAATAACCGAAGATCGTTTGCAGAAACCCCTATGAGAGAGGCTCTTCTGCTAACATAGTTTTATGCTTTTTAGATGGCATCATTTGGTTGAATTCTTCAAATAAACAGTTGACATGTAGGTTTCGGGGACATGTAATTGAGAAATCTAAAGCTTTGTTAAGGAATCTAAAATGGGACTTCAGTTTACAATAAATTTAAGGAATGACTAAAACGCAAAACAGTAGCTAAATAGTTTTTTCTATCATCTAAAATACCAAACTATTCAGCATATAGATATTAACCCGCAACCATACTATTTCTTCCTCTTTAAGTGTTGATTGTATGGATTGTAGATTACAAGTTTTCAAACGCCCTTCAGATAACAGTTTGGCATCATCCTATCGCTTTGCGGTAGTGGATTTTAGCAGATCAAAAAGTTTTCCTCAAAACTTCGTCTGCATGCTCCCCGTAAAAATAAATCAGGATAACCAAAAAGTAGCAAATATCTTTGGGGGACTTTTCGGAGAAAAAAGCTTAGACTTTGCTATGGAGCTGTTGAATAAAGCACTCAAGTATGAGAGTGATACTGAAGTTAAGGCAGAGATTGAGAGAAGACTTAAACTAATTGATCCCAAGAAAGTTAACCTCGTAAGATGTAGTCGATGTCAAGCAACATTCCATTCTAACAGAATCAAAAGGTACAAAAGAAATTATTGCAGTAAATGCTTAAAGACAAGATATGGTCCACGTGTTGACCATTAATCGAGATAGCAGTAATAATTTTTTGCTGATTCAAACAATTCATTGGTTTTTCCATATATTAAATGCGCAATGATTCCAGCAATAAGAGCTATCTTTATACATACAACCCCTGCATTCTGACTGGTCAAAGCGTTTTTGATTAGGTCTGCTCAAAAGCGCTCAACCATTAAAGAAAAAATATTGTGTTTAGGTTGCTTTGGTTTCTTTCTTTCGGGTAGTGCTTGCATATGTTTTCTTGCTGGACTTTTTTCTATAGGTACAATTGAGACGTACTGATGATTTGCATCTACGACAGTTTTTAACTAAACCGGCCCTTACTATACACATAATCTATTGCCTCTCTTATTTTTTAGAAAAGAATCAATTATTCAATTAGTTAATCCAACAGGATAAGAGAAACTCTTCGAACTACAATACAACAACGTTGTTAATAAGCTTAAAAATAAAATGTTTTTAAAAAAACGTCATTCATTTCGTTTTTTTAACTTGAAAAGCTTCAAATTTTTTTTCTTACATATTTTAAAGCAAGAATTGGTTTTTTCTGGTCTATACCCTAATATAGTGCACAAGATCTTTAGTAAATCGTTAGAATTCTTTAGAGGAAGAGTCACCAGCAGCATTCTACTTTTCTTCGAAATTATTCTGATCACAAATGGCTAAAGCCATGTCTTGGGTGTAAGAATGGGTAAAAGGAAAATAACAAACGAGGGCAGCCTCGAAAATATGATCTTGCCTACCGCAAATGATGTTTTAGGCGTAGCAGTAAAAATGCTGGGCGCCGATAGAATTATGGTTAAATGCCAAGATGGAAAGGAAAGACTCTGTAGAGTAAGAGGAAAACTGAAGAGACGTGTTTGGATAAGGGAAGGAGACATAGTCTTAGTATCTCCGTGGGATTTCCAAACGGAAACCAGAGGAGACATCTTTTGGCGATACCGGAAAAACCAGTCTGATTGGCTTAGAAGCCATAATTACCTTACAATGTAGAGAGAGTGATGAAGATTATCCTAAAGTGCACCGAATGTGGAAACACATTCCTTAAAGAACGCCTAATTGATGGCGAATTGGTTAGTTGCCCCGTTTGTGAGGCTAATTACCGAGTTGAAATGAAAGATGGAAGAATCCAGCTATTGGATTTTCTCTTTGAAGAAAAAGACCTCGGCGAACTTTAACACAACAAGAGTGAAAAAAGATGAGTGAAAATAAAACCAATTTTATAATGGCAGTTCACGGCTATAAAGAAATAAAAAAACAGAAAACAGCCAACTATACTGACTTTACAGCATTAGATAATTTGAATAATAAAGTACTATTAAGAATAATTGAGCCATTAGGAAACGAGTACATCGGCATCAACGATGTTAACAACATGACAGAGTTAATCAAGCGCGAGGACTATGATGCAGCATTTCTAATAAGTAAAAAGTTTACTGATCGAGCAGTTGACCAAATGGAAAAGCAAAAAATTCAGCATGTTTCAGACGATTACATGCCTCCTTTTAAAATTGAAGAATTGTATTTCGCAATAATTGACTGCGTCAGGAATCAATGTATGAAAAAATGTGGAAAAACTACAGCAGATAAATCAGAATGTGAGGAAAAGAAAATGTTAGGCCTCTGTAAAATAAGATTACTCGCAAGCGATGCCAAAAGTCACTTTGAGGAAGGCCTAGTTGGTTTATTGAAAAACGATTTAAAGCTGGCTTTAGCATTAAACAAATAGGGATGACTTGATACTTGTCTGACGAAAAAATTGAGTGGCCAGAGCCAGGCGACTTAGTTATCGCAACAATAAAAACTGTGATGGACTATGGAGTATATGCTGAGCTTGATGAATATCATAAACGAGGTTTTCTTCACATCTCAGAGATCTCAAGTGCCCGTATAAGAAACATACGTGACTTTGTCCGCGAAAACCAAAAAATGGTTCTTAAAGTGCTCAGAGTAAGCACCGAAAAAGGTCATATTGACCTATCGTTAAGACGAGTTACTAAACGGGAAAGAATCGAAAAAGTCAAATCATGGAAAAAAGACCGAAAAGGGGACGCTTTACTAAACGCCGTAGCTGAGCGGGCGGGTTTAACCAACGACGAAATTAAACAGAAAGTTGGCAGCATTCTTGAAGAGAACTTCGGCTTATATGAGGGTTTTGAAAAAGTCGTGAAAGATGGGACTGACTTTCTTGTCAAAGCAGGCATTGCAGAAGATTTAGTCAAAATTATAGCTCAGGTTGCAGAAGAGCGAATTAAAATTAAAAGAGTTAAAGTTCGCGGCATTATTGAGGTGCGCTGCATGAAACCCAATGGCGTTAAATGCATTCAGGAAGCTTTCAAAAAGGCAAAAAAAGCTAAAGAAACTAAAGACGCCAAAATCGAATTTTCAGTCATAGCAGCTCCAAAATACCGTGTTGAAGTCTCAGCTGATAATTGGAAAAGTGCAGAAGATGTCTTAGAGAAAGTAAGCGAATGCGTAGTTACAAATATAACTACTTTAGGCGGACATGGAGAATTTAAACCCGAAAAATAGTACAAAACTAAAGAACTGAGGCGAATATTTGTTTATGCAAACTAATGAAACTAAAAAAGTGGAGCGAGTGGGTGGAGGAAGAATCCGCAAAGTGATTTTAGAAAACACTGCGGAAGAGGTTGAATTGATCAACCATTTTTGACCTAAAATGAATAAATAACGCGAACAATGGCAATCTGCACTTTATCAATTTTTTAAACGTCAAACTCTATTTAATGTAAACAAATGTTTAAGTCTGAGCAAATCTTCTCTGATCAGGTTAATTAGTTCGCTATTTTTCATAGCCTAAAATTAACAGGACTAACTAAAAAATGTCAGAACAAACCCCAACAGAGATAAAATGTAATGATTGCGGCAAAACCGCCACAGTTCCCTTCAAACCAACAGCAGGCAAACCAGTTTACTGCCGAGAATGTCTAGCTAAACATAGAACCAGACGACCAGAAACTGGAAAAAGAATAGAAACAGTAACACACAACCTTGATAATGAAAAACAAGCCTGGTCTAGACGACGGGAAAGTTGGAAATAGATTTTAGTGGATTATTTCCACATCGGTTCCAATAGCTTGCCCTGGTACAGAGCGAGCAAACCTTACTCTAACCATTCCATTTCTACCGTGTAATCCAACTATTTTTCCAGCAAATCTATTTTTGCCATTGGCCCAAACTACTTTTTGCCCAATGAGTGCTCCAACTGAAGGGATAGTTTTGAATTCAATTAAACATTCTTTGGATTGTTGAGACTTTGTTCCAATACGATAGTTGGTTATTCTGCCCTTGATTTTTTCAGACAAAAAATTTTCACCTATAAACGAATCCTTTAGTTCACACTTGAATTTAAAGATGTTAAAAGCTAATCAGAAATTTACCCATCTTTACCGTAAAAACCATTTATACAATAAAAATCCATCTGTAACAATATACTTGGAGAAGCGTATGGACAAAATAATTGATTGGCTATTGGAAGGGGAACCTTGGGTTCAATATAGAACACGCATTGATTTGCTTGGACAACAAGAAAACGAAGCAGAAGTAGCACTCGCGAGAAATAATATGATTTCGCACCAAAAAATCCAGACACTTCTTAAAGACCTGAAGAATTGGCCTGGAACAGTTCTGAGTAGCCATAAGAGTGCAGGTCAATCTTTCCATAAACTCGCATTTATTGCAGACATTGGTTTAAAAAGAAATGACTCTGATGTAGATGAAATAATAGCAAAAATATTTGAACATAAATCCGATGAAGGCCCTTTCGGACTACCGACAAATATTCCGAAACACTTCGGAGGATCAGGCAACACTGAATTTGCATGGGCACTTTGTGATGCCCCAACTATAGTTTATTCTTTAGCTAAGTTTGGACTGACCAAAGATGCTCAGGTTAAAAAAGCGGTTAAACACTTAGCAAGTATAGAGAGAGAAAATGGTTATCCTTGTGCTGTTTCAAAAGAGTTAGGAAAATTTAGGGGTCCAGGAAGAAAAGATGAGCCATGTCCTTATGCTACGCTTGTAATGTTAAAAATGTTAAATCAATTTGACGAATGGAAATCCAGCAGAGAAACGCGTATCGGAGCAGAGTGCCTGCTACATCTATGGGACAAAAGCAGAGACCTGCATCCTTACATATTCTACATGGGAACTGATTTTAGGAAATTAAAAGCGCCCTTTATTTGGTATGATATTTTACACGTTTTGGACACATTGTCCCAGTTTAGTTGGTTGAAAAACGATAACAGGCTAAAAGATATGTTGCTTGTAGTGAAATCTAAGGCTGGAGCTGAGGGGAAGTTCACGCCGGAGTCGCAATGGCAGGCTTGGAAAGAGTGGGATTTTGGACAGAAAAAGGAACCCTCAAGGTGGCTCACATTTCTTGTTTTACGCACCCTCAAGAGACTTAACAGGCTTTTATATTAAGCAACAAGTCTACCGTGTTTCACTACTTTGCAGATTTCAAACCAGATTATGCTTCCCATTCCTGCCATTATGCAAATTAGCAGATCTAATGGTGCTAGAGCCGTAAACTGGAAGAGACCACTTAGCGGTGGTACATATATTACAAGCAACAATGCGATTAACGCGAGCGTCAATATTTGCCAGAAGGCTTTGTTTGGTCTGCGGAAGATACCAATGATGGATAGTTTCCACGAACGGTTTGTGATGATTAATGCTATGTTTGTTAGAACTATAGTTGTGAATGCCATTGTACGTGCTGTGTCTATCCCTAAACTCATAGAATTTGCGTATAGATACACGACGATCACGAGAGCCAAAGCAACGATACCTTGTATAGCGGAAATAGTAGCCGCTTTAGTATTGAATAATCGTGTTTTTATGCTTCTGGGCTTACGCTCCATTATGTCAGCTTCTTCTGTCTCAGCTTCGAAGACTGTTGTACATGCAGGATCAATGATGAATTCTAAGAAAACAATGTGCACCGGAAGCAGGATCAATGGCCAGCCAAATAACACTGGTAAAGCTGAAAGCCCAGCTATTGGAATGTGAACAGAGAAGATGTAGGCTATAGCTTTTTTGAGGTTGTCAAAGATTCTACGACCCATCTTCACTCCACCGACGATAGATGTAAAATCATCGTCTAGAAGCACTAGTGTTGAGGCCTCTCGGGCAACATCTGTACCACGACCGCCCATGGCAATACCTATGTTTGCTGACTTAAGAGCCGGCGCATCATTCACACCGTCTCCAGTCATGGCTACTATTTCACCGTCTGCTTTGAAGGCATCCACTATTTTCAATTTTTGCTCAGGGACCACCCGTGCAAAAATATTTACATTTTTAATTCTCTCTTTAATTTCTTCACTGCTCATATTTTCAAGTTCGGAACCTGTAATGATATTTTCAGGGTTTCTCAGAGCTGCTCATATTTTCAAGTTCGGAACCTGTAATGATATTTTCAGGGTTTCTCAGAGCTATCTGTCGACCGATTTTTTGCGCCGTCAGAGGATAGTCACCAGTTATCATTACAACGCGTATTCCAGCATTGTAGCACTCGTTAACTGCATCCGAAACGTAGGGTCTAACTGGATCTGCAAAACCAATTAAGCCTAAAAATTTGAAATCGAAATCGTGCTGCTCCTTTGGCAACTTACCTTTCCCTATTCTGAAGGAGGTTTTTGCTACGCCTAAAACGCGAAGACCCTCACTAGCCATCTTTTGAATGTTCGCTGAGATTTCGTTTGCTACTTTTTCTTTTAAGTGGCATAAGTCGATTATCGCTTCAGGAGCGCCTTTGGATGCTATAATGTAGTCAGTGCCGTTGGGTGAAACCCAGACGTTAGACATTGCTAATAGTTTTTGAGATAGTGGGTATTCTTGGACCAATTGCCAGTCGCGGTGCACATGCTCAGTTTTTGCGAATTCACCCTCGACAAAGTTCCTTACCGCTTTCTCCATTGGGTCAAATGGATCCTTCTTGCAGGCGAGGACACTGAACTCAACAAGTTGATGACAACAATCTGGGGGATTCTTTAGAGCTGAATCGATTTTGTACATTTTGCCATCTTCGCAAAGTTCGGCTACTGACATCTTGTTGAGTGTTAAGGTGCCTGTTTTGTCAACGCAAAGCACTGTAGCTGAACCCAAATTTTCTATTGCATGAGCTTGACGTGTAAGAACGTTCTTCTTAGACATGCGCCAAGCACCCAGGGCTAAGAAAATCGTCAAAACAACCGGAAATTCTTCGGGCAAAAGGGCCATAGCGAGAGTTACACCTGCCAATATGCCCTCTATCCAGTTAAAACGGGTTAGACCATAAACAACAATAACTAAAAGGCAAAGAGAAAGCCCGAAGACCGCAAAATTACGGACAAGCCGCGATACTTCAACCTTTAATTTTGTATCATCACGCTCAACCTTTTGAAGTACGATACCGATTTTTCCCATCTCAGTCTTAATACCAGTAGCTTTGACTATGGCAATGGCTTGGCCTTGTGTTACAAGTGTTCCAGAATAGATGTATGGTTGGTCATCTCCGCCTGGACGCCAAGTTTGATCTTCTCCGTCATTAGCAACTTTGCGGACAGGAACCGACTCACCAGTAAGAAGGGACTCATCAACCATCAAATTAGTCGATGACAACAGAAGAGCATCAGCTGGGACACGATCACCTTCTGCAAGTATTATGATGTCATCGGTCACAACTTCTCTGCCCGGGATGCGAACCTGTTTGCCTTCTCTTATTACTAGGGCTCTTGGGCTAGAGAGGTTCTTTAATGCATCAAGCGCGTTTTCGGTTTTTTGTTCTTGATAAACAGTTATACCCATGACGACAAAAACGAAGCTTAGCAAAACTAAGCCTTCGGTAATGTCTCCTAGAAAGAAGTATATGCTACCGCTGGCCACCAAGAGGATAAAGATGGGCTCTTTAACTACGCTTAAGGCTATTTGGAGTACACTTCTCTTCTTAGACATGGGTAACTCGTTATAGCCGTCTCGACGGAGTTTTTCCGAGGCGTCTCTTGAGGAGATTCCACTTAATGCGTCAGCATCAATTTTATGCATTATTCACACTCTTGATTGGACTGGTCGGGGCAGCAAGCTCTACATTATTGTAGTAATTTTCGATGCTGACTGCCAATTTCTTAGTCGACCTGATTGAATTGATTGAACTCTTAAAGGTGTTTTGTCACTTGCGTTTTTTATT
>JAEAMG010001741.1_pt1 | contig 15504 bp, 14 predicted proteins | sample 8958741 | NCBI WGS metagenome assembly JAEAMG01 (sample SAMN16933256, study PRJNA681125) | bioreactor sludge metagenome | isolation source: anaerobic bioreactor treating anionic surfactant - SDBS | place: India: Bengaluru | collected 2019-02-28
GTATCTCTATGGACGGACGGAGGGTAGAAAAGCTCCACGAAATTGCCTATAGCTCCTTTAAATCGTATATAGCCGACACAGTATCTGTGCTCTGATAGGACTATGTCTATATTTTCACCAGTTTTTAGTGTCAATCCTGAATCACCAATAAACAATTCTGGCCGCATATTCTGCCATGAGAGTTCAAGAATTTGATTGTTTTGCGGTACGTCCACCGATTTCTCTCCAGTCGCTTAAGCCACCTAGATTCTCGACGTTTGTATATCCCTGTTTCTCGAGCGCTGTCTTTGCGACTCCAGCGCGCTTACCACTTCGACAGTAGACATATATCTTTACGGTCATATTGGCCTTGGTTAGTTTGCCCGCTTCAATATCGCCGAGCGGTATATTCTTGGCATTTTCGGCATGGTCTGCGGCAAATTCGTCCGGCTCTCTAACATCGATGAGTAGTGCCGTATTATTCTGTAATTCGCCTTGGATAGTATCCGCTTTTGATTGCATGTTTTGCGATTGGCTGGATGATTCACAGTTTCCACTCGAAGCATCGCACGTCGATTTCGGCCAGAACGCAGCCAATCCAAAAAGACCAATAACTACCGTAACGCTAATGATGAACTTTTTATTCATAATAACCTCTCTTTAACCAAACATTAATACTTGCGGTGCGAAAATAAGTAGCAAACCGAGAATGCACATCACAATACCACCAACCAGTCTGGTTGCTCTAGTGTATTTAGACTCAATGCCGACAACCTTCAGTGTCGTCATGGCAATGACAAACACGACCAAATCATCAAACATGAAGAATAGAATATAGAGTAACATGTAGGCGTAATATTGCCACGCCTCCAGCCCGGCGGTACTAAGGATGCCTGTAAAAAGCACTGGCAACCCAGCGCTACACGCCAGTTCAACGACGTTGACCGCAGCTGCGAGTACAATAATCCCTCCAAGCCCTAGCCAGATATTCTTTTCTTTGACTATTTCCCGTAATCGAACAAATGCCTCGCGTCGCTTTCCGTCGCCCGTGATTTTACAGCCAGTTTTCTTTTGATACCAGTCGTACAAATAGTAGGCTCCAGCTGCAACCGCGAGCAGACCAATAATCGTGCGTACCCAGGTGATATGGCCGATAAACATAAACAGATTGAGCCACGCAGCCATGAAAATGAAGTAGACTGCGGCCGAGGTGACGATGAACGTTGTGCCGTAGAGCCACATTCTTTTGCGATCTTTCATGCCTATAAGTAGTGTGATGATAAATAAAAGCGCCCACATTGCACAGGGATTAAATCCGTCAAGTAGCGCGATTATTACTGTCAGAACCGGCAAGGAAAAGTGAGCCGTATTAATCTTACCTATCAGCGGTAAATCTACGTATTTATCTGGGCGAGGTATGCTGCTCTGGTCTAAGCCGGTGGTCGGCCTTGAACTGGTATCTTCTTGCGTATTGTTAAGAATGTCATTCGCTGTTGGTTTTTCAACCCCGACTATTCCTGCGACACTGTCCGGGCATGCGTTGACAGAGCAGTATTCTAGACGTTCTTTGATCTCAGTGCCCGTATTATCTGAGAATCCTATATACGGCCTATCTCCGACAACCAACAATGGTACGCCCGAAGCATCTATGTTTAGTGCCTCTGCGACAGACTGCATTTTTTTCTGGTTTTCGACGTTGTAGTATATCTCGAACTTTTGGTAGCCGATATTATCTTGTTGCTTAATATATGGCTCCAATACATCTTTTGCATGCGCACAGTGCGGGCAGCCGTCGCCCCAAAAAAGATAGAGGTTTACGTCATTCTTTGGTTCAAGTGCCCGAGCTTTACCATGAAAGGATAGTCCGATGAAAGCGGCTATGAGCACTGAACCAAGGATTAATAGCCATTTTTTACTTAGCTCGAAATGTCTCGAGTGCCTTGAGTAGCTCATCTTTCTCCACCTCTCCATTAAACCTTTTTAGTTCGTTGCCATCTTTGTCCAAGAATATTGCTACTGGAAGATTTTCATCTACGCTGTATTTTTTGATAATTTCGGGGCTTTCGTCGAAATCAAAGAATTCTGTTTCTAGCCACGGGTTCTCTTTTTCAATCTCACCCCACCTGGGTTTCATGACTAGACACCCGTTGCACCAGATCGCACCTATTTTTATTACTTTCATATACCCTCCTTACGTTATGTTTATTACTATTAAGCTAACCGCCATCACACCTGCGCCAGCACTCGTGCCCAAATAGGGTTGTCGTCTGCGCGTCGAATGGAAACGTGCTGATGGTAAAAGCTCACTCATGCTTATATAGGTCATCATCCCTGCGGTTGCTGCGAAGATTATCCCGTGCATGCTTTCTGGCATAGCACTAATCAATAGAATATATCCCACCAAAGCGCCCAGTGGCTCGGCCAGTGCAGATAAAACGGTATATTTAATCGCTTTAAACTTGTCTTTTGTTGCCGCATAAATAGGCGAAGCAATGGATATACCTTCAGGTATATTGTGGAGTGCAATCGCAAAAGCGAGTGATAACCCGAGCGACATGTCGTGCATCGCGCCAGTAAAAGTAACAATACCTTCAGGGAAATTGTGTATCGCCATGATCACAGCTATTACTATACCGCTCCGAAGAAGCTTTATTGTTCTTCCTTCGCCCCCGCGCCTACATTGACGCATGCAGTCTTTCTCTTCTTTCATGGCGCATTTTACGCTGTTGGAACAAGGTATAAGCTTGTCGATTATGTAGACTATGAGCGCCCCGCATGCAAATGAGAAGATTGTGGCCAGCGCTCCTGCAGTTGTGCCAAACGACGTGCTCAACGAATCACTTGCGGCTGGAGCCAGGTCCAAAAACGATACGCATAGCATTGCACCCGCGGCAAACGCTAGCATGACCGATAGCCTGCCCGGACGCTCCATACTTTTATGTACGCCAATAAAGCCTCCAAAGACAGTGGCGAGACCGGCTAGTGTTGTGAGTATGAGCGCGATTAGCATGCTAGTTTTCTTTGATCTTCCCGTTAACTGATTCCAGTAGGTGATATGCGGTAACCATGTCTAATGCAATAGGAAGAGCTTCGTATGAAACCTCTTTTAAGCCGTCTGCCTTTTTACGACGTATTATGCCAATCTCAGTAAGCTGCGAAAGTTTTCCGCTGAGAATCGTCGGACTAAGTCTTAGCATGTCGTCAAGGTCTTTATAGCGTATCGGGCCGTGTTCGTATATGGCATGCACAATCATCATAGATCGCCAATCAGCGATCATTTTTGCGGCAGCGTTTATCTCACCGTGTTTTTTTATCTTCGTCATTCTTCTCATATTACTACGTAATCCGTAGCAATACAAGCTATAAACACTCATAAGGCAAACTACGGCGAAGTATGATTATTCGAGAGTTTTTCAGTAGAGTTAGGAGGACGGTGTCATTGTTTGCATCGAAGAATACTATCAAAGAAACCACAGTAGTGATATGCGGCTCAAGGGGTTCGAACCTTATATAACAGAGGTGGTGAAATCGGGAAAACAAAAAATGCACAAAATTGTGCATTTTTCTTCTCTGTAAAACTTCATGGCTGGGGCTCGGGTATGGGAATATAACTTTTACAGATGAGCTGGACTTTGATGTTGCGGAGCTAGATATCGTGTACGAGGATAGCGATGAGGGGGGTGTCGATATTATAGCCGAAAAAGACGGGGTGCACTTGGGTGCGCAAGCTAGGCGCTACTCCTTGGTTTCTTAGTTAACTTATAGTTGTTATTTAACCAGATCGAACATGCGAGTGTTCTGTTTTTGTGACTGGTAGTGATAAGGTTGAAGTGAGAGAGATACACACACGTAGACAACTCAAGACCTTCGCAACATCTCACTAGGTGTCCGCATCTGTATACCTAAGTGTATCCTATGGTTGTTGTATAAGTCCATATAACGAGAGAGGTTCTCTCGTTGGCGTGGGAGCGGAACGCTCCTGCGCCAGTAGTGCCCAATACATTCAGTCTGGATGGTGCGGTTAAACCGCTCGATGTGTGCATTGTCGTTTGGTCGCTGCAGACGAGAGTGTCTAGTTTGTATGCCAGCTTGTCTCATCTGCTGCTCAAAGAAGCGGCTATACTCTGGACCATTGTCAGCTTGTACCATAGCCACATTAAATCCCCAGGCAGCTTGTGCTTCGAGCACTGCCTGGGCGGCCAATCCAGGACGTAGCTTGAGGTGGCACGTAACATGGGCTATTCTGGTGAATAGATCAATTACAGTATAGTAATACAGCCTCCTGCCACTGTATGGATCGACATGGTGAATAGTGTCTGTCTGGACAAGCTCACCAGGCCTAGTCGGATGTGGTCGTCTTGGATTGTCGCCTCGCACTCGGTTCTTTCTACCACGAGCCACTCCAGACCGCCACAGGATACGCCTGACACTACTCAATGAGACAACTACATGCAAGACCGTTACGAGATGGTGCCACACCACCTCAGCGCAACGTTTGAGCTGCTTGCGTACAGTAAGCACCAGAGCAACAAGCTCATCCGACAGTGCACTAGGACTAGTCTGTGGCCTGGAGGTAAGTGTCGGTATACGCCAACGACAGGCAGACAGCTTGTTTGCTAGGCTCACTGGCCGAGCTGGGCGATTTGGGTTGTCGAACTGAACATGTTTGTTCGGTTCGCTCCACTTTATTCTCCAGCGGTAGATGGTAGTGCGATGAACACCGCACTTATTAGCAACCACCTGAAGTGGCAACTGCTCACGAATGAGCAATTGCAAAGCTAAAGCTCTAGCTTTTGGTAGGTTAGGATTGATAGAATAGGCCATAGCAGGCCTCCTTTCTGTAATTAGGTGATACTATCTACAGTTTACGGAGCCTGCTTTTAGGTTGCAAAGGTCTTGGATGAATACGCACACATTGCTAATTTATGTATTATATGTTAATATATATAATATGTCATTCGAATTACATAATTTCGATACTGATCGGGAAGCAAGGGACTTTGTCCGTGAGCGAGTAGATGTGCCTATACCGGAGCGAATCGAAGACATAGGCCGCAGTATTGTACTTCGTTCATATACAGAAGATCTTGGCGACGGCACATTTACTAATGTATATGACTTATCATTTCGAGCTGAGAGCGTTCATCCAAGTGTCGAGTTGTCCAATCAGCTCACTAGTGTTTTTGATTACGTTAAAGGCAGTACTGATGTGCGAGTAGCGACGGGTGGCGGCTTTTTCTTCTTGGCGGACAGGGTAAGTGCTATGCCAAGACAGCTCGGACTAAATCTTGCGCTTCAGGGTGGACGATTGCATGGTTTACCGGTAGTAGATAGAGAAGCAGTGCTTATAGGTAATGAGCGACTAAGCACTAGATACCTGCAGGCCCTTGGGACGCTTAGTATGGGTGCTACGGAGCTGGGTTGGTCGGGCTCTCTTACTCAATACGAAACAGAGGCAAAGATCTTTGCTACTGGAAATAGTATAGTTACTCATGTTCAGAACGATGAAACCGGCAGCATTCGCGTCCTGGAAGAAAGCTCAAGATATACGCCAGTAATTGACAGCGATGATACTGTAGATATTGGATTTGTACTTCGAGAAGATGGTACATTCGCCGGCATAAATAGCAGTGCTTCCGGTTATCTTGATATCTTTAGCCATGATGTTGTTGTGCGAACTCATGAACGTAACATACATGGCGGGCTGCCGGATATGCGCGTGCTATCATTGGGAGGTATGGCCCTTGACGGCTCATTGCGCGGTGCGTTATCTGTTGGTCCACTGCTTGAAACCGAGGATTTTGCTGCACACCCAATAAACAAAGATCTTTCATTGGGCGGAAAACCGCCATTTCTTGACGTACCACCGGCTAGAACAGTCCTGTATGGAACGGCTGACGAAAAAGTACACATACAGTTATTTGACGGTCGTCCCGGTAGCTCAATCTTCCCAGGCGTTACTCCTCGAGGAGCGGCGCGTCTGGCTGGACAGAACGAAGATGTAACCTGGGGTTGCTTTCTCGACCCCGGTCAAACTGCTAAGCTTGTTGTTAGAGGCGATAACGATATCGAAAGTTATGGCAACGCCCATTATCTAAAGTGGCCTACGGAGCCGGGTGGGAAGTTTGTCTGGACTCCTAAATCAGGCAGGCCTGTCGCTAGTATGATTGCTTTGCGTTAGGCGTTTTTGATTGCATGCTTGAATTGCTTACTCAGGGCGACGAGATCAGGTTTCCCGAATAGTTTGGCTAGCGTGTCAAATTTCGCTGCTTTGTCTGCTCCAAACTTTTGCACCGAATTATGAAACCAGTCGAAACTACAGAAGTAGGGGGCTTCAGAGGGCGGATTACTTTTTGAGTGAAACTTGTCTGCGTACATGACGAGCTGCTCTTCAATTGTCCTCGCAGTGTAATCGGCTACAGGAATAGGTAGTTTCTGATCTAGGACGTCCTTCTTGGTTAGACCTACTCCAGTATGGTGAGACGCGAACCTCCAAATAGTCTCTGAGAACCCTTCGCTTTTCAGGATATTTTCACCAATTATCCCATGTCGTACCCCTTGGACGAATTCACCATCTTCAAGCACATCATAAGCTCCGATGTCGTGCAACAAGCAGCCGACATGCACAAGGTTTCGATCAATATCTTTAATAGGGTTTTTGTCGAGCAGTTGCATAGCGATAGCTTCGATGATCTGACAATGGGTATAGATTAGCGTCAGATCTGCATCGGTTTTAGCATACTTTTGATGGAGATTCTTGATTTGTTGATCTGTAGGAAGCATATAGATTAACTATAGCACACTATACAGACCGAAAATTAAGAAATTATTACTAAAAACTCCCCCTAATTGCAGAAGTGCTTAGACATTTACTTTACGCGCTGCGCTGTGTCGAACCAGCCGAATGTTTTGCTAAGGCAAAACTCATTCGGGGGTGCAGACCCGACCACAAGACTATGAAAAAAGACCGAACAAAAGTCCGGTCATTTTTCATGGCTGGGGCGGAGGGATTCGAACCCCCGAATGCATGGACCAAAACCATGTGCCTTACCGCTTGGCCACGCCCCAATACTATTGTATGTGCCTCAGGATGAAGCCGTTTTGTAGCAGTTTTGGTCCATGACTGTTTGATAATTTACTCGCGTATTCACGCTCAAACAGCATGTGCCCTACCACTTGGCCACGCCCCAATAGCTTTTGTGTCGACTATACCGACACAGAGCACATTATAGCACAAAAAAGAGGAGCTAGGCTAGTTTCGATGAAGATATTTTCTGGCGACAGTAAAACTTATGGAATTCACAGACGATGAGCGGGATAATAAACCCGAGCACGCTAACGACGAGCATGTGCTCAGGATTGACGGAGACTAAATGGAGTGCTTCGCCCAGGGGGCTTAGGAGGGCTATTAGCTGAGCGGCAATAGAGATACTAATACCAACATAGAAGCTTCGATTCATTACCCTAAGGCGCACGAAGAGCGGATCGTTGTCGCTGCGGGCGTTAAAAGCATTTGCCCATTGGCTGACGACGAGAGTGAGAAATACGAGGGTTTGGGCGTACGCGTGTCCGAAGGGTTCGAATGTGACGTAAACGATGAGCGCGAGAGCGGTCATCGTTAGGGCGACGAGTATCATCCGGAAAATCATAGTTTTGCTTAGGATGGGTGCATCCATTTTTTGAGGTGGCTGTTTGATGATGTGCTTTTCGGGTGGTTCAAGTCCGAGGGGAATAACCATTGAGGTGTCGGTAACAAGATTGATCCAGAGAATTTGCACAGGGGCGAGCGGAGCCTTGATGCCTAGGATGAGCGCACCGAGAATCGTTAAAAGTTCTCCGGCATTCGTCGAGAGTAAATAAAATAACATGCGGCGAATGTTGGCGATAATCGTGCGACCCTCTTTCATTGCGTCGATAATAGTCTTGAAATTGTCGTCAAGCAAGATAATATCGCCTGCGTCTTTGGCAATATGAGACCCTGAACCCATAGCAATCCCGATATGCGCGTTTGTAAGCGCAGGCACGTCGTTCACGCCATCACCGGTCATGGCGGTAATATTATGCTTCTTCAAGATAGTCAATAAACGATATTTCTGCTCGGGTATAACGCGCGAGAATACCTTTGTTTTTTCAACGATGGCCTCTAGCTTGGCGTCAGAAAGCTGAGGCATGGCGCGACAGTCGAACACTTCGGAGCGGTCAGTCACCATGCCGAGCTGCTTGCCTATTTGGTAGGCAGTCTCGAAATGATCACCGGTAATCATTCGCACGGTTACCCCGGCATGTTGCGCGGTAATGATAGCGCGTTTCGCCTCTGGACGTAAAATGTCAGCAACGGCGACAAACCCTACGAAATCGAGCTTTTGGCTGGATAATGCGCTTAAATCTGTTATTGGCGAAGTTGTTTCACATGAAGCGAGGCCGATTACGCGATAACCCTTAGCGGTGAGTTCGCCAAGCGCCTCTTGCGCTTCTTTCGCCGCGGTCTTCTCAAGCTTGGAGTGCTTTATGATCTGTTCAGGCGAGCCTTTTATGTATAAACGATAGGTTGTGCCGTAGTGCCATAGGGTGGCGGACATTGCCGTCGTTTGTTCAAATGGCAGTTCTGAGACAGGCGAACCTTTTGTAATATGTTTGGTCCGGCGGGCGTGTTCCGAGAAGGCAATATCGAGCGGATCAAAACTCTTTGTTTTGGTGTGGTTTACCGAATGAGCTAGAACGTCAAGCACGCGGTCGGTATCTTTCCGGGGCGACCAGATTTCTTGCACGGTTAGCTTATTTTTTGTCAGAGTTCCGGTTTTGTCGGTGGCAATGGTGGTAATAACACCGATTGTTTCAATGGCGCGCATTTGCCTAACAAGGGCTTTCTTTTTCGCCATTCGGCGCATGCCAAGAACCAGAACAACCGAAATAGCAATCGGTAAACTCTCAGGCACCGCGCTCACCGTGAGTGCCATAACGAACCGAATACTTTCGAGAAGATCCATGCCCCGAAGAAGCGCTAAGCCAAACGCAACAACCGAAGCGGCCGCGACAACGACAATAATTTTCGTAATAAGGGTATTTATTTTCTTTTGAATGGGGCTCTCCGGTTCTTTATTTGTGGAGAGTGAGGCGAGATTGCCAAACTCGGTATTGTTGCCGGTAGTGACGACGACACCGGTAGTAGAGCCGCTGACAATGAATGACCCTTGAAATAGCATATTGTCCTGCTCGTATAATTCCTTTGCCCCCTCTAAGGCTTCGGGTTGCTTGCTAATCGGCAGTGATTCGCCGGTAAGCTGCGATTCGTCGACGCGAAGATTTGCGCTCATTAAAATACGCATGTCGGCCGGTATTCGATCACCTTCGGTGAGTGATACGATATCGCCAGGCACAAGAAGTGACGAGTCTATGGTAATTGCATCACCCGACCTTGTGACCGTGACTTTTTGTATTGTGTGTTTTGATAAGTTTCTGAGCACTCGGTCGGTGGAAAAGCGTTGAACATAAAAAATAATAGCAGAAACCGCGATAATCGTGAGAATGATAATGGCGTCAAGTGTGTCGCCGTGCCATACGCTAATTATTGCTGCGACCACCAGTACGAGCACAAAAATATCCATGAAAGGTTCAATGATTTTCTTCCAGAGCGGGACGCTGTTGACTTTGACGCTATTGCGGCCATACGTTCGGAGCCGTTCGTTCGCTTCCCTGCCCGTGAGTCCTTCGAGCCGTGATTTTATCTGACGTAAAACTTGCTCCGGTGATAGTTCGTAAAAATGCATATGTTATTATTGTAGCAAAATAACTCATGCGCGGCATGACATATGCTATGATAAAAGAGAATGATTAGGGTTAAGGAGGGGTTTGTGACTGGAGAAAAACCTATTGTCAGCGTCGAACATTTCAAGATGGCGTTTGGTGACAAAGAAGTGATTTCGGATTTGAGTTTTGAGGTGTTCAGGGGAGAAGTATTTGGCTTTTTGGGTAGCAACGGCTCCGGAAAGACAACGACTCTTCGGGCGCTGCTGGGACTATACGAACCAACGGGCGGAAAATTACTCATCAACGGTAAGCCCTATACGGTTGATGGCGGGATAAGCCTTGGTTATCTGCCGGAAGAACGGGGATTATATAAAAAAGAAAAAGTGCTTGACGTTATGCTCTATTTTGGAGAGCTAAAGGGCATGACTCGTCCAGCGGCGCGAGAGTTTTCGTTAAAATATCTTGAACGAGTAAAGTTATCGGACAAAGCTCACACGAGAATCGACAAATTGTCGGGTGGTCAGCAACAAAAAGTTCAGCTTGGGGTGACAATTATGAATGAGCCCGAGCTACTTATCTTGGACGAGCCTACCAAGGGATTCGACCCAGTGAATCGTCGTCTGTTGATGAACATCGTTGAGGAGCGAAAAAAGGCCGGAGCGACAATCGTATTTGTGACGCATCAGATGGAAGAGGTTGAACGACTTTGTAGCCGCGTTATTTTGCTCAAAGATGGCGCGGCGCGGGCATATGGCACGCTTGCCGATATCAAAAAGCAGTTTTCCGGCGCGAGTATGGACGATATCTTCGTAAAAATATACGGCGGCGAGGAACAGGAGGCGGAAGATGAATAATATGCATAATTTAGGCACGGTCATGCGTTTTGAAATTACGCGTATGCTGAAGAAACCGTCATTTTGGTTAATGGCGCTAGGGTTTCCGGTACTGATGGTAGGAATTTTTGGTATTGTTTTTTGGTCGAATAACGCCACGATGGAGGCAGCCGAAAAACTAAAGAATGAGAAAATAACGATGGCGGTGACCGATGTTTCCGGGGTTATTAAACCTGAGATTCTCCAGGCTATGGACGCGAAAGAGGTTGCCACGCGCGACGAAGGTATTGAGAAAGTGCAATCAGGCGCAGTTGATGCGTATATTTATTTCCCCGCCGATCTTGCTGCGGAGCGAGTTGAAGTGTACGGGCAAGACGCGGGACTTTTTGAAAATAGTAAGTACTCAGCAATTGCGACAACAATGCTTGATCAATCGGTAAATGCCCAAGTGAGCGAACAACAGCGTGCGGTGCTGCGCGGACAAGTTAACGTAGCGACGACGACGTTTCGAGATGGGCAGGAGTATGACGGCATACGAGAAATGATTGCTCCGGGACTGTTTTTGGTGCTGTTCTATTTCCTCATCGCGTTCTTTGGCAACCAGATGCTTAATAGCACGATTGAGGAAAAGGAAAATCGAACGATTGAAATGCTATTGACTACCGTTCAATCTCGCGTGCTGATAATCGGGAAGATCTTATCGTTAATCATCCTGGCGCTTATTCAAACACTCGTTATTTTAATACCCGTGCTGACAATATATTTCGTATTGTCCCCGCAGCTTCAGTTGCCAAACATTGATTTGGCGAATATTCCGTTTGACCCTCTCAAAATTGGGCTGGGCGCTGCAATCTTCATCTTTAGTTTTCTGCTCTTCACGGGGATATTGGTGGCGTTGGGCGCGGCCATGCCGACCGCCAAGGAGGCTTCGTCGTGGTTTGGGTATGTTGTCATATTGCTCTTTGGCCCGCTGTATGGGGTGACAACGTTCATTTCTTATCCCGATTCACCATTCGTGCGGTTCTTGAGCCTCTTCCCGCTTACCTCCCCAATTCCGCTAATGTTACGCAATGCCTATGGTAACTTGCCGCTTGGCGAGGCTTTGCTCGGTATTGCTATTTTGGCGGTATCGGCGGTTGTTGTGATGCTTTTGTCGGTGCGTATCTTTCGGTATGGTGCCATGCAGTATGACTCAAAGATATCCCTGGCGGCATTGCGGGCAAAACGCGCCAAATAGCCCCTTGTGATATCGTCTCAAACAAGCTATAGTACAAGTATGAAGGTACGTCTAGATGTCGATACGAACACGTTTGTTAGGTTTTGGTTGGTAGTTATCGCGTTTGGGCTAGTAGGCCTAATGATTTACTCTGCGCGCGAGGCGTTGATTATCATTGGCGCGGCGATGTTTTTGGCGCTTGCCCTCAATGGACCTGTCGCGCGCTTGGCACGAGTGCTCCCAGGAAAAAGCCGCCTTGGTGGAACGGCGCTGGCCTTTACTCTCGTTATTCTCATATTGAGCGCGGTCGTTTGGTTCGTTATTCCGCCACTAGTTCAGCAATCGGCAAAGTTTGCCTCCACAATTCCGTCCATCGCCGAAAATGTCAGTACGCAGTGGCACGGTCTACGTAACTTCATAGAGGCGAATAATTTACAGCCGCAGGTTGACGCGACGCTTGAGAACATAAAAGAACAGTCTGCCAAATGGGCGACCGACGCAGGCTCGAACATTATAGGCAGCGTCGGCTCGGTTGCATCGTCGTTAGTGTCCCTGTTTTTGATAATTGTTCTGTCGTTTCTTATGTTACTCGAGGGCCCTATGTGGATGGAGCGTATATGGTCTATCTATAAGGATAAGCAAAAAATGCGGGAACATAGGCGTATTACGTCCCGCGTTGCTTCGGTTATTACAGGGTATATAACGGGGCAACTGACCGTCTCGGCGATTGGTGCGCTAGCTGCCGGTTCATTCGTATTTATACTAAGCTTCATCTTCCCTATCCCTGCGAACCTGTCTATGCCAACAATCCTCCTGACATTTATCTTGTCGCTTATTCCGATGTTCGGCGCGACTCTGGCTGGCGTACTTGTGGGCGTTCTGCTGCTCTTTAATAACGCGACAGCGGCAATTATCTATGGGATATTCTTTATTGTGTATCAACAAATTGAGAATAATTTTATTTCGCCTGCTATTCAGGCAAAGAAAGTGGAGCTATCGGCACTGGTCGTGCTCGTAGCGGTGACGATTGGTATTTATGTCGGCGGTATGCTTGGTGGTGTTATTGCTATTCCAATCGCGGGTACGGTAAAGGTTTTCATTGAAGAGTACCTTCGGCGCAGGCAGCGTAGTGAAACGCATGAGTCGCAGGAAGTTATTGCGCGAGTCGAAAAAGGCAAACTGAAAAAACAGCTTGAACAAAGCGAAAAAGCTTAGTCGCTATACTGCCACACCGTGCCGCTTGGAGTGTCTTTGACGGTAATACGTAGAGCGGCAAGTTCGTCGCGTAGACGATCTGATCCTCCCCAATCTTTACTGTCACGCAGCCGCCTGCGTTCAATTAGTAACTGCTTTGCATCGTCGGAGATGTCGGGCGTGCTTTCTAGGACGTAGAGGCCTAGTAGCTCGTCGATTGTCTCGAGCAGCGCAACAAATGATGCTCGGTGAATTCTATCGATCGGCGTATTGTCAAGCTTCGAGAATTCCTGATCTATGATTGCGAGTGCTCGCGGCGTATCCAAATCATCCTCAAGGGCCTCAACGAGCGCTTGTTTTCCGGCGTAAAACTGCACGTAGTTTTCACTGGTTTTGTCCTCGTCCTGGTGAAGCGTGTCATGAATCTGATGCCGCATAGCAGCATAATTTCGCCAATTGTGGAGACGGTTATGGGCGGCCGCGAGCGTATCCCATGTGAAATTCCCCTCTGTCCGGTAGTGGCGCTCGATTACGGCAAGCTTAAAGTCCATTGCCGAGAATCCGCGAGATAGAATATCCGAGAGTGTATAGATATTACCAAGCGACTTACTCATCTTGCGTCCGTCAACCTTTATGTGGTTGTTATGGAGCCAGAAAGCGGCAAATTGCTTACCGGTCACACTTTCAGTCTGGGCAATTTCGTTGGTATGATGCACAGGAATATGGTCAACGCCGCCGGTGTGAATGTCAATTTGGTCGCCAAGAGTCTCTCTGGCAATCACCGAGCATTCAAGGTGCCAACCAGGAAAACCTTTGCCCCATGGGCTATCCCACTCCATGTCGCGCTTCGTGTCGGCCGGCGAGAATTTCCAAATGGCAAAATCGGTGATGTTTCGCTTCCCTTCAACACTTACCCGAGCGCCTGCTTCAAGTCCCTCAATATCTAATCGGGCGAGCTTTCCGTAATCGCTCAACTTTGAGGTATCAAAATAAACGCCATCACCGTCGATTACGTAGGTAAAGCCTTTTTTCTCAAGCTCTTTTGCGAACTCAATTTGCTGGTCGATATATTCGGTTGCCGGCGCAAGATGTTCCGGGTGGATGAGCCTGAGTACATCATATGCTTCATGGCTTGCTATTTCGCTGTATTTTTTGGCAACATCCCAAGCGGTCTTTCCTTCAACGCGCGCGCCCTTTTCCATCTTGTCCTCGCCGGCATCATCATCACTCGTAAGATGCCCGACGTCGGTAATATTTTGCGTGCGCTCTACGGCATACCCCTCATAGCGCAGCAGACGAATCAGAATATCCCAGTAAATATATCCCGTCCAGTTACCGATGTGCGGCTGGCTATATACCGTTAGGCCGCAGGTGTAAATTTTGACGGTATCCCCCAGCGGCTTAAATGTGTCTTTCTTGCGGGTAAGGGTGTCATAGAGCTTCATGATGTTCCTTCAACGCTTTATCGGTTGCTGTTAATACTTCCTGAACGGCTTTATCGTATGCTTCATATATGCGAAAACCTGCGGCGTAGGCATGGCCGCCACCGCCAAAATAGCCAGCAATATCGGACGCAATGGGCGCGTTAGTGAGCAGTTTCCCAGTTAGTTTGCCGTCTGGGTATGTCTTTATGGCGATTGCTGCCTCAACGTTTTCCACGAGCCTCATTTCGTCCAAAACCAATACACTAGGGTTGTACTTGTCACTATATTCCTGAATTTCCTCAAACGGTATGTGAATAAGCGCGAGTTGTCCATCAAGGTAATACTCAATTCGTCGTATAAGTTCGCCTTTGTATTCCAGAATTTCTGGCGCTTTTTTCATAAATTCGCGCCTTCGCTCCTCAATTGCCGCATTTGAGGCACCAAGCTCGGTCAATTTCCCTGCCACAAAGAAGCTTTCGGCCGTCGAGTTCTGCGTAGTGAGTCCGCGACTGTCGCTCATTAGGGCTATTAACATATTCTCGGCCGCTTGAGCGTTTACCGACCAGTTGTTTTTGGTACTCATATTATAAATCACCTGGCTAGTGCTGACAGCCTGTTCGCTGACTATTTCGCAAGGAAAAGTCAATGTACTTTCGGAGATATGGTGGTCGATAACTAGCGTAGGTGTGCTCTCAAAAAAGGCACGTGCGCCTGGTAAGTCGAGGGTTTTTGAAAGCAACACTTCCGCGGTTGTGTCGACAATGATAATAAGATCGGCTGACGTATTTAGTTCGGTCGTAACCCGATCCCAACCAGAGATGTATCGTAGGTATTTTGGCAACTCTATCGGGCAATGTAGCTGGATATTTTTACCTAAATCGCCAAGTATTTCCTCTAGCGCCAGTGCCGATCCTAAGCTGTCGCCATCCGGGTTCTCTGCCTGAACGACAATAATCGACGAAGCGCCATCAATAAGTTTTTTTGCAGTCTCAAACATGTTACTAGTATACCATCACTTGCTATTTTATGCGAAGTGTGGTATAATGGGTATATATGGGGTGACGTATAGGAACCCCCGAAGTAGGACACTATCCCTGTGTTGTTAATTGTT
>JAEAMG010001742.1_pt1 | contig 15497 bp, 6 predicted proteins | sample 8958741 | NCBI WGS metagenome assembly JAEAMG01 (sample SAMN16933256, study PRJNA681125) | bioreactor sludge metagenome | isolation source: anaerobic bioreactor treating anionic surfactant - SDBS | place: India: Bengaluru | collected 2019-02-28
GAACCGTTGGAACAGCGCCAGTTGCTGAGCGTTTCGTCGCCTTCCTATATCAGCCATGATGACCTGGCGGCACTGCTATCCGCAAACGCGGCTTCCAATGCGACTTCGGCACTTACTGCAAACAGCTATCCGTCGTATTACAACTTGGTTGACCTGGGCTATGTGACCTCGGTCAAAGATCAGAATCCGGCCGGCACATGCTGGACGTTCGCCGGGTGCGGATCCATCGAGAGCGCGATTTTGGTCGAGGGTGGAGCGGCCGTGAATCTCTCGGAAAATGATATTAAGGATAATAGCGGTTTCGATTGGGATCCTCTTTTCGGCGGCGGCAATGACTATATGGTCGAGGCCTATCTCGCCCGCGGCGGAGTCTATTTGGAGGCAGATAATCCTTATAATCCTTACGATGATGGATCCACTGCCGTTGGCGATCCTGATTACTATGTGCAGGAGATGCTCCGATTCGATTCCACCGACGGCACCGACGAAATCAAATCCGCCTTGATGACCTACGGCGCTTTGTCCACATCGATGTATTGGGATGATGATAGCTACACCTCCTATAATGCAACCTATTGCTATACCGGCGGAACCTCGACGAATCACGCGGTTACTCTTGTTGGTTGGGATGATACCAAAGTTATAGACGGCGTTGCCGGCGCATGGTTGATCAAGAACAGTTGGAGTCCTTATTGGGGCGATGACGGTTACTTCTGGATATCGTACGAAGATACCGCTGCCTGCAAAACAGCCGAGGCGTATTGCGATGTGGAATCGATGACGGCGAATACAGAGGTCTACTGTTGGTCGACGTTAGGTGATATTTACGCATTTAACGATGTCGATTCGGTCTTCAACGCCTATACGGCGGATTCCGATTGCAGTTTGTCACAAGTTGGATTCTTCACCGAGGCGGACGGCGCTTCGTATACCATCACTGTCTACGATACTTTTTCAAGCGGAAAACTGTCCAATGTTTTAGGAACGGTCAGCGGGACGGAAGAATACGAAGGGTATCATACTACTGACTTGGCTAGCGCCATTAGTCTTGCCGAAGGCAATGACTTCTATATTTGCCTGACCATTACCGACAGCGGTGAGTGGGTCTATGCTGCGGATGGTTATTGCCTAGACCGCTACGGTAATGAATATGCATCGCCCACGGCAGCCGCGGGTCAGAGCTATTACTTGGACGGAAGCACATGGTATGATCTCTATGATCCCAGTAAATACGATCCTAATTTTGACTGGACAACGGGTAATTTTTGCATCTATGCCATCGTAACGAACACCAGCGGTCCCGCGATTACTGATTCCAATATCACGGTCGAAGGAGCCACTGGCACGAATGACATCTTTGTCGCGGGCGACACGGTGACGGTAACATGGAACAATAGTGCGACGGGCGACAACAACGCCAACATTACCGACGTCACGGTCGATTTCAGCCAATTTGGCGGCGGCAGCGCCGTTGTAGCCACCGAAACAGACGGTGTTTGGACGGCCACGTACACGATCTCCGCCGACTCCACGTTGGATACGTCGAATGCAAAAATCTCTATTACGGCGGCAAACAGCTCAAGCGAATCGACTACCCATCAGGACGCTACCGCGTATGTGATCGACTGCGTTGCACCAACCGTCACCACGGGCAACATCACAGTGCTGGTGAACGGTACGGTTTACACCGCCGGCATGACGGTTCTTGCGAACGACATTGTTACTGTTCAGTGGAACAATACGTCGTCGGGCGACGCCAATACCGACGTCGTCTCGGTTGCAATGGATTTCAGCAGCTTGGGCGGCGGCATCGTCGCGGCTGCCAACAATGGCTCCGGCACTTGGACGGCCAGCTATACCGTCATCGCGCTGCCCTCCTCGGTGTATTCCGCCGTCATTACTGTTGCGGCGACGGACGACGCGGGCAATGTCGGCGAGAACGTATCGCCCACGGTGGCGCTCGGCTACATCGACACGGCGCTTAATCTCGTTATCTCGGACGACAGCACGACCTATGGCGAGTCCGTCACGTTCACCGTCAGGGTTACCGATCCGAACAGTGCCGTGATTACGCAGGGCGACGTGTTGTTCTACGTCGATGGATCGCTTTTCGCCACAATTGATTTGGCGACGACCAACACCTGGACCACACAATGGTTGGCGGCGGGAAACCACACGATTCTCGCGTCATTTGGCGCTTCGGCAACCGACTGCTATGAAGAAAGCAGCGACAGCGTCACCAATTCGGTCGGCAAGGCGTCCTTATCGCTCATGGCCGACGACAAGAAGGTTCAATACGGTCAGTCGGTTTCTTCGGCCACGTTGACCTATTCCTTGGTCGGCGGTTTGACGGGAGATCCGAATGCGGCGCTCACTTCCCAGCCGGTTCTCACGCTTGTCGGAAGCGGGATCAATGTGGGAGCGGAGTATGCAATCGTGATTACCGGGGGAACTTCGGACAATTATCAAATCGTTTCCCACATCAACGGCACGTTGACGATCACGAAAGCCGCTTTGACCATCTCCGCGGACAATAAGACCAAGACCTACGGCGATGCCAATCCCACGCTGACTTACACGGTCTCCGGACTGGCCTACGGTGAAAGGCTGAGCGATATCGGCGTTACCGTTTCGTTGGTATGCGCAGCGACCGATTCCTCCGGCGCGGGCAGCTATGCCATTGTGACGACGTGCATTGGAAATCCGACGAATTACGATGTGACCTATGCCAACGGGAAGCTCACGGTTACGAAAAAGGCGTTGTTGATCACGGTTGATAACAAGGCGTTCTTCTCCGCGCCCGGTGCAACGATGCCGACTTTCACATCGACGATTACCGGCTGGGTATCTGCTGCCGACGAAGCCACGTTGCAGGGACTCGTCTATATAACAGACGCCACAACAACGAGCCCGGCGGGAGTCTATACGATTACGGCCTGGGGAGCTTGGGCGCCCAATTACAGCATCAGCTACAAGCCCGGCACGTTGACGATCTACAGCGGGACCAACACCGTGGCTGTAGTTGCTGATTCGGATTTGGGCGGCAACTCGCTCTACGTTCTCGGCACGACCAGCGTGGATGTGATTACGATCAATCCCACTTCCGCGAAAAACGCCAATTTGATTGTCGTTTCGATGAACGGTAAAAAACGCGGAACGTATGACATTTCCAACATCACGCGCATCATCGTGCATGGTTATGCCAAAAATGATACGATTTGTCTCAATGGCAAGATTACCAAATCCGCCTGGCTTTACGGCGATGCCGGCAACGACACGATCATCGGCGGCGGCGGCAATGATTATCTCTTCGGCGGTGACGGCGCCGACACCCTTAACGGCAGCGCGGGACGCAATATCCTCATCGGCGGGTTGGGGAGCGATTCCTTGATCGCCAATAGCAAGGGCTCTACAGGCGAAACCATCCTTATCGGCGGCACAACGGCCTATGACGCCAACGATATCGCCTTATCCGCAATTCTCAATGAATGGAGCAGTTCCGACAGTTATGCAACACGTGTCAAAGCCATTCGCGGCGAAACAATCTCAGGCTTGAACGGCTCGTACTTTTTCAATGCATCCACGGTCTTAGACGACCGTGCGGCTGATAAGTTGTTCGCCAACCGATCGGTGTTGAATTTTATTTTCCAGAGTTCCAAAGATAAACTAGCCAGCAACAACTCTTCCGGCTTGACTTGGGTCAAAAAGAAAGATGCCATCATTACCGTTTGACGCTGCTTGGAATCTCCGTCGATTGAGTCCTCCCTTGCCGAAAAACCTCGGCAACGTCGATCTCAATAGGCGTGAAGGAATTAGTTGATTCAAAGTCCAGGCCCACGGATGGTTCGTTCGATGCCTGCCAATCTTACGCAACAGTATCTGAAAGCAGAGGAAAAATACCGTCGGGCGGCGACCCTGGAGGAAGAACTGGCATGCCTTCAGGAGATGCTCAAGGAAATCCCGAAGCACAAGGGGACCGACCATCTTCAGGCGGAGCTGAAGGCGAAAATCGCCAAGGTCAAAAAAGAGCAAGTCACGGAAAAGAGCACCGGCAAGATCAAGGGGCTCCGAATTCCTCGCCAAGGGGCCGGAACGGCCATCATCCTGGGAGGCCCCAACGCCGGCAAGAGTCAGTTGGTTGCCAGTCTGACCCGAGCCACGCCCGAGGTCGCCCCCTATCCGTTCACCACGACCGTGCCCGCCCCGGCCATGATGCCCTGGGAAGATGTGAACGTTCAGTTGATCGACACGCCCCCGATCACGGCCGACTACATGGATACGCATCTTCAAGGGCTGATCCGCGCCGCCGACTTGGCCTTGTTGATGATCGATCTAGAAAACGACAACGGGATCGAGTCGTGCCAAGACATTTTGGATCGGCTTTCGCAGACTAAAACCCGTTTGGCTGCCGTATCGTCGCTCGACGAGAACGATGTCGGCCTTTCCTATACGCGAACGTTTTGCGTGCCAAACAAGATCGACGCCCCGGGCGCGGCCGACCGGTTGAACATGCTGCATGAATTGCTGCCGCTGGACTTTCCTGAATATGTCATCTCGGCCGCACATGGAACGGGGTTGGAGGCCCTGCGCGAGGCCATCTATCGCTCGCTCGATGTGGTCCGCGTTTACTCGAAATTGCCCACAGCCAAGGAGGCCGACCGCGAGCGGCCATTCACGCTTCGCACCGGCAGCACTCTGCTGGAGATGGCCGGCATGGTTCACAAGGATTTTCTGAAAGGTTTGAAGTTTGCCCGTGTCTGGGGCGCCGCCGTCCACGACGGCACGCAAGTCAAAAGCGACTATGTACTGCACGATCAAGACGTGGTGGAATTGCACATGTAAAAGAAGGAACTAGAGTAGTGTCTCACACGGATTGTGATTTATCAAAGTGTCAGCAAAGATTTCGACCCGTAGGGTCGCCTGAAAATAGCCCAGCGATTCATCGCTGGGACAAGAAGCGAGGTATTCCGATTTCGTCCCGTAGGGACGATGGAATTGTTTTCCCCTCACCTTCAATCGTCCCTACGGGACGTAATGGGACCGATAATACGTTCTTTGGTCCCAGCAGTGAACTGCTGGGCTATTGTTGAATGCCCCTCCGGGGCAAAATCTCATCGCGAAGAAATTACGTCACTTACGAGACACTATACTAGAGATTTGTGATTTCTGATTTTTGATTTATTCTCTCTGATCCCTGGCCCGTGACTCCTGACCTCTGGTTCCTGACCCCTGATCCCTCTCTTATGACAAATTCCGACATTGCCGCCGTATTCGAGCATATCGCCGACCTCTTGGAGTTTCAGGGGGCCAATGCGTTTCGGGTGCGCGCCTATCGTAATGCTGCGCGTACCATTGCCGATCTGGCTGAATCGGTTGCCGACATCGTCGCCGATCCTGATCGTTCGCTGCAAGACATCGAGGGCATTGGCCATGATTTGGCTGAAAAGACGGCCACGTTGGTCAAAACCGGCTCGCTGCCGATGCTCGAAGAACTCTTAGCCCAGATCCCCGAAAGCGTGCTGGCCATCCTGCGCGTGCCCGGCTTGGGGCCCAAACGTGCCGCGCAGCTTTTTCGCGAGCTGAACGTCGCCACGCTCGACGAGTTGCGCGCAGCCTGCACGTCGCATAAGGTACAGGAACTAAAAGGCTTCGGCGTCAAAACCGAGGAAGCCATTCTGGAAGGACTCGCTATCGCCTCGGAAGCGGAAAAGCGAATCCTTTGGATTGAGGCCGAAGGGCATGTTCATGAGATTCTTACGCACATGGAAGGCTGCAAGGCTGTGCAAATAATCGCCGCGGCCGGCAGCTATCGACGCGGCAAGGAGACCGTCGGGGACTTGGATTTCTTGGTTGTCACGCGCGACGTGCCCGCCGTGATGGATCGTTTGGCTGGTTTTGAGGGGGTTGCCTCGATCATCGCCCGTGGCGACACCAAAATGTCGCTCCGCCTGCAGGGCGGCGTTCAGGTCGATCTGCGTGCTGTCGCAGCCGAGTCCTTCGGGGCGGCCCTGCAATACTTCACCGGCTCGAAAGAACATAACATCATCTTGCGCGGCCGGGCCAAGGATCAAGGTTTGAAGATCAACGAGTACGGCGTTTTTCGCGGCGAAAAGTCGATTGCCGGCCGTACCGAGGAAGAAGTCTACGCAGCGATCGGCCTGCCGTGTTTTCCGCCCGAACTGCGCGAGGCTCGGCATGAATTCGAGTGGGCCGATGCCGGTGCGTTGCCTACGCTGGTCGAAACCGCCGACATTCGCGGCGATTTGCACATGCACAGCACCTGGACCGACGGTCAAGCAAGCATCGAGGAGATGGCTGCGGCGGCCAAAGCACGCGGATTGAAATACATCGCCATCACCGATCATTCAAAGCGGGTAACGATGGTCGGAGGACTCGACGCGCGCCGCGTGCGGCAACAATGGGTCGAAATTGACAAACTGAACGAGCGTCTCACCGGCATCACGGTTCTCAAAGGAATCGAGGTCGATATTCTCGAACGCGGCGGACTCGATCTGCCCGACGATGTGTTGGCCGAGGCTGATTGGGTCGTCGCCAGCGTGCATTACGGCCATCAGCAGTCGCGCGAACAAATCACCCGCCGCGTGATCGAAGCCCTCGAAAATCCTCATGTTGCCGCTATCGGCCATCCCACCGGCCGCATGTTGCTGGCCCGCAAGCCTTACGAAATCGACATGGACGCGGTGATGAAGGCGGCCGCCGCCAACGGCAAGCTGCTGGAACTGAACGCACATCCCAAACGGCTCGATTTGGATGACGTAGCCTGTGCCGCGGCGAAAAATCACGGTGTACGGATCGTCATTTCCACCGATTCGCACCGGCCCGAAGGTCTCGATGCCATGCGGCTTGGCGTGCAGCAAGCGCGTCGCGGCGGCCTCACTGCTGACGACGTGGCCAACACCCGCACTTGGCCTCAACTGAAGAAGCTGTTGGGCAAATAAGCGTCATGATAAAAAAACCGGGAGCTGTTGGCTCCCGGTTATTCGGATACAAGTTGCTTGTAGGCCTTTTGGGGCCGATCTTGGTTATCCGTCGCTCAATAACCCATCGCCTTGAGTTGCTCATCGAACTGCGGCGGCAACTGGACCAAGGGTTTACCCGCTTGGGAACCGGCGTAGCGAATCATATTGCGCAGCAACTGCTCGGCTGTCGGGTCTTCGCCCAACCGATCACAAATGCCGAGCGTGTTCAAGATGAACCGCCCCGCCCCAAGCTGGTGAACCGACACCAACGTTCCCGAATCGCAGGTGAACGAGGCATTGATCGAAGCGGCAACCAACTCTGCGGGAACGTCTAAATCTCCCCATCGCACGTCGGAAATTACGCTGCGATAAAAAGTGTAATCCATCAATCCGCCCGAGGGCAAGCCTTCGAAGATCGGATGCTTCTTCGTCCAAGGATCGTGGACGTAAAACCAATCGGTGTTAAGGAAGTCAGCCTTCGCACCTAGTCTCCCTTTGTTCTTCAACGGCGCCCAGCCGACCTTGTTGTCGCCTTTCTGAAACACTTGCGGCGAAAGGAATACGGCCGTCGAACCTCTCGCGATATGCTGGGCCAAAGCGCGCCACGCGGCCGCGTCGTTGCCGCCCGGCTTGCGTCCGATTACAATCACCTCGCGGCTGGTCTGCTTGTCGGCGACAAACTTGTGGAACTTCAATTTCCGGTCGGCAAGCCATTTCGTAACAACCGGCTCGTCGCCCCAAAGGGCGATGTCGGTTTCCATCTTGGGCATATCGGCCGGATCGGTCGCGTAGAATTCCACGCTCCCGCCCGCCGCCGCGCCGCCATGCTCAAACGCGCCGGCAAACTGATACTTGCCCGTCGGACCGTTTATAACGATGTCTTCTTCAAGAATCGGAATCGCCATCGGTTGTTCCGGCTTGAGCTTCGGATCCTGAATCTTCACGCGCACTGTCTTGTCGAACACGGCAACATTGTCCGGCCCAAGAACCTGCAACCGGATCGGATACTCGCCGGGCAACAGGGCGTTTTCGTTCGCCACGACGGCTTTCAGTTGCACCTTGCCGCCGCGGTAGGCGTGATAAGGTTCCGTGAACAAACAGAGCCGCAATGGATAGAAGCCGTCGAACAGCGCATCGGTTGCTCCCGGCTTCAAGTCGCGGAACTCCGTGCCCGTTCCCCCTTCGCCGCAAGAACCGTGGTCGTACGTGCCCGACATGCTATAGCCGATGCACGAAGGATTTGCCCGGATGGCGTTCAAACCTTGCAATCGCAAGCCGGCCATTTTGGCCGTGCAAACCCGGAAATAATTTTCAGGCGTGCCGAACGTATCGGCCATGTTCCACTTCTTCCAGTCGGCCAAGAAGGAGTCATAAAAGCCGCGATACAGATTGGCGTCTTCCGATTGCCCCAGCCCGATCTGCTCGTAATGAAGCAGTTGACGCGGCAAATCCACCGCACTGGCTACCCCGTATTCCGAAAGGAACACAGGCTTGCCCGGCTGACGGTCTCGCAGATCGTGGATCTGCGCAGGCAAGTGAGGAATGCGCTGGTAGCGATGCTCATCGCACAAGGTGTCTTCCCAAGCTACTTGGCCGGGGTTGCACAAAGCGCCGAAGTTACGTGCCGACCCTTGAAGACACTTGAAAGGCTTGAATGTGGCAATGTTGATCTTGTCGCCCGCGGCAAAAGAGCCCGACGACCAAGGATTCTTCGCGTCAGCTTTTTTCGTGAAATCGCCTACGTCGTAAACCGTCGCGCCCGAGTGAATCGTGGCGGCCAAGGCGGTTGTGTCACCGCCGTAACCGCCGTTACCCCAGCCGACAACGAAATCAATCGTATCGCCGGCTTGAACGGAAACGGTTTTTTCGCAGGCAGCTTCGTTGCCCCGATCGCCGACGTTGATGGCATCGTCGAAAATCGCCTTGCCTTGGTGCAACACATGCACGTCCGTCGTGGCTTTCTCGGCGATGCCCTTGAACTTGGCGTTCACGGCATATTGCCCCGCCTGGGGCGCGGTCCAACGCAAGACGCCATACAAACCGCTGGGGCCCGGATGCAAACTGACCTGGCCGGGCACCCACGTGATGCCGGAGCCTTGGATATTGTAGTTCGTTTCATTGCGAGCCACGCAGGGTTCAGGACCCGCCTCGCCATTCCACAGCGAAAGGCCCTCTTGCGGACCTTGTCGCGGAACGAATTGCTCCAAACCGCTGTCCAGCATCGTGACGCGTGTATCATCCAGCGAGCGGACCAATGGCAGCATCTTCACGGCATGGCGGAAAATCACTCCGTCGTTGGTTTCGTTCAATAATCCCCACATTACAACGCTGGGATGGTTCCGGTCGCGCGTGATCATGCCGCGAACGGACGTATCAAAACGCTCGGCCATCTGCGGCGAATCGTTCCACTGCCAGCCGGCCGAGGATTCTTGATAGACCAACAACCCGATCTCATCGCAATAGTCGAGCTGGCGGCGGTCAGCGATTCCGCAGAAGAATCGGATCATATTGAAGCCCATCGCCTTGGAGTTCAGCAGATCGCGGCGCAGCAGGTCGGGATCCAACGGAACCCGGTGTCCGCCTGGAAACATATTGCCCGTGTGCGAGCATTTCAGGAAGATACGTTGGCCGTTCAACCGGAAAGCTCCGTCAACATATCGAAAATCGCGGAATCCGCACCGTGTTGAAACTTCGTCGTTCGTATCAGATTTCGCAACGCCGACGCGCACCGTCACGCGATAGAGATACGGATCGTTCATATTCCAGAGATGCGGACGATCTACTTTCAGCTTCGTCTCGACCAGCGTATCACCCGGTGGAACCGAACGGTCCAAGGCGACCGTCTCCAACGTTTCGCCTGAAGTTGCCGGAGCAACGGCGAATTGCAGATGCACGGCGGCCGACTCTTTGCCGGCGTTGCGAACGTTGGCCGAAACGCGGATTTCGCCGCTCACGCAGTCGGGCCGTACAAATAAATTCTCAATGCGCACGGCGGGCGCAACCAACAACTCGACCGAATCGACCAAACCGCCGTATTGATATTCACTGCCCACCGGACTGTGCGGCCGTCGTCCGCGTTGCGGGGTGTTGTTGATCGCCAGTCCGTCGATTGCTTCATCCGCCGGACTCAAAACGCGGACGGCAATCCGATTGACGGCTCCCGGCCGTGCTGCCTGCGTTATATCAAGCGTGAACGCCTCTTCGCCTCCTTCGTGCTTTCCTACATGAATATCATTCACCCACACGTCGGCCAGATAGTTGACCATCCAGAACCGCAAGAGATAGCGGCCGTCGGCTTGTGGATGCACGGGGAACGTCACGTCGCGCCAATACCAAGCCACGCCATGACAGCCGGGCAACGCCTCTTGATAAATGCCCGGCACGCGAACTTTCTTCGCATCCGGCCGGGGCTGTCGCTGCCAGTTCTCGCTGCGGCCCACGTTCTTCGCGTCGAATGCCACGAGCCAATCGGCTGTGCCATCGAGCGAAATGACCGTTGGCCCTTTCGTTACAGCGTTTTCCGCCGCATTGCTGGAGGAAGTACTTGCCGGCAGAACGGCAAATGCCAGGGCAATCGTCGTTATCGTGATCGTTTTCATCGCATATTGTCCTTGTGCATGTCTGGTTGAAACAACAGTCCACCGGCTGGAAGTTAACAACTCCCAGAGTTACGCCGGAATATCATATCTGCATTCCGGGAGCTGTTGGTTCCCGGTATGGAGGGAAGCGACGTTAGGACTTCTTCTTATAGACGATTACCACTGCGCCGGGCTGATCCTTGATCGCAATCGAAAGTCCCTTCTCCATAAGCTCACGGCCGGAAACTTCTGTGGCCCCGGCTACGTCGATGTTCGTCAACGTGTAAACGGCGTTGGCATCCAGCCCTTGCGGTTTCACGCGGAGCGACTCGTACTGGCTGTCCTTGCGGCGGAACACTTGCAACATGCCTTCTCCGCGCTCGGGACAATCGTACTGCCACCCAAGCCAAACGGTTTGTTCCAGGCTGAAGGAGGTCAACGGATAGTAGTCGCCGTAATAAAGATGACGCAAAGCAACATACTGATCCAACACGCGCTTGCCCCAAGCCCAGGGAAATTCAGGATAGAATTTCTTCTGCGGCCCGTCGCCCGAGTGGAACCAGTTGACGCATAGCCCGCTGCTGATGCTGCTGCGGAATTCGTAGTCGTTGCCTTCCTGGTCCTCGCTAATCGCGCTCAACGGCACCCAAGCCATCAGCCCGTAGGTGTGGCATTGATGCGCCACAGCATCACGCGGTCCGTCCGTTCGCCAGAAAGGCGTCGCGCGGCCGACTGTTTCCAAGTCGATGCGCCGTCCACCACTCGCGCAGTTGTCGATCATCAAGTTCGGGTGCTTGGCCAAGAGGCCGTCCCAGAAGGCATAGAGCCCCTCGATGCTGCGGATTTCGCTGATGCCTTGACGGTCGGGCGCGTCAGCAGCGCGCCAGAAAGGCTTCGGATCCATGTTGAAATCCTGCCGATAGCAGCCCAGGCCGAACTCCTCAATCTTCGCCGAAATAAATTCGGTCACGAACTTGCACGCCTCGGGATTGCCTAGATTCATCAAGCAGTTGTCGCCCTTGAGGTCGAAGAGCCAATCGTGGTGGTTTTTGAACCATTCGCTATTCTTGACGACCCGCTCCGGCTCGAACCACAGCATCAACTCGCGGCCCGACTTGCGCAGCGTGCTGCTCAACGGTTGAAAACCGTTGGGATAAAGATTCTTGCCGACGATCCAGTTTCCCACTTCGGCCCACCACTCGCCGGCCTTGCCGTCTTTACCATACCATCCGGCGTCGATCCAGTAATAATCGACCGGCAGCTTGGCATCGATGATTTTTTGGATGTTATCCAGATGCACCTCGGCCGTTGTGCCGCCCCAGTTGCCCCAAGTGATCGGGGCCACCAGCGGCTTGCCGTTCAACTGCGGCCGATGATGGGCCAGAATGAAACGCCGCAGCATGTTTTGCCCATGCCAGCGATTACCGCGATAGGGCAACACCAACATGCGGGGAGTGCGGATCTTTTCGCCCGGATGCAACAGCAAATGCGTTTTCGTCATGCCGGCCTTCAGCGTTACGCCGCTGGGATTATTGGCGAAATCGGCGGTCCAATCGCCGCTCCAGCCCAGGGCGACGATCGTGCCGCCGCCTTGGCTTTCCACATTGAAGAACGGCAACACGTTGCACGACGAGCGGCCTTCGCCCGCCTCGATATGTTGACGGCTGCCGATGGCCAGCGTTGCCTGCTGCGGCATGAAGTCTTCAAACGAGGCCACGCCGCCTTTGGACCAATGCAGCGTCGCAACGCCTGCGCTGGGCAACGGCAACACGGCGTCCAATGCTTGGATGTTTTCCAGAATCGGGGTGTCGGCCTTGCCGGTGTTCTCAAGGTTTACGACCCACTCGACGGCCGGAAAATCGGCAAACTCGATGCCCTGGCAACGCACGACCAATCCTGTCGCCGGGTCGGTATAGGTCAAAACACGTTCGGTACGTTGGTCATCTAATTTCCGTGCGGTCCGCTCGACTTTCCACTTGCCGCAAAGCTCGGCAAACGGTTTTCCACCGTAGAGGAACGAAACGAACGGCTCCGCTCCAAAGGCTTCACATGCGGGACCGATCAAGGGCAAGTCGCCCAGCCATAAAACCTGGCCGTCGGCCAATTCCACCTTGGCATCGGCCCAATCCGCCTGATCACAAGAGATGCCGTCGCCGCCGTCGCCTATGCTGAGTAGGAATTCCGTTGCACCGCCAAGATCGGCTTTCACCGGAACGGCCGGTGTGGTCGGCCGCATCAGGCCCGACTCAAAAACTTTTTTATCGCCGACGGTCACGGTGAAGACGACCGATCCACCGCCGCCGGCAGTGTTCTCGTTGTTATCGACACCCACCATGGCGCTCAACGTTTTGCCCGGCAACGGCAATCGGACCGCCACCTTGCTCATCGCATGACAATAGAGTCCATGCGTGTACGACTTGTTGCCCAATTGCATGGGGCGTCCGTTGCGATTGTTCAATTGTACGGGATCGTTGTTGGCCAATACATAGAGTCCCGTCTTGGGCGGTTCGGCCTTCACAATGCCTTCGAATTTCGCGGCAGCCCAGCGCCGCGTTTCCGCCATTTCGTTGGGATTTGATGGCGCAGCGGCCCAAGCGGCTACCGTTGCGGAGATCGTCAGGGCCACAGTCAAACCAAGCAGGATGTGCGTCTTCATGGAAATCTCCTGGTTCAAAGGAAGGACGTGTCGAGATTGCGAGGCAAAGGTTAGAGGCGGGAAAGTCGCTCGATGGGTCTGCCCCAAGTGCCAACGGGCGAAGTGGAATATGTCATACAATAATACTAAAACTTCGCCGTGTCAATAGGCAATCCGTCCTTGCGGTTGCCTAAGCGGCGATAGACTTCAGGCTCAATCGAATAACTGATGGAACGCACCGAACCGTCGCACAGCGAAATGTTGAAACCGCTGCCGTGCGCGCTGCCGAACCACTGTACATTGTAAACGTCGGAGTAACCGGGAACGTTCGTGTCTTGCTTCGGCAGATTGCCTACCGAACCGTAGAGGCCGGTCCAACGCAGCGTGTCCAATTCGTCGCCGCTGAAGGCCGTGTCGTTATCGCCCATATCGGTTCCGTCATTATAACAGCCGCTATCGACGTACTTTTCACCGATCATGAACGTGTTGCTCGAACCGTCGCGGATCTGCGCCATCGAGACTTGGCTGCGCTGATGCGAGATGCCGGTTTGAAGCGACATGTCGTCCCATTGCGAATTGCTCATGGCGTCGGCGGCTTCCAACGTGGCCACCGACGCGGCGTGCCATTGCAGATAGTCGCCGGCGTTCATGGCATAGTCGTTTTTCGCCACTTTTGCCACAACTCCACTGGTCAACTTGAATTGATTGCTGCAAAGTGATTAGTTCGACGAGTATACCAACGCCGGACGTCGCGTGGGGCAATACAAAGTTGCCAACGGCGTGGCGATGCGCTGGGCGTTGGCGTTTTCAATCGTCATGCTGCCGCCCGAGGAACCGAGATCGTGCAGTGCTTGTTGTTCGATGTAGGGCAGGATGCTGTAAATCCAACTGCCCGGTTGTTTCTTGCCGAATCCGCGGTCGGGATGTCCGACCCAATCGTAACGCCAGCCGCCGCTGGGGAAGTATCCCAAGGCATTCTCGTGGTTCAGTGCGCCCAGGGCCAGTTGCTTGATGTTATTGCTGCATTGCGTGCGCCGTGCCGCCTCACGCGCCGACTGCACTGCCGGAAGCAAGAGCGAAATCAGGATGCCGATGATCGTGATGACGACCAAAAGCTCAACGAGAGTAAATGCCCTGAATTTATGATGGTGGATCGCGGATGGTGGATTTGCGAGCATGACATCACCTTGTATTGGATAAAATCATCATGGGTGGCGGATGGCGATGCAGCTTATCGGCCACATCCACCATCCGCCATCCAATATCCCAAATACTTATTTCCGCTTGCGCCATGCGTAAGCGATCAGACCGATCAGTCCGGCTGCCATTAAGACAATCGAACTCGGTTCGGGTACGGGCGTCCAGGTCAACTGCATGATGCCGCCGGTCGGACCGACAGCGCTGGCAGTGTCGAAATAGCCGTATTGGGTGTCGTAACCGGTGATGCCGCCGCCCGTCGTGCTGAGCGTGCTGGCGCCGATGCCGGTGACGATGTTCCAAACGTGCGCCGATTTCCAGAACACGTCGCTGCTGGGATCGATGCCGGCGATGCTGATCGTCGGTGCCGAGCCCGACAACGTGCCGAGCGACATAGTGACCAAGTCCCAATTCGTGCCCGCCGTGCCGGAGGCGTTATCCACCAACGACCCCAATTCCCATTGGTAGGTGCCGCTGAAATCCACGTTGCCGCCGACGGTCAGATTGCCGACCGAGTTGCCGGGCGTAATGTTGCCGCCGCTCTGAATGATCAGGTTGCGGACGATCGAACCGTTGCCGGCCAATGTAGCGCCATTGGCCACGGTCACGTCGCCGCCCGTGCCGGTGATTGAACCGTCAACCACCAACGTGCCTGCATTGACAGCCGTTGCGCCGGTATAGCCGTTCGCGCCCGACAAGATCAGCTTGCCGGAACCGGTCTTCGTGATGCCGCCCGAGCCGGTGCTGGCCGAGCCGCTCGTACCGACGCCCAAGGTGAGGTCGCCGACCGTATGGACGGTCAACGTGCCGTCGAGCGTGGAGCTATAGGGCGTATAGCTGGAAACAGCCGCCGTGTTGGTATTGGCCAACGTGCCGCCAGCGGAACTGACGCTAAAGACGGTCTGAACTTGGCTGCGGCCGTTCAGGTCGAGCGTACCGCCGGTCAGGGCAATCGTGCCGCCCGTGTAGTTGCCAAAGTCCCAATCGCCGGCCCAAACCTGTTTATCGCCCGATCCAGTGAACTGAATCGTGGCCCCAGCGTCAATCGCCGAGATGCTTCCGGCGTGGACAGATCCGGCGCTTGTGCTGTTGAACAAAACGGTGCCA
>JAEAMG010001743.1_pt1 | contig 15476 bp, 14 predicted proteins | sample 8958741 | NCBI WGS metagenome assembly JAEAMG01 (sample SAMN16933256, study PRJNA681125) | bioreactor sludge metagenome | isolation source: anaerobic bioreactor treating anionic surfactant - SDBS | place: India: Bengaluru | collected 2019-02-28
GATGGGCCTCATTATGAGGCTTAGAGGTGTCTACGAAACCAGGGGCGATTCAACTTGCTGTTGTCATACGGGCTCACTTCAGAGAAACTTAATGTGATGCACAAATGAATCACTGATTCAGCGCTGTCGCACGTACACAAATGAGAGATGCATATGTTCTCTACAAACGAGTTTGTCGCCGCTCTCGTCAGCCAGCTTCCGATCGGAATCATGGGCGTATCCCAAGCGGGAACCGTTTGGATAAACGAGTACTTGTCCTCTCGCCATACTCGACTTCGACTAACCATTGATCAGTGGAAGGAGCCGGAGTTGGAGACCTGGGCGAAAATAGGAACGTTTCACGACGCGGTACTTGAAATAGATGGTGAGCACTATCAAGTGGCGAGCCATCAGGTGCAGGACGATAGAGCGCTGGTGTTTTGGCCATCATCGGCAGTGGCGAGGTTTTCGCCCCAAGTGGAACAGCTAGAACAGCTGTACCTAGACTTTCGTGAAATTTACCGACACTCGTTTGATGGTATTTTCATTACGGATGGAGCGGGCAAGACGCTTTTGGTCAATGAGGGATGCGAGCGAAACTATGGAATAGTGGCGGCCGATCTGATCGGCAAGAATGTATTCGAACTTGAACGAGCTGGCCTTGTCCGGCCAGTCATCGCGCCGCGTGTGATTACGACACGCGAGAGGGTCACAGCAGTCCAGGAAACACGGATCGGCAAGACAATCATGGTGACGGGCATCCCGCTGCTCGATGAGCAGGGGAACGTCCGTAAGGTCATTATCAATTCACGTGATGCGACCGAGCTTATCCAGCTACAGGAAGACCTGGCGCGCGCCCAAGAAAAATTGCGCCGCTATGCTCTGGAGGTCAGCCAGCTCCGAATGAACGGTCCCTCTATAGCGGGCATCATCCTACGCAGCCCAAGCATGCAACAGATCAGCACACTAGCGATGAAAGTCTCCCACGTGGACACTACGGTGCTGATCACCGGGGAGTCCGGCGTCGGCAAAGAGGTCATGGCGCGCCTCATTCATAAAGAGAGCTCACGCAGCGAGGGGCCTTTCGTCAAGATCAATTGCGGTGCCATACCACGTGAGCTGCTGGAGTCCGAGCTGTTTGGCTACGACGCCGGCGCTTTTACCGGCGCTCAGCGCCAAGGCAAGATCGGAATGATTGAGGTGGCCAACCATGGCACCCTTTTCCTGGATGAAATAGGCGAGCTGCCGCTCGATCTGCAGGTAAAACTTTTGCAGGTGCTGCAGGACAGGACGCTGGTTCGCCTAGGCAGCACCCGGTCTATAGCGGTCAGCGTTCGGGTAGTTGCGGCTACCAACCGGGACCTGCAGGCAATGGTGGATTCGCGCCAATTCAGAAGTGACCTTTTCTATCGGCTTAACGTAGTCCCGATTCACGTACCGCCTCTGCGCGAACGACGCGAGGATATATTGCCTCTGGTACAGCATTTTCTGGACGAACTGAACGGACAATACAACCTCGCCAAACGCTTTTCCGAGCAGGCGCTGGCAGTACTGCTCGACTATAACTGGCCTGGGAATGTCAGAGAATTGCGTAACATGATCGAAAGACTGGTCGTCACTTCGCCCGATACCCTTATCCGCACCGATTATCTTCCGCCGCAGCTGTGCGTCACTCGCAGCGAAGATCATGAAGCTGGCCCCGATCTTAAAGCCAGGACCGCACGTTTCGAGCGCGAGCTGGTACTTGAAGCCGTGGAGCGCTTTGGCAGTACAAGGGCGGCGGCGAAGCATTTGAAAATCAGCCAGTCTTCGGTCGTACGCCGAATGAGGCCGGACGCTTGAGACAGTTGAGGAAAACGGACTGCTTCAATTCCCATGGAAGGCCAAGGTGAAAAATTGCTGCAACCGGGGCTACATCGCAGGGTCGCACTGTGAGGACGGGCAATTATTCTGGCAGTAGGCCAAGCGTTCGTGCCCTCATACGAGCCAAGCCATATACTGTACGCGTTCGAGCCATTGGCACCCCTACCAGATCAGCCACCGACATCATTGGTCCCAAAATAGCCTCGATTTCGACGGGTTTGTGCCCCTCAACGTCTTGCAGCATCGACGTTTTCACCTTGCCGAGTTTACGTGTGATCGCGATCCGTTGCTGAGGATTAATCTTGGGTGAGATGCCCAATCGGCTCCCTAACTCAAGGAGTTCGCCCATCATCTCCACGAACAAAATATTGAGGTTTGGGTCATCAATCATCTCATCGGTGGAGCAACCTACCAGCAGGCTGACAGGGTTGAAGCACGCATTCCCTAGCAGCTTAAGCCATATTTCTTCATGGATGTTCTCGTGGGCATGAGCATCAAAACCAGCCTCGAGAAAAACGTCCGCCATTTCTGAAACACGGCTACTGGTACCACCACCAGGCTCTCCGAAAACGATTTTGCTCCCAGACATATGCCTGACCACACCTGGGAACTCAACCATACAAGAGGGAAACACAACACAGCCGATGACGGCGTCGGTAAGGACATTCCTTTCGATCAGGCCATCAGGGTCGACCGCTTTAAAGCGCGTACCTGACAACGCAGTATTTGACTTCAGAAAATACCACCAAGGAAGTCCATTGACCGCCGGTATGACAATGGTTTGTTGACCCAACAACGCCTTTGCAGCTTCAACTGCAGCAGGCAGCGCTGGGGCCTTTACGGCAAAAATTACCACATCCTGAACACCAAGCTCTTTTGGTTCCGATGTAGCCTTAAGCGGTGCGATCACAAGATCGTTGCCCGTGTGCAGTCGCAGTCCCTGCTCGCGAATCGCAAGTAGTGTTGCGCCACGAGCTATGACGCTGACGTCATGGCCGGCCGCGAACAATTTACTCGCAAGAAAACCACCAACAGCTCCAGCACCTACAACAGTGATTCTCATAATCGACCCCGTTCTCCAGATTTTTTCGTTTCTTGTGTCCTTGTACTTCTTCGCATCCGTTGCTCATGAGAGCCCTGACAAATCGCCGGCTACGACCGACGATTGGCGGTTGTGATGCTCAACCTGGAAGAGCCTCCGTGACGTGGTTTAGTCTTCTTGTTAGTGGTAAATCCATTTCCTACGCCATCACGTGTATTGAAATTATCGAGTTTATGTTCGAGACATAAATTCGCTAACACCCGAAGGAGACATCCAAACGTAGAAGCTCGCCTTGCCTTAGGAGTGGGTGCTTTTCAGCCCGGCATGGGCAATGAAATTCATGTGTCTCGGGGGCGCAGGAACAGGCCCTCAAGAGGACCTGTTCCTGCGCTGATTATCGAACCGTCCTCGCGTCTTGATTGAACAGCAGTTTGCGCGTTTCTTCGTCGACCACCGGCGCAGTATTGATCAATTCGCCCAGCGCATAAGCACGCTTCGTCGCAGGTCGGTCACCTACCCGTTTAAACCAACGAGCCAAATGGGGAAAGTCGGCAAGGTCTTGTTGTTGCCGGCGATGCGGCACGATCCATGGGTAGCTCGCAATGTCGGCAATGCTGTAATCGCCAGCAATGTACTCCCGACCGTCTGCCAAGTGTTTGTTCAACACACCATAGAGCCGAGCGGTTTCGTTGATGTAACGCGCCTGTGCGTAGGGTATGGGCCTAGGTGCGTATTGGACGAAGTGATGGTTCTGCCCCGCCATCGGCCCCAGCCCTCCCATCTGCCAGAACAGCCATTGCAGGGCCTCATTGCGGCCTCGCAAATCGGCAGGAATAAACCGGCTCAATTTGTCTGCCAAGTACAACAAAATGGCGCCCGACTCGAAAACTGATATCGGCTGAACGCCAAAGGTTGGTTCATGATCGACGATAGCTGGAATACGGTTGTTGGGAGCAATCTTCAGAAATGATGGAGTGAACTGGTCCCCCTTTCCAATGTTCACCGGCACGAGGCGATAAGGTAGGCCCGACTCCTCAAGGAACATCGTGATTTTGTGCCCATTAGGAGTGGTCCAGTAATGCAAATCGATCATGATCGCCCCTACTGAGTTATCTGAGGGAACATTACTTTACGAGCTTCAGCATCCATTTCAGTTTTGTAACCGTGCTGGGCCTTCAGCGCTTCAGCACGCTGTGCCGCCGGTCGCGCATTGATTTCATCGAGAAGGCGTTTGACGTTAGGCAATTTTTCCCAAGCATCATTGCCCAGAATAAACGGTACCGCGCGCGCCCATCCCCAGACGGCCATGTCCACCAACGTGTACTCATTTCCGAGCATGTACGGCAGGTTCGCCAAGCGGTCGTTGACAATTGACCAGTGACGCCAGGCTTCAAACGCGAAGCGAGTGACCGCGTAATCTTTCGGTTCAGGGGCGTAATGTTTGAAATGCACCGCCTGACCGGAGTATGGACCTATGCCTGTCGCAACGAACATGAGCCAGGAGTACATTTCACCGCGCGCTTTCAGGCTGTCGGCAGGCAGGAATTTCCTGGTTTTTTCGCTCAGGTAAAGCAGCATGGCGTTGCTGTCGAACACTATGTTGTCGCCGTCAACCAGAGCCGGTGTCTTAGCGTTAGGGTTGATCTTGAGAAACACCGAATCGTGCTGTTCTCCTTTACGCGTATCGACTGGGATGAGCTCATACGGGAGGCCGGCCTCCTCCAGAAAAAGTGCGATCTTTGCGGGATTTGGAGACGGGTGATAGTAAAACTTGATCATGTTGACTCCTACTAATTATGGCCTTCAGTGAACGGAATGAATCAAGGGCGGTAACCTCAAGCTGTTGAGTGCCATATCGATAGCTTCAGTTACGTACGCAGGGTCTGGGTTGACTCTTGCCAATACTCGAACGCCAAGCAATACACTGAGCAGATGATTCGCGCCCCGACTTGCATTGATGTCCATAGTGCCGTTGCCCTGTTTGCTGAAGGCACCCAGTCGATCTCGGAAAAAACGCGAGTTATCTCGAACTCGTCGGCGACTGCCTGGCGCAAATCTGCATCCTCAGCGCTCGACTCAAGGGTGGTTGTAACGCGGAAATGCTCGCCGCTGGATACGTCAGGCGCGGCAAAGGAAAGCGCAAAGGCCAGACCAGCAGCAAAGGCGAACGGCGGCCCGACATTCTCTGAACTTCTGCCGCCGCGCAGCTGTTCTCATGCCACGTGGCGCCTTTCACGCTCACTGTCGGGCCAGGGGCAATATCAGCTAAGTCGGCGGGCGCTCACAGCGGACCGTCATACTCGCCACGCGCCGGATAACTTTTGGTGATAGCGAAGTCAATCGCCTGAAGCAATTCCGAGAACAGCGGACGTGCGAACGGCATCGTTTGAACCGCGCCGTAATACAAGCTGCCGTCCGGACGGACGAGAAAAACGCCTGGCTCCGAAAATAGTGCCGGCTCTTCGATGTTAATCGACGACTTTCCCCGCGAGGTTGAAATATAGAGTCCCCATTGGCGGGCAACAGTCAGTGGTAGAGAATGTCCGAATCGCAAGTTGTTGGTACCTACCTTGCGCGCCATCTCTTGGGCCCGTTCGGGAATGTCGGAGCTAACGGCAATAACCTTCGTGCCGCGACGTTCGTATTCAGCAACTAAAGATCCAAGGTCGCGCAGATACTTCAAGCAAATTGGGCAATGAAGACCTCGATAAAAGGATATCAACGTGAAATTCTCTGGCGCATCATCTGCCAGATCAAACTCGCCGTGAGAAAGTGTGGGAACGCGCAACTCGGGAACTAATAGTCGAGGGAGAAGCATCTTTTTTCCTTCATTGTAGATTGTGTTTAGCTGCGCTGAGTGCCGACGCCACGCGGCCACTTCCTTGAAGATAATTTCGACAAGCTGCTCAGGAACGGCTGTTTCGATCAAATCGAATGCTTGCGCAGTGAAGCCGCGCCGTGGCGTAGGGTTCTTTGAGTACTTTCTTGCGACCGCAAATGTCTCATCGGTATCAAGGCTCGAAGTGTCTCTTCCAATTTTGTCCAATATCAAACGCGACAGCCATCGCATCCGACACGAGATCATGCTTTTGTATCGTCAAAGTGCGGAATGGTCCATTACTGCCTCGGCAAGCTTCGGCTTCAGCAACGTAAACCGATCATCCAGAGCCAGCGGGTCGGCGCGGTTTTGAGCAATCATGGCCTCACGCACTTCCCCACCACGAATTACCTGCAACGAATTGGCCTCTATGCCTTCAACAATAGCTTGGGCCACTGCGTAGGCCGGCTCGCGAATAAAACCCAGATCGGGGCCTGCTCGCGACGACGTCATCATGGGCGTATCGGTAGCGCCGGGGTAGACCGTCAGTACGTGCACTCCCTCACCTTTCAACTCCCGACGCAGTGCTTCTCCAAAATGCGAGATCCCCGCCTTGACCGCCGCATAAGTCGTGTAAAAGGGCACCCCTACGAGCGCAATGCCCGAGGAGACATTCACGATCATGCTGTCGCCAGACACACGCAGATCCGGCATGGCCGCCCGTGCCAACAGAATGGGCGCTAATAGGTTGACCTCCACCATTTTCGCAATATCGCTTTCTGACGTGTCTTCCAGACTACCCGCGCGCACGCCTCCCGCACAGTTAATGAGAATGTCTACTCCGCCCATAGACGCCCGCGCGGATGCCAACGCTTGATCCCGGCCTTCAGCTGTCGCAATGTCCACGCCTGTTCCATCTGCCTCTCCACCGACAGCACGTAGCAGTTCGATTCCCTCCTCAACCAGCTTTGCGCGGCGCCCGATGATGAAGACGCTAGCGCCCTTGCGAGCGAGCTCGGTAGCCGTAGCCAGTCCAATACCACTCGAGCCTCCAGTAATCAGAACCCTCTTTCCTAGTACGTTCATGCTTGGCTGTCCTCAGAGATTGATCCATGCGCAAAAGAAACCCAAAAACAAGGATTTTCAAAAGCCGGTAAGCCATGGGCACGGTATTGTGTTTTACAACGATCGTTCTAAAATAGTCAAATCATAATGAACCTATGACATTCGTCATGGGATGCTGGGCAAACCGCGATATGAGCCGACCAAGAGAATTTGATGAAGCTGAAGTCCTGAGCGTCGCGATCGACTGTTTCTGGGAACGCGGGTACAAGGCGACCTCGGTCAGAGCGCTGGCCGACAAGATGGGATTGACCGGCGCGAGTCTGTACAACGCTTTCGGCGATAAGCAAACCCTATACCGCAGGGCGCTCAATCAATACATCGAGACGAGCTTCGCAGATCGCGTGCGCAGGCTCGAAGGCAAGTTACCCCCAAGCCAGGCAATCGAGGCTTTTTTTGCCGAAATCATTCAACGATCTCTAGACGATCGCCAGCGAAGAGGGTGCATGCTTGTGAACACGGCGTTGGAAGTCGCGCCCCACGATCCAGAGTTTCGCGGGATTGTTGTGATAGTTCTCGGAGAAATCGAGGCATTCTTTTGCCGATGCATTCAGGCCGGCCAGCAAGACGGAACGATATCGACATCTCAATCCGCCACCGACTTGGCGCGAATGCTACTGGGTGTTCATGTTGGGCTCCGGGTCATTGCGAGAACAAGACCCGAACGAGAGTTGCTCGAGGGGATGGTTCGGCCTGCGCTAGCACTTCTCAACCATAGACAGAGCGAACCATGATTGAATTCTGCTATTTGCTCACGCCCAACGGATATTCGAGCGTACTACTACCCCGTCGGTATCAGTTTTCGGAGCAGTTCGAGGCAACATGACAGAGTGCCGCCACAAAGAAGTCATCGCCCGTTCCGTGGAAGGTACCCATGCGCAGAAATGGTTTGGCTACCGACATGTCCAATACTTTCAACAGCCAAATTGCTGACAAAGGAGGAGGCGCAGCAACGTGTCTCACAAGGCTTGCTCGCCGCGACCGCAATCGTTGGCAGCCTGCTGATGGCCTACATGTAAAAGCCCTACCGTAGCTTGAAGGGCGGCCGGATAACGGACTGCCTGGCGGCTAAAAGAGGCATGGATCATCCGCAGTCGAGCTGACAGTCAAACGACCCTCATGAGGCCGACCACCCTCTTGGCCGGAGCACATCAGCATGCCTTGCGAAATCGAATCTGAACAAAAACCCACGACAACCCGTCCAGCATCAATTGATCATCAATGAGGCAGTACCTGCCTTCTTAGTTTTCCCGTAGACAGCTAGAGACTCTCTTTTCAGGCTCTGTATGACCCATTGTGTCGAGGTCACTCAGACACTATTCGAGCGTGATTCGGCTCAAAAGACGCTGTTCGAGACGATCTGCACCAAATACTGCACGTTTGGAGCACATCAATTTCCATTTAGCAGTGACAATTTCTACACACCCAACGCGCTATCCCCGTTGGATTTAAACCGACATGCGGACAGTCAGAAAAAAGCAACTCCAGGCTGACGTCATGCCCATTCTGTTACCAGCTATTTGGAAATCAATTTCATGAAAACTCTGACCACTGCACATCACAAACTAGATGGTAATACTCAGAAATATTCGCTGGGTGCCACCACAATGAACGTGGGAGTTATTGGCGTTTATTTCGCACTTGCCGTAATCTACTTCTGGTTCGGAGGTATGAAATTTACCCACTATGAAGCGCAAGGCCTAGTCCCATTGGTAGGTAGTAGTCCGCTGCTGGGCTGGGTATACAATATCTTCAGTATCGAGACGTTCTCCGGCTTGCTGGGCATTCTTGAGATATCCATCGGCGCACTGATACTGGGTCGCTTTTTGTCTCCGAAGCTCTCCCTTCTCGGAGGTGCTTTATCTGCCGGTTTATTTGTGACAACTTTGAGTTTTATGCTTTCAACGCCGGGCGTGTTCGAACCCGGACTTGGCTTTCCAGCTATCACTATTGCGCCAGGTCAGTTTCTGCTCAAAGATGTTGGCTTGTTAGCAGCCTCTATTTTCGTGGCAGGGCATTCGCTTGTAGAGATTGAATCCCGTTCCAATTGATGATGATCATTTCAATAGCCTGAGTGCAAATCGCGCTCAGGCTATTGTTCGTGCAAGGCTCATAAGGCGCCATCTCTGAGAAAATCTTCAATCCTGCCCCTCATGCATTGCCAGAGCTTTAGTCCATTCACGGGGACTGACTCCAGTTTTTCTGCGAAACGCACGTGCCAGGGCTGACGGGCTGTCATAGCCAACGTCTGCCGCGATCAAATTGATGGCTCGACCATCTCGCAATAGCTTTTGAGCGAGGCTAATACGCCAGCTCAATAGATACTCCGCTGGTGTTTGGCCTACGATGGTTCTGAAATGCGCTGCATAGGCGGAGCGTGACATGTTGGATTGATCCGCCATTTCCGCAATTGACCAAGGGTAGTGAGGAGCATCATTGACTCTTATCAAGGAGTGAGCAAGCCGCGGGTCCGCCAATCCTGCCATCAAACCTGTTTGCAATTGATTCAGTTCCAGCAGATGCCGGAATAACAATATAATCAGCAACTCGAACAGACGATTGATCACGGCTTCCTTACCACAGTGCCCCTCAGACGCTTCTTCAAACATCCACTTAAGTGTAGTGGCCAATAATGGTAATTCGTCCAATGGTAAAACAAGCATGTCTGGTAGGGAGGCTGATAGCGGGTTGTCGATGCCACCTTCAAAATCGATCGAAGCGCAAAGGAGCCGAGCGCCATCGGATTCCCGGGCAAACAAGCGGTGCTCAAAAGGGCGCGGTATAAATATCAGACTGGGTTGGGTAAGAATTGTATCGCCTTCGTCAGCGCCCTGCACTGTCACCGTACCTGCCTGCAACAGGTGCATATGACCATGTCGACCAACTCCACTATATGCCTCAACCCCACAAAGCTTGTCGTTGTAATAAAGGTTCGCGCTAACGCCAAATCGCGACATCAACGTAGACAGACGATCCATAATCAATTCCTCAACGACGAAATCTTGCTTCTCATTGTCGGGCGCTTCAACACCACTGTGAGTTGGCTAACCGAGCAGCGCTATGCCGAGCAGCGCGCCTGGAATGGCCAAGCCAGCCGTACAGGAACAGGCGTAACACCTGCTGGTCGGCGGCGACGTGATACTCGATAGCGGCGTAAATGAAATAGAGAACCATGGTCAGATACGCAACATAACGTATCTGGGGCAATTTTGACTGTTTGTACCAGTGGATGAACTCGCAGCGAACCGACTCCCCATGCCGTGGAGCGGGTTCAACAAATAGCGAAGGACAACAGAATCTACCGATCCAAATGCCCCTACTGCGCAGAGGATACGATCTTGTTGCGATGAGAAATAGCTGTTGCAACGCATAGATAAGCGTTTAGTGAGTATGAATACGTTTGGGAGAGGTCAATGTGTCACGCTTCGGGAAGCTCGCCAGCCTGATTGTTGATGTTCGCTTTGAGTCGATTCCGGTTGACCATGACAGGCCGCTTCTGGCCGATTGCAGCCGGTGACGACAGGCACCTGTCGGCCAGAAGCGGTCGATGATTCCAATAAATCCGCCCCCTTTTTCCCGTAACTCCTGGCTACCTGCGACCAAGTCTAAGCAAGCTTCTGTGTCAGCTGCCCGATGAATAGCCGCAGCCATTCGTGCTGAGGCTTACTGTTCTTGGCAATGTCCCAAACCATGAAGCATCGAAATGATGGAACCGGAATCGGCGCCGGACAAATACTTAGCCGAGTCATGGCCGAATAGCTCTCGGCGGCGAACGTGGGAATTGTGGCTATCGCGCCGCTGCTGATCAACGTGGTGAGCGCGCCACTGAAGTGGGTGAATGAGGCTATAACACGCCTCGAATAGCCCGCCGCTTCGAACATGTCGTCGATAAAGCCGCGGCGGCCGTCATAGGAAACTCGCACATGGCTTGCCTCGAAGTACTCCTCCAGGCCGATAGGTGTGCCTGCGTTGTCTGCGCCAGGCAGGTACAAGCAGGAGTATGACGAGGAAAACAGCACCTTGGATGAATACCCGCTGCTGAAGTCTTTCGGCTCGCTGCAAATCACTAGATCCATGTCCGGATCTTGTAGCGACTGTTTCCACAGTGAGCTGTTGCTCTGATGGAACGAAAAGCTCACTCCCAGCCCCTGATCCGCTGCGGCGTTAACGATCCGCGGAGCGAGATAGGCCTCAATATCATCGGACAGACCGATGTTGAAAATGTAGCTCGAGTCGTGTGCGGAGAAATCCGGCTCTGCCCCAAGCACGCCTGAGATAGACGTAAGGGCCTCGGCGATCTTCGGCGCCAGCTCCATCGCCCTACGGGTTGGCTGCATTCCGGAAGCGGTGCGGATAAAGAGCTCATCTCCGAAATGCTCACGCAAACGACGCAACGCCGAGCTAACTGCCCCCTGGGTCACATGCAGCATGGCCGAGGCTCGGGTGGCACTGCGCTCGGTCATCAGGCAGTGGAACGTCAGCAGCAGGTTCAGATCAATTCTCGAGATATTACGTACACTAATCCGGCTCATATTTTCTAATCGTTTGCTCTGCGGCCGAGAGGATTCATAGTCTGCTGCCCATACAAACCTAAGAAAAGCTGGGGAGCACCGTGGACGCAATTAATAAAAACGTAAATCCAAGCAGTATCCATACCAAGGGTGAGCAGTCAGACATTCGCAAGCGTGCAATCGCGGTGGGTATCGGCAACTTCATGGAGTGGTTCGACTTCGCCATCTACGGCTACTTCGCTGCCGTGATCGGTATGTTGTTCTTCCCCTCTAGCGCCCCAGGTGTATCGCTGCTGTCGTCGCTGGCAGTGTTCGCCGTAGGCTTCGTATCGCGACCATTTGGAGCATTGATTCTGGGGCCCATCGGTGACCGCCTCGGTCGCCGCGCGGTGCTTATCATAACTGTCTTCGGTATGGGTGTGTGCACCACGATCATCGGACTTTTGCCCACCTATGAGGCAATCGGTATCGCTGCACCTGTCTTGCTGATCGTCATGCGTTTCGTGCAAGGCATGATGGTAGGGGGCGAATGGTCTAGCGCAGGTATCTACATCGTAGAGAGTGCTCCGTCCAACCGCCGCGCGACGGCAGCCAGCGTTATCACTGGAACGGCTGGCTTGGCCTTCTTGCTTGGTACGTTCACCGCCGCGAGCCTCACCTCAACACTCGATGACCAGCAACTGGCGTCCTGGGGCTGGCGGATCCCATTCGTTGCCTCCATCGTGATGACCGGTATCGCCATCTTCATCCGCCGGAAGCTGGGTGATACCCCCGTGTATGAAGAGCTGGTACGTCAACGCGATTCACAACAGTTCGAAGCACCGAGCAAGTCTGTACACCGTCGCGCCTTCATCACTACTTTCGCCTTCTCAGCGCTGTTCGGCGTCTCGCTCTACTACTTCATCACCTACGCCAATAACCACCTGGTCACTACCGTTGGGCTACCACGAAGCAATGCACTATGGCTGTGCAGCATCGCGCTGGTTGTCTATGTCATTGCCAATCCACTGATCGGCCGGCTCAGCGACAGCATCGGGCGACGCAAGCTGCTGCTCAGTGCTGCTGCCGCACTCTCTGTACTGGCCTATCCAATCTTCCTGCTGCTCAACACCGGCAACCCAGTGGCAATCCTCGCAGGATTGATCGTTCTGGGACTACTTGTGGCTGTAACTGCGGTGATGGATGTGGTGCTGCTGGTTGAAGTCTTTCCAGCGTCCATCCGCTCCACGGGAGCAGCGCTCGGTCACAACCTGGCCCTGGCGACACTCGCAGGCCCAGGCCCCTTCATTGCCGCCGCCCTGATTAGCCAGACTGGCGACGCGAACATCCCTGCCGCCTATCTAGCAGCCGTCTCGCTGGCATGCCTCATCGTGCTGTGGAAGACCTTGCCGGAAACCCGCGACAACGACATCACACGTTTCTAGGTTCTTACTGCCCTCAGGAGTTTTTCATGACCAAAATTGCAGTCATCCAGGCCGCCTCTGTTCCTTATGATCCTGCAGCCAGCGTTGAAAAGGCTTCCACAATTCTGCGGCGCGTAGCAGATCAAGGTGCAAGGCTGGCCGTATTCCCTGAAGCGTTCATTGGCGGATATCCCAAGGGGATAGCTTTCGGTAGCGTAGTGGGTAATCGCAGCATCAGCGGGCGTGAGCTGTACCAACGCTATGTCGATGGGGCTGTGACGCTGGATGGGCCGGAACTGGCATTGCTTGCTGAAAGTGTCGAGCACACAGGGGTTACCACTGTGATTGGTGTAATCGAGCGCTTCGGTCGCACCCTTTACTGCACCGCGGTCACCATCGCCCCAGGCCGGGGTATTGCCGGTTACCACCGCAAGCTGATGCCCACCGGCCAGGAACGACTAATTTGGGGCTTCGGTGATGGCTCGACAATCGAGCCTGTAGAAACTGATTTTGGCGTCCTGGGGAGCGTGATTTGCTGGGAGAACTACATGCCAGCACTACGCCAGGCCATGTATGCCCAGGGTGTTCAGATCTACTGCGCCCCGACAGCAGATGACCGTCCGTCCTGGGCCAGCTCCATGGTGCACATTGCTCTTGAAGGGCGTGTTTATGTGTTGTCAGCCTGCCAGGCAATCCGTCTTGGTGAATACCCACAACAGCACCGCGATGCATTCGGCCTGGAGTTCAACGAGGACGATTACGTGATGCGAGGGGGCAGCATGGTTGTAAGTCCGCTCGGAGAAGTACTGGCAGGGCCGGTGTTCGACTGCGAGACAGAAATCTATGCAGACCTCAATATGGATCTGCTTAGCCAAGCCAACTTGGACTTTGATGTCGTCGGCCATTATGCCCGGCCGGACATCTTTGAACTCAAGGTGAACATTGCCCCGCAGGCCCCGGTAACCCTGGAGCGATAAGTAGAGCCTGTTTAGTGAAATCCTCCCTTTGACCGTCCAGTTTGGGCATGACTGCTTTAGGGATAGAGCCGCCGCAAGGCGGCTTTTTATTGCTGGCCAGGTTGTTGCCGCCATTTCCTGTGTAGCGAGAGCTTAGGCCCAAACCGATTTGCCAAGACAGATAACTCACCGACTTAACGTCCGCTTGTGGCCCAGAGTGTGTAAAAACACTTTCTTATCTTGCGTGCTTCAGCCCATTGCTCCTGGGCGTGGCGATTTCCCGATTATTTACCACGATCAGCGCCGGTAACGCTTCAGAGCGCGCATGAAGCGCTTTGGCACCTCTTGGGGCAGTAAAAGCTGGGCTTTTACGCCGCCATCGCCTTCAACAAGCCTTCGGTGCCGATGATTTTCATCACCCGCTTCAAGTTGTAGGCGAGCACATTCAAGCTCATTTCTGCGCTCACCCCATTCAGTTTTCGAGTCAGGAAGTGCGTTGCTCCCATCCATTGTTTGAGCGTCCCGAAGGGATGCTCAACAGTCCGTTTTCGAACCCGCATCATCTCCGGTGCTTGGTTCAGCCGGCGTTGCATTTCCTCCAGCACCGCTTCATGTTCCCAGCGCCTTACTCGACGATTTGTGCTTGGCGTGCACTGGGTTTTCAGCGCGCAACTCTGGCACTTTGAACTCCAGTAACAGTGCATATTCATGCCTTTCTCAACGCTGGAGAATCGCCAAATCAGTGCCTCTCCAGCCGGGCATGTATATTCGTTTTTCGTCGCGTCATAAACGAAGGCATCTTTGTTGAACCGGCCATCAGCCTTGGCGCTTGAAGTCATCGGCTTTGGCACATAAGCGGTGATGTTTGCATCGTGACAGGCGAGGATTTCTTCACCCTTGAAGTAGCCTCGGTCGGCGACTACCGACAATGTTTCTGCGCCAATGGCTTCCCTAGCTTGCTTGGCCATCGAGCTGAGTTGGTCGCGGTCAGAACCTCTGTTGGTGACCTCATGAGCAACAATCAAATGGTGCTGCGTATCGACCGCCGTCTGCACGTTGTAGCCGACGATACCGCTGCCGCGCGTCATCATCGAACGGGCATCCGGGTCGGTCAGCGAAACCTGTTTGTCAGGGGAATCGTTGAGCTGAGTTTCGATCCCTTGAAGCTCTTTCATCTGCGATTTGAGCTTGGCGATTTTATCTTCCAGGCTGGCAATGTCTGGCGCGGAGGCGCTAGGAATCTGTCGATCAGCCGCATCGAGCGCAGCCAAATAACGGCCGATGCTCGCCTCGATTTCTTCCATGCGCCGCTTCAGTTTGGCGCTGGTGAAATTGCGGTCACGGTTGTTCACTGCCTTGAATTTGCTGCCGTCGATGGCAACCAGGCTTTCGTCAAACAACCCCAACTGCTGGCAGAGCAAAACGAACTGGCGGCAGACGCCGCGAATGGCCTTGCTGTTGTCTTTTCGGAAGTTGGCGATGGTCTTGAAATCGGGCATCAAACGCCCGGTTAGCCACATGAGTTCGACGTTGCGCTGGGCTTCTCGCTCCAGACGTCGGCTCGATTGAATTCGGTTTAGGTAACCGTAGATGTAGATCTTCAGCAGGATCGCCGGGTGGTAGGCAGGTCTGCCGGTTTCGGCTGGAATGACGCCATCAAAACCTAGATTGGCCAAATCGAGTTCATCGACGAAAACGTCAACCACCCGAACCGGATTGGTATCGCTGACGTAGTCGTCGAGGCTTTCGGGAAGTAAGGTGCTTTGACCTCGGTGTTCACCC
>JAEAMG010001745.1_pt1 | contig 15473 bp, 8 predicted proteins | sample 8958741 | NCBI WGS metagenome assembly JAEAMG01 (sample SAMN16933256, study PRJNA681125) | bioreactor sludge metagenome | isolation source: anaerobic bioreactor treating anionic surfactant - SDBS | place: India: Bengaluru | collected 2019-02-28
TCATTAAATTTTGATCCTTACTACATGAGGCTAGATAATCAAAGAGTTTTATTTGCAGCATTAAATCCTGTCACTTTTTCGAGATCTAATTTATGGATTAGTGATGGTACTGAAGGAGGAACCAAACACTTAAGCGAAATTAATGTAGAGTCACCAAATTATGCAAAAGTAAATAATGAAATTTTTTATTCAACTTATAATAATCTAGTCAACAATACTTATACATATTCCATTGCAAAAACTGATGGAACAGCTTCAGGAACCAAATTATTCAAAACCATATATAATGAAGCAAATGTTAATGTTTTTCCTAATGTTATTGGGAGTGTAAATAATAGGTTGATTTATGTTTATCGTTATAGTAACTATTGGGGGACTTCTGCATATTCAAAACTGATGTCCTCGGATGGAAATAATCCTAATACTGATATTACTCTTACTAATATATCAGAAATAAGCATTGAGCCAATATATCAAAACGAGTATAGTACAAAGTATGTAGGGGTATATAAAGACAAATTATATTTTTATGCAAAATTAGTGGGAGATAATCTTTTTAAACTTTATTCTACAGATGGAACAATTGAAGGCACGAAACTTTTTTCCAATCTTTTAAACAATTATTCATCTTCGAATTTGGAGTTTACAATATGTGATGATAAGTTATTTATAAAAAATGGAAATAAGATTTTCATCACTACAGATGGAAGAAATTTAGAGGAAATTCTTAATAGTCCTAATTCCAATTTTGGAAGTCTTAAATGCTTAAATAAAAATATTTTCTTTGCTGGTAAAGAATATCAAAATAATAAAATATGGATTAGTAATGGAACAAGCATGGGAACAAGACCTTTAAGTATATATGTGAATGGTATTTCTGCAGAAGGAACAAGCTATCTTAATGATATAGCAACTACTGATTCAAAACTCTTTTTTTCATCAAGTTTTTCTGAAATACCAAATATTAGAAACTCGGGACAAGAATTATACGTTGCAGATCTTTCCAATTTAAATTTGGGGTTAAATGAAATTAACTTTGTTAATAATGACAAGAATCCATTGTTTAAAATATATCCTAATCCTGTTGTTGACAGTTTTAAAATAATGAATTATAATAATGCAAAAATTCATTCTGTAACTTTGTATGATTTAAATGGGAAAAGACTAAAAGAATGGTTAGGGAAAACTATTTCTGATGTATTTGATGTTCATAATTTAGACTCAGGCGTTTATATGATATTGGTTAAGTCATTAGATGGTAGAATTGAGTTGATTAAAGCGATAAAAAAGTAATCGTTTCACATTTTTATTTTTCAGCAGAACAAAATATTGGGTATTAATTTTTTAAATTAAAAGAAAAAGACAAATAATAAAAAGTAATCCCATCTTAACTGTTTGATTGAAATTCCAATTATCTTTTTAAATTTCAGCAATTTACACTTGCAGATTCAAAAAAAAATCTTAATTTTGCACCCACAAAAAGTAAGTTAGGAAGGTGAGATAATCTAACTTGCTGATTTATAAATGCTTCCACATTCATAAATTAAAAATTTTTAAAAATTAAAAAATGGCTAAAAAAGTCTTTAAAATGGTGAAACTCCAAGTGAAAGGTGGCGCTGCTAACCCTTCACCACCAGTTGGTCCTGCTTTAGGTTCTGCTGGGGTAAACATTATGGAGTTTTGTAAACAATTTAATGGAAGAACACAAGACAAGCCAGGGCAAGTTTTACCGGTTCTAATTACTGTTTACGAAGATAAGTCTTTCGAATTCGTAATTAAAACTCCACCAGCTGCAATCCAATTAATGGAAGCTGCTAAGGTAAAAGGAGGTTCTGGAGAACCAAACAGAGTAAAAGTAGGTTCAGTATCTTGGGAACAAGTGAAAAAAATCGCTGAAGATAAAATGGCTGATTTGAACTGCTTTACAATGGATTCTGCATTATCAATGGTTGCAGGAACTGCAAGATCTATGGGATTGAGAGTAACTGGAACTAAACCGTCTAACGCTTAAAACTTATTGAAATGGCAAAATTAACGAAAAAGCAAAAAGAAGTTGCGAGCAAAGTAGAGAAAAACAAGGTGTATAACCTTGATGAAGCTTCTGCATTAGTAAAAGAATTAAACTATGCTAAGTTTGATGCTTCTGTTGACCTTGCAGTTAGATTAGGGGTAGATCCTAGAAAAGCAAACCAAATGGTAAGAGGTGTAGTATCTCTTCCTCACGGAACTGGTAAAGATGTTAAAGTATTAGCGTTAGTAACTCCAGATAAAGAAGCAGAAGCTAAAGAAGCTGGTGCTGATTATGTAGGTCTTGATGAATATTTACAAAAAATCAAAGACGGTTGGACAGATGTAGACGTAATTGTTACTATGCCTGCTGTAATGGGTAAATTAGGTCCATTAGGAAGAATTTTAGGTCCTAGAGGTTTAATGCCAAACCCTAAATCAGGTACTGTAACTATGGAAGTAGGTAAAGCTGTTGCAGAAGTAAAAGCTGGTAAAATTGATTTCAAAGTAGATAAATACGGTATTGTACACGCTGGTATTGGTAAAGTTTCTTTCTCTCCAGAACAATTGAAAGAAAACGCTGCTGAATTAATTCATACATTAATTAAGCTTAAGCCTACTGCTGCTAAAGGTACTTACGTAAAATCTATCTATCTTTCTTCTACAATGAGTCCGGGGATTGCAATTGATACTAAATCTGTTAACTAAAATCTGAAAGACAATGACAAAAGAAGAAAAAGTATTAGTAATACAAGAGATTAAAGATATGTTACAAGACGCTAAAGTAGTGTATGTAGCAAATCTTGAAGGATTGAATGCTGCTCAGACTTCAGATTTTAGAAGACAAGCATTTAAAAATAATATTAAGCTTAAAGTAGTAAAGAATACTTTATTACAAAAGGCTATGGAGCAAATTGAAGGTGTAGATTATTCAGAAATGTTCCCAACTTTCAAAGGGAATACTGCTGTAATGATCGCAGAAACTGCAAACGCTCCTGCTAAATTAATTCAAGGATTCAGAAAGAAAGAAGCTTTCCCAGCTCTTAAGTCTGCTTATTTACAAGAAACGTTCTACGTTGGAGATAACAACCTAGATACTCTTGCAAATATCAAGTCTAGAGAAGAAATGATTGGTGAAATCATCGGATTACTTCAATCTCCTATCCAAAGATTAATTTCTGCTTTAGAAAATAAAGAAGAAGCAAAAGGTGCTAAAACTGAAGAAGCTCCAGCTGTAGAAGCTGCTCCAGAAGTAGAAGCTCCTGCAACAGAAGAAACTCCAGAAGCTCCTGCAGCTGAAGGTGAAGCTCCTGCTGCTGAATAATTAAACCGTCTCAATAGACACTCAAAAAAATAACATAAATCGTTCAACAATTTAAACATTAATACAATGTCAGATTTAAAAAATTTAGCTGAAACGCTAGTAAACTTAACTGTAAAAGACGTAAACGAACTTGCTGCTATCCTTAAGGATGAGTACGGAATTGAGCCTGCTGCTGCTGCTGTAGTTGTAGCTGCTGGTGGAGCTGCTGATGCTGCTGAAGAAAAAACTGAATTCGACGTAATCCTTAAATCAGCTGGTGCTTCTAAATTAGCTATCGTTAAATTAGTAAAAGATTTAACTGGTGCTGGTCTTAAAGAAGCTAAAGATATGGTAGATGGTGCTCCAACTGCTATTAAAGAAGGTGCTTCTAAAGACGAAGCTGAAGCTCTTAAGAAACAATTAGAAGAAGCTGGTGCAGAAGTAGAATTAAAATAATCTATTTACACCAAATAAGACTTAGACCTTCCCAGAATTGGGTAGGTCTATGTCTATTTTAAGAGTTAAATTTTTCAAAACATTTAACTTGTTGATTTTCAATTATTTGAAAATTATTAATTTCTAAAATAAAAATATTTTGCACTACACTGTGAAAAGATATACCAGTGTTGCAGTTAGAAATGTAGGAAGCTAGATGCGGGAGGCTAGATGTAAAACATCTGACATCCAACATCAAACACCCAACTATTCTGATATTTTTTAAAATAAAGTAAAATATTTTTTAACCCAACTTTTCTTACCATTTTATGAGTAAATCAAAAGCTATTACAAGCGCTCAGGAAAATCAAAGAATTAACTTTTCTTCTGCGAAAGGTAACGTTGTAACACCAGATTTCTTAGATATCCAGTTACAATCTTTCAAAGAGTTTTTTCAGTTAGATACACTTCCTGAGGACAGATTGAATGAAGGTCTTTACAAGACTTTTCAAGAAAATTTTCCTATCACAGACTCTAGAAACCAATTCGTATTAGAATTTCTAGATTATTTGGTAGATTCTCCTCGTTATTCTATTGACGAATGCGTGGAAAGAGGACTTACCTATTCAGTTCCTCTAAAAGCAAGACTTAAACTATACTGTACAGACCCGGAACACGAAGATTTCCAAACTGTAATTCAAGATGTATATTTAGGTCCAGTTCCTTATATGACGCCTTCTGGTTCATTCATCATTAATGGTGCAGAACGTGTAATTGTAACACAGTTGCATAGATCTCCAGGTGTTTTCTTCGGGCAAACTTATCACGCTAATGGAACTAAATTGTACTATTCAAGAATTATCCCTTTCAAAGGATCTTGGATGGAATTTACTACGGATATCAACAACGTAATGTATGCGTATATTGACCGTAAAAAGAAATTACCTTTAACTACATTACTTAGAGCAATCGGTTATGAGTCTGATAAAGAAATTCTTCAGATTTTCGACTTAGCAGAAGAAGTAAAAGTGTCTAAAGCGAATCTTAAAAAAGTTCAAGGTAGAACTTTAGCAGCGAGAGTATTGAATACTTGGTTCGAAGATTTCGTAGATGAAGATACTGGTGAGGTAGTTTCTATCGAAAGAAATGAAATTATTCTTGATAGAGAAACGATTCTTGAAAAAGAACATCTTGACCTTATTTTGGATGCTGGTGTTAAGTCTATCTTAATCCACAACGAAAATAGCGGTGAGTTCTCTATCATTCAAAATACATTACAAAAAGACCCTACCAACTCAGAAAAAGAAGCGGTAGAATACATTTATCGTCAGTTACGTAACGCAGATCCACCAGATGAAGAAACCGCAAGAGGAATTATCGAAAAATTATTTTTCTCTGAACAAAGATATTCATTAGGTGAAGTTGGTCGTTACAGATTGAACAAAAAATTAGGACTTAATATCCCTACTACTACAGAAGTTCTTACTAAAGAAGATATTATCTCTATCGTAAGACACTTAATAGAATTAGCTAATTCTAAAACTGAAGTAGATGATATAGACCACTTATCAAACAGAAGAATTAAAACTGTTGGTGAGCAATTAGCAGGGCAATTTGGTGTAGGTCTTTCTAGAATTGCGAGAACAATTAAAGAAAGAATGAACGTAAGAGATAACGAAATCTTTACGCCACTAGATTTAGTAAATGCTAAAACGTTAACTTCGGTAATCAATTCATTCTTTGGTACCAACCAGCTTTCTCAGTTTATGGACCAAACCAACCCATTGTCTGAAATCACTAACAAGAGAAGACTTTCAGCTTTAGGACCTGGTGGTTTATCAAGAGAAAGAGCAGGTTTCGAGGTTCGTGACGTTCACCATACTCACTACGGAAGAATTTGCCCGATTGAAACTCCAGAAGGACCAAATATCGGTTTGATTTCTTCATTAGGTTGTTATGCTAAAATCAATACTTTAGGTTTCATTGAAACACCTTATAGAAAAGTAGAAAATGGTAAAGTAGATTTCTCTGCTGCTCCAATTTTCTTAAATGCAGAAGACGAAGAAGGTAAAGTAATTGCACAGGCAAACGTAGATTTAGCAGACGATGGAACATTTAATACAGAGAGAGTTATTGCTCGTTTAGATGGTGACTATCCAGTAGTAGAGCCTAGTCAAGTAGACTTATTAGATATTGCACCTAACCAGATTGCTGGTATTTCTGCATCTTTAATTCCTTTCTTGGAGCATGATGATGCGAACCGTGCATTGATGGGATCTAACATGATGCGTCAGGCTGTTCCATTGTTAAAACCAGAAGCTCCAATCGTAGGTACAGGTTTAGAAAAACAAGTGGCTACAGATTCTAGAATCTTAATTAATGCTGAAGGAAATGGTGTAGTAGAATATGTAGATGCAGACAAAATCGTAATTAAATACGAAAGAAGTGAAGATGAGGATTTAGTACAATTCGAATCTGCTACTAAAACATATAACTTAACTAAGTTCAGAAAAACCAACCAATCTACTACCATTACTCTTAGACCAAACGTAAGAGTGGGTGATACCGTAGTAAAAGGACAAGTGCTTTGTGATGGTTACGCTACCGAAAAAGGAGAATTAGCTATTGGTAGAAACCTTACTGTAGCCTTCATGCCTTGGAAAGGGTATAATTTCGAGGATGCGATTGTAATCAACGAGAAAGTAGTAAGAGAAGACTGGTTTACTTCTATACACGTAGATGAGTATTCACTAGAGGTAAGAGATACCAAACTAGGTATGGAAGAATTGACTGCAGATATTCCTAACGTTTCTGAAGAGGCTACGAAAGACCTTGATGAAAACGGTATGATTAGAATTGGTGCAGAAGTGAAACCTGGTGATATCTTAATTGGTAAAATTACTCCAAAAGGTGAATCAGATCCTACACCAGAAGAAAAACTATTGAGAGCAATCTTTGGTGACAAAGCTGGTGATGTAAAAGATGCTTCATTAAAAGCAGACTCTTCACTAAGAGGTGTTGTTATCAACAAAAAATTATTCTCAAGAAACATCAAAGACAAGAAGAAAAGAACTGAAGAGAAGTTAAAACTTGAAGAAATCGAAAACAGATACAAAGCTCAATTCGATGAATTAAGAAATACCCTTCTTGAAAAATTAAATACTCTTGTTAATGGTAAAACTTCTCAAGGTGTAAATAACGACTTAGAAGAAGAAATCATTCCAAAAGGAGCTAAGTTTACGCTTAAACTTCTTCAATCTGTAGAAGATTATGTAAACGTAAGTGGTGCAGATTGGACTGTAGATGCTGATAAAAATGATTTAATTAAACAATTAATTCATAATTATAAAATTAAATATAATGATATTCAAGGGGTTAAAAACCGTGAGAAATATGCTATTTCTATCGGAGACGAACTACCAGCAGGTATCATTAAACTAGCTAAAGTATACATCGCTAAAAAACGTAAATTAAACGTAGGTGATAAAATGGCAGGTCGTCACGGTAACAAAGGTATCGTGTCTAGAATCGTAAGAGAAGAAGATATGCCATTCTTAGAAGACGGAACTCCAGTAGATATCGTATTGAATCCACTAGGTGTACCTTCTCGTATGAACATCGGTCAGATTTACGAAACCGTTTTAGGATGGGCTGGTAAAAAATTAGGATTAAAATTTGCTACTCCTATCTTTGATGGTGCAAGCTTAGAACAAATCACAGAATACACCGAAAAAGCAGGTCTTCCTATCTACGGAAGTACTTATTTATATGATGGTGGTACTGGTGAGAGATTTACTCAGCCTGCTACAGTTGGGGTAATTTATATGTTGAAACTAGGACACATGGTAGATGATAAAATGCACGCACGTTCTATCGGTCCTTATTCATTAATTACTCAGCAACCATTAGGAGGTAAAGCACAATTCGGTGGTCAGAGATTCGGAGAGATGGAGGTTTGGGCTCTAGAAGCATTCGGAGCGTCTAACATCTTGAGAGAAATCTTAACCGTGAAATCAGACGACGTAATCGGTAGAGCGAAAACGTATGAAGCAATCGCAAAAGGTGAGGCTATGCCAGAACCTGGTATTCCAGAATCTTTCAACGTATTGTTACACGAATTACAAGGTCTAGGTCTTGATATAAGATTGGAAGAGTAATCCTCATTTTTTTAATTTTTATTTGAACAGATTATGTCAAAAAATAAAACAAGTAGATTTAGTAAAATCACCATCGGTTTAGCTTCTCCTGAAATCATTCTTCAAGAGTCAAAAGGAGAGGTACTAAAACCAGAAACGATTAACTATATAACTCACAAACCATAAAGAGATGGTTTATTCTTCGAAAAAATCTTCGGTCATGTAAAGTATTACGAATGTGCTTGTGGAAAATATAAGAGAATTCGATACAAAGGCATCGTTTGTGACCGTTGTGGTGTAGAAGTTACCGAGAAAAAAGTACGTAGAGAGAGAATTGGACACATTAATTTAGTGGTTCCAGTTGCTCACATCTGGTATTTCCGCTCACTTCCAAACAAAATTGGTTACCTTTTAGGATTACCTTCTAAGAAATTAGATATGATTATCTACTACGAAAGATATGTAGTAATCCAACAAGGTATCGCTAAAAAAGCAGACGGTTCTGATTTCGAAGACAAAGAATTCTTAACAGAAGAAGAATATCTAGATGTTTTAGAAACCCTTCCTATCGAAAATCAATATTTAGAAGATACAGACCCTAACAAATTTGTTGCTAAAATGGGTGCTGAAGCTGTGGAAGAATTGTTAAAGAGAATTGATTTAGATGCTCTTTCTTACGATCTTCGTCACAAAGCTCACAATGAATCTTCTAAACAAAGAAGAACTGAAGCATTAAAAAGATTATCTGTAGTAGAAGCTCTTAGAGGTGCTAATACCAGAATGATTAACCGCCCAGAATGGATGGTAATGCGTGTTCTTCCTGTAATTCCACCAGAATTAAGACCATTAGTTCCACTAGATGGTGGTAGATTCGCTACATCAGATTTAAATGATTTATACAGAAGAGTTATCATTAGAAACAACCGTCTAAAGAGACTTTTAGAGATTAAAGCTCCAGAAGTTATTTTGAGAAATGAGAAGCGTATGCTTCAGGAAGCGGTAGATTCATTATTTGATAACACTAGAAAATCATCTGCTGTAAAATCAGAATCTAACAGACCATTGAAATCCCTTTCAGATTCATTAAAAGGTAAACAAGGTCGTTTCCGTCAGAACTTATTAGGGAAAAGGGTAGACTATTCTGCACGTTCGGTTATTGTTGTAGGTCCTAACTTACAATTACACGAGTGTGGTATCCCTAAAGATATGGCAGCAGAACTTTACAAACCATTTATCATTAGAAAGCTAATTGAAAGAGGTATTGTAAAAACAGTAAAATCTGCTAAAAGAATTATTGATAGAAAAGAACCAGTAGTTTATGATATTCTAGAAAACGTGATGAAAGGTCACCCAGTTCTATTGAACCGTGCACCTACCCTTCACAGATTGGGTATCCAAGCGTTCCAGCCTAAAATGATTGAAGGTAAAGCTATCCAACTTCACCCGTTAGTAACTACGGCATTCAACGCCGACTTCGATGGTGACCAGATGGCGGTACACTTACCATTAGGCCCAGAAGCAATTCTAGAAGCTCAGTTATTAATGTTAGGTTCTCAGAATATCTTGAACCCAGCTAATGGTTCTCCTATTACCGTACCTTCTCAGGACATGGTTCTTGGTCTATATTTCATGACCAAAGAAGCGCATTCTACAGAAACGCACAAGGTAAAAGGTGAAGGTTTAGTATTCTATTCTCCAGAAGAAGTAGAAATTGCTTACTCTGAAGGTCAAGTTTCTCTTAACGCTAAAGTAAGATGTAGACTTCCATTTAAAACAGAAGAAGGAGAAATCGTAACTAAACTTCAAGATACTACAGTTGGTAGAATTTTATTTAACCAAATTGTTCCTAAACAAGTAGGTTATATTGATGAATTATTGACTAAAAAATCATTAAGAAACGTAATTGGTAAAATCTTAGCAGATACAGATTTCCCAACTACCGTGAAGTTCCTTGATGATATGAAAAATCTTGGTTATATGAACGCTTTCAAAGGCGGTCTATCTTTCTCATTAGCTGATATTGTAGTACCAGCAGAAAAGAAAACAATGATTGCTCAAGCAATTGAAACAGTAGACGAGATTAAAGGGAACTATAACATGGGTCTTATCACAGATACAGAACGTTATAACCAAGTAATTGACGTTTGGACCAATACCAATGCTGGTCTTACTGAGATGATTATGAGCAGAATGAAATCTGACCAAGGTGGATTCAACTCTGTATATATGATGCTAGATTCTGGAGCGAGGGGTTCTAAAGAACAGATTCGTCAGTTATCTGGTATGAGAGGTTTGATGGCAAAACCACAAAAAGCTGGTGCAGTAGGAGCAGAGATCATCGAAAACCCAATTATTGCGAACTTTAAAGAAGGTTTATCAATTTTGGAATACTTTATCTCTACCCACGGTGCTCGTAAAGGTCTTGCGGATACCGCTCTTAAAACTGCGGATGCTGGTTACTTAACAAGAAGATTAGTAGACGTAGCTCAAGACGTAATCATTACAGAAGATGATTGTGGTACATTAAGAGGTACAGAAGTAGCTGCATTGAAGAAAAATGATGAAATCGTAGAAAAACTATCAGAAAGAATTCTTGGTAGAGTTTCTCTTCACGACATCTATAACCCAGAAAACGACGAAATTTTAGTTCATGCAGATGAGTTAATTAACGAAGAGCTTGCTAAAAAAGTAGAAGAAGCGGGTATAGAAACCGTAGAAGTTCGTTCACCATTAACTTGTGAAGCTAAAAAAGGTATCTGTGCTAAATGTTACGGTAGAAACCTAGCTACAGGTAAGATGATTCACATGGGAGAAGCTGTAGGTGTAATTGCGGCACAATCAATTGGGGAACCAGGTACTCAGCTTACACTGAGAACTTTCCACCAAGGGGGAACTGCAGGAAACGTTTCAGAAAATCCTACTATCGTTGCTAAGAGAGATGGTATCGTAGAATTTGACGAATTAAGAACCATTATTTCTGAAGATGAAAACGGTAATGAAGCAGATATCGTAATTTCTCGTTCTACAGAATTCCGTTTAGTAGCAGATAATGCAGCGAGAACTCCATTAATGGTAGCAAACGTACCTTATGGTTCTGCACTTTCTGTAAAACCTGGTGATAAAGTGAAAAAAGGAGACCTTATTGCAAAATGGGATCCATATAACGCGGTTATCATCGCAGAAACTGCTGGTAAAGTAGAATACGAAGATATTATTCAAGGGGTTTCTTTCCAATTGGAAATCGACGAACAAACAGGTTTCGAAGAAAAAGTAATCTCAGAATCTAGAAATAAGAAAGCCATTCCTACCTTGAAAGTGGTAGATTCTAAAGGAGTTGAGCAAAAAGCATACAACTTACCAGTAGGAGCTCACTTAATGGTAAATGATGGTGAAAAAATTAAGGCGGGTAAAGTCTTAATCAAAATTCCTAGAAAATCTGCAAAAGCAGGGGATATCACAGGAGGTTTACCAAGAGTAACCGAATTATTCGAAGCGAGAAATCCTTCTAATCCTGCTGTAGTTACAGAAATTGACGGGGTAGTTTCTTATGGTAAAATTAAGAGAGGTAACCGTGAATTAATCGTAGAATCTAAAACGGGTGAGATTAAGAAATATTTAGTAAAACTTTCTAATCAAATCTTAGTTCAAGAAAACGACTTCGTGAGAGCTGGCTCGCCACTTTCTGACGGTTCTGTAACACCAGATGATATCTTAAGAATCAAAGGTCCAACAGCTGTTCAAGAGTACTTAGTAAACGAAATTCAAGAAGTTTACCGTTTACAAGGGGTAAAAATTGACGATAAGCATTTCGAAATCATCGTAAGACAGATGATGACTAAAGTAGAAATTGTAGACGGAGGTGATACCCAATTCCTTGAAAACAGTCTAGAACATAAATATGATTTCCTTGAAGAAAACAACAGAGTTTTCGGATTGAAAGTTGTAACTGAACCAGGAGATTCTAAAATTTTCAAAGCTGGTCAAATGATTACCGCTAGAGAATTGAGAGACGAAAATTCTAAACTGAAGAGAGAAGACCTTCAATTAGTAGAAGTTCGTGAAGCACTTACTGCAACTGCAACGCCTGTATTACAAGGTATTACCAGAGCAGCTTTACAGACTAAGTCTTTCATGTCTGCAGCATCATTCCAAGAGACTACTAAAGTTCTAAACGAAGCAGCAGTGTCTGGTAAAGTAGACGAACTAAACGGTCTTAAAGAAAATGTAATCGTAGGTCACAGAATTCCTGCAGGTACAGGTCTTAAAGATTATCAAAGTGTAATCGTGGGTTCTAAAAAAGAATTCGAAGATTTAAATTAATATGAATGTAAGGTTTAAAGACAGTTTTACTGTTCTTTAAACCTTCTTTTTTTTTGAATGTAAAATATTAACTTATTAAAACTTATACAAATGGATAACAACCAAAACCAAGATCAAAACATTAATATTCAATTAAACGAAATGGTAGCAGCTGGAGCTTATTGCAACCTTGCATTAGTAAACCACTCTCCATCTGAGTTTGTATTAGATTTCATTCAATTAATGCCAGGAGTTCAGCAGGCTCAAGTAAGAAGCAGAGTAATACTTGCTCCTCTTCATGCAAAAAGAGTTTTAGCTGCTCTTCAACAAAATATCCAAAACTATGAAGCTCAATTCGGAGAAATCAAAGAAGTAGAGCCTTTCGTAGTAGGTGCTGGTAATGCTCAAGCATAATCAAAACTTAATAAAATATTCTAAATCCTAGTCATTTTAAAATGGCTAGGATTTTTTTTTGAAAAAAAAGTCTTTATATTCGTAAAAAATTTCAAATGAAAAAAATATACTTATTTCCTTTTTTACTTTTACTATTTGTAAGTAATGTTTATTCGCAAACTCTTAATGAAAGAAGAGCTACTCTCGAAAGTCACATTAAGAATATAGAAAATAATGCCAGCAAATTAAAATCTGATGGACAAGTTCCACCAAAAGAATATAACATCAGAGATTTAAAAAATACGATTGATCCAGTAACTGGCGAAAATAAGTTTCAGAGTTTAGTGAAACTAAATAATGAAATTAAATCTGGAAAATATGCCCCAAAACAAAATATCTCTTTTCTAGGAAATATTATTTCTAATTCCAATCAAAGAATGAACTCTATTAATAACACGCAATGGTTTGAGAGAGGGCCATATAGTGTAGGAGGAAGAACTAGGGCAATTTTATTTGATCCAAATGATGCTACTGGAAAAAGAGTTTTTGCTGGTGGTGTTTCAGGAGGATTATGGGTGAATAATGATATTACCAATGCCTCTTCTGAATGGTCACCAATTAATGATTTTTGGGCAAATCTTTCTGTAGTATGTATTGCTGCAGATCCTAATAATCCACAAATTATGTATGTGGGAACTGGTGAATCTTCTACACAAGATAATGTAGGAGCTGGTATTTGGAAAACTACAAATGGAGGTGCAACTTGGACACAAATTTTTGCACCAGCAATTACTTATAACTCACAAGGAATTAGAAATGGTTATTTCTATGTGAATGACATTAAAGTAAGAAACAATGGAGGTGTATCCGAAGTTTATGCGGGAGTAAGTGGAGGTTATAATGAAGGATTTCATGGGCTATATCAATCAGGGCTTTATAAATCTACTGATGCAGGAGCTAATTTTACTAAAGTAGGAGGCAATTTAATTGCACACACCGGAGCTAATATTGGATATAATATTCAACAGATAGAAATTGGAGCAGATAATTCTGTTTGGGTTTCTACAAGAGGTTCTTTATTTGGAACTTCTTTACCAACTGGAGGTAGAATATATAGATCTACTGATGGTGTAAATTTTACCAATGTTTATAATGCAAACTTGCAAGGTTCTAGAGTACAAATTGCACTTTCTAAGACAAACGGTGCTGTAGCTTATGGTTTACTTCAGGGAAGTGGGACTACAGAACCTGTGAGAATCATTAAAACTACAAATACAGGTGCTACATGGGCAGCTAGTAATGTAGTGAATTCTGGTGTTACTCTTCCACAAGATAAAGATACAGGAATTCCTGCCAATGATTTTACCAGAGGCCAAAGTTTCTATGATTTGGTAATTGTAACAGATCCAACCAATGATGCTACGGTTTATGTAGGAGGTATTGATTTATTTAGAAGTACCAATTCTGGTTCTACGTGGACTCAAATTTCTAAATGGTCTAATAATAATCAATTGGCTACCCTTTTGGTTTCTCAAGTTCATGCTGACCAGCATGCTATAGTTTTCAATCCTAAAAATAGTAGCCAGATTGCATTTGGAAATGATGGTGGAATATATTTCTGTGCTAATAAAACTAATATTGCCACTAATACAGGAATTTCAGTAAGAAATAACAGATACAATGTTACCCAATTCTATGATGCAAAAATGAACCCTACAAAGACCAATTCCTCAGAAGAAATTTTAGCAGGTGCTCAAGATAACGGAACAAGAAGATTTACAGGAGCTCCATTAGCAAATAATCTTTACTCAGATGCTTATTATGATGGTGGAGATGGTGCATTTGTAGAGTTTGATGATAATAACCTTTATAAAATTAATAGCTATGTTTATAATAATCATTATCTATATCACGCTGCAAGTAACAGCTACGTTGACCTATTATTAACTCCAGATAATGATTTAGGACATTTTATAAATGAAGCTGCATTAGATAGAAATTTAGATATATTTTATTCTTACGGAAATAAAGATAATACTACAAAAGAGATTACATTAAATAGAGTTGATGGTTTATCAACTAATCCAATTAATTTAGGAAGAAGTAAAATTATATTAGGTAATTTTACAGATGAAGATGTTTCTTATTTAGCTACTTCACCTTATCAAACAGCATATACAACACTTATGGTAGGATTTGATAATGGTAGACTTTTTAAAATTACTTATGCTAATACAGGAATTTATCAAATTTCAGAACTCACAGTTCCTTTCGTAGGAGCAATTTCTGATATTCAGTACGGGACCAATGATAATGAAATCATCGTTACCATTTCTAATTATAATACTGATAGTGTTTTCTATACTACAGATGGAGGGACAACTTGGAATAGCAAAGAAGGAAATCTACCAGATATGCCAATTAGAAGTGCTTTGATGAATCCAGAAAATAAAAATGAAGTGATTCTAGGTACAGAATTAGGAGTTTGGGGAACTACCAATTTCCTAAGTGCTACGCCAACTTGGTCTCAATATACAAATGGTTTAGGAAACGTAAGAATCACCAATTTAGACTATAGACCAAGTACGAGAACTGTCTTAGCTTCTACTTATGGTAGAGGTATATTCACAACTATGAATGATACCAATCTCGCAACTACAGAAACTTCAGTAGAAGAAATCTACAGAGTATATCCTAATCCTACAAGAGGAGATTTCTACTTGAAAATTAATGCAAAACACAAGAACGTTACCGTAAATGTTTTTGATATTTCAGGGAAATTAGTTTTCACTAAAAATGGAGTGAATGCAGAAGAAAAAATCTCACCAAGTCTACCGAAAGGACATTACATCGTAAAAGTTGAAAAAGAAGGTGAACACATTTTCTCTTCTAAACTTATT
>JAEAMG010001746.1_pt1 | contig 15468 bp, 9 predicted proteins | sample 8958741 | NCBI WGS metagenome assembly JAEAMG01 (sample SAMN16933256, study PRJNA681125) | bioreactor sludge metagenome | isolation source: anaerobic bioreactor treating anionic surfactant - SDBS | place: India: Bengaluru | collected 2019-02-28
TGACGGTTCTTTAGAATCTTACCGCAGAGGACGCAGAGAACACAGAGGTCTTTTGATCTCTGTGTCCTCTGCGTTCTCTGCGAGCTCTGCGGTGAACCAGGAGGAAGCAATGAGTGAGCTATTGCAGGAGGCGGCACAGCGGGCGATACGCTATCTGGACGGGATCGGCGAGCGGCGGGTGGCGCCGGCGCCGGAGGATGTGGCGCGGCTGGCCGGGCTGGGCGGGCCCCTGCCGGCGGGACCAACCCCTCCGGCCGACGTGCTGCGCCTGCTGGATGAGACCGGCTCGCCGGCGACGGTCGCCTCGGCCGGGCGCCGCTACTTCGGGCTGGTCATCGGCGGATCCCTGCCGGTGACCGTGGCCGCCAACTGGCTGGCCGGCGCCTGGGACCAGAACGCCTATGTGACCGCCACCTCGCCGGCAGCGGCCGCGCTGGAGCAGGTCGCGCTGCAGTGGCTGCTGGATCTCTTCCACCTGCCGCCACAGTGCGGGGGCGCATTCGTCACCGGCGCGACGATGGCCAATTTCTCGGCCCTGGCCGCGGCGCGGCATGCCCTCCTGCTGGACGCCGGCTGGGACGTGGAGGCGCAGGGCCTCTTCGGCGCGCCGCCGGTCACCGTGGTCGTGGGCGAAGAGGTGCATCCGGCATTGTTGAAGGCCCTGGGCATGCTCGGCCTCGGCCGCGAGCGCGTCGTGCGCGTGCCGGTGGACGGCCAGGGGCGCATGCGCGCCGACCGGCTGCCCGCGCTCAGCGGCCCCACCCTGATCTGCATACAGGCGGGAAACGTCAACAGCGGCGCCTTTGATCCGGCGGCCGAGATCTGCGCCGCGGCCAGGGCCGCCGGCTCCGCCTGGGTCCACGTGGACGGGGCATTCGGCCTGTGGGCGGCGGCGTCGCCGTTGCATTCACACCTTATGGCCGGCTTTGACGGCGCGGACTCCTGGGCCACCGACGCCCACAAGTGGCTGAACGTGCCGTACGACAGCGGGCTGGCCTTTGTGCGCGACCGCGAGGCGCTGTGGCGGCCGATGGTCATGTCCGCGGCGTACCTGCCCGAGGGCGGCGCGCGCGAGCCGGGCCACTATACCCCGGAGATGTCGCGCCGCGCCCGCGGGGTGGAGGTCTGGGCGGCCCTGCGCGTGCTGGGGCGCAGCGGGCTGGCGGAGCTGGTCGAGCGCTGCTGCCGCCACGCGGCGCGCTTTGCCGCGGGCCTGCGCCGGGCCGGGTTCGAGGTACTCAACGACGTGGTGCTCAACCAGGTGCTGGTCTCCTTCGGCGAACCGGAGCGCACGCGGCAGGTGATCGCCGCCCTCCAGGCGGACGGCACCTGCTGGTGCGGCGGGACGGTCTGGCACGGCCGCACGGCCATGCGCATCAGCGTCTCCTCCTGGGCCACCACGGACGACGACGTCGAGCGCAGCCTGGCAGCCATGCTGCGCGTGGCGCGGGGGAACTAACACCAAGACACCAAGGCACCAGGACACAAAGAATAGAACAACAAAGAGACATCAGGAATGCCTTGGTCAACTGGCGATACCACATGTGGAGCACCTTACTCTCATTATCTTTGCGTCTTTGCGTCTTTGCGTGAGATTTGCAGTTGACGCGCGGGCGCATCTGCTTTACAATATTGCCGTAGCACCTCGTTGGCCGGTCGCAGGAACGTGGGGAGGAGCCACATGGGCGCAGGGCAAAGCAGCACCGCACCTCCAACCGTGTTCATCAGCTACAGCCACCAGGATGAGGACTGGAAGGACCGCCTGGTCACTCACCTCGGCGTCCTACAACAGCAGGGCATGCTCGAGCTCTGGGACGACCGGCGCATCGAGACGGGCCACGACTGGCAGCCCCAGATCGAGGCGGCCATCACCCGCGCCAGTGTCGCCGTCCTGCTGGTCACCGCGAATTTCCTCACCTCCCCGTTCATCCTCGACGAAGAAGTGCCGCGTTTGCTCAAGCGCAGGCACGACAAGGGCGTGCGTGTTTTTCCCATCATTGTCAAGCCATGCGCCTGGAAAGAGGTGCCCTGGCTGGCACGGATGCAACTTCGCCCCACGGACGGCACGCCCCTTTCGGCCGGCAGCGAGTCCCAGATTGATGCCGACCTGGCGGCGATTGCCGGCGAGATTGCCGGCATCCTGCGGCGCGCTCCTGGACCAACGCCGGGCAAGTCTGTGGCGGTTGGCCCCGACAAAGTCTCCCTGGCCAAACTGCCCTCCACCCACCCCGACCTCTTCGGCCGCAAGAAAGAGCTGGCCGCGCTGGACGCGGCGTGGGAGAACCCGCAGACCCACGTCCTGGCCCTGGTAGCCTGGGGCGGCGTAGGCAAGACCGCGCTGGTCAACAAATGGCTGTCGCACATGGAGCGCGACAGCTACCGCGGCGCGGAGCGCGTCCACGGCTGGTCGTTCTACAGCCAGGGCGCGGCGGAAGGGCGCCAGGTCTCCGCCGACCCGTTCATTGCCGCGGCGTTAACCTGGTTCGGCGACCCCGACCCGGCCGCCGGCTCCCCGTGGGACAAGGGCCAGCGCCTGGCCGAGCTCGTCAAGGCCCGGCGCACGTTACTGATCCTGGACGGGCTGGAGCCGTTGCAGAACCCGCCGCCGGTCGAGACCGGGTGCATCAAGGACCCCGCCCTGTGCTGCCTCTTGCGCGAGCTGGCGCGGCAGAACCCGGGGCTGGTGGTCATCACCACCCGCCTGGCGGTGGACGATCTCAAGGAGTCGCTCGGCGGCTCGGTCCGGCAGATGGACCTGGAGAACCTGTCCGCGGCGGCGGGTGCCGCCTATCTGCAACGCCTGGGCGTCAAAGGGAGCCGCGACGACCTGCAGCGCGCAGCGCAGGAGTTTGGCGGGCACGCCCTGGCCCTGACCCTGCTGGGCACCTACCTGGCCAAAGTGTATCACGGCGACGTGTGCCGGCGCGACCAGATCGAGAGGCTGACCGACGAACGAGGCCAGGGTCCCCACGCGAAGCGTATGCTGGCCACCTACGAGCGCTGGTTCAAGGGCAAACCGGAGCTGGATATCCTGCGGCTGCTGGGCCTCTTCGACCGGCCCGCTTCGGCTGGCGCTCTGCAAGCACTGCGCCGGCAGCCGGCGGCCGGCGGCTTGACGGGGGGCTTGCGGCGAGCGCTGCGCAAGAAAGAGTTCATTGCCGGACTTACCGACCACCTGGTGGGGCTCTCAGATGCCGATTGGCAGTACGCCGTGCAGAGCCTGCGCGACGTGCGGCTGCTGGCCGAGGCCGATCCGCACGAGCCGGACACCCTGGACTGCCACCCGCTGCTGCGCGAGCACTTTGGCGAGCAGGTGCGCGCGGGCAACCCCGCGGGCTGGCGCGCGGGGCACAGCCGGCTGTTCGAGTACTACCAGGCGAGCGCCAAAGAGCTGCCGGACACCCTGGAGGAGATGGCCCCGCTCTTTGCGGCGGTGGCCCACGGCTGCCAGGCCGGGCGGCACCAGGAGGCGCTGGATGACGTGTACTGGCGGCGGATTCAGCGTGGGCAGGAGTCTTTCAACACAACAAAGCTGGGCGCGCTTGGCGCGGAGCTGGCGGCGCTGTCCGGCTTCTTCAACCCGCCGTGGCGCGCGCCGGTGGCCGGCCTGCGCGAGGCGGACCGGGCCTTTGTCCTGAACGAGGCCGGGTTTGACCTGCGCGCGCTGGGCCGGCCGGCGGAGGCGGCGCAGCCCTTCGAGGCAAGCCTTGAGATGTGCATCGCCCAGAAAGACTGGAAGGAGGCCGCGATTCGTGCAAGCAACCTGAGCGAGCTCTACCTGACCCTGGGGGACATTGCCCGGGCGCTGCAGTACGCGCGGCAGGGCGTGGAGCTGGCCGACCGCAGCGGGGATGCCTTTCTGCGCATGGGCTCGCGCACGACCCTGGCCGATGCCCGGCACCAGGCCGGGCAGGGGGCGGAGGCGGCCGCGCTCTTCCGCCAGGCGGAGGAGATGCAGAAGGAGCGCCAGCCCGAGTTCCCGCTGCTCTACTCCGTGCAGGGCTTCGAGTACAACGACCTGCTGCTGGGCCAGGGGGAGTGGCGGCAGGTGCTGGAGCGAGTGGCCAAGCTGTTTGAGTGGCGCCTACCCACCGACTCGCTTCTGGACGTCGCCCTGGAGGAGCTTGCCCTGGGCCGCGCCCACCTGCAGCAGGCGCAGAGCACGGGCTCCCCCGACTACGCGGACGCCTCCGCGCACCTGGAGCAGGCGCTGCAGGGCTTGCGGCAGGCAGGACAGCAGGATTACTTGCCGCGCGGCCTGCTGGCGCGGGCGGAGCTGCACCGCGTGCGCGGGGCATGGGACGCGGCGCGACGTGGACGAGGCGCTGGAGATCGCCACACGCGGCGGGATGCGCCTGCACCAGGCCGATGGCCACCTGGAGCTCGCGCGCCTGCACCTAGCGCACGGCGACCGGTCCGCGGCGCGGGAGAGCCTGGCCCGGGCCCGGGTGCTCGTGCAGGACTGCGGCTACCACCGCCGCGATGCGGAGGTGGCGGAGCTGGAGAGGCTAACCACGGAGACACAGAGGACACGGAGGTAGGGAACTAGAAACCCGCTTTCCCGCGGGCCCCTGAAGTGGCGCGGAAGGGGGTAGGAAGAAAACGGGTTTCTGAACGGGCTCTAGGGCACGGGAAAGATCTCGGCCTGCGCATCGACCGGCAGGTATTCGTCCAGGCGCCGCCGGAGAATGGCGATGCGCAGCGGGTCGAACAGGTGGTAGTAGACCCCCATCTCGCCGCCAAACTCGCCTCCCTGCAGAATCGGGTGCGGCTGGCCCTTCTGATTCTCATCACGGTCGTCCACCAGCCGGCAATAGTCCGCCGTGCCATAGTGGTCATAGTCGGGGCTCAGGAACGTAAGCCAGTCAGGTTTGTCCGCGCACTTGAAGCGGCGCGGCGTGGACGAACCGGCCGGGACATAGCAGTAGCGGACGATGCCGCCCTGCCGGTTGTGCACCTTGAGCGGATCGCGGAAGATGCTGTTCTCGGCCAGCGGCAGCTCGCGGACCTCGACTTCGCCGAGCACGGTGGAACGGCAGACCGTCAGCGAGACATAGGCCGGCTGCACCGCCTCACCGTAGAGGGCCGGTTCCTGCCTGGCGGTGGAATCGAGGATGCTGTCCTCGATGACGATCGCAGAGGGATCGACCAGCGGCTCGTCCTCCTGGGCGACGGAGATGGAGCCGACGATGCTGCGCTGGATGAGCAGCCGGGTCATGACGTTGTTCAATTCGATGCTGGCGCCCTCGCTCTTGACCGGCCTGGTCTCGGGCTTGAGCAGCCAGCCGGGGACCAGCGTGGAATGGCGGATGATGACCCGCGCCGGCTCTTGCTCCTTCACCGGCACCTGGCTCTCCGGCTCGACGACGAGCTGCCCGCGCCCGGCGAGCAGCACGCCGTCCAGGATGAAGCAACTGCCGGGATAGGCCAGCAGGCGCAGGCTATCGGGCAGGCTGGTGGACCGCTCGGCGATCCAGATCACCGGGCGGCAGTGGTCGGCGGCGCGAATCTGTAGAGTCTGCCCCCTCTTGAGGACGACCCCGGGCAGCCAGCCCAGATAGAGCTCGCTATCGGTGATCTCCAGCAGGACATGGTTCGCGCCCTCTCCCTGCGCCGCACCCTTTCTGCCGGCCTTTTTCAGCAGGCCGATGGCCTTTTCCAGCGTGCGCATGAGCCCGGCACAGGGTGTGCGCAAGGTCGTGGCGTCGGGGGCGTCCGGGTGGCGGGTGAGCGGCCGCTGGTACTCGCCGCCGCCCACCGCCGCACAAAATCCAGTCCAGTAACTGACGCGCAGCTCGTGGCGGGGCCGCTGGCGCGGCCGCCCGGGGAAGATGAAACGGCCCAGCTCGGGATCGACCACGATCTGATAGTTCTTGGCCTGGGGAAAGGAGGGCCGGTTGTCCTTTCTCAGCGCGTGGAGGTCGCCGGGGATGATGTACTCCGGCCGGATGGGCCGCCAGCGGTAGGGCGGTTGCAGCTCGCCCGGCTCGGCTTCGTCCGACGGCGGAGGCGGCCAGTCTTCCGCAGCATAGATGCAAAAGCTTCTGCCATCGCCGTAGTAGATCTCCTTGGTCTCCTCCGTAAACATCTCGCGGGTGATGGGGATCGGCAGGTAGCTCAGATCTGCCGGGCCCTCGCGCCGTTCGTACCTGGTGTACAATGGGGTGTGGTTGCCCAGCGGGCTGAAGGCAAAGTACTCGGCCTGCTCGGTTTCCACATAGTTCGGTGTGGAGCGCGTGACCGGGTAGGAGTGCCTGCGCCAGACAAACAGGCCAACCGCGGTCTTGCCGGCGGGCAGTTCCGCCCTGGCCGCCTGGAAAAAGGCATTGCCCACGGCCCGCCGCACGCGGTCGGCGTTCTTCTTGCCATACGTGCCATCGATCGGAGCCTTGTTGAAGAACTCGACCGCGGCCGCTACCCAGCCGGTCACATCCATGGTTAACGCTTCCAGGACGGACAGGGTGCCCTTGCGGGCCCGGTAGCGGATGGTGTTGGCCACCTCGCGGCGCGGGATGAGGATGCGGTCGCGGGCCGGTGAGCGGCTGATGCCCGGGTCATCGATGGTCTCGAGCGGCTGGTAGCCAATCAGCTCACCGAGGTACGGCACGACCCAGTCCTCGCAGGTCTCGATGAACCAGTTGTCGTAGAGCTGGGCCATATTGTCTTCGACGACACCGACCTGCTCGGCGATGACCTGCAGCAGGGCGCGCAGCGGATAGCCGTGCTCCACGTCCCTGGCGCGGATGTGCTGGGGCAACAGCTCATAGAGGTAATCTGGGTTATGCGGTCTCATCCTCTTGCTCCTTGTGTCATGCTTCTGCTTGTTTCAAGACAATCAGCGCGCTCGCCGCAGGGTCGATGAAAGCCAGCTCATCCACACTCACGGGAATGAGCTCCTCGACTGACTGATTGGCGGCCTGTGCCTGGCTGGCCTGATCCTCCAACTGTTCTCTCGTCAGGGTGGCAAAGCGCGTCACCTGGACGTGCACGACGCCGGGCACACGCTGGATTGTGTCAACCATGGCGCTGAGGGCCACCGGCTGGCCCAGGTCCCGCCGGCCAAAACCGAATACCCTGGCCAGCTCTTTCAGGATCGCCGGCTGCACCCGCTCCCAGAGACGGTCGGGGGCGATGGCCACCGTAGCGTCCAGGGTGATCAGGCGCGGGGTAAAGGCCACGACGGCGATGGCCATGTTGGAGCCGTCATGGCGATCCAGAGCCAGCTTGAGATTGCGGATCACCGCGCTGTCCTGGGTCAGAGGAGCGTTGTCCTCGCTGGCCACGTAGACGATGACCGCCTGTTCGTACAGCGCCTGGTAGGCTTCAGTGGAGACGATATACATTGCCGCGCGAAAAGACTTGTCTGCAGGGTCAGCAACTTGGTGGAAAGTGATCAGGGTGTGTTGCGGCAGGCCACTGGCGCCGCGGAGGCGGGTCTTGTCGTAGGGTGTTCCTGGTATGTCGCTGCACTCGAAGGATAGGCCAAGCTCTGCCGCGTCTAGAACTATGCCTCCTCCCGGTTGTAGCTCCAGTGACTGGACGAGCTTGTCCAGAAGATCGAGTTTCGGGTCCCAGTCGGACGCCTTCAGGTTCTTGAGACGAAGCTCGATGTCCCCGAAATAGGCCTCTAGATCGTCCCTCAAAGCGATCATGTCGCTCAGCGGTACGTCGGCAGGCGCACCCGGTAGCCCCTTTGCTCGGACCGGATGGAAGAAGGTCACCAGGCCCTGTCTGTCTTTTGTCAGGCCCTGGTAGATATAGCGCAGTCCCTGGTTGGTGACCGGGGTGCCCCGTGGTCCCCAATGGCCGACAAAGCGATAGCCGCGCGATGCCCCACCGTCTATCTTCTTGATGTGCACGGTGATGTCTCTGACGCCGGGGCCAACTTCCTCCGGCGGCAACACCGGCAGCGATTCCGGGTCCAAACGTTCCCTGATTCCGAATAGTGCCCTCTCGATGGTGCCGTCACCCTTTTGCGCGTGAGCGCGGCCGATGCCGGCGAAGGTGCGGGCAAAATCCTGGTAATCGGGCAGGCCCACCAGGCGGTCCAGGGTGCGGGCGGCGAACGGGACGTTCTGCCGGGCCTGATCGCGGCCCTCGGGGTCCGTGCCGCCAGTGGCCGGAACGGGGTTAATGACCTCTTTCACCCCGGACGGGCGCGTGGCCAGCAGGCTGATCTGCTCCGCTTTGACGTTGCCGGCCTTGCCGATGCCCACGCGGTAGCGCGCAAACACGTTCTCGCGGCCGGTCGGTGGCCGCGCGCCTTCCCGCCCGTCGCCAAAGATGACGTCCGTCTCGCCCTCGTCGCCGGTCTGCACGGTGTAGACATGGTCCCGGGGCCCGGCACCCAGGAGTGTGCTACGCCAATCCCACAGCACGTCGTTGACGTACACCTGGAGCGTGCTCTCGACGCCGTCGCGCGTGGGCGCCGACAGGTAGGTGAGGCGCTTCTCCGGCAGCAGCTTGAGCGCGAGACGCTGGTGCGCCTGAGCGGCATCGCCGCTGCCGAGGATGACATCCTGCTCACGGGGCGGCACACCGCGCGCCGTTTCGCCATGGGTGGCCGGCACGACGTTGGCGTTGATGATGACCGTGGCGCGCCAGTAAGACAGGCCCAGCGGGGTGGCCAGGGTCAGGAAGGTGTGGCGCAGATCACCCGGCAGATCCTTTCCATCGTCACGTTGGACGAAACGGTGCTCCACGGCCCCGACCAGCGCCACCTCGCGCCCGATAACCGGGATGTCCGTGCGCAGACCGGTAAGCGCGATCCAGCGGCCCGGCTTCAGGCCAGCGCAGATGCCGTCCAGCTCCAGGACAACGTTCTCGCCGCCTAGCAGCTCGTCCGCCACCGGCTTTTCGGCCAGGACGCGGTACGGCACCGGGTTGGTAACCCTCTCGGTTCCGACGTAGACCGTGGTCGAGCGGACGATGGCCATAGTGGTTGGATTCCAGTCATCGCCGGCCAGCTTTGCCAGATGCAGGCGTGTGGCCGTCGACGGCACGTTGAACAGACTGGTCGAGATCGCGTCGATTGTCGCTATCTGGAAAAGCGCTAGCTTGTGCTCACCGGCTTGATCCCAGGCCAGGACAACCTGGCTCTGCAACCCAATCTGATCGTAGATAGAGTCCAGCGTGACAACAGGGATGTGGACGATGTGTTGCATGCCGTTCACGTCCCGATACTTCCATTCCCCGAACAGGCGCCGCCATTCCCTGTTGTAGTTATCGAGTTCAATCGGCAGTGGTGTCGGATTCGGATCTGGCCATTCTGACAGAGTGGCCTTGGACTCGCTCCCACCGTCGCCTGTGGGTGTTTGCGTGATCGTGGCTTGCCACGGTGCATTGTGCCCGTGCAGGTGCGCCTGCAGGCGGAGCAGGATCACGGCGCGCAGAGCCCGCTCGTCGGGGGACAAGGGCGCCACTTCCTGGCCCATGGTCGGATAGATGTTCTCGGCAAACTGGGTGTTGAGAACGGCCGCGCCCTGCAAGCCGGCATCCGAGCTACTCGCGTCCCCGAACACGGCTTCGGGTAGCTGGCTGGTCACGGCACCGCTGCTGGCTATGGCATCTACGACATAATTCCAGGGCTTGTCTATGTGGTAGGCACACTTCGCCAGATCGATGCCCCCTGCCTGCATGCTTTTCGTTTCGGTCAGGACCACACCAGACACGGTGCCGGGGCTGAGGAAACCGAGGTTCCAACTGGGGAAGGCAACGCCATCCCCGTCCGGCGGGTCGCCAATCTGCAGGCTACCCGGCTGCAGGGTGATCGCCGTGCGCACCGGCTGCTCCAAGAGGTCTGTGCTCCGCACCTGGGCCAGCCAGTAGGAGGGTTCATCCTCCAACACCAGGACTCCCTGCTCATCGACCGTTCCAAAGACCAGCAGCAGGCGGTCTGATGGCCGCAGGTCGTTTCTCTGCCCCGGCAGGTAGAGGATGGGGGGCAGAGACCCGTCCTTGCCTGGCTCTTGCAGGAACTGGGCCTGTGCCGTGCGCAGCTTGAGCTCGTTGTACTCGTAGCGCGCTTCCAGGTCGCGCATCGTCTCAAAGCTCTCCATGGTTTCGCCCGGCTGCGGGACGGACTGGGCGCGGGTGCCTTTGGGGATGAGCGCGGCTTTTTGCGCCTGCTCGACGATGAACGACAGGAAGGTGGAGGCGGACACGCCGGGGCGCAGCTCGTAGCCGACCAGCCGCGCCAGCTCGAGGATCGAGCGGCGCTCGGTGGCCGTGGGCAGATAGCCCTCGTTGGCGATGCGCTCCTGGTAAAAGGCCAGCACGTCGGCGATCGTAGCCCAGGCATCCAGCAGGGCGATGGAGAAATCGTCGCGTCGGCGGGTCTTGAGCTGCTCCAGGGGGCGCTCCTGCCGCGTGACCTCCTGGCCACGCTCATCCGCCGTTTCGAACGCGATCTTCTGGCGGGCCAGGGCAGCGATCATCGTCTCGAAGAAGGCGGCATGGGTCCCGACGCGGTAGGCCAGCGCGTCCAGCCCGGGGCGGTTGTAGGTATCCACCGGCGTCACGCGCTTCTCGCCCTTGCAACAGCCGCAGATATCCAGCTTGTGGTTGGACATGTTCGACTCCCTCAATCTCATGTGACGTTCAGCGGGCCCAGGCTGGGAATCTCGCCCGGAGCGAATTTCATCCAGTCATCGCCTGCGCCAGCGGCATCAGGCCACTTTTCCGCAGAGTTGGGGTCGCCATCCTTCGTTATGACCAGTTCCTTGACCCGCTCCACCCCGGCCACGCGCTGGGTGACGGACACGACCTGACTCAGGGAGATCCCCTGGTCAAACGTGAGCTTGTCCGGGTCGAAGAAGCCGTGGTTGCCCAGAGCGGCCTCCACCGCCTCTTTCACCCGTTCCGCGACGGCCTGCGGCTTGACCTTGACCGCGATATCGACCTGCAGTGTGACTGGCTTGCCCGGCGTAGCCACGATGTCGTGTCCGATGCGCCGGTAGGGATAGAGGCGGTCCTGGATCTGCGCTATGATCTGCTCTTCCGTCCACTCCATGACGGACAGCGGGTCAAACCAGAGGGTGACCGTGTAGCGGCCGGCCTGAGTGGTGCTGGCGTCCAGGCGGGCGTAGGCCTTTTGCAGGCCGGGGACCAGCTTTTCCGCCAGGCGGGCATAGTCTTCAGCGGTAATGGCGCGCTCCATCCGCTGGCGAAACGCGTGGGGCGCGCGCAGCTTGACGTTGGCCACGGTCTCGGGCGCCTGGCCGCCGGTGGCAGGCAAGGGGTTGCGCACGGCCGATATGCCGGCGATGAGGCCCTTGCGCACGATCAGGCGGCAAATGGCCTCCGCGCCCACATTGCCGGCCAGCGGGTCGCCGACGCGATAGCCGGCCTCGAACTGGGTGCCCCCGGCCGGCCGTTCGCCCAGCTCGTCATCGCCAAAGCGCAGGTGGGCCACCCGGCGGTCGTCCACTTCGACCACGAAATTGCGCTCGTCCGCGCCGCTGTCCAGCAGGTCGTACTGCGGCTGCCAGGTGTCCCGCTGCCCGGAGTAGGGGTCATAGCCCTGCAACGTCACGAGCGGCAGGGCAGCGCGCGGATCGCGTTCATGCAGCAGAGAGCGCACCGGCACATCCAGGCGGGGCTCGTCGCGAAAGACGACCGGATAGCGTTTCAGGTGTGGCCGGTAGTGCTTTGGCCGCGGAAAAGTCGCTTCGCCGCACTCGTCACAGGTGCGCTGCGGGTCCGGGCGCTCGACGGGCTCCAGCTTTTCTGCCGTGGTCTCGCCGTGATCGACCAGAACGACGTTGCCGCGGGCCAGGCTGATGTCGTCATGGTAGTCGCAGTCATCGCTAATGGCGGACAAGCAGAGGGGAAAGGTCAGCGCATCGGCGCGCTGCCATTCGATCTCGAGCACGGCCTGGCGGTTGAGCAGGTCGTAGGCACGGGTCACACGAGTGAGACGCACGCCCTGGCGGTGCTGCGGGTCCGCATCCTGAGCCAGGCCGGTAGCCGGATCGAGGACCTCCTCAACGATAAGCCAGTCTCCCGCTTTGAGGCGCAAGACGCGCCTCTCGTCGAGCCGCTGCCGGATGGCCTCCTCCTGCTCCGCCGGCGAAGGGGGCTCTTCCGGTTGGACGGGCTTCTTGGCCGGCTTGCCCCGCTGTTCTTCCGGCTTGGGTGGTTCGGGTTCTGGCTGCGGCTCGTCCTCCGGCAGGGGCGGTCCGTCCAGCAGGGCCGCCCGGGTAGCACCCTTGGGCAGGCAACATTCGCGCTGGCCCCAGGTGTAGAAGCAAATCCGGTTATGCGCGGAGTAGAACTGGAGCTGAGGCGGCTCAGCCGGCGGTTCGGGCCTGGCCGGCTCGGCTTGTTGTTCCGGCCTGGCCGGCTCGGCCGGCGCTGCCTGCTTGACCGGCTCCGCCGGCTCCTGCGCTTTGGCCAGCTCCGCCGGTCCCGGCTCGCGTGACGGTTCGGGCGAAGGCGGCTCTTCACCGGCCGGCGCTTCCTGCGGCGGCGGTTGCTCCGGCTCCCCGGGTGCGGATGGCCCGTCCGGCGTGACCAGCTCAAAAATCTCATAGCGTTCCCGCGCCACCGCCTCCCGCAGGTCGGACTCGCGGCTGATCGCTCCCGGTAAGGGGAAGGTCAGGGCATGGTCGGTGACAAAGTACACATTGGCCGGATCCAGCGCCGGCAGGTCCTGCTCCACGGTGAGGCAGAGCAGGGCCCGCGCATTGCAGCCCTCGTGCAGGCGATAGTCCACCAGGCGGGCATGGCGGCGCACGGAGATGCGCTGCCGCGCGGTGTTCAGGTAGGCCTCGGTGGCCACCGCATCCTGGTAAGCGCTGAGATAGTCGCCGACGTAGGCCAGCAGCTCGACCAGGGTGATGCCCAGGTCGGGCACGTGGCGCTCGCGCCACTCGGGCATGATCAGCGCCAGGCGGTCCAGCACCAGCTGGCGAAAGCTGGCATAGTCCTTGGCCAGGTAGTTCATGTCCGGCTCATCGAGCGCCGGCGGCGGGCAGATGTGCGGAGGCGGCAGGTCGCGCTCTGGCTTGAGATCAACATCGAAGGAGAACTCGGCGGCGGAGAGCCAGGGGTCAAAGCGCGGCAGCGGAGATTCGGGATGGTCCTTCGACTCACGAAGTCTGAGTGTGTAGGTCTTGTGCTGGTCCGGCTCTTTCCCGTCTTGTTTCTTGACCTGCATTTGGTAGGCGCATGGAAGCGGCGCCGGCTTGCCCTTCTCCGCTTTGGGCTTCTTCTTGCCCCAATCAGCCTTGAACTCGGTGACGTTCAGGTCCTCGATATCGACGTTGGATTCGTCCATCTTGGCGGGCTTGAGCAGCCGGAGCATCACGTAGTACTTGCCACCTGCAACCCGAGTCTCCGCAGAGGCAATCCCGTTAGCCTGCGGGTCCTTGCGTACCTGCCGTCGGCGCATGGTCAGGTCGTGGCAGTGGATATCCGTAACCGGGAAATGAATTCGGTCGTTGGGGATGGTATCCATGGTTACACCGCCCGTGTGAATTCCAGGGTGCTGGAAGCCTGTTCATCGCGCACCCGGTAACGCAGGAGGATGCGCAGCTCTGCTCCCTCGCTGGTGACGGTTAGCTCGTCCAGGTCGATGAGGTCGCCCAACCAACGCTGCAGCGCCGCCTGGAGGGACACTTGTAACGCTTCGGCCAGCACCGGGCTGTTGGGGTCAAAGACGAGCTGGCGCAGCCCGCTGCCGAAATCCGGCCGGTTGACGCGCTCTCCGGGGTCGGTCATGAGCAGCAGCTCGATCATGTCGCGGATGTGCTCATCACGGCTGGTAGTTGCCGTTTGCCCGCGCTCGTCAAAATGCAGAGGAAAGTCCAGGTTCATGTGGCCACCACCTTTATCTGTGTGCTGGTGAATACGGCAGGCCCCTGCGGGATCTGCTCCGCGCTGCGGCATACGCTGGGGCCCACGATGATGATCGCCGGAGAGTTGTTGACCAGGACTTTGGCCGCCGGAGCCAGCGTGGCCAGCACACATGGCTGTGGCTTGCTTCCGGAAGGGGCCGGAACCTGGAATGGACAGCCGCTGATCATAAAGACGTCGGCCGCGGTGGCCACCGGCTGCGCGCTCACCAGCACCCGCGTATTGGTGGGCGTGGAGGTAAGCGGCCCGGCATGCGGGCACTGGGCAACCGCAGAGCTGTGAAACAGGAGGCCTGGCATCAGCTCATCTCCTCATCGCTCAGGGCAGCACCGTCAACGCGCCGTTGTTGATGACCACGCCAGCGAGCGTGATCTCCAGGCCGATGTTCGGGCTGACGGACAGTTTGATGCCGGCCGGCGTGATCTCGATCCTGGGCGTGGCCGGCGAGATGTGCGGGCCGGCCGAGAGGACAATGCCGCTGGCCGGCGCCCCCAGGCCAAAGACGAGGATCGTGTTGATCCCATTCTGGATTACGACGTTGGGCGAGACGGGGGTCGCCTGGCTCATGCTCTGCACGACCGGCATCTGCCCCTCGCCCCACCAGCCGCCGCTCCAGATGGGATAGTCCGGGTCGCCCTGCTCGAACTCGATCCACACCGAGGCCTTGAGCGGCGGCAGCACGAACAGGCCCATCTGCAGGAAGGCAAAGGGCACGCAGGGCATGGCCCAGCCGGTGGGAATCACCTCCGACACATCGGGCACGATGGCCTGGATGCGGCCCATCTGCTGCGGGTCCGTATTGTTGACCACCACGCCCCGGTATTTGCCCAGGTACTTGCGCGGCTGAATAGACTGGCGCAGCTGCTCGGCGATATCCGCTTGCTCAAACGTGTTGCTCATATCCTCCACTCCTGCCAGCCAGGGTTAGACAGGCACCTCTGAGAACGTGGAAACCAGGCCATTGCGCATTAGCTTAAAATCCTGTTTGTACTCGCCGCGCTTGATCTTGTGGGTGACCTGCGCCACGTAATACAGGCCGTCGAAGGCGGGCCCGGCGCCCCGCACCCCCACCAGGGAGCGAGCTTTCAGCACATGGCCATAACGGGCCACATCCAGCGAGCCGGTTGCGGTTACCCCATCGGCACTCTCGGCGGCGTAGGCCAGCCCGATGCCCGCGGCGGCCAGTGTGGAAAGATGGGCCGTGCCCTTGATCTGCATGTAGCGTTTAGGCAAGAGAGGAATCTTGCCCAGGGGTGGGTTGAGCGGCGTCAGGTCGCTGGGGATGGGAATGTAGATGGGCACGCCCGTGGTCTGGTTCTGAATCACGACAATGGGCAGAATCTTGTAGTCAGCGTCGAGGCTGAAGCTGATAGACTCGACATTGGTGTAGGCATCCATGTTCGTGTTCAACGCCGGCTGCACGGCGCCGAGCTTGATATGCGGGCCCCAGTAGGCACGGCTGACATAGGCCGACGGGTAATCAATGAAGAAGGTGTAGCCGACCTGATCGGCCAGATGGCGGATGTACTGCAGGTCGGTGCCCTGCTGGCGCGGGATGATGTTGGTTGCGCCCGGTGGTCGGTTCGGTCGCCTGGAATGATCCTAATCAGT
>JAEAMG010001748.1_pt1 | contig 15452 bp, 13 predicted proteins | sample 8958741 | NCBI WGS metagenome assembly JAEAMG01 (sample SAMN16933256, study PRJNA681125) | bioreactor sludge metagenome | isolation source: anaerobic bioreactor treating anionic surfactant - SDBS | place: India: Bengaluru | collected 2019-02-28
GTGTCTCAGAGGATGAGATTATTAAGATTGCAGTTAAGTCAATGGGACTTGATGACCTCAGATCATTTGACCCTAAAGAGAAGGTTATAGAGTATCTGATTGAGGATAAGGCAAAAAAGAGACTGGTAGATTTGACTGCCGCAGGTTTCGTCTCTGAGACAGCTTCAGAGTCTCCGGCACCAGGCGGAGGATCTGTCTCTGCTTATATGGGGTCGCTTGGAGTTGCTCTTGGAACAATGGTTGCAAACTTGTCGGCACATAAGCCGGGATGGGATGACAGATGGGAATATTTTTCTCATTGGGCTGCCAAAGGACAGGAGATACTTGCCGAGTTGCTGTTCCTGGTTGACGAGGACACAAATGCTTTCAACCGTATTCTTGAGGCTTTTTCAATGCCAAAAAGCACCGATGCCGAGAAGGTTCTGAGAACAGAGGCTATACAAGCAGCAACTCAATACGCCACGGAGGTGCCATTAAGGACAATGCGTGTGGCCTATTCTGCTTTTGACCTTCTGGAGGCTATGGCAAAGGATGGAAATCCGAACTCTCTCTCAGATGCCGGAGTCGGGGCACTGGCAATAAGATCTGCTGTTTACGGGGCATATATGAACGTCTTGATCAACTCGGCGGACCTTAAGGATTTAATACTAGCCGGAAACCTCACGGCAGAGGCTCAGGCTATTTTTGAAAAAACAAAGGAAAGAGAAATCAGTATTACCGATTCGATTTTTAAAATTTTAAAATCTCGCCGATAAATGACTCGAAATTGAAATTTGAGTGATATCTTTATGGCGGATTAACAGAAATTTTATGCAGAAAATCTTTGTGCTTTTATTTTCATTTTTTGTAATATCCTGTAATTCAATAAAAAATGAAAATGACAAGCTGAACTCTCAGATGCAATCCTGGGAAAGACTGGTCATTGTAGATTCTGAAGCATTGCTTGACAGTCTTAAGACTATAGATAAAACTATATTGTCTGATGAAAATGAAGCCTATTACTACTTGTTGATAAGCATGGCTAAGGAGCGGAGCGGAGTATCTTTCAGGGATAAAGATGAGGAAAATATAGCTAAAACATTGGAGTGGTACAAGGTTCATGATAAAGATGGCAAGAATTATTGCAAGGCTCTTTTATATAACGGGATTGTCATTGTATCAAACAGTAATAAAAGAGATACTCTGGCATACGATTATATATTGAAAGCAGATTCTGTTTATCAGGAGAAGCAAGTCAATGATAAATACACTCTTGCCAAATGCTATGAGTACAAGAGCAAGATACTGAAAGCCCAAAATGCATACCCTCTTGCAGAGATATATCTTGGTAAAGCCCTGAAGGCAACAACTGACTTAAATGATTCTATAGGAATATTAAGGTTAAAAACAAAGCTTTTCAGATTATACCTATCTATGGGAAAGCTCTCTAAAGCTTTTCAGAATATCATGGAATTCCAGTTTGAGCAGAACACATCTCCTGTGATTCAATACGAGCTAAACAACGCTTTTTATGTGTTTTATAGTAGTGCCAAGGATACAGAGATGGCTGTCACCTACCTCAAAAGAATGATTGAGATAGCAAGGAAAAATGATCTCAAGGATATCGATTATGCAAACTTGAACTACAGACTTGCAATATATTACGAACTGCACGGTCCTAAGGATAGTACCAATACCTTTTATCTGAAAGCATTGGATGAAACTAATGACTCTCTTACCAGTCAAGGTCCGACATATTTTTCCAAGTATGCTTCTTTCCTTGCGAAAAATGGCCAACATGAGCTTGCTTATAAATATCAAAAGGAGGGATATGACAGACTGCGGACCTATTCTTCCAGAAACACCCACCAAAAACTACTGGAGATTGACAATAAGAGCGAGATATTAAATCTTTCTTCAAAACTGGAAAAGGCTGAGAAGTATTATATGTACTTGATTTCTATTATTATAATACTGATTTTGGGGCTAATGTATCTCTTATTGAGAAACAGATTCCTTAAAAACACAAACATAAGTGCAGCTGAGACTGAGAGCAAAGATTGGCTGATATGCGAGATAAACAGGGTAAATTCTTCTGCAATGCCGCGCTTTATAGAGGAGGTTTTTGATGAATCCGAGAAATGCCGTCGTCACAACCCTGATTTTGCAGATAAGATTCAGAAATCGGTCAAGACAGCCAGGGACGAGATGAAGCTTCAATACTCACAGATTGTCGACGATCCAAGATTTATAGCTGCATTTCCTTATGTGAATTATCTAAAGCCGGTTTGCTCGCCGATTGATATACTTATGCTCGTTTTGATAAAGAGCGGCCTCACATCCAAAGAGATTGCACAGGTACTTTCAATACAGTATTCAAGCGTAAGGGCACGAAGGTCCAAAATAAAGGATGCAATAACGGAGTCAGGAGATATCCCGGAAGAGCAAAAGCAAGCTATGCTTTTTTAAAACACCCAATTATTAAGAATGATGGATAACAAAAAATGCGGTTTTGACACAAAACTGATTCACAGCGACTATTTCGAAGATCAATTCGGTAGCGCTACAGTCCCCATTTACCAGACATCTACCTTTAAATTCAAGAATGCACAGGATGGAGCAGACTGTTTTTCAGGCAAGAGTGACGGTTATATTTATACTCGAATAGCCAATCCGACGATAAGATCATTTGAAAAGTGCATTGCCGGTCTTGAGAACGGATATGATGGTATTGCAACAAGTTCGGGTATGGGCGCTGTTACATCTGTTTATATGTCACTACTGGCGGCAGGAAGTCATATTGTAAGTTCAGATGCTGTATACGGCCCTGCCAGAGGAGTCCTGGAGCAGGATTTCTCGCGCTTCGGGGTGGAGGCGACTTTTGTAAATACCACAAAACCGGAGAATATAAAGGCAGCAATCAGACCCAACACGAAGGTTCTGTATATTGAGACTCCGGCAAATCCTACAATGGATATAACTGATATCTCAGAGTGTTCAAGAATTGCAAAGGAGCATGGGTTGATACTGGTAGTAGACAATACATTCAGCTCCCCGTATATTCAAAGACCGCTCGATTTGGGTGCCGATGTGGTTTTACACTCAATTACTAAGTTCATCAACGGACATGCTGATATAGTCGGTGGCGTGATTGTGGCAAAAGAGAAGGATTTATACAAGAGGATAAGACACTCAATGGTCTACATGGGGTGTAATATGGATCCTACACAGGCTTATATGGTTTTGAGAGGGGTAAAGACTTTGGGCATAAGAGTGGACAGGGCTCAGGAAAATGCAATGAAAGTTGCCGGGTTTCTTGAGAAGCATCCAAAGATCTCCTGGATTAAATATCCGGGACTACCTTCTCATCCACAGTATGAACTCGCAAAAAAACAGATGTCCGGGCCGGGTTCTATGATGAGTTTCGGAATCAAGGGTGGTGTTGAGGCCGGAAGGAGACTTATGGACAATGTACATCTTGCTTTATTGGCAGTATCATTGGGAGAAGTTGAGACCTTGATTCAACATCCTGCTTCAATGACACATGCTGCGGTCAGAAGCGCGGACAAGCTTGCTGCTGGGATTACTGATGATCTTGTGAGATTCTCGGTAGGTATAGAGAATGTTGAGGATATAATCGCAGATCTGACTCAGGCTCTGGAAAAGATATAATTTTCCGGCCATTAAAGGATATAAAAAGGCTGCCCGTACCTCAGGCAGCCTTTCTTGCTATATGTCGGCTAGATTATACTCCGGCCAATTTCTTGTACGAATTGTATCTCCATTTTGCGTACTCTTCAGTGAGTCTGAACAACTCCTCAGATTCCTGAGGGAATGTCTTGGCAAGAGAGCTGTAACGTACCTCTCCTTTGAGGAATTCCTGGAATTTAGTCCAATCTGGCTCTTTGCTATCCAGTGTGAAAGGATTTTTACCTTCAGCCTCGAGAGCAGGGTTAAACCTGTAAAGATGCCAGTAACCACATTCAACAGCCACCTTCTCCTCTTTCTGCGAAGCACCCATGCCGTATTTCAGACCATGGTTGATACAAGGTGAGTAAGCGATGATCAGAGATGGTCCGTCATATGCCTCAGCCTCTTTCAGTACATTGAAGAGCTGGTTGTGGCTTGCACCCATTGCAACCTGTGCAACGTATACATAGCCGTAGCTCATGGCCATCATTCCAAGGTCTTTCTTGCGGACCCTCTTTCCTGATGTTGCAAATTTGGCAACAGCACCAGCGGGTGTTGATTTTGAAGATTGTCCTCCGGTATTTGAGTAAACCTCTGTGTCAAGTACAAGTACGTTCACATTTTCTCCGGATGCAAGTACATGGTCAAGTCCACCGTATCCGATATCGTATGCCCATCCGTCACCACCGAAGATCCATTGAGAACGTGCTACCATGAAATCTTTCAGAGATGTGAGCTCCTTGCAAATGTCACATTTGCATGATGAGATAAGAGGTAAAAGCTTATCGGCAACCTCTCTGCTGCCTGCAGCGTCATTTCTCTTAGAGAGCCACTCGCCGAACAAAACTTTCATTTCAGCAGAACATGAGTTGCATTCGAGACCGTCAGCCATAAGTTTGGCAACCCTGTCACGTACCCTTTCTGCTCCCATATACATACCCAAGCCGAATTCTGCATTGTCTTCAAAGAGTGAGTTTGCCCATGAAGGACCATAGCCGTCTTTGTTTGTAGTGTATGGGGATGCAGGGAATGAACCGCCGTAAATGGATGAGCAACCTGTTGCATTGGCTATCATCATGTGATCTCCGAACAATTGGGTTACAGCCTTTACATAAGGAGTCTCACCGCAGCCTGCACATGCGCCGGAGAACTCAAACAGTGGTTGTGAGAACATAAGGTTCTTGACATTCTGTGTCTTAGGCTGAACTGTGTCTTTATACCCGATAACAGAGTGCAGATAATCAAAGTTCTCCTGCTCGTGGAGTTGTGTCTCAATAGGTTTCATGACAAGAGCTTTTGTCTTGGCAGGACATACATCTGCGCAGTTTCCGCAACCTGTACAATCCAGGACAGATACCTGTATTGTAAAGCTGTGCTCTTTGAAAGCTCCGTTTCCGGTAACCTTCTTAATGCCGGCAGGAGCCGAAGCCTGCTCTTCAGCTGTCATCAGGAACGGACGGATAGCTGCGTGAGGGCAAACATAAGCACACTGATTACACTGAATACAGTTTTCATTTTGCCATTCAGGAACATGGACAGCAATACCTCTCTTTTCGTAAGCGGCAGTTCCAGAAGGGATTGTGCCATCTTCCAGATGTAAGAAAGCACTTACAGGAAGATCGTTTCCATTCTGAGCATTTACAGGGTCTGCAACATTCCTTACCCAATCCGGAGCAAGTCTGTCGAAGTTTGATGGACGGAATTTTGCCGAGAGGTTTTTCCATTCACAAGGAACATCAACCTGAACATATTCTGCACCTCTTTCGATGGCAGCATAGTTCATCTTGAGAATAGCCTCACCTTTTCTGCCGTATGATTTTTCTGCAGCTTTCTTCATCTCCTTAACGGCTTGCTCGTAAGGAACAATATCCGCTATTTTGAAGAAGGCTGACTGAAGAATTGTATTTGTCCTGTTTCCAAGTCCAATCTCTTCGGCAATGCTTGTTGCATTTATAATGTATAGCTTAAGCTCTTTCTTTGCAATTGTGGCTTTTATAAAATCAGGCAACTTCTCTTTTGTCTCCTCAGCAGACCAGAGTGTGTTAAGAAGCAATGTGCCTCCCTTCTTAATACCTTTCAGAACGTCGTATTTGTGAAGGTAAGATGTTACGTGGCATGCAACAAAATCAGGAGTTGAAACCAGATAGGGTGACTGAATCGGTGAATCCCCGAATCTCAGGTGAGAACAGGTGTATCCGCCTGATTTTTTTGAATCGTAGTCGAAATATGCCTGAACATATTTAGGAGTGGTTTCACCGATAATCTTGATTGTATTCTTATTTGCACCTACAGTACCGTCAGAACCAAGACCATAGAATTTGCACTCTTTGACGCCCGGTTTTGCAAGGCTAATCTCCTCTTTCACAGGAAGAGACTTGAAACTGATATCATCAACTATACCAATTGTAAATCCGTTCTTAGGCTCTTTGAGCTTGAGGTTTTCAAATACTGATATGATTTGCGCAGGGCTTGTATCTTTTGATGAGAGGCCATAGCGTCCGCCAACAATAAGAGGCATCTTTCCGCCCTTGTCTGCAATGACAGATTTAACGTCCAGGTAGAGTGGCTCTCCTGTAGAACCGGGTTCTTTTGTCCTGTCGAGAACTGCAATTTTCTTAACGCTCTTAGGCAGAACCCTGAAGAAGTACTTAGCAGAGAAAGGTCTGTATAGACGAACTGTAAGAAGTCCGACTTTTTCGCCTTTTTCTTTAAGGTGGTCGATAGTCTCTTTGATTGTCTCACAAACCGAACCCATTGCAATGATTATATTCTCTGCTTCAGGATCTCCGTAGTAGTCAAAAGGAAGATAGTGACGGCCTGTCAGTTCGCTGATCTCGCCCATGTATCTTGCTACGATATCAGGAACAGCATCGTAGTATGGATTGCAGGCTTCTCTTGCCTGGAAGAATACGTCCGGATTCTGGGCTGTACCCTTTGTTACCGGTTTGTTAGGATTAAGAGCCCTGTTTCTGAAAGCAGCGAGAGATTTGTCGCTTATCATCTCTTTAAGGGCATCCGGGTCCAGAGCCTCTATTTTTTGTATCTCGTGAGAAGTTCTGAAGCCATCAAAAAAGTGTACAAAAGGAATTCTTGATTTGAGTGTTGACAGATGTGCCACTGCACCTAAATCCATAGCTTCCTGTACACTACTCGAGGCAATCATGGAAAATCCGGTCTGTCTGGTAGCCATTACATCGGAATGGTCTCCGAAGATTGATAAAGCCTGAGCAGCTAAAGTTCTGGCAGATACGTGAAAAACTGTCGGAAGCATCTCTCCTGCTATTTTGTACATGTTTGGAATCATCAGAAGTAAGCCTTGAGATGCAGTAAATGTTGTGGCCAGTACACCTGCCTGGAGTGCTCCGTGCAGAGCACCTGCTGCTCCGCCCTCACTTTGCATTTCAACGACCTTTACATTTTCTCCGAAAAGGTTCTTCTTTCCGAAGGCATTCCATTCGTCCACATACTCCGCCATTGTAGATGAAGGAGTGATAGGATAGATTGCTGCAAGTTCGCTGAAAAGGTAGGCAACGTGTGCTGCGGCGTAGTTACCATCACAGGTAATGAATTTTTTTTCCTTTGCCATAGCTATTTTATTTAATTTATAAAGATTTTTAATTTAGATGAATTCAATTGGAACATAGTGTAAAAAATCAAAATGGCCGGTAATATTAAAATATTACAGACCAAGGTTATATCTTCAACATATTGATTGTGGTAAAGTCCCTTGAAGAGGACTTTACCGATATGAGCTCTGTCTCAAGCTCGAACTCCTTTATGGTTTGAATAGGTTTTAGCATTTTATATACTTTTACAAAAATAATCAAAAAAATTAAGATTCTAAAGTTTATTTTAGCTAATTTCATCCCATTAAAAAGAGATAAAAATGAAGATGAATAAAAGGTTGTTGATCCTACTTCTTATTATAATACAACTCCCTGTTTTCGCTCAGGATGGCGTGTTAAAGGCCCGTGACGGTAAGATTTTCGACAGCGAGGCTTTCCTGAAACACAGGTATGCAATGCCAACTTTCAGTAACGGGAAAATTATCCTAAAAGATAAAACTACATATACCGGGAAATTCAATGTCGACAATTGTTCCCAGACATTAAGAATGATAGGTGAAAAGGGAGATACTCTTACTGTAGCATCTGAGGGTCTTGTAGTATCAATGAGCGCCGGAGGATATCTTTTCTATAAGATTAAAAACAGATATATTCAGATTCTGGATACGGACGGAGAGACAAGTCTGGGTCTTGCAAAGCAGGTGACTTTCGGCCGAAAGGCGCTAACAGGTGCGTTTGGTATGTCTGATGATGTGGCTATGATGGATAATGTTGTCTCAACAGAAGACAATTTTTATTATCAGATAGAAAAGGGGCTGTGGTCCGGCTCTGTTCCTTTCAACTACAGGGAAATAGTATATATAGTAAGCAAGGGAAGGCTTTACTCTTTCACAAATTCAACTCTGAAAAAGTTCTTTCCGGACAAGTATGCAGATATAGAGAAATATATAAAAGAGCAGAAACTGGACATCTCTGAACGAGAAGATGCGTCTCTGCTCTATAAATTCGTAATTCGCTGAGGACTATCTCTTATTGATAACCGTTGGTTGTGCTCTCGGGCAGGATTTTCTTAATCATGTTCTGAAGGACATTGCCGGGGCCGAGTTCAATAAACTCCCTTCCTCCGTCACTCCACATGTTTTCTACAGATTGCCTCCATCTTACAGGAGCTGTCAATTGCAGGATAAGATTTTTCTTAATCTCATCAGGACAAGTATGAGGTTGAGCATCTACATTCTGATAAATCGGGCAGATAGGTTTGCTGAACACGGTTGAGTCAATTGCTGCAGCGAGCTCCTGTCTTGCCGGTTCCATGAGTGGAGAGTGGAAAGCTCCGCCAACCGCCAGTATGATAGCTCTCTTTGCGCCGGCAGCCTTAAGCGATTCACAAGCCTGGTTAATAGCAGAAAGAGAACCGGAAATAACAAGCTGCCCAATTGTGTTATAGTTTGCAGGGACTACCACTCCGGGTGTCTCAGCGCAGACTTTCTCTACTGTTGCATCATCAAGTCCCAGTATTGCAGCCATCGTTGATGGTTCAATCTCACATGCCTTCTGCATTGCTTTAGCTCTTGCAGAAACAAGACGCAGTCCGTCTTCGAAACTTAATGCCTTTGCCGCAACGAGAGCTGAAAACTCGCCGAGCGAGTGACCGGCAACCATTTGCGGGCTAAAATCATTGTGGCAGATTGATAGTATAACAGAGTGGATAAAAATTGCAGGTTGAGTCACCTTTGTTTGTTTGAGCTCCTCGTCACTCCCCTCGAACATTGTATCTGTTATGCGGAATCCGAGGATGTCATCAGCTTTCTCAAAGAGTTCTCTGGCTTGAGGATATGAGTTGTAAAGCTCCTTTCCCATACCACTGAACTGTGCCCCTTGACCGGGGAAAACAAATGCTTTCATATGATATAAAATATTAAGCAGCAAAGATACATTTTTTAATCAATATTAAAATTGTACCTTTGCTGCTCAATACAAGGCCTAGTAGTTCAGTTGAATAGAACGTCAGATTCCGGTTCTGAAAGTCGGGGGTTTGAATCCCTCCTAGGTCACTGCAATTTGCTCAAAATTAAGCTCTTTAATCAAGGGGCGATAATTCAAAGACTATAACTTTTCGGTTGTACGGAGATTCCCTGTTTTCGGAGTCTCCTGTTTGCTGCTACCCCAAACATTTGAATCTTAGAACATTGAATTCAATACGACCAATAAGCCACAGTATGAATAAGAACTTAAATCCTGTTAAAATAAAATTACTTGATTTGCCAATCACATAATAGATGCACGAGGCAGATGTTTCGTTGCATCAAAAAAGGGAAAATTTTTAAAATTTTCCCTTTTAAGTCTTTTTATCGATTTCTAAAAAGCCTGTGATTACTCAACAAAAGCAATTATCTCACCTTTTTGTACTGTCTCTCCGTGTTTTGCGCAGATTGCAACAATCTTGCCTTCAAAGGCAGGCTTGATCTCTTCAAGTCCGTAAAAAGCCTGAACAAAGCACATCGGCTTGTTAGCCTCAACCTTTTCACCTATGTTTGGAGCAGATGATTTGTCGATAATATCGTATTGCCAGATAAGTTGTCCTTTAACCGTTGACTGTACAGGTTTTGCATTAGGGTTGGCTGCTATGATCTTCTCAACGTCAACCTTAGGCATTTCAACTACAGGTCTTGTAATTACTATAGGAGCATTTGCCTTTGCCTTGGCAGCCTCAAGCTCTGCTGTGAAACGTTGTTTGGCAACACCGCTCTTGTAGTCACGATACTGTCTTTCGTGCATTGCAAACTCGAACAATTCCTCTTCGTCCTCTCCGAGATCCCAGTTGTTCTCCTTCATCTCTTTCCTGAAGCGGTCCAGTTCATTAGGGAATGCATCCTGTGGATTTCCATTGTAGAACTCCATTCCTTTCTCTTTAGCAAGCTGTATGATCTCAGGTGCAAGTTCGCCCGGAAGCTTACCGGTCTTGCCGAGAATCATGTTCCATGTATCTTTGTCAATGGTTGACCATCTTGGTTCTCCCTTGAGCGTGTGCATCAGGTTCATGAGTGCAGTATTCTTCACATACTGGCTGAATGGAGTAACTAAAGGAGGGTAGCCGAGTCTAGGCCATACATACTCAACCTCCTGGAAGAGCATTACAACCAGCTCGTCAAGTTTGAGCTCTTTTTTGCCCTGGTTTCTTAGAGATGAGTTTATAGCGCCGTGGAAGCCCTTCAGGTCTGCCATCATTGATCCCATCATACCTCCTGGAAGGCCGCAACCTACAAGAAGAGAGGTGCTGACTTTGTTGCTCGGATCCATGAAATATCCGAGGTAGTCATCCATGAATGATTGAGTAAGACTTCTTGCCTCCATGTAAGCGTCCATGTTGATATCCTTAACAAGGAAACCTGCATCTTTAAGCATTGCCTGAATAGTTATCACGTCCGGGTGAACCATGCCCCATGCGATAGGCTCCATGGCAACGTCAATGTAGTCAGCACCTGCGCGGGCAACTTCAAGCATTGAAGCAACTGAGAAACCGGGACCGCTGTGACCGTGATATTCAACAACGATATGCGGATATTTATCCTTTATTGCTTTTGTAAGTCTTCCGAGGAATGCAGGACGGCCAATACCGGCCATATCCTTAAGACAAATCTCATCAGCTCCGAATGCAACAACCTTGTCAACAAGGCTCATGTAATATTCAACAGTGTGAACAGGAGAGGATGTGATACTCAGCGCAATCTGTGATATCATACCGCCTTTCTTCGCATACTTTGCAGAAAGCTCAAGGTTTCTTGGGTCATTCAGACCGCAGAAGGAGCGGGAAATGTTTGTTCCCTGTTTTGCCTTAACTTTGTACATGAGTTCGCGAACGTCAGCCGGCACCGGATTCATACGCAGTGCATTAAGACCTCTTTCGAGCATGTGGGTCTGAATACCCACTTTGTTGAAAGGTGCTGTCCATTCTCTTACGGCCTTGTTTGGATTTTCTCCAAAAAGAAGGTTTACCTGTTCAAAAGCACCACCGTTTGTTTCAACGCGGTCGAAGCAACCCATGTCAATAATGACAGGAGCAATCTGTTTTAACTGGTGAACCATCGGAACATATTTTCCTGATGATTGCCACATGTCTCTGTATAACAGAGAGAATTTAATTTCGCGAGCCATATATCATTAATTTAATCTTATAAACAACTTTGGACCGCAAAAGTAAGAAATATTTGCAGAATATAGGTATCGAATTGAAACATTTTGCTTAAGAATCGAAATCTTTATTTTTTTTGAGACTATTTGTGTTTTTATTGAAAAAAATCACTACTTTTGCAGCCCGATTTGTTCGGAATTATGGTGGTTGTAGCTCAGTTGGTTAGAGCACTAGTTTGTGGCACTAGGGGTCGTGGGTTCGAATCCCATCTTCCACCCAAAAAAAAAGCCGGCGCAGAAAAGCGCCGGTTTTTTTATTGCCCCTCTGCCAAGCTTGCTTGAGCAGAGAAGGGCAATAAAAAACATCCGACAGGCGGAATCCCCAACGCCTGTCGGAAGGCTTTTTCTTTGAAGGACCCCCGCCCGGGGGTTCGCACTTTGGCGCAGTTTGAGGTAAATATCAGATATTTAATGTGTTAAAAATCGATAACTTTTGAGTTTTAAAAGAAGTCAAAATATAAACAACAAACATTTAGGTACTTACCTCAAACTGCGCCAAAGTGTCCTTCTCACAAACTCATAACTTTCATGTGTAACCGATGCGATTTGTCTGTAAGAAGCTCCTGATTCTTTTCTCAAAGAGATAATCAGCTCTTCCATCTCACCTTCGCTGATCTGAAATATATTCCGTCCTTTCAGTAAAGTGTTTAGACATTTGATTACAAATCCGTCAGTTACACGAGTCCAGATATCATGTCTTTTATCTCTTATATCATCAAGATCAGATTTGTAATACATTATTGCTTGATCTAATGATTTTCTGTTAGGATAAATTTTTGTTAAGAATTCAGTGTCAATTTTAATATACTTTCTTAAAGGATTCTTGTTGTTTAAATGAAAGTGATAGGAGCTCCATAAATATTCAGACGGGCACTTACACATACCTGACTTAATAGGGTTATTTAAAATATATAGGATACTATTCTCTATCCATTTGTCAGAATGTTTGCATGCACTGCTAAAGGGTGTCTTGAACAATTTGTCTGATAGACCATTCTTCCTGTTATACCATTGAACATAACCCTTTAACAGGTCACTTACAAAGTTCGTCAGGTTGTTTGTTACTAATTGTAGATGCACATGGTTATCCATTAATACAAATGCAAGTATCTTTGTATCATACTTATACGCCACATTGTTGCATCTGATTAGAAATTCAATACGATCCCTGTCATCGTAGAAAACATTATACCTGCAGTTCCCTCTCAAATAAACATGAATATTTCCCGACTGAATGCGAGCTTTTCTCCCGAATACTTTTTTCTTCCCTTCCATCTCTTTCACTAATTGTACATAAAGTTAAATCAATTTTTATTGATTAACAAAGCCGAGTATAAGCCTAAGACAATAAAAATGACCATTTAAGCTAAATTCCTGGTGTCTTACGTCAGCAAGACAACCCACCCCGCCAAGCTTGCTTGAGCAGCGAAGGTTGCCATGAGATTCCATCTAGACCTTCCAACTACCAATTACGGAAAATATCAATCTCCTCAGGACTCAAAGCTGCACCAGGATTACTTTTAATAAACCCTTTAGGAGGCATGCCGCCCTTAGAAACCTCCTGATAGCATTTTTGAGCAAGTTTCACCTGTTTTTCGTCTGAGTAACTTTGCCATTTGTCAATGTTTACCTTCATCTTGGCCATTCCGTTGCCCTTGTCAGAGTGACAGGCAACACAGCTTCGGTTGATTATCTGACTCACATCTTTAGTAAGAGCTTTCCCCTTTTCCTGTTGTTGAGCAGAAATTATAAAACCACAGAACAAACAAATAATAAGAGTAAAAACACCGGTCAAAAGAAAATTTTTCATATTCATACAATGTTTAGAGAGGTTTTATATAAAGATAAAAAAAAGTTGGCCAAAATGACCAACTTCTCGCTTAAAACCAGATGGATTTAATTTATTTCACATACTTCTTTATCGCATCTCTCCAAATCAAATAAGCCTCTCCGGAAAGGTGCAACCCGTCTTTGGTGTATTTAGGGTCTAGCTCGTCACTGTCCTTACATTTGAAAAGAGGATAAAGATTTATGAATGTTATACCCTTTTCCTTGCACATCTTCTCAATCATTGAATTGTAAAGTTTGATCTCCTCACCCCTTGTTCTGTGTTTAGGATAATTGGTAAAGGTGCTGTTGACAGGAAGTCCGCTCTGTATATAAAGTTTTGTTGTAGGGCACTCTTTTGTAAGTTTGTCCACAATCTTCACAAGCCCCCTGTATGTAGAATCAACGGTATAATCTCTTGACAGATTGTTAACTCCTATCATCAAAAAAATCTTTTTAGGTTGCCCCTCGATTATCGGGTCAAGCCTGTCGTAGACACCTTGCACTATATCCCCGCTTATGCCGCGGTTCTTGATGTGACTGTCATTGAATAACTCAGCCCATTCGCAGTAGTGTATTATGCTGTTGCCAAGAAAGACGATGTCAGATTTCTCGATAGGAAGCACCTCAAAAAGTGATGCCCGGTGGTAGTACAGAGGAGTGTATTTTGCCTCCTGTCCCCACATCATGCAAGCCATGCCAAATATCATGGTTGCGGTCAGTAATAATTTTTTCATTTTTTGTTGAAGTTAAACTTTTATATATCAGTATATCAGATATCCTGCTATTCCGGCAAGAATTATAACATATATGGGATTTACTTTACCCCACTGCGTTATAGCAAAAGCCGCACCAAATATTAACCAGCTAGTCCAGTCAATAAAGTTTTCTTCAGTAACCAACAGAGTTGCTGCAGCACCTATCAATCCAAGAACCACAGGCTTAATTCCTGACAATGCAGCATCAAACCATTTATTTTTTTTGAACTGAGTATAAAGGTAAGCTATCAGAAAAATTATTATAAACGAAGGCAGCGAAACAGCAAAGGTTGCTATTGCTGAGCCGAAGGCATTTCCTGTTACTGAATATCCTACATATGTGGCGCTGTTGATGCCGATAGGGCCGGGTGTCATCTGAGATATCGCAATCATGTCTGTAAAACTTGAAGCATCAACCCACTGATGTTTGACCACAACTTCATTCTGTATCAGGGAAATCATTGCATACCCTCCACCAAAGGTGAAAAGACCTATCTTGAAGAATGTTATAAACAGCTGGATATAGATCATCTTTTAATTAAATAATGGTAGAAGATTCCTAATAGGGCACCTGCTATAAGGATGTAAATCGGAGATATCCGGAAAGCAACTATTAGCAGGAGAGTGATTACCGGTATCAAAGAGGTGTACCTGTTTAGATTCATCCCTTTTGACATACCTATAAGTGGAACGGCAATCAAAGCCACAACAGCCGGTCTAATACCCTTAAAGACACTTTGTACAACCTCATTATCCTTAAATGAGTCGAAAAACATTGCAATCAGGAGTATTGCAACAAACGACGGCAATGCACTTCCTAAGGCAGCAATGACGCTTCCGCCCTTGCCTTTAACCCGAAGACCGATAAAAACAGACATATTAATAACAAATACTCCGGGAGCAGATTGGGAAATGGCAAGGACATCCAGAAACTCCTTTTCGTCAAGCCACTTCTTTTTGTTGACAACCTCCGACTTTATCAGGGGTAGCATAGCATATCCTCCACCGATTGTGAATGCACCGATTTTGGCAAAGGTGGAAAATATCTCAAGGTAAATATTCATGACAATACAAAAATAGTTCAATTTTCAATGAGCCAGAAAAAAATCGTGCTCAAGAGGCAGTATGATGTTGATTTGATAGATTATGTAACCAGTCAGAATGATGCCAATCCGGATCTTGTATTTCTAACTGTAAAAGGAGTACTTTAATTTTGAATGAAATTTTGTAAATTTTTGGAAGAATAATTTTGTAAGATTAAAAAAGTCGCATATCTTTGCAGCCCGTTTCGAAAATGAAACGCTGAATAGAAAGTTCTTTGATAGCATTTATAAAGAGTAATAAGGTAGAGGTTTTTTTAAAATCTCGTCAACAAAAATCTTAGTTGGGACAAGCTAAAAGTTTAAAAAATTTTTACAATGAAGAGTTTGATCCTGGCTCA
>JAEAMG010001749.1_pt1 | contig 15452 bp, 13 predicted proteins | sample 8958741 | NCBI WGS metagenome assembly JAEAMG01 (sample SAMN16933256, study PRJNA681125) | bioreactor sludge metagenome | isolation source: anaerobic bioreactor treating anionic surfactant - SDBS | place: India: Bengaluru | collected 2019-02-28
CTTTAAATAGGAACGCCGGTTCAAGCCGGCCGGACCGCGGCCGGATCGAGGACCGCCCCGCAGGCCGGGCAGATCTTCCCGCCGTCCAGGAGGGGCTTGCGGCAGGCCGGACACGATGTGAGCCGGCCGCGAAAGGGGCCGGCGCCGGCCTTCATGGGTTTTTTGCCCCCGGCCCTCTCTTTTGGCGTCGAGGGCTTTTCCCCGGTTTTTCTCTTTACGGCCATGTTCTCCTCCGCGCCTTTCCCGCCGGACCGGCGGGCCAGACTCCAACCCCTCGGGGGTCATCCCCCTCGCAACGCTGTCGCGGCGCCCCCCTAGGCCTCGGCGGTGAAATGCTCGGCCAGGATGTCCTGGGCTTCCGTGGCCCGGTCCGCGGGGACGAGAAGGGCCGCCCGGCCCATCCCGTCGACGGTCATCCCGAGGACCCGGCCCACGGCCTCGGCGCTCACCCTGGCGGGGATGCCGAAGGACTCGAGCATGGTCTTGAGGATCTCCGCCTCCGTGACACCGTTGGATGTGTGGACGGTGACCCAGTTCATGTCTTCATCATAGCACGTTCCCCGTCCGGCTTGAACCGGCCGTCCGGCTGGGGTATCGTGGCCCCGTGAAATAGGGCGCCCACTGCCCGGACGGCCGCGCTTTCGTCGAGCGGGGGCTGGAGTTCCTGCGCGGGCTCGAGGCCCGCTTCACGCCGGCGTCTTCCCGGCGTCCTTGATGGCCTGGATGTAGTCCTGGACCTGCTTTTTCAGCTCGCCTTCCTCGATCTTCGGCAGGACCGACTCGAAGACCGCCCGGGCCTTGGCCGATTCGCCGCTGTTGAAGAACGCGATGCCCAGGTTGACCTGCAGGCCGACGTCGCCCGGCAGGAGCACCAGCCCGGCCTGGAAGGCCCCGGCGGCCTCGGCGTACTTGGATTGCTGGTTGAGAAGGACGCCCTTGAGGTTGTAGGCCTTGGCGCTCTGGCCGTCCTTCTGGATGGCCTTGAGGGCGTAATCCATGGCCTCGTCGAACCGCTTCTCGTTATAGCAGAGCTTGCCCAGGGCGTATGCGGCTTCGGCGTCGCCGCTCGCGGCGAAGGCCTTCTTCAGGAACGTTTCCGCCTTGGCCGTCTCGTTGAGCCCGAGGTAGACGAGCCCGAGCTGCCTCTGGACCGCGGCCTCGCCGGGCTTGAGGGCGGCAGCTTTTTCGAAGGCCTCGGCGGCTTGGGCCAGCTCGCCCTTCTGGGCCCGGGCCGAGCCCAGCAAGTTCCAGGCGTCGAAGGAGGACGGATCGAGGGCCGCCGCTTTCTCGCCGTAGAGGATGGCCTGATCGGGCAGCCCGTAGCGGAGGGCGACGACGCCCAGCTCGCACTGGTACTTGGGGTCCTGGTCCTGGGCCAGCTTCTTTTTCTTCTGGCCGCCGCCGGACGTCCCCTCCGCCCCGGCGCCGGCCGCCCACGCGGCGGACGCGACAACGATGGTCAGGCCGAGCGCCAGCAGCGCCCGCGCTGCCCGGAGATCCGTCTTCATGGCCATGGGAAAACTATGATGGCACATCGGCCCGGGGCGGTCAAACCGCGGCCTCCCCGGCCGGCGCCCCCCGCCGGCTCCATCATCCCGCCCTTGCCGGGGGGCCGCGTCCGGTCTACAATGGGCCGGTAGGATGGAACCCATGGACAAGCTCCCCTTGACGGACGCCGAGACGGTCGCGCTGAAGCGGCGCGAGGCCGAGATCCTGGCCCGCCTCGACCGCCTCAAGCGGACCATGAGCGAGACCAAGGCCCTCGACACCCTGGCTTTCAAGTCCAAGCTCTATCAAGAGGCCCAGGACGAGCTCCGCCGCGTCCAGGACAAGCTGGCCGGTCTCTCCGAGGACTGATCCCCGCCGCGGCCGCCGGGCCGCGCTGTAAATCCCCTTTACGCAGCTCTTGACGCCTCCGCCTTGCGCCGTCGCTCCACCGGCCTGGCGGACGCTGCCGCCGGGATCGCCGGCCCCCGGATCCGCCTCGAGGGAAGCCGTATCGCCGCCTGGCCGGCCTTGCGACGCGTTAGGCGGCTTTGAATTGGCCCGGACCTTGCAAATCCCGTTGGTGACGATAGACTGATCCCGGGGAGATCCGAGCCGCAGACCATGGCCCAAACACCCGTGAGCCGCGGGGCGCTCCGTCTCGTGACGGCCGGGCTGGTCGCCGCCCTGTCCGCCCTGGCCCCTCTCCGGCCGTCCCGGCCGGTCACGGACCTGCAGCGGTTGGCCCGGCTCTACGAATCGGGGCGGTACTTCGAGCTCCGCGACGCCCTCGTTCCCTTCCGCGGCCAGGCGTCCGTCGATCTGGAGTTCTTCCGCGGCGCCGTGGACCAGGTCTTCAACCGCCTCGACGCCGCCGTCCCCAGGCTGCTCGGGTTCTTGGCCGCCACGCGCGGCGGCCCGGTCCGCATGCTGGACAAGGAAGCCGGCATCCTCCTCGCCGAAGCGCTCTCCAGGCTCGGGCGCTACGGGGACGCCGCGGCCGAGTTTCGCCGGGTCCTGGCCCGTTGTGCCGCGGTCCTCGACGACGGCGAGCGAACCCGGCTCGGGAACCAGGCGGCCTTCTGGGCGGGCCTGGCCGGTATCCCCTCCCAGACCGTGGAAGTCCAATCGGCGACCGAGATCCCCATGACGGACCGGAACTTCCCCGTCCGCATCGGCGGCCGGGAGCTCCGGGTCGGCTACGATACGGGCGCGAACCTGTCCGTGCTCTACCGTTCGGCCGCGGAGGAGCTCGGCCTGCCGGCCGAGGGGCCGGAGATCCAGGCCCAGACGGTCACCGGGCGCTGGGTCCGGGGCCGGACCCTGGTCGTGCCCGAGCTGCGCATGGGCGCGGTCGTCGTCCGGCACGCCCTGTTCCTCGTCCTCGACGACGACCTCTTCCCGTCCTCGAGAACCAAATACGGCCTGGCCCGCCGCGGCCTGATCGGGGCCCCGGTCCTGTGCGGCCTGCGGGAATTCTCCGAGACCGCGGACGGCCGGCTGGTCGTTCCGGCCTCGCCCCGCCGCCGGACGGTCGAGAACATGTTCCTGTCCGGGCTCATGCCGGTGGTGGAGGTCCTCCATCGCGGCGCGCGCCTGGCCCTCTGTCTGGACACGGGGGCCACGACGACGGTCCTCTTCCCTCCGTTCTACCGCCAGTACCGGGGCGAGATCGACAGCCGCTCCTTCGCCCGCGACGTCACCATCGACGGCGTCGGCAGCTCCCGGACGGTCCCCGTCCGCCGCTTGGACGAATTCGCCTTCCGCGCCGGTGGCCGGCGGCTGGCCCTGCGGCGGGTCCTCGTCCAGACCCGGGAGATCATGCCCGACGCGCGCTTCTTCCACGGCACGCTCGGCGTCGACCTCCTGACCCAGTGCTCGCGGATGACCCTGAACTTCGACTCCATGAGCTTCGTCCTGGAATGAGCCGGCCGGGGGCCGCGAAAAAACCGGCGCCTGCGCCGTTTCCCCGCCTCGTCCCGCCGCCGGGCGTGGTATAATCTCGGACCGAGAGACGCGATCCCATGAGTCCCATGGCCCGGCCCGTCAAGAACAAGAAGAGGCCCTCGACCGGAGCGCCGAAGAAGCGCCTGCGCCGGGCCGCCGACATCGTCCTTCTCGTCCTGGCGGTCGGGGCCGTCGGCCTGTTCGTGGCCGTCAAGGTCATCGGCGGCCGCTCCGGCGTCCCGGGCGCCGGGAAGGCCCAGGCCGCTGCCGCGCCGGCCGGCGTACGGAGCGCCCCGGCCACGATCGGCCCGGACGCCTCGGACGGCACCTCCGACGACCTGGCCGACCTGGAGACGGGCCCGGACGATCTGGAGACCGACGACGCCGGCGAGCCCATGCCCGGCCCGGCCATGATCTCCGATCCGTCCGCGGCCCGGCCCTTCGCGCCCGTCGACGACGCCGTCCTGGCGGCCAAGCTCGATCCGGAGATCGAGCGGGCCCTCAAGCTGGGCCGCATCCCGTCCATGGCCGTCGTCTGCTTCTCCGGCGACCGCATCGTCTGGACGCGGTCGGCCGGCCTGTCCAATGTCCGGGTCAAGACGCCGGCCGCCTGCGACACCGTCTACCTCATCGCCTCGACCTTCAAGACCATGTCCGCGACGGCGCTGCTGCAGCTGATGGAGCAGGGCAAGTTCAAGCTCGACGACCGGGTCAACGACCATCTGACCGAGTTCAAGATCGAGGGCGAGAACAAGCGCTATCCGGTCACCTTCCGCCACCTCCTGACCCACACCTCGGGCCTGCCGACGGATTTCGGGCGGCACGCCGTCTGGGAGGACCAGGTGCCGTCCTCGCTGGCCGACTACCTGCGGGGCCGGCTGCGGCTGGCCCGGCGGCCGGGGACGCGCGTCCTGTATTCGAACATCGCCTTCACCCTGGTCGCCTATCTCGTCGAGAAGTTCTCCGGGATGCCGTTCAAGGACTACATGCGCAAGAACGTCTTCGGCCCGATCGAGATGCGCGACACGGCCTTCGAGCCGCGGGCCGACATGGCCGAGCGCCTGGCCATCCCCTACATGCCCGTCCGGCGGCGGCCCGGCGTCTTCCGGCCCGTGGACTGGGTCAAGGCCGACGCCTGGCCGGCCGGCGTCGTCTATGGCACGGCCGTCGACCAGGCCCGCTGGCTCATGGCCGCGGTCAACGGCGGCGTCTACAAGGGCCGCCGTATCCTGTCCGAGTCGACTTTCCGGGAGATGACCCGGCGTCAGTACGACCGTTTCGCCGGTCCGATCAACGGCGGCTGGCTCAACGAGACCTCGGGCTACGGCCTGGCCTGGTGGGTGTCGACCCTGGAAGGGCATAAGATCATCGCCCACAGCGGCAGCGTCAACGGCTACACGGCCTTCCTGGCCGGCGACCTGGACCGCCGGACGGGCATCGCCATCCTGACCAACGGCAACAAGGCCCACCGCTGGCTGTACGGCTTGGCCCTCAAGGCCCTGGCCGCGCTCTAAGGCCCTGACGGGCGCGTTGACTCGCTCCGGCGCCGGTGTTATCCTCGGCTCGTTCAGGCAGATCCAGGGGTCGGGCCATGAAGTGTCCTCAGTGCGGCTTCCTTTCGCCTTCCGGGACCCGGTTCTGCGGCCGCTGCGCCGCGCCGCTCGAGACCGGCGGGGGGCCGGCGTCCTCGACCGAGACCCGCATCGCCCCGGTCGTCGAACTCGCGTCCGGCTCCACCTTCGCCCGCCGCTACCAGGTCATCGAGGAGCTGGGCCGCGGCGGCATGGGCCGCGTCTACAAGGTCTACGACACCGAGGTCCGGGAGAAGCTGGCCCTCAAGCTCCTCAAGCCCGAGATCGCCGCGGACCCCGAAACGATCGAGCGTTTCCGCAACGAGCTGCGGCTGGCCCGGACCGTCTCTAATCCCCGCGTCTGCCGCATGCACGACCTGGGACGCGAGGAGACGACGGGCGCCTACTACATCACCATGGAGTACGTCCCGGGCGAAGACCTCAAGAGCCTCCTCCACAGCATCGGGGCCCTGCCCGTCGGCAAGGCCACCGCTGTGGCACGCCAGGTCGCCGAGGGCCTGGCCGAGGCCCATCGCCGGGGCGTCGTCCACCGCGACCTCAAACCCCAGAACATCATGATCGACCGCGAGGGCGGCGTCCGGATCATGGACTTCGGCATCGCCCGGTCCGTCCGGGCCAAGGGCGTCACCGGCGCCGGCGTGATGATCGGCACGCCCGAGTACATGTCGCCCGAACAGGTGGAGGGGCGGGAGGCCGACGCCCGGGCCGATATCTACGCCCTCGGCGTCGTCCTGTTCGAGATGCTGACGGGGCGCCTGCCGTTCGAAGGGGAGACGGCCCTGGCCGTCGCCGTCAAGCACAAAAGCGAGCCGCCGCCCGACCCGCGCCAGGTCAACGCCCGGCTTCCGGAGGACCTGGCCCGGCTCGTCCTGAAGTGCCTGAAGAAGGAGAAGACCGAGCGCTACCCGGACGCCGAAACTCTGGCGGCCGAGCTGGCGCGCATCGAGAAGGCCCTGCCGGACACGGCCCGGGCCCTGTCCTCGCGCCGGCCCGCGACGTCGAAGCAGATCACGGTCCGCCTGCCGTCGAAAAAGGTCTGGGTCCCGGCGGCCGCGGTCCTGGTCGCCCTGGTCGCGCTCGTCGTCTGGCAGTTCGTTCCCGAAGGCGAAGGCTCGCGGCGCACGGTCGCCGTCCTCGGCTTCAAGAACCTGACCGGGGACGCCGGCTTCGATTATCTGCGCGAGGCCATCCCCAACCTCCTCATCACCAGCCTGGAGCAGTCGAGGCACCTTCGGGTGACGTCCTGGGAGCGGATGAAGGACCTCCTCAAGCAGGCCGGCCGGGAGGCCGGGGCCGCGGCCTTCGACGAGGAGGCCGGCTTCGAGATCTGCCGGGCGCACGGCATCGAGGCCCTCGTCGTCGGGTCCTACGTCAAGGCCGGCGACGTTTTCGTCACCGACGTCAAGGTCCTCGACGCGGCGACGCGCGAATCGCTGAAGAGCGCCTCGGCCCGGGGCGACGGCGTGGCCAGCATCCTCAAGTCCCAGATCGACGCCATCAGCCGGGAGGTCGGGCGCGGCATCGGCGCGCCCCTCCTCAAGGTCGAAGCGCCGGCCCGGCCGGTCACGGAGATGACGACGAGCTCCCTCGAGGCTTTCGATCTCTTCCTCCGCGGCCGCGACGCTTACGAAAAATACTATCATCACGAGGCCGTCCGGATCCTGGGGCAGGCCGTCGCCCTCGATCCCGAATTCGCCATGGCCTACCTGTACCTGTCCTTGTCGGCCACGCACCTCTTCGACCTCGATCTGGCCCGCGAGGCGCTGGAGAACGCGCACCGGCTTTCGGCCCGGGCAAGCGAGAAGGAGCGCCTGTTCATCGCCGCCCGCTATGCCGAGCGCATCGAACGGGACCCGGGACACGAGATCCGGGTCCTCCGGGAGCTGGCCCGGAAGTACCCGGACGAGAAATACGCCCTCTTCGATCTCGGCTGGCGGCTTCAGGAGCGGCGGGAGTATGCCGAGTCGATCGCCGTCCTGGAACGGGCCGTCGGGCTGGACCCCGATTTCGGGTATGCCATCAACCGGCTGGCCTACTCCCACGCGCTGGCGGGGGAGTTCGACGAAGCCCTCCGCCTCTTCACGCGCTATGCCGAGCTGAATCCCGGCGACGTCAATCCCATCGACTCGATCGGCGAGACCTATGTCCGCATGGGCCGGCTGGCGGCGGCTGAGGGAAAGTACCGAGAGACCCTGGCGATGAAGCCCGATTTCTTCTTCGCCTGCGCCAGCCTTGTGTACGCCGCCTGCCTCCGTGAGGACTATCCCGCGGCCGGCCACTGGCTCGACGAATTGGACCGGCAGAACTCGCCGGAGGCCCGGATGGTGGGCGCCTGGCTGCGGGCCTTTGTGGATTACTTCCTAGGACGGTGGGAGGCCGCCCTGGCCCGTTATGCCGGGATCCGGAAAGAGGCCGAGGCCGCGGGCGAGGCCCTGGCCGCGGCCAACGTGGACTGGATCACCGCCTATATCCTGCGCGACCGGGGCGAGGCTGAAGCCGCCCGGGCCGGTATCCGGCGTTTCCTCGACCAACAGGCCAGGAGCGGCCTGGGCGCATCGACGTTCCATGACCTCGAGAGGGTCTTTTTCGAAGGATGGACCGGTCTCGCCGACGGCCGTCCCGCCGAGGCGGCCCGGCCGGTGGCCGCGATGGAGCCCCTGCTCTCGCGGATCGACCCCGCCGACGCGCCCAAGGCCGTTTTCCTCTACCGGCTGCTGCGGGCCGAGTCGGCCCTGGCCGCGAACGAGGTCGATCGCGCGGTCGCCCTCGGCCGCGAGATCGTCCCGCTCGACCTGCCGAGGATGGGGTTCGACACGATCCCCGTCTACAACATCCCGTGGCTCAAGGACGTCCTGGCCAGGGCCCTATGGAAAAAGGGCGACCTCGACGGCGCGGCCGCGGAATACCGGAAGCTGACGACCATCGACCCGTCGAACCAGGTCCGCTGGATGATCTCTCCCCTCTATCATTACCGGCTGGGCCGCGTCCTGGAGGAGAAAGGGGACAAGGCTGCGGCGGCAGTCGAATACCGCAAGTTCCTCGAATTCTGGAAGGACGCCGATCCGGCCCATCCCGAGCCGGCCGACGCCCGCCGGCGGCTAGCCGGGCTCTAGTCCCCGGGCTCGCGCCCGCGGCGGCCGATCCCGAAACCGATGGTCATGGCCGCGGCCACCTCTTTAGCCGTGCTTAAATAGTAGAGCGACAGCGTCAGGCGGCCCGGCCCGGCGAAGACGCCGACCTGGGCCTTGGGCACGAGCCATCCCCCGGCCATGGTCCGCCAGTCGGAGACCCGGCCGGAGGCGCCGACGCCGACGGAGAAGCCCCGGAAACGGAGGTTGACCGTGGCCCCGGGGATGACGCTGACCTGGGTGCCGGCGTTCTGCCGGATCCAGATCGCCGCCTCGGGATTGAACGTCACCAGCGGCCCGAGCCGGAACTCGACCTGGGGGCCGAGGGTGATCCATTTCGGGTAGGTGAAGAGATTGACATAGCCGAGATCGACGTAGAGCTGGATGGGCCGCGTGTTCAGGCGGGGCTGGGCCGCGGCCGGCCGGGCCGTCGCGGCCGCGAAAAGCAGCCCCGCGGCGGCCGCCGTCAGGATGAGGGTCTTGCGCATGTCCGCCTCCTCGTCGCTGCGGCTATTATACCCCGGCGGCCGAACGTCCGTTGCGGGGCGGGCGTGTCCGGGCCGCCGGCGCGGCCGTTCCCGGCCCCGGCCGCCGGCCTAGCGCTGGTACAGGATCCGGCCGCCGACGATGGTGTAGAGGACCTCCGTCCCGGGGATGTCGTCCTCGGGGCAGGTCAGGATGTCGCGCGAAAGGACGGCGATGTCGGCCAGCTTGCCCGGGGCGAGCGAGCCCTTGAGCCCGGTCTCGAAGGCGGCGTAGGCGCCGTTGATGGTGTAGCCGCGCAGGGCCTCCTCGCGGGTCAGGCGCTCCTCCGGGACGAAGATCGTGCCGTCCTTCAGCTTGCGGGTGACGGCGGCGTAGAAATTGGCCATGGGGTCGATGCGCTCGACCGGCACGTCCGTGCCGATGGGGATGGACGACCCGGCGTCCATGAGCTTGCGCCAGACGTAGGACGTGGCCAGCGCCCGGGCCTGGCCGAGCCGCTTGGGCACCCACGGCGCGTCCGAGGTGCAGTGGATGGGTTGCATGGCCGGGATGACCCCCAGCGCGGCGAAGCGGGGGATGTCGGCGGCGTCGAGGTGCTGGGCGTGCTCGACGCGCCAGCGCAGGTCGGTCTTGTCGGGGTGGGCCCGGAAGGCCTCCTCGTAGATGTCGAGCGTCACCCGGTTGCCGCGGTCGCCGATGGCGTGGGTGGCCAGCTGGAAGCCGTTCTCGACGGCCCAGGCGGCCGTGGCCTTCATCTCCTCGATCGACTCGGTGTTCAGGCCGCTCGAGGACGGCAGGTCGTCGTAGGGCTCGAGGAGCCAGGCCCCGTGGGCGCCCAGGGCGCCGTCGATCAGCCGCTTGACGGTCCGCACGGTCAGGTGGTTCTCCGCCGCGCCGACCATGCGGTAGGCGGCGCCCCGCTCGGCCAGGGCCTTGCTGTCCGCGCCGAGCATGACGTAGAGGCGGACGGGGAGGGCCCCCTCGCCGGCCAGCGTCTTGTAGAGGTCGACCGTGCCGAAGGAGACGCCGGCGTCGTGGAAGGTGGTGACGCCGTGAGACAGGCACTCCCGGGCCGCCAGCTCGATCAGCCGGCGGCTGCGGGCCGTCTCTTCCGCGGGCGTCGCGTGCCCGGCCTCGTAACGGAGCAGGCCCTGGGCCGTCTCGATGAAGGCGCCGGTCGGGCGGCCCTTGGCGTCGCGGACGATGCGGCCGCCGTCGGGATCGCCCGTCGCGGCGGTGATGCCCGACAGGGCCATGGCCTTGGCGTTGGCCAGCGAGGAGTGGCCGCTGGCATGTTCGAGCAGGACCGGATTGTCCGGGCTGGCCGCGCTGAGCGCGTCGTGCAGGGGCAGGCCCTCGACGTCCGGCTCGGGGACCTTGTCCCACTTGTCCTGGTGCCAGCCCCGGCCGAGGACCCATTCCCCCGGCTTGGCCGCCCGGGCCGCTTCGGCGACCAGGGCGACGATGTCGTCCCAGGACCGGGCCTTGGTCAGGTCGAGGATGGTCAGGGACTGGCCCAGGCTCATGAAGTGCCCGTGGCTCTCGATGAGGCCCGGCACGGCCAGAGCGCCGCCGAGGTCGACGATCCGCGTGCCCTCGCCGACGTGGCGGTTGAAGCCCTTGGGGTCGGTGCCGACGGCGGCGATGCGATCGCCGGCGATGGCGATCCACGCGGCCGACGGGAAGCGCTCGTCCACGGTCACGATCTTGCCGTTGACGAGGATCAGGCTGGCCGTCTCGGCGGCCGGCTTCTGCCGGCGGTTGACGATGAACAGGACCGTGAAGACGGCGACGATGACGACGAGGAAGCCCAGGCGGCGGTTCTTGGCGGACATGGATCCTCCAGGCGGGGGAATTTCCGGGCGGGCCCATTATAGCGCCGGTCGAACCCGAAAAAAAGCGCCCCGGGGACGGTCCCCGGGGCGCCGGCGGGTCTAGTCTGGGCCTCGTCCTACTTCTTACGGCGGATGTAGATGTCGCCGCCGAAGCTGTTGAAGGAGATCTCCTGGCCGCCGCCGTTGATCAGGCCGAAGAGCGACTTGTCGAAGGCGATGCGGTACTTGCCCTGCTCGGTCTTCTGGGCCGCTTCGGTCCGGGCCGGCTGGCGGGTCATGTCGATGTCGAAATCGCTGTAGATCTCGCCCTGTTCCGTCTTCATCTTGAGATTGGCCTTGACGTCGGCCGGCAGGGTGACGTCGATGTCGCCGCTCATGGTGCTGAAGGACAGCGGCTTGCCGGCCGCGATCCGGGTCAGGACGACGGTGATGTCGCCGTTGACCGTGTGGACGAGGGTGTTGCCGGACACCCCGGTCAGCGTCACCGGGCCGTTGATGTTGTTGATGTCGATCTCCCCGCTGACGCTTTCGACGACGACCGCGCCGTCCATGGACGACCGGATCTCGAGCGAGGACGCGACCGGCACCTGGATGACCAGATCGGTGGCGGCCTTCCAGGACTGGGTGTTGATCTGTACGACGTTGCCCTCTTCCTCGACCTCAAGGCCGGAGGAGGAGCCGGACAGCTGCTTCATGCCGGCGATCTTCTTCTCTTTCTCCTCGCGGGCCTTCTTGTCGTCCTGGAGGTACGGGGCGTAGTAGCCGGCTTGCCGCTCGTAGTCGCGGGCGATCCGCTTGGCCAGGCGCTCCTGGTCGGCCAGGGCGCGCAGGGCGAGCTCGTCTTCGGTGTGTGCGCGGACCTCGCCGGTCCCGGCCTTTGGCGCGGGCGCGGGGACCGGGGTGGCCGCGGGGGCCGGCGCGGCCGGAGGGGCCATCATGGGCAGCCGGGTGCCCGTGGAGAAGAGGTTGCCCCCCCAGTCCGACAGGGCCTTCTCGCGAACCCGGGCCTCGACGATGACCTCCTTGCCCGGCGTGCCCTTGATGGTGATGCTGCCCCGCATGACCGTCACCTCGATCTTGGCCGGAGCGGCCGGGTTCGAGAGCGGCACGACGGCCCGGTCCGGGGCCGGTTCGGTCTTGGCCTGGGCCACGGCCCAGCCGCAGGTGCCGGCCGCCAGCAGGGCCAGGACCGCGATGTTGGCGATTCTCTTTGTCATGTTCATGTTGACTCCTTGTCCTTTCAGGATATCGATCTCGTTTTCGTGGGTCTTCCGGTCCATGGTCGTCCTCACAGCGCGATCTGCTTCAGGCCCTGCTCGGCCCGCTGCTTGACGTCCGGGGTCAGTTCGCCCGCCTCGATCAGCGTCCTGAGGGCGTCGACGGCCTTGGCCTCGCGGACCTCGACCAGGAAGTCGATGAGGGCGACCTGAACGAGGGGATAGGACTGCAGGGCCAGGGACCGGACCAGGCTCTCGCGGACCCCGGGCCGGTCGCGGAAGAGGTAGAGGGCCTCGACCGCGGCCAGCCGGACGTTGGGATTGGGGTCGGTGTCGACGGCCTTGAAGAGCGCGGCCAGGGTCGTATCGCTGGGGGCCTTGACCTCGGCCGTATAGCCGACGCCCTGGATGCGCTCGGAGGCCGAGGGCCGGTCGAGGAGCGACAGGGCGACCTGCTGGCGCATGGCCTCGACCTCGCTCGACAGACGGGCATAGCTCGTGCCGCCGGGGCGGGTGCCGCTCAAGAACCAGCCGGCGCCGAGGCCGGCGAGGAGCAGGACGGCCGCGAACGACGCGGCGAACGCGGGCCGGCGGAAGCCGAATCCGTCCGCGAGCCGGGCCCGGGGCGCGGCGGCCGCCGCCGCGGCTTGGGCCGCCCGGCCCTTCTCCTCCTCGAGCATGGCGTAGAAGCGGGCCCGGACGGCGCCGCCGGGCTGCTCCTCGGGCAGGACGCCGAGCTTGGCCCAGACGACGGTCAGGTCCTCGAGGTCGCCCCGGCAAGCCGGGCAATCGAGGATGTGGGCCCGGACCTCGGCCCGGCCGGCCTCGTCGAGGTCGCCGGTGAGATAATCGGCGAAGCGTTCCTGGGTCTTTTCGCAGGTCATGACAGGTCTCCTCGCTCGAGCTCGAGATAGGCGCGGCTCAAGTCCTTGAGGGCCCGGTGGACCTGGGCCTTGACGGTCCCCACCTGGACCCCCATGAGCTCGGCGATCTCCCGGAGCTTGAGGTTCTGGAAGCGGAAGAGGACCAGGATCTCCCGTTTCTGGACGGGCAGGCGGTCGAGGGCCATGCGGACGAGCTCGGCGTCCCGGTCGGCCTCGTAGACGGCCTCGGGCCGGGGCTCGCGGCCGGGCGTTTCGGCGTACTGCTCGTCGAGCGGCAGGGCCGGCTTCTGCTTCCGCAGGTGATCGATGTGGGCGTTGCGCGCGATCTGGAAGAGCCAGACGTTGAAGCGGCTCTCGGAGAGATACCCGGCCCGGTACTTGAGGACGCGGACGAAGACCTCCTGCACGAGGTCCTCGCTGGCGGCCCGGTTGCCCGTCAGGCGGAGGAAGAAATTGAAGAGCATGGTCTGGTATCTCTCGAACAGGACGGCCAGCTTCTCGACCCGGCCGTCCCGGACGTCTTCCATCAGCTGGTTGTCGGTCGGTGACATGCGTCCGGTCTTCTCTGTCCTTGGATCTTCCGCGCTCATGGGTAATTACCGCCCTTTGATCAAAAGGTTACACCCGGGTCGGGAGAGGGTCAAACCGATCGGAGAGGGCCAAACCCGCCTTTTGCCCGTTTTCGGCTAAAAGGTAGGTTTGACCCTCTCTTTATGCTATAAAAAAGGCGGAGAATCGCCATGCCCCCTGCCCGCGTGACCTATAAGAAGGCCGGCGTCGATATCGACGCCGCCGACCGTTTCATCGGCCTGATCAAGCCGCTCGTCCGGACGACGGGCCGGCCGGAGGTCCTGGGCGGCCTGGGCGGTTTCTCGGGGATGTTCCGGCCCCGTTTGAAGGGCCTGAAGAGACCCATCCTGGTCTCGTCGACCGACGGCGTCGGCACCAAGCTGCTCATCGCCGACATGGTCAAGAAGTTCGACACGGTCGGCGTCGACCTGGTGGCCATGTCCGTCGACGACGTGGTCGTCCTGGGGGCGGAGCCGCTTTTCTTCCTGGACTATATCGCCGTCGGCAAGGTCGTCCCGTCCATGCTGGTCGACATCGTCAAGGGGGTCGTCCGGGGCTGCCGCGAGGCCCGCTGCGCCCTGCTCGGCGGCGAGACGGCCGAGTTGCCGGGACTCTATGCACCGGGAAAATGGGACCTGGCCGGCTTCTGCGTCGGCCTGGTCGACGAGCCCAAGATCATCGACGGCCGGACTTGCCGGGCCGGGGACGCGGTCATCGGCCTGGCCTCGAGCGGCCTCCACAGCAACGGCTACTCCCTGGCCCGCAAGGTCTTTTCGGAGAAGGAGATCAAGGCCGGCCTGTGGCGGGAGCTGCTGCGGCCGACTCGGATCTATTGCACGGCCATCCTCGAGGTCTTGGAGACCGTCCGGATCAAATCCATGGCCCATATCACCGGCGGCGGCTTCTACGACAACATCCCCCGGGTCATCCCCCAGGGCTTCGGGGTCAAGATCGAGAAGGGCTCCTGGCCCGTCCCGCCCATTTTCCGCAAGATCCAGCGGGCCGGAGGCGTCGACGAGCGGGAAATGTACCGGACCCTGAATATGGGCATCGGCATGGCCCTGGCGGTCGCCCCCGGCGACGTGGACCGGACCATTGCCGGCTTCTCCAGGCGGGGTTTCAGGGCGTGGACCATCGGCGAGGTGGTCCGCGGGCCCCATGAGGTCATTCTCCGCTGAAAAAGCCCCCTTTCCGGGGGTGTGACAGATGCTGGCATAATCGGACATTCCCGAAAACCGCCTTGACTTTAGGCCCAGATGGGTTAGTTTGCCCTTGCGGGAACAAAAGGTGCGGTTCTCGGACCCCAAAAAGGTGAGGAGCAAGGGGGGGGCTTTTTTTCCCTTTCCGGCCCCGGTTTAAAGGAATAGCCCCGAGCGGGGCGGCAGGACGCGGCTTTCGACCGTTATTTCCCCATCGGACAGGTTGAGGGCCAGGCGCGTTCCGGGGGCCTGGCCGCGGCCGGGCCGCCTGTCGACGACGAAGACGTCCTCCCCGAGCTCTCCCAGAAGCCCCGCCACCCGGACCCGGCCGCCCCGGAGCTCCAGGGCCCGGCGGAGCAGGTCCTTTTCCCTCGGACCCAGGAGCGCCAGGCGGTCGCTGTCGACGACCATGTTGTCCAGGGCGCCCGCGGCCAGGGCGTAGAGCGCCCGCTCGTTCTCCGTGAGCTCGATCTCCCGGTCCCGCAGCAGCAGGCAATCCGGGTCGTTGAGCCAGAAGGCCCGGTGCATGAACTGCCGAGTCAAGGCGTTCCTCAAGGCGAAGAAGGCGTTGGGACCCTGGAACGGCGAGAGCCTGGTCTTCCAATACGGCGCCGTGTCTTCGCCGATGCGCATACCATCGACGAAGCCGACGCTCGGCAGCAGGGGCGCCCCGCAGCCGAGAACGAACCCGGGACCGGCCGCCCGGCGCACGGCCCGCATCCCCTCCCGGTAGGCCTGGACCGGCGTGACGCGCTTGCGCCGCTCGCCAGGCATGGCGGCGGCGAACAGGAAATCGATCTTCAGATAGGAGAACCCGGCCCGCCGCAGGGTCCGGAAGGTCGCCTCGAGCCAGGCCCGCGCTTCGGGATGGGTCGTGTCGAGGGCGTAGATCGTCCGGCCCCAGCCCTTGTAGCAGGGTTTGGGCCGGCCCCCCTCGGCGACCATCCAGCCGGGGTGTTCGGCGAACAGCCGTGACGACTCGGCGGCGCTGAAGGGGGCCGTCCAGATGCCGGCCCGAAAGCCCTTGCCCTTGATGGCCCGGGCCAGTCCCCCGAGGTCCGGATAGCCCGGCTTGGGCGAGGTCCAGTCGCCGATCTCGGTCTCGTAGC
>JAEAMG010001750.1_pt1 | contig 15451 bp, 10 predicted proteins | sample 8958741 | NCBI WGS metagenome assembly JAEAMG01 (sample SAMN16933256, study PRJNA681125) | bioreactor sludge metagenome | isolation source: anaerobic bioreactor treating anionic surfactant - SDBS | place: India: Bengaluru | collected 2019-02-28
TACCACTTTTCACATTTATACTCGCAGAGCCAAGCTTTGTCAAGCATTTTTTTATGCTTATGAAAAGAATCTTTAACCCCATTAATATTGACTTTTACAGGGTAATAGTTCTATATCTTAAGGTTATGAAAAAAGAGGCCTTGAGGCTCAGAAAGATAAGAAATATAGGGATTGCAGCACATATCGATGCCGGAAAGACAACTGTGACCGAACGCATCCTGTATTATGCCGGCAAGACACACAGGATCGGAGAAGTCCATGAAGGCACCACAATAATGGATTACCTTCCACAGGAACAGGAAAGAGGTATTACGATAACCTCTGCTGTGACAACGCTCTACTGGGAAAATCACGAAATTCAACTCATCGACACACCGGGCCATGTGGATTTTACCATTGAAGTTGAACGGTCGCTCAGAGTGCTTGATGGAATGGTTGCTGTTTTTTGCGGTGTTGGTGGCGTCGAGCCACAGTCTGAAACCGTCTGGCACCAGGCAGACAAATATAGAGTACCCCGAATCGCCTTTATCAATAAGCTCGATAGGGTAGGGTCTGATTTCCTTCATGTCGTTGACATGCTTGTAGAGAAATTTGGAGCAAATCCTATTCCTTTACAAATACCTCTTGGAAGAGAAGATGGATTCTTCGGCGTAATCGATCTCATCACCATGAAGGGATTCGTATGGAACGAGAATGATCTGGGGGCTACATTTAACCAAATTTCAATTCCGAAAGAGTATCAACAGCTCGCTCGCTCACAGAGAGAGAAAATGCTGGAGAAATGTTCTCTCCTCGATGACCAGCTTATGGAGCTTTACCTTGAAGGAAAAGAAATCGACGAGGCCATGATCCATGACACTTTACGGCGGGGAACGATAGATCTGAAATGTGTCCCCGTCCTGTGTGGTGCTGCTCTTCGCAATAAGGGAATCCAGCCCCTCCTGGATAGCATCGTGCGATACCTTCCCTCTCCGCTAGATGTCCCTCCTGTTCATGGAACCAATCCACAAACGGGGCAAATGGAACACAGAGAGGCACGGGACGATGAAGACCTTGCTGCTCTTGCCTTTAAGATAGTGCTGGATGAAGGAAGAAAGTTGACATATATCAGGATTTACTCGGGCGTCATAAAGGTAGGAGACGAGGTATATAATGTGAACCTCGGTAAGAAGGAAAAGATATCGAGAATCTTCCGGATGCATGCCAACCACAGAGACAGAATAGAAGAATCACGGACTGGGGCAATCGTAGGAATTGTAGGTCTTAAGGAGACCACCACAGGCCAAACCCTTACCAAGACAAAACCTCTTCTCCTTGAGCCAATCGATATATATCAGCCGGTTATTTCCATAGCAGTTGAGCCTAAAAAGAATGTTGATCAGGACAAGCTTCTTCTTGCGCTTCAGAGGATCGCGGATGAAGATCCGACCTTTGTTCTAAAAACAGACGATGATGCATACCAGACAGTAGTGTCGGGCATGGGTGAGCTTCACCTTGATGTCATAGTGAGAAGGATCAAAGAGGAGTTTGGTATTGATCTCCTTGTAGGGAAACCACAGGTAGTTTACAAGGAGGCCATAGAAGGCGAAACATCCATTGAACATACCTTTGAAAAGACTATCAATAATGTGACCTGTAAAGGTTGGGTTTCTCTCACGGTAAAACCGAATACCCGTGGAGGCGGCATTCACATAGCAAACAGCATATCAGAAGAAAATCCCGTCTATCCTTATCTCATGGCCATTGAGGAAGGTATTCTCGAGGCCTCCAACATTGGAATCTTAAAAGGCTTTCCTGTTACCGATGTGGATATTATGATCCATGATGCAACCTTCAATAATCCAGAATTTGCGCGACTTACCCTGAAAATGGCTTCCTATGAGGCTTTTCGCGATGCATGTCAATTAGCAAGACCAATACTTCTCGTTCCAATTATGTCCCTGACAGTAACCGTACCCAATGAATTTTTAGGCGATATAATCGGAGATCTTAATGCACGGAAGAGCCAGGTTACAAATTTGACCACTAACGACAAAATAACCATTATACAGGCCAATGCACCCCTCACAAAAATGTTCGGGTACTCAACGGATGTGCGTTCCCTTTCTCAGGGGAGAGCATCCTTTACGATGTATTTTTCCCACTACGACAAAATAGAGAATGGATAGATCGAAAGAAATCCTGGCATACTTACGGAGTGCACATGATTATATATCCGGGGACCATATGTCAAGCAATATGGGCATCTCACGGACCGCAATCTGGAAATACATCAACCATCTTGAACAATTAGGTTACAAGATCAGCAAACTCAAGGGTAAGGGCTACCGACTACTCACGTCACCGGATAAACTGTATGCCTGGGAGATTGAGCGATATTGCAAAACGAACATGATCGGCAAGAAGATCATCTATAAAGATGGGGTAGATTCAACGAATGCCTTTGCCTTTAGGCTCGCCTTTGGCGGAGAAGCAGAAGGTACGTGCATTATTGCCGAAAGCCAGAATGCCGGGAAAGGCCGCCTTGGACGGAAGTGGTTTTCGCCTATCGGCAAGAATCTCTATATCTCGATAGTGCTCAGGCCGCACATTCCCCCATCAAACGTATACCCAATAACATTCCTTTCATCGCTTGCAGTGTATGACACTATAAAGGCATTAATTACTGACTTTGAACCAGTTCTCAAATGGCCCAACGACGTCCTGGTTGACGGTAGAAAGATTTGTGGAACATTGCTCGAACTTTCTACGGAAGCAGATATGATTCGTTTTGTTATTGTCGGTATCGGGTTAAACATTAATATGGGAGAGAACGATATTGACAAAGAGATCAAACATAAGGCCACTTCTCTTTTTATGCTTACAAAAAAATCATTTGAAAGGTCAATGGTGTGTGGTATTCTGCTGACAAACATCGAGCGATATTACTCAATATTTATGGAGAAAGGCCCTGACGAAATCTGCTCAATCTGGGAAGAAAGAGCAAAAATAAAAGGTAAGCATCTTGAAATAATCCAGATGGGTGAAACATACAAAGGAATATCAGAAGGCATTGATAGAGATGGTGGTATTATCCTTGCTATCGATGGTAAAACAAAAAAGATCATCGCTGGAGACGTAAGCTTCTGATGATATGCGCCTCTACTTGCCACGATATACAACATACGATATACTATATACGAATTTACAAGGATTCCTGCTATGTTATTAGTTATTGATATTGGAAACACGAACATAGTATTCGGAGTATATGATGACGGTAAGCTCCTTAATCATTGGAGGCTAAGCACTGTTATTCAAAAGACTGTCGATGAATATGCTATTCTTTTAAACAGTCTTCTCTACATCGAAAAAATCAAGTTGAGCGAGATTGATGCGGCGATCGTTTCTTGCGTTGTCCCTCCCCTTCTTATCCCGTTCGATATTCTCTGCAGAAAATATGTGGGCATACGGCCCATACTTGTTGAGCCAGGCATCAAGACCGGTATGCCTATTCTTTATGAGAACCCTCAGGAGGTTGGTGCCGACAGGATTGTCAATGCTGTATCGGCATATGAAAAACATAAAAAAGCCCTTATCGTTGTTGACTTCGGGACCGCGACAACCTTCGATTACATAACTCCCAGGGGAGAGTATGCGGGCGGGGCTATCGCGCCTGGCATCATGATCTCTCTCGAAGCTCTTTTCGAACGGGCATCAAAGTTGCCCAGGGTTGAGCTTGTGAAACCGAAGACTATTACCGGGAGAAGCACTATCCATGCTATGCAGGCCGGCATAGTATATGGGTATGTAGGCCTCGTTGACGGAATTGTCAGGCGGATGAAGGAGGAAGTCAAAACAGATCCCTATGTTGTCGCCACCGGTGGCCTCTCCGGTCTTATGTACCGGGAATCATCGTCTATCGATGAAGTTGATGAATTCATTACTCTGAGTGGTCTCAAAATACTCTATGAGAAAAACAAGGACTACCATAAGTTTAAATAGATCATGAGCAGACAAATGCTTGTTGCTTCTCAGGTTATTTGATACTGTCTCTGCTCTCCTTTCCTTTATTTAAGACACTCAATGTGGTAAAATTTTTATAGTTCCTAATGTTGTCTTCACCAAAATGAATTCGCCAATAAACTACCTCAAAGCCCTCGCCAACCATTGTTATAAAAAGAGCGCAAAAAGAAACGATGATTAGGAAGAAATCGAAAAAGATCATTTCGAAGCCCCGGGGCAGACTTTTTTATGATGATCTGTGTGAGGCAGAATTATCCGAGACAGAAGTTTTTAAGACTCTTGCAAATAACTTGCAGGTAGGCATCTGCATCCTTCAAAACAAACAATTCCAGTTTGTTAATCTCCACATGCAGGAATACACAGGTTATTCGGAAGCGGAAATGCTTGTTATGGACCCCTTGAGCATAGTCCATCCCACAGACAAAAGAATGGTAGTTAAGAATGCCATCAATATGCTTAAGGGAATGCAGGTATCACCGTACCAGTACAGGCTTATAACGAAGCAGGGGGATACCAGGTGGATCATGGAAACCGTTATGCCTATTATGTTTAAGGGAAAACGGGCTATCCTCGGTAACTCCATGGATATAACAGAACAGAAAGAGACAAAAGAGAGCCTGCAGGAATTTGACGCCCTCAAAGCATCAATCCTGGACGCGATTCCGCAGGCAGTCGTAGGTCTTCATAATCGACAGATTAACTTCGCAAACACTGCAGTGAAAGAAGTTTTCGGGTGGCAACCGGAAGAACTAATCGGTAAGAGCGTCACAGTCTTCTACAGGGACGAAAAAGAAGCCGAGGAAATTGCCCGACATTTTTATACCACCCTCGAACATCAAAGAACATTCGCCTCTGAATTTAGGTGCAGGCGAAAAGATGGGCGCGATATTCTCTGCCGAATGCGGTCTTCTCGTGTTGGGGAAACACTTCGGGAGCGTCGGATAGTTGCTACCTACGAGGATATAACCGAACAGAGGCGCGCTGAACAGGAACTTGCCAATTCGCGGGAACAACTTCGTAATCTTTCGGCCCATCTTCAATCAGTACGGGAGCTTGAAAGTACCCGGATCGCCCGGGAAATTCATGATGAACTCGGTCAGTCTCTTACTGCTCTCCAGCTCGACCTCGCCTGGTTGGGCAACCATCTTCCGTCAGGGGACCAGTCTCTGGCAGGAAAAATACAGCGCATGAGGAATCTCCTCGATACAAGCATTGACAGCGTACATAGGATCTCCACAGAGCTTCGGCCCACCCTGCTCGATGACCTCGGCTTAACAGCAGCTATGGAATGGCAGATCCAACAGTTTCAATCAAGAACGTGCGTGAAATGTGAGGCCCAGTTGAACTGTCCAGACAACTCTGTCGAAAAGGACCTCGCCACAGCTCTTTTTCGTATTTTTCAGGAAACCCTGACCAACATAGCACGGCACGCCAATGCGACATTAATGAAGGTGCGTCTCGACCGGAAGGACGATGAGCTTCGTCTCTATGTTTTTGACAATGGAAAAGGGATCACGCAAGAGCAGATTGACGATCCCACATCCTTCGGAATAATGGGTATCCGGGAAAGAGTTAATTTATGGGGCGGCAGCGTCAGCATAAAGGGGAAACCTCAGAAAGGAACAACAATCAAAGTACGGGTACCCATGAGTAAGGGAGAAAAATGAGATGATAAGAATTCTTGTTGCCGATGACCATACTGTGGTTCGGGAAGGCATCAAACAAATCCTGGCAGGCCAGGATGACATGATTGTAGAAGACGAGGCCGCAAGCGGACAAGAAGTGCTTCAGAAGGTTACCCAAAAAAACTATGACCTCATTCTCCTTGACATCTCCATGCCTGGCAGGAGTGGGTTAGAAATCCTGGATGATCTTAAAACTCTACACCCGAAGATTCCTGTACTCATTCTAAGCATGCATCCAGAAGAGCAGTATGCCGTACGCACACTTCGTGCAGGTGCAGCTGGATATCTAACCAAAGCCAGCGCCCCTCAAGAGCTTATCTCTGCGATCCAAAAAGTCTCGCGAGGTGGCAAATATGTTACTGTTTCCCTTGCTGAAAAGCTGGCCTTTGAACTCGATGCCGGAGCAGAAAAGCCGCGTCATGAGAAACTGTCCAACCGTGAATATCAGGTCATGTTAATGCTGGCCTCCGGCCGTTCGGTTAGAGAAGTGGCTGAAGAGCTATGTCTGAGCGCAAAAACCATAAGCACATACCGAACCCGCATTCTTGAAAAGATGGATATGAAGAAAAATGCTGAACTCACACTTTACTCAGTGAAGAATAACCTTATACTTTGACGTGTTTTAACACGTCCGTCTTTTCAATCCAAATGTCAGCAATATTCCGTCAAGGAACCCCCTCTTTTCTCTGACATAAAAAACAGCAACACTCCGATACCCACCTATCTTTCCACGGGGTATGATAATAATCAGAGCTATAGTGACATGAACACCCAATCAATTAAAACAGCAGATAATTCTCAGACGCCCTTCTCCGCCGAGAATAAGCAAATAACGCAAGCAGACAGCCGAGATATATTGTGTCAAGCTCGGGCCGAAAACCGTACATACTTGATGGAACATGAGAGCAAACAGATTCTTGAAAATTCTGGCATAAAGACAACTGGCAGCATGGTCGCTTCGTCAGAAGATGAGGCGATTGAAATGAGCACAAACCTTGGCTATCCTGTTGTCTTGAAAATTGTCTCGCCCGATGTAGTCCATAAAACAGACTCAGGCGGCGTGAAACTGAATCTAACAAACGAGGCCGACGTCAGGAAGGCTTATCAAGATATTTTATCCCGTTTCAAAACCGAACGGATCATAGGCATCTCAGTACAGAAGATGGCTTTTCCAGGGTTAGAGGCCATAATAGGTGTTACCCGTGACGCAAGCTTCGGACCGGTCCTGATGTTCGGCCTTGGAGGCATATTTGCAGAAGTGCTGAAAGACGTAACTTTCAGGGTCCTGCCTATTAGCGAAGACTCACTGGACGAAATGATTGAAGAGATAAAAGGCTATTCCCTTCTCAAGGGATACCGGGGGCAGTCCATTGACATATCGGCATTAAAAGGATTGCTGATCAAAGTATCCAACCTGGCAATCATGTATCCAGAAATCGCTGAACTGGAGCTGAACCCTGTCATACTATACCCTTCAGGATACCTGGCGGTAGATGCCCGGATGTTTGTCGATTTTGCCCCGTCGAAGTCAGCGTTGGAGGTTCCAAAAAAAAAGGAGACTCTTTTTCAACTTTTCTACCCACAAAGTATTGCCGTTTTGGGTGCCACTGATTCAAAGGGTAAGCTCGGCTACAACGTCATGTGGAACCTGATTTCCCATCAATTTCCCGGAAAACTTTATCCCGTTAACTCACATAAAGAAACAGTGCTGGGACTCAAGGCCTACAAATCGATTCTTGACGTAGAAGATCCGGTCGATACGGCAATCATTATCGTTCCAGCCGGGGCAGCCCCTAAAGCTATCGAAGACTGCTGCGAGAAGGGGGTTAAATTCCTTGTCGTGGAATCAGCAGGATTTGCGGAAACAGGTGAAGCAGGCCGAAAAATCCAGTCAGACATCAAAGAGCTCATTATTAGGAAAGGATGCAGACTTCTGGGTCCGAATTGCTCAGGGATCATCAACACCCATCATAACATGGTTCAATCAATTGGCGTCATTGATCAATTGCGCAAAGGCAATATTGGTCTTATAGCTCAGGCCGGGGTATACGCTGCGGGGATACTCACCGGTCTTCGCAATGTTCTGGATTTCGGCATTATTGCCACCATAGGCAACAAGATGGATGTGAGCGAAGCCGACATCCTCGAGTTCATGGGACAAGATCAGAACATAGAAGTGATTGCCCTATACATGGAAGATGTGACCAGCGGTCAACGCTTTGTGGATGTTGCAGGACAAGTCTCCCAGAAGAAACCGGTGATTGTGCTCAAGGCAGGGCGGACGGAAGCGGGGAAAAAAGCTGTCTCCTCACACACCGCTTCTATGGCCGGAAGCGACGAGATTAATAGCGCTGCCTTCCGGCAGAGCGGTGTGATACGAGCCCGGGACAACGAGCATCTCTTTTCATTGCTCCGCGCGTTTTCAAAACAGCCTCTACCAAAAGGCCCGGGGGTCCTGGTCGTAACCTACACTGGTTCGCTGGGTGTCGCCGCAACTGATATGCTTTATACAAGTAACTTAAGGTTATCCGAACTCGAATCATATTTAAAAAAACGTATTGCTTCGTGTCTGGACGATTACCTCAATATACAAAACCCTGTTGACTGCTCTTTCAGCATGAACCCGGAACAGGTGAAAAAGATTATTGAAATCGGTGTGCAAAGCAAGGACGTCCATAGCCTGATCGTCATCGTTCAGGGTGAAATGCTGGATTCCTATGTGGATACCCTTACCGGCATCAACTACATGGGTAAACCTGTGCTCTGTTGTGTAGCCTGTAAGGAATTTATGATGGAGCATGTTATCCGTATGGAACAAAAGGGCATTCCTGTTTATTCCACCCCGGAAATGGCGGCTGAAGTCCTCGGGGAAATGCATCGCTATAGCCTCCAGCACCATAAGATCAGGATAAAATCCCTGGATCGTTTTCTGGAAGATAACTCCTTCACGATAGCCAACCGCAAAGTTCGTCTCAGACTCTTGACGCAGCGAGATATGGATCTTTGGATGGAATTCGTTAACAGTTGTTCACCAAGATCTCTGTGGCTCCGTTTCCTTTCCCCCTTCAGTGCGACCCCGGAAATCGCGCAGCGATTCTGCAATATAAATCCGGACGAAGAGGTGGCAGTTGCGGCTGAAATAACGGAGGAAGGTAGAAAAAAACTTATAGCCATCGCAAGGCTTATAACATGCCAACCTCGCGACGAGGTAGAGTACGCTGTGATCGTTACCGATTCATGGCAACAACAAAAGCTGGGGCGCATGCTGTCAAAGGCATGTCTAAACTTGGCTAAACATCTGGACGTCCGTGTGGTCAATGCAGAAACGATACAGGAAAATTTCCCTATTGTCAGGGTCCTGAACCATTTTCACTTCAAAATAGAGAGCAAGGAGAGAAACATGATCCTAATGTCACTAGAGCTGAAATAGTTCTTGGGGAGCATGACACTTACTTCCTACGATCGCTTTTGCATCGCGATCGATTTCTGCCATTGAGGGAGATTCCTGTCTGTTGGGAGCAGGGGTCTCCCTCTTTTCGCTTTTCGCTGTATTCGCGTGCCCCTGATGTTTTTATCTTTCTCTCTTTATTGCCTTAATTAAGTCCTTGCACCTGAGGCCGGCAAAAAAGAAGCCTTCTAAAGATTGGATGTGTTAATAAATGAACGAGGAACAACAGAAAAAGCAAGGGCCCGGCTCATGAGACTTCAACCGGGCCCTGATATTAGATTCTTATTTTTGAATTCAACCGATTTTCTTTCTTTCAGCTACGAGATCGTCAACAACGCCCGGTTCAGCCAGCGTTGAGGTATCACCAAAATCAGTAAATGTATGAGCGGCAACCTGACGGAGAACACGGCGCATGATTTTCCCGGACCGCGTCTTGGGAAGTCCATCTGCCCACTGGATCTGGTCCGGTGTTGCAATAGGACCAATCTCCTTGCGAACCAAAGCGACCAGTTCTGCCTTCAGCGCATCAGCTTTTTCAACACCAGTTTTTAGCGTCACAAACGCATAAATCCCCTGGCCTTTTATATCATGAGGAAAACCCACAACCGCTGATTCAGCGACGGACGGATGAAGCGTCAACGCGCTTTCGATTTCGGCAGTTCCCAATCTATGACCGGAAACATTTATGACGTCGTCAATACGGCCGGTGATCTTATAGTCGCCGTTATCGTCTCTCTCTGCACCGTCACCCGAGAAGTAGTATCCCGGGAATTGAGCAAAATAGTTTTCCTTGAACAGTTCAGGGTTGCCGAATACCCCTCGCATCATGCCTGGCCATGCGGCTTTCATGCAGAGAGCTCCACGGCCGGGACCCTGAATTTCCTTGCCGTCTTCATCCATAATCGCCGGTTTCACACCAAAGAAAGGCACCATGCATTTGGCAGGCTTAATGTCTATAGCGCCGGGGAGAGGCAAAATCATGTGTCCACCGGTTTCGGTCTGCCACCAGGTATCGGCAATCGTGCACCTGCCGCCACCGACTTTGTTGTAGAACCACCACCAGGCTTCTGGGTTCAACGGTTCGCCGACAGACCCCAGAACGCGCAGAGATGAAAGATCATGTTTTTCAACCCACTCATCGCCTTCCTTCGCTACAGCTCGGATAGCGGTAGGAGCGGTATAGAAATTGTTTACATTATATTTTTCCACGATTGCCCAGAAACGATCAAAACCGGGATAACTTGGAACTCCCTCGAACAAAATACTCGTGTGCCCATTGGTGAGAGGCCCATAGCAAACATAGCTGTGGCCGGTTACCCACCCTATGTCAGCCGTGCACCAGTAGACGTCTTCATCTCGAACATCGAAAGCGAGCTGCTGTGTCATGGAGGCGTACAGGAGATAACCTGCGGTTGTATGAAGAACACCCTTTGGCTTTCCTGTGGAGCCCGATGTGTAAAGGATGAACATTGGATCCTCGGCATCCATTTCCTCGGGTTTACAGTAACGCGCCGCTTTTGCCATAAGCTCCTCATACCAGATATCACGGCCTTCCTTCATGGCAACCTGAGTACCCGTGCGATTGACCACAACCATTGTCTTTATCGTTGGACACTGGGCAACCGCATTGTCTGCGTTCACCTTTTGAGGAACTGCCTTCGCTCCTCGGTATGTACCATCACAGGTGATAAGAAGAGTGGACTTGCAATCATTTATCCTGTCCCGAAGCGCTTCCGCAGAAAAACCACCGAACACGATGGCATGGATAGCCCCTATTCTGGTGCAAGCAAGCATAGTGATAACCAGTTGCGGAATCATGGGAAGATAAATGGTGACCACATCACCCTTCTTTATGCCCAGGTCCTTGAGAACATTTGCAAACCTGTTCACTTCCCGGTACAGGTCAAAGTAGGTAAAAACCCTCCAATCATTGGGATCATTGCCTTCGAAAATGATGGCTGCCTTGTTTTTCTTTGTTTCCAAATGTCTGTCGAGGCAGTTATAGCTTACGTTCAATTTACCACCTTCAAACCATTTCACGTGGAGGTTTCCGTCAAAGGACCAGTCGGATACCTTTTTCTTGTTGAATGGTTTAAACCAGGTCAGTCTCTTTTCTGCCTCTTTCGCCCAGAATGCATCAGGGGCTTCGATCGATTCTTTGTACAGCCTTTCATACTCAGCCCTGCTCTTGATGTACGACTTTTCCCTTACTCTCTCAGGCACAGGAAATACCTTGTCATAAAAATCCTTTTCGTCCAAATCTGCCATTGTTCTCCTCCTTGCTTATTTATGCAACTTTTTCTGAAAAGAAGCATGTATTCCGGCAGCCTTAATAACCATATTTAGTCTTCCTTTCATGAAATAAGAATAGAATAAATAGACAAGCTTAGGTATCGGCAGAGGGATGAATTATCTGTAAGTCATCTCCCTACAAACCATCGGCACCTTACTTATAGGATAAGATAAATAGAATTCCAAATCTTAAACTCCAAATCCTGAAAAACGTGAGACGATCAAGAATAAGTAAGCCTGCAGCAGGCAAAAGAGAACTTTCAGGTCACAATCATTAATCAACAAAAAGCCAGTATAGTGGTCGATTCCAAAAAAATTTCCTTATTCTTTTCTTAATTTAGCCATTGAAAATGTTTGGAATTATATATACAAGCTAACGCGAGGCCATTCATTATATTACATGTAGGTGCATAGTGTATTTCTACGATCTTATTCCATGGATGGGAAAGACATTCTCTTGGATGTAACAAATCACCCGTTGAGCATAGGCCAAGCACCTTTCTTTTTCCAGGCCTTTAACGACATACGGAAGATCATCGAGCTGGCCGGCCCCAGTTTCGGGACCATACATCATCCCACCCACTATTCCTGCGTGCAGGTCATGCGGTTCGAGTCCGCAGAAAGTTGCCCAGGCCAGCGCCCAGAGAGCGGCCGTCCTTTGCAGGTTGTAACCGCCTGAACCAAGGGCAAGTACTCTCGATGACAATTTATTTAAGATTGTTAGCGCCTTTATATATCCATTGCTGGTCAGGTTTAGATGGGCAAGGGGATCGTCCCGGTGAATATCGCACCCTATGTTAGCTACCATAATATCGGGTTTGAAACTCTCCATGAGGGGGGGGACAAGGGACTCCACGGCAAGAAGATATACTTCGTCATCAGTTCCCGCCAGAAGGGGTATATTGACATTGTATCCTATACCGTCTTTGGCCCCTGTCTCAGTCTCAAATCCGGTGCCAGGATAAAGAGTTTCTCCAGACTCATGGATGGATATGTTTAAAACTCTGTCTGTTTCATAGAATGCATCCTGGACACCATTGCCATGATGTGCGTCCACATCAATATATGCTACCTTTTGACCCTTTTGTATAAGGTCAGCAATAGCGACGGCCGTGTCATTGATATAACAGAAGCCTTCCGCATAGTCCCTTCCTGCATGGTGCAATCCACCGAAGGGGTTGAATACAAACCGCGCAGTGCCATTGTAAAGCATCATGGCACCCTCGTATGTTCCGCTGGACGCTTCCAGAGCATACTGATACATCGATTTGAAGACAGGGTTATCATCCGTCCCTAGGCCGGCATGAAGCATTTCAATCGAAAACTCCCCTTTGTCTCCTTTTTTCAGGAGCTCTATATACTCTCTCGTGTGAAAAAGGTATAGCAACTCCTCATCCATCAGTGGGGGCTCTATAATCCTTTGATTTTCTTCCGAGATAAGACCATATCTGTGGAGTAATTCAAACATCATTCTTGCCCGGACGGGTTTGAACGGATGGGACGGTGTGTACTCATGCTTGGCAAGATCGTTTGAATATATTAAGGCATTAATCACCATACCAAAACTCTTTGACGAGTTATATCTTTCTCGATAATCCCAGGGGTTTACTGAATTGTTCTGGAACTGAAGTTACCCTGTTTGCAGCGTAATCAAAGGCAAGAAAACCAGCTTCAGCAATAGCAATAAGAGACAAGCCCCGCGTAATTTTGTGAAAAAAGCGGAAGCCACTCTTAGTTAGCTCCTCGATGTGCGTGTAAACTTCAAGGTTGTCGAACATAAAACCCTGAGCTTTCAGGTTCACTGTGAAGTCAGTCATAATAATTCCGACTTTGTCCTTACCAAGATTGCCCTCACTTAAACCAATAGACTTAAATATATATGCACGGGCAGCACCAACAATTGATACTAAAGAATCAACACCCAGATGTCCGCCGTAGTTTATATCTCTTGGCTGAAGCATTATGGGATAGCAAAACTCATACTCAGGCTGTTCGGTCAGTTTTGCTCGTGGCATTTTTCATTATACACTAAAACTTTCTGCTATGGGACAAAAAATCCATCCGCCTGAGTCATGAACTCAGCTTTACTTTGTCATGCACCATTGTTAGAATAGGTCTGACACCATGATGACTCGTTTGGCTTTTTGCACACTTCTTGTATTCGCATGCCTTTCCTGCAGCAAGGCAAAAGAGGCAACATTCTATGATGACCCTGGAAAACCTGCATACGGAGACACAATCGTTACAGCATCGATCGGGGAGGCATCAAATCTTATCCCTATACTTGCAGGGGATTCTGCATCACATGACGTGGCAAACCTCGTCTATAGTGGTCTCGTAAAGTACGACAAAAACCTGAACATCGTGGGAGTTCTTGCCAAGTCCTGGGAAATATCAAGAGACAACCTTTCCATAATCTTTCATCTGAGAAAAGGTGTGAGGTGGCAGGACGGTACACCTTTTACCGCTCATGATGTTTTATATACTTACAAGGTTATCATAGATCCAAAAACGCCAACTCCTTATTCGGGGGATTTCAAACCGGTCAAAGAAGCAAAGGTGGTCGATGATTATACGTTCAGGGTAACCTATGAAAAACCATTTGCTCCTGCTTTACAGAGCTGGGCCATTGGAATTCTTCCACGCCATCTCCTCGAAGGAAAGGATGTTACGACATCATCGCTGGTCAGAAAACCGATAGGAACTGGCCCATACCTATTTAAAGAGTGGATTCCTTCTGATCGCATTGTCCTCACAGCAAACGTCGATTACTTTGAAGGAAAACCATACATAGAACGAAGGATTACCAGAGTCATTCCCGACCTCGCCACTATGTTTCTTGAACTGAAGAGATACTCCTTGGACATGATGGGACTAACCCCTATGCAAGCGCTGAAGCAAACAGATTATCCCGGCTTTAAAAGAGAATTTAATAAATATAAATATCTCGGCTTTTCTTACGTTTATCTCGGCTACAATCTGAAGCACGAGCTCTTCAAGGACAAGAGGGTAAGACAGGCAATCACTCACGCGATTAATAAGCAAGAAATCATCGACGGCATTCTCCTCGGACAGGGCGTTGAGGCGACCGGTCCCTACAAACCTGATATGTGGGCCTATAACGAGAATGTGAAGCATTACGAGCACAGCGAAGAAAAGGCACTCTCCCTTCTGAGAGATGCAGGATTTGAGAAACAGCAGGATGGAATTCTCGTTAAGAACGGGAAGCCCTTTGAATTTACGGTCCTTGTCAATCAGGGGAATGATATACGGATACGAACAGCTGAACTTATCCAGAAAAGGCTTCGCGACGTGGGGATCAGTGTGAAAATCAGGACAATAGAATGGGCAACCTTTGTTAACGAGTTCATCGACAAAAGAAACTTTGAAGCCGTGATCCTGGGCTGGAGCTTTGGCCCGGAGCCGGATCTTTTCGACATCTGGCATTCATCAAAACAGGGGCCGAAAGAATTCAATTTTATCTCTTTTGAAAATAAGGAAGTCGACGAACTGATTATTAAGGCCCGTCATACTATGGATCAGGAGGAAAGAAAAAAATATTACTTCCGCATCCAGGAAATCCTTGCTGACGAGCAGCCGTACACATTTCTCTTTATCCCTTATTCCCTTGTTGCAGTCCATAAGCGGATCAAAGGCATAGAACCTGGCCCTGCCGGCATTGGATACAACAATCTTCAGTGGTATGTACCCAAAGAACAGATGAGGTATATCTCCCGTGCTGCAATATCTCCTTAAACGGCTGATCTTTATGGTTCCCATGCTCTTCGGCATTACCCTCATATCGTTTGCCGTAATACACCTTGCTCCTGGCGAACCGGATATAGTAGGTGCGGAAATGAACCCCAAGGTAACAAAAGAGGTTCGGGAACGGATTCGAAGCATCTACGGTCTGGACAAACCCATCCACATTCAATACTGGATGTGGTTCAAGCGCATTGTAAAATTTGATTTTGGTATCTCTTTCGCCCCGGATAGGCGGCCCGTTATTGACAAAATCAAG
>JAEAMG010001752.1_pt1 | contig 15444 bp, 12 predicted proteins | sample 8958741 | NCBI WGS metagenome assembly JAEAMG01 (sample SAMN16933256, study PRJNA681125) | bioreactor sludge metagenome | isolation source: anaerobic bioreactor treating anionic surfactant - SDBS | place: India: Bengaluru | collected 2019-02-28
TCCCCTTGTAGGGGCAGCCCCCCCGTGGCTGCCCATCCGGTTCGAACGGGGACACATGCTCGTGCCGGGGGCGGCGCCAGGAGCGAATCCCCGTTCTTGTCCGGGGTTTTCCCTCTGTGCCCTCGGTGGCCAATCTCTTCCGAAAGAAGATCACCGGGCGCCAGACCGGACCGCGCGGCTTCGCCGGTTTACCGGTTGTGTTCGTTCAGGAACGCCAGCATCTCTTTGAACATCGCCCGGCGCTGTTTCCAATGCACATAGTCAAACCCGTGGTTCCGCCACGGATACCCCACCAATCGCGCGGGCACGCCCAATTCCTGCAACCGGGCATGGAACGCCTCCGATTGTTCATAATGCACAAACATGTCCGACATCCCGTGCGCCAGAAACACCGGCGCCATCCCCGGCTTCGCGTACGTGATGGGCGACGCCGCCGCCAGCGGGTCCTCCCCTCCCTTCGCCACCTCTGTTCCGGCAAATTTCAGCATGCCCTTCGCCGCCCGCCTGCCCGAGATGCCCGGAAGGCCCAGGTCCCTGTACTTGGTCAGATCGACGGCCCCGTAGAGCGACACCGCCGCCCGCACCGCGCTTGACGCCCCGGGATTCTCGTCCCCTTCCAGACCGTCTTCGGGACCCGTAGCAGCCAGAAAGGCCGCCAGGTGACCGCCGGCCGACGCCCCAAACGCCACAATGCGCTCCGGGTCCACCTGGTATTCGCCCGCATGCAGGCGCAGCCAACGAACCGCCGCCTTGCAGTCGTACAGGCAATGGGGAAACGTGTATTTCGGCATCAGCCGGTAGTCGATGGACATCACGACGTAGCCCGCCCGCGCGAACGCGCGGCAATACCAGCGCTGCTGCCAGCGCGGCCCGAAGCGCCATGCCCCGCCATGGATCAACACCATGCCCGGCCGAAGTCCGGTGCCCCGTGTCCGGGGCTCATAGATGGTCATCCCCAGCGGACCGCCCTCCGGTTGCGCAAACACGCCCTTGCTGACGCGCAGCTCCCGGCCGCAGGGGGCCGCGGGAACCGTGGCCAGTGCCGCAACCCAGGCCACTCCCAGCGGAAACAGGATGCTCGACATACCGTTGACTCCCGATCTTTCCCCGTGGCAGGTGGGGACAATTAGGGGTTGAACCCCGTTCTGCTTCCGGCTAACATTTGTTGTCGTATCAGGGATTCCGACCAGTTTTGACTCTGGCTCACACACAAACGGGGTAACACATGAACAGACACATTCTCAGGAGTCACATCGTTCCTCTGGGCGCTGCGTGCATCATGTGCGCTCTCCTGCCGCAATGCGGCGGCCTGACTCAGGAAGATTTCGAACAGGTCAACGTCGACGGCTTCGAGGCCGAGGACCAGCTGATCGACCACAATGATTATGCCTATTCCATGGAGTACTTCAAGGCGGACGGGGCCGACGACGGCTATCTCTATGTCGGCACCTGCAACAACATGGGCGGGCTCATCGGGTTCTATGCCCAGGTGTTGATGAACGGCGGCGACATCCTCGATGCGCCAATACGTCCGCCGGAAATCCGGCGTTATCGCCCCGACCTCGGACCCACCGAATGGGAAACGGTCTTCGACTATCGCGATGTCGAGGATGAATCGAGTTTCAAGACCATCGGGTTCCGGTTCATGACCATTCTGGAGGCCGCGGATGCGAACAAAGACGCGCCTCCCGCGCGCTTCCTCTACGCGGCCACCCAGGGTGAAGATTCGGTCCTGTGGCGGTCAAAAACCGGCAATTACGGCGAATGGGAACACGTCTTCACCTTCGACCAGCTCGGCGGGTCCATCCGGTGGATCGAACAGCTCGACGGGCGCATCTATCTTGCCGTCGCCTACGACAGTTTTGGCGAAGCCCCGCCTCCGGGTGAAATCTGGGTGTCGGATAACGGCCTCGATTTCCGCCCCATCATGCAGAACGGGTTTGGCGATCCCAACAACCGCGGCGTCCAGGCGCTCATCGCCTACCAGGGCTGGATATACGCCGGCACCAAAAACGATATCGACGGATTCGACATCTGGAAGCTGCGTCCCGTCGCGCCGGGTTCGGACGAGTACGAGTACGTGCGCGTCGTCAGCGGGGGCGGGCCCAGCGCCCATAACGAAAACGCCGGTATGCCCATCATCTTCCAGGACAAACTCTACTTCGGCACCCAGCTCTACATCGCCGGGTTCAATCCCAGCAGCGGCAACGCCTTCGAAGGATGCGACATCATCCGCATCAACGAGGACGACTCGTGGGAAACCGTCGTCGGGCCGCGCTCCATTTCCGGATACGGGTCGGGGTTCAATCATTTCACCAACTCGTATCTCTGGTGGATGGAAGAACACGACGGCTGGCTCTACGCCTCCACGTTTGACCAGGGCACCCTTCTCTCCTCGCTCCTCGCCAACCTGGAAGGCGTGTTCGCTTTCTTGCAGAAGCCGCAGGACAAGAGCACGATCGAGACCGTCAGCCGCCTGCTGAACATGTTCTTCGACGTCGAAGACTACTACCGGCTCACCCACGCCGGAGGCGATATCTTCAAGAGTCCCGACGGCGTGAAATGGTATCCGGTCACGATGGACGGAATGGGCAACCCCAGAAACTACGGCTGGCGCACCATGAAATCATGCCCCGACGGGTATCTGTACGTCGGGTCAACCAATACCACCACCGGCACTGAAATCTGGAGGGGAAAAGCGCCCGAACCCGACAAGAACGCTGCCCGGCTGCTTCAGCAGTTAAATTGACGCGCAGGAAACGCGGGCGGTTTCACCGGCGTGCCCGTTCTTCCGGAGCGGGCACGCTGGTGTATTGTTCTTCCGGTTTGGACAGCGTGTCGCCCAGATTGGACAGCAGGTTGCGCAACTGTTTCTCAAGTAGGGTCAGGACAATGCCCTGATGAACGTACGCCTGGTTCACCTTCGGCCGTGTCAGCGTCTTGATTCGCCCCATGCTCGTTACCTCGTATGTGCGGATTCCGACCGGTTCATGTGCATTCAACAGGCGGAAGTATAGAGTGCCGGAAGTCGACGTGCAACCCCAGGGGTCGGCTTCGGCGCGGCAATGCGCTATGATTAGGAAGAGAACATCCGCGTTCGGGTGGCAATCAACTGCGTCAGGCGTCAGACCGGCGTCGTCATGAAAGGACCACAGCATGTGCAGTCGCGCAATTCAATTCATCGCCGGCCTGGTAAGTGTCGGCATCGGGGCATTGTCATCCCATGCCGCGGAATCGTATGACGTGGTGATTTACGGCGGGACCTCGGCGGGCGTCGCGGCTGCTGTCCAGACCGCCCGCATGGGAAGAACCGCGGTCATCGTTCATCCCGGGCGCCACCTCGGCGGCCTGACCTCCGGCGGCCTCGGCGCGACCGACATCGGCAACAAGGCCGCCATCGGCGGCATCGCCCGCGAATTCTACCGCCGCCTCGGTGCGCATTACGGCAAAGAGGAAGCCTGGACCTTCGAACCGCACGTTGCGGAGAACACCTACAAGGCAATGATTGAAGAAGCGCATATTCCCGTCATCTACGACGAACGCCTCGACCTGCACGGGGGCGTACAGATGGACGCCGGGCGGCTCGCCGCCATCGTGATGGAAAGCGGCCTCCGTATCGAAGGACGCGTCTTTATCGACGCGACCTACGAGGGCGATCTCATGGCAAAGGCCGGCGTCGCCTATCACGTCGGGCGCGAATCCAACGCCACGTACGCCGAAACGCTCAACGGCGTGCAGACCCAAAACGCCATCTTCCACCAGTTCGAATGCCCCATCGACCCCTACGTGGTCGAAGGCGACCCTTCCAGCGGGCTCTTGCCCGGCATTCAGGAGGGCGGGCCGGGTGAAGAGGGTTCCGGCGACCACCGCGTTCAGGCTTACAACTTCCGCATGTGCCTGACTGACGACCCGGAAAACCGCATGCCCTTCCCCAAACCGGAACGCTACGACCCGCTGCGCTACGAACTCCTCCTCCGCTACCTCAACGCCGGGCATTGGACCGTCATGAAACTCTCCTCGAAAATGCCCAACCGCAAGACCGACACCAACAACAAGGGCGCGTTTGCCACCGACAACATCGGCATGAACTACGAATACCCCGACGGGGATTACGCCGTCCGCGAACGCATTTTCAATGAACACAAAGACTATCAGCAGGGACTGATGTGGTTTCTCTTCAACGATCCCCGCGTCCCCGAGCACGTCCGCAACGAAATGAGCCCGTGGGGCCTCCCGAAGGACGAATTCGTCGATACCGGCGGCTGGCCGCACCAGCTCTACGTCCGGGAAGCCCGCCGCATGATCTCCGACTATGTCATGACCCAGCACAATTGCCAGGGACGCGCCACCGTGTACGATGCCGTCGGCCTCGCCGCGTATACCATGGATTCGCATCACGTCCAGCGCTACGTCAAGGACGGCCGCGTCTGGAACGAAGGCGACGTCGAGGTCGGAGGCTTTCCCCCCTACCCCATCGCCTACCGGTCTATCCGCCCCAAACGCGCCGAATGCGTGAACCTGCTCGTGCCGGTCTGTCTCGCCGCGTCGCACATCGCCTACGGGTCGATTCGCATGGAACCGGTTTTCATGGTGCTGGGCCAGTCGGCCGCCACCGCCGCCGCCCTGGCCCTTGAGGGGGAAACGGCCGTCCAGGACATCGACATCGCCCGGCTTCAGGACCGCCTGCGCCAGGACGGTCAGATCCTCGAGTGGAAACCTTGAGACGGCGAATACCGGCCAGGGAACCTGCGGGCCCCGTGGGCCGACAACAAGGAGTCCTCCCGTGAGCACGAGCCCCCGCGAAAATCTGGCGCAGCTCATACGCCATAAACGCGCGGATTGGATTCCGTTTACCCTCGACGTCGGCGCAACGCCCGGTTTGACCGCGCCCGTCATGGACGTGTTCCGCGAACAGACCGGAGCGGACCGCCCGGAGGAGTTTTTTGACTTCGATTTCCGCACGGTTTCGCTTCCGACCCGTTTCGGAGGAGACGACCCCGCCGCGCTTCATGCCAGGGTCGAACCCGGAACCGTGTTCGACGAATGGGGCATCGGCCATTGGGCCGGCGGCGCCGAGGGCACTTATGAGAAGACCTTCCCGCCCCTGGCCACGGCCGCCAACGCCGGGGATGTCGAAGCGCTCCCCACGCCCGCGATCGATGCCGGCGACACGGCCAGCATCGTCGAGACGTTTCACGCCCGGGGTTATCCCGTCTTCGGCTATGCGGGCAGTATTTACGAATGGTCATGGTGGTTGCGCGGTATGCAGCAGTTCATGATGGACCTGCTCGCCGCGCCGGACATGGCGGAGGCCGTCATCCGGAAAGTGACCGAATACACCAAGACCCTCGCCCAGGAATCCGCGCGCGCCGGCATTGATGTGCTTTGTTTCTACGACGACGCCGGCATGCAAACCGGATTGCAGATCGACCCCGAACTCTGGCGGCGGTTCATCCGGCCGCGGTGGCACGAGGTGCTCGACGCCGTCCGGAGCCGGTTTCCCGAAACGCGCTTCTTTCTCCACAGTTGCGGCCGGATCGAAGAGATCATCCCTGACATCGTCGCGACAGGATTTGACATCCTTCACCCGATCCAGCCCGAATGCATGGATTTCGCGAGCATTCGCCGCGCGGTGGGCCGGGACATCCTTCTGTGCGCTACCCTCAGCGCCCAAACCCTCTTCCCCTTCGGCACGCCGCGCGACATCCGCAGCTGGGTGCGGGATACCAAACGGCTTTGTGCCGGCGACAACGGCGCCATCCTGTGTCCCTCCAACCGCATCCAGCCCGAAACCCCCTGGGAGAATATCGTCGCGTTCGCCGAGGAAGCCCGTGCGTCCTGAGAGTCCGTATTGCGGTTCTGTTGGCAAACCGCCTTCCCTTGACGCCCTGCACCCGGAGCGATAGGATAAGAAGCCACGGCCTGCAGGAGGGACATGTCATGGAAACTGAGACGTGCTGCCCAGTGTTCGATCCCGCTCCCTGGGACGGGAAAACGATCGAGTGGAAAGACCAGCGCTTCATCAAAGACCGGGTCTTCACCTTCCTCTACATGCCGATCGGTTTCGGCAAGGTCATGAGGGCCCTGGACAAGAAGGTGCGCAACGCCGGCGCCGCCACTCCTGACAATCTGTGCCTGTCCGACCACACGTCCAAATGGAACATGGACGTCTATCTCGCGGTCGACAAGGAAGTCCCCGGCGCAGAGAATGTCACGTTCAGCGGCCAATTCCTGTGCAAAGTCTACGAAGGGCCGTACAAAAACACGGGCGCCTGGTGCAAGGACTTCGAGGCCTATGCCAAGGGCCACGAGCAGTCCATCCGGAAATGGTACATGTGGTACACCACCTGCCCGAAATGCGCGGCAAAGTACGGCAAGAACTACGTGGCGTTTTTCGGCGGGACGGGCGAAGGCCATTGACGCCGGACCCGGCGCCCGGCTGCGGCGTGCGTTGACGCGCCTGAAACGGCGCTCCGTCCGTGCGCGTCCCGGCGTCGCATCAACACGTTTACGTCTCCTTGCGCTCTCCGGCTCGATTCACAGGCGGTCTCCATCGTGCCAGCGTCCCGGGCCCGAATGCCCACTCGGTCAGACGCCGCCAAAGCCGGGGCGGAGCGCGCCCCGCATGCGGCAGTTCTGTGGCGCCGCGCACAACAGGTTCCCGACCTTGACACGGCGGCGCGACACTGGGATGATCCTCGATGCACCAAACCGAAACCACAACCCCTGAGCCCCGGCTCGACACCCTGAAAACGCATTGCATACAAATCCCAGTCCCCAAGGGCAGAACCTCCCGGTCCTCCGGACGCGTACACGTCCGCGAGCGGGCGAGCGGCCGTGCCGCCCGGCGGGGAGTCCGCCAGTGGTGATTGCCAACGAAATCGCACGGATTCCGAAAGCGGAAAGGGCATCCTGATGGCCTGGCCCCTCGGTCGACCGCACCACCGGATGTACCTGGCGGCATTCCTCCTCGACTTCTCCGTCGCCGTCGGATTCACCGCCATGCCGTTTTTTGTCATCCAGCACCTGAACGGCGGAGCCGCGCTCTCCGGCACCGTGGGCGCCGTCCAGATGGCCGTGTACGCCTTCGCCTGCCTCGCATCCGCCGCCATGGTGTCCCGCGCGCGCCATCCCCTGGTCTGGGCGGTAGGGGGCGTGCTTGGGTTTGCCGTTGTCTTCACGCTGGTGCCGTGGATACGCAGTCCAGGCCTGTGCATTGTGGCCGCATCCGCGCCGTTTATTGGCCTGGCGCTGGCGTGGCCCGCCATGCAGGCCTGGCTCGGTCTGGAACCGGATCCTGAAATCCGGGCCCGGCGGCTGGCCGGTTTCAACACTGCCACGGCCTTCGGTTTCACGCTCAGCCCGCTCCTGACCGGCCCGCTGTACGACGCCGGCTTTCGACTTCCGTTCGCCCTGTTGACCGTCCTCTGCCTTGCCGTAGCCGGCCTCGTGCTCTCCCTGGCGCCCAAGGCCCCCGGCGCCGTCCCCCGCGGCGACAGCCACGGCGAAGAAACCGATGCTCGCAGCGTCACGCCCGGCCTTCTCTACGCTTCGTGGGCGGCCACGTTCACCTCCAACGGCCTCTTCGCCGCCGTACGTTCGGTCTACCCCCTCCGCGTCGAAACGCTCGCCGCCGAGGACGCGCTCTGGTTCTTCCCCGGCCTCCGCCCGTCATTCTTCGATGCGATCGGACCCGCCACCGCGTACTCCTGGCTGGCCTTCACGCTGTCTCTCTGGACGGTGATATGCTTCGCCATCATGGGCCGGACTTCCGCGTGGCAGGGACGTTATGCGCTCCTGGCCGCCGGACAGATGGCCGCCGCGCTCGCCTTCGTGCTGCTGAGCTGGGCACGCAGCGTGACCGTCATGGCCGCCTGCTTCGCCGTCGTCGGGTTCAACTTCGGCCTGTGTTTCTTTGCCAGCATCTACTACAGTCTCGCGCACGCCCGGACGCGCCACCGCAATGCCGCCGTCAACGAAGGGGTGCTGGGCGCGGGGGGGTTCGCAGGCGGCATGGCGTTCGGTCATCTGGCGGAAGCGGTTGGCGTCCCCGCCGCGTTTCAGTACGCGCCCCTCTTCGCCGCGGCGGCGATTGGCCTGCAACTACTCCTGCTGCGGAACGGGAAGCGCCTCCCTCAATCCTGAGACGGCTGGTCCGCCGGCTCGAGAACCAACGGCGCGGACGCCTCAGACGGCTTCGTTTCCTCGCGCGGCATATTGTTGATCATATACCATCCGCTCACCGCACTCGCGACAAAGGCCGCCAGCGCCATGCCGTACCGTCCCAAACATACGTAGCCCGCCCCGAACAGGCCCGTGTAAATGCAAACCGTTCCCGCGAACCAGCCTATCCACAGACGAAGCGACGGCGGCGGCGTGATCTCCGGATGCTTCCGGGCGATCGGCCCCCACCAGCCGCCCGGCCGGATGCGCCGGTAAAAGCGCTCGAGATGCGCCTCCGAAACCGGCGGCGTCAGGTACATCACGGCAATCCACACCAGCGTGCAGATGCCGATGATGAAGATGATGCGAATGGCATAGGTATCCGCTGCATAAAACCAGTTGACACGCTCCATCGCCTCGGGTGAAATCAGGCCCAGTTTCGCCAGCGGCATGCAGAGGACGTTGCCGTTGGCCACGATCAGCGAACCCACCATCGCGCCGATCTCGGCCCACGCATTCACCCGCCACCAGTACCACCGGAGAAGCCCCACGAACGCGCCGCCCGCTCCGATCGTCATCAGGTAAATCCACACCGTAGCGATGCTCTCCGACTGCCACGCCGCCAGCGCGCCCAGCACCATCAACAGCACCATCACAACCCGCGACGCATTCACATAATGCCGTTCGGATGCATGCCTCACCAGGAACCGTTTGTAAAGATCGCTGACCAGGTACGACGCGCCCCAGTTCAATTGCGTGCTCAACGTGCTCATGAATGCCGCGAAAAGCGACGCCACCATGAGCCCGCGCAGCCCGCCCGGCATCAGCCGGGCGATCATTTGCGGATAGGCCAGCTCGGGATCCTCGCCGGCCTGAAGCGGAAAATAGACCAGCGACGCCAGCCCCACCACGATCCACGGCCACGGCCGCAACACGTAATGCGCAATGTTGAACCACAGAAAAGCCTTGGCCGCGTGCCGCTCATCTTTCGCCGAAAACAGCCGCTGCGCCAGGTAGCCGCCCCCCTGGCCCCCGCCCCACCACAACAATGCCACCTGCACCACAAACGTGAGGATGGCCAGGTTCGTGGCCGTGCGGAAATCCGGCACGAAATGCAGCACCTTCGGCTCCACGCCCGGCGCCGCCAGCACCTGCTCCACCATCGAGGCCGGGCCGCCCATCTGGAAGAACACGATCCCCATGAGCGCAATCGCGCCGAACATCGCCAGCCCGAACTGGAAAAAGTCCGTCACCACCACGCCCCAGTAGCCCGATAACGTCGTGTAAACCAGCGTCAGAATCACCAGGATCGCCACCGAAAAGACCTTGTCCCACCCCATCATCACGTTGAGGATCTTGCTCATCGCAAGCGTGACCCAGCCCATCACGATGCAATTCACGAGCAGCCCAGAGTACACGGCGAAGAACGCGCGCAACGCCGCCGCCGACGTCCCTTCGTACCGCAACTCCACGAACTCCACGTCCGTGAGCAGCCCCGCCCGGCGCCACAGTCCCGCAAAAAAATACACCGTCATCATCCCGCCCATCAGGGCGCTCCACCACAGCCAGTTCTCGTAGATCCCCCCCTTGCGCACCAGCCCTGAAACCACGAGCGGCGTGTCCGCCGCAAAGGTCGTCGCCACCATCGAGGTCCCCACCAGCCACCAGGGAAGGCTCCCTTCCGCCGTGAAGAACTCGCGCAGGCTGCGACTGGCCCGTTGGGTAAAATACAGCCCCACCAGCAACGAGAATACCAGTGAAGCCACCACAATCGACCAGTCCAGGAAGTTAAGCTGCATGCGCCTTCCACTCCCCTGCGTTGTGGGCGGTCCGCCCTCTCACGTCACGGTCAAGCGTTCAGGACCGACTCGTCGGGCTGCAGACCTTCCGTTTCCAGAAGATAGGCGAGCAGTTTCTCTGTACTTCCCCGCAGGATCACGGTCTGCGACAACAAGGAGCTTGCCGCCAGCCGCCCGTCCGCGGTTTGCATGGCCCCAATCGTCTCGAGTTCGAAAAACCCCAGTTCCCCGCCGTTGAAAATGCTGTACAGGTCCGCCGTCGAAAACGGCCCGTCCGTCTGCTCGTTGTCGGCGATATTGAAATAGGTGCCTTGCTGGGGCCGGGCCTTGCGCACAAACAGCATCGACCGCGCGGCATCCAGCGCGCCAATGCAGCGGGGATCGTGATCTACCCGTACGCCTATCTGATGACGCTCCTTTCCCCCGAGCCGGAACACGAAATGGTCCGGCCGCCACACAATGCGCTCGCCCGGGTCGCCGTAGAAATCGCAATTCAGCGCGGCGCCGTTCTCCGGCACCTGCCCAAAGGCCAGGATGCCTTCCGCCCCGGGAAACTGTTCGAGCGACCAGGGCGCCAGGAGCACGCTCTCGGCATCGTAGTCCCCCAGCGGCTCGAAAGCGTCCAGCGTGTCATAGGTCAAGCCTTCCAGATCCAGCAGTCCGGCAATCGGGTGGAGTGTGCGCGCCCAGACCAGCCTGCGGTAGTTCAGGTCGAGACGCGTCCCCCGCCGGTTCGTCAACACGATCCGCTTCTCTACCCGGACACAATCCTCGTCTTCGCGCACGACGCGCGGCGCGGCCTTGGCGATGCCGTCCTGCACTGTCCATGCATCGCTCTCGGGCAGGTAATTAAACGCGAACGGCCCGCCTTCGGGCGCCGGCCAAAGCGAGTTGCCCCCGAGATTGTCGTATTCCGTCGGCGACGGATGCCGCAACGCCTCGAGATCAAGCCGGTGCACCAGCTCTCCGTTCAGCTGACAGAATATGCGCCCCCCAAGCGACGGGGGAATCAGAATGCTCCCCTGACCGCATTCGAGCTCAACCAGGTTCGCGTCATGCGCCCGCAGTTGCTCCAACATCTCCGCGCCTCCTTCAGGACGATGCCCCGTCCCGAATTTCATGCAACCAAGATCCCGCCCGCGAGGCCGCCGCCGCGTCATCGGCGCGTCGGAATTGAGTGTGAGTCGACGCACCGGCGCCCGCACCCGGGGACGTCGGTTCATCCCCGGGCTGCAGGGCCGCGGCAGGCAGACACGAAAGAACGACGCTCATCATGTGGTGAGCAGCCTGTCCATTTTGGGACTGAAAGGCACCGGGCCGTCTTTGGTGATTTCGTAGCCCGTCTCGATGCGGGCGCCGTGCCATTCCGGATGGCCGAAGAAGCTCACATCGACGCAGACCGTCATCCCCGGCCTCAGTGCATCCTGGCTGTTAGGACCGAAAAACGGCGCTTCGGCCTCATGCAGGCCGATCGTGTGCGCGAAGGGGCACACCAGGTATTTCAGCAGGCCGTGTTTTTCGTAATACGCCCGGCCCGGAGCATCGATTTCGCTGCCTTTGCGCCCGGGCATCAATTGCGCCCGGGTCAGCCGGAACACTTCCTTGAGGTGGCCCAGCATCTCCTGCTGCGATGCCGAGTAGCCGCCCGACACCGGCAGGGAATGACCCATGACCCCCGCATAGCCTTTCACTTTCGGTGCAAGGCCGATCATCACCAGTTCGCCCGCCTCGAGCCGTTTGGTCGTCGCCGTCGGAACCACCGCGTTGGCCCGCGCACCCGACCCCACGATTGCGCTGAATCCGAACCCCGTCGCGCCCCGGCTCCGCGCCGCATACTCGCCGGCCGCCGCGACCTCGATCTCCATGGCGCCCGGTTTGATGGCCTTCGCCATCGCGTCGTAACACTCGTCCGCAAGCCCGAAAGCCGCACGAATCTGCTCTCGTTCCCACGCCGACTTGTCGTAGCGCAACGCCAGAAACGCGTCCGTGATGTCCACGAGCTCCACGCCCTTGAATCCCTCGGTGATCTGCCGGAAACAATCCGCGGGCATCCGGCCTCCGCCGACCAGGCCTGCCCGCCGGATGGACCCTTCCTTTGCCTTCAATTCCGCGAAGAGCGTCGGGAAATCCGTAATCGTCGCGTTGGGATACTCTTCGTCCGGGACCATGAACACGGGGAAGTTCCGCGTCTCCGTGATCGCGCTGTCTTGCTTCGCGAACGGTTCGCTCTCCGGACCGCCCAGCAGCATCGCGCTCCCGTCTTTCAACACCAGCACCGCGCCGCTTTCAAATTGCGGACACCAGCCCGTGAGATACCACCCGTTGCCAATGTTGAATTCGTCATAGTAGACCAGAGCCAGGTCCAGGTTGTTGGCTTTCAGAATCTCCTGAACCTTGGCAAGCCGAACGTCGCGCTCTTCCTGACTGAGGTACCCCATCTTCGCTCTCCTTATCAAGCCCATCCCGGGCGGGTTGCAGGGTATGCGAGGCCGAACTCACGGAGCACCGGCACGAACCCCCGAATCCAGTCATTATGCACGCCATCGTAATCTCTCACATCATACCCCAGCACGATTGAACATTTCCCCCAAATCACCCGCATGAACACCGTGCCGTGTATGTGCGGCCGCAGTGCAGGGATTTCCCCCCTCCAGTGGGTTCTCAGACACCCCCGCTTCGCCCTGCGACCTGCGTAGCGCCAAATCCCCCCGGGAGCGCACTGCATACGGAATGCGCCTCTCAGAAAAGCCCCGTGACAAGGACGCCGGCAAACCGGAAAGAAACGGGGCTCAGGTCATTCTGCCTGGACCCCCTCGATAATGCTGACGTCAGAGTCTGTCGGTATCACCCCGGTCAATTGCAGGCCGGCCGCCGAAAACAAGCGCCGGTACTCCTCTTCCGTGCGTTCCCGTCCGTTCACGAGCAGCATCATCAGATCAAGCCACTTGCCAAAGCTCGGTGTATCCGCGGGCGGGATCACAATCTCGACCAGCAGCACCCGCGAGCCCGGCGTCATCGCCGACCAGCAGTTGCGGAGAATGGTCTCCGCTTCGGGGTCCTGCCAGTCATGGATTATGTGCTGCATGACATACACGTCCGCGCCCGGAGGGACCGACGCGAAGAAATCTCCCCCCTCAACACGCAACCGCCCATTCAGACCCGACTCCGGCGGGGCGGCCGCTCGCGCGCGGTCCGCCACGGCAGGCAGATCAAAAAGCGTCCCCCGGACCTCCGGATACCGGCTCAGAAGAGCGGTCAGGAACACCCCGCTCCCGCCGCCCACATCAACCACGGTGCGATACGCCCCGAAGTCATACGCGTCCAGCACAGCTTGCGTTTCCGTCAGCCCGAATGCCCCCATCGCCGCGTCGTATACGCTATGCCGGTGTGGCCGCTCCGTCATGTACTCGAAAAAGGGCTGGCCGAACCGCTTCTGGAATCCCGGCTCACCCGTGCGGACGTTGTGCAGCAGTTCGCCCCACGCCTGATGAAACTCTGCCCCCATCATGATTCCAAACGGCCGCTGCGACAACGACCCGTTCGTTCGCAGCGAATCGCTCAACGGGGTTAACGAGAACCGGTCCTCGGCATCCTGGGCGAAACCCCCCACGCCCGCAAGCGCACGAAGAACGCGATACAACGAATCGCGATGGGTGTGCGTCTGTTCCGCCAAGTCCGCGGCGGAGCGCGGACCGTCACTCAGGAGATCCGCTATCCCCAGTTCCGCCGCCACCCAGATGCCCTGTGTAATCCACGACCCGCCAAACACCTGCTGGAAAAACTGCGCGCCCGACTGTGCCCCTGCCATGGGAGACCCTCCCGCATCTGGGCCTGGTGGCCCCGCCTCCCCCCTGCATTCTTCCCACACACACCCTCGGAAGCAGAGAACGCACCGCATTCCATACCTTATTCCCTGTCCCGCATGTGTCCGTGACACGTGGTCGCGCCGCGGACGGCGCCCTGGGATCGCCGGCCGCCGACTCGGCATTCGCCGTTCTGGCTCGGGCCGCCCTTACAGGGCTCTCTCGCGTGGGAACGCTGTTCCCGGGGCGACGGCACGCGTTCCGCGTGCCTTGCCCCGGGTTATTCTCGGTCGCCCCTTCGGGGCTGCAGGAACGGGGACACAATGTCGCCGGATTCGGGAATGCCCATCCGCTTCCCCTTGTAGGGGCAGCCCCCCGTGGCTGCCCATCCGGTTCGAACGGGAACACCTTGTCGCGCCGCGGACGGCGCTTGGAACAGGTCCCCGTTCTTCGCCATTTTCTCCGGTGTGGGGACCGGTCACGCCGGCAGTCGCAGAATGCGCAACGAGCGCGGCGCCAGCTCCCATGAACTGCCCACCCGGGCGTCGGACCCATCCGCCGCGACATACGCCGCCGCGGTCTGCACCGATGCCGCCGTGCGGCCGTAATTTGCAAGCACAAGGTACATGGCCCGGTTAGCGAACGCCGACGCCACGACCCCTTCGGGCAACGGCGCGGCAAACAACGATGAATCCCCAATCTCGAGCCAGGCCCACGTGCCTTCTTCGACGAGCGGCAGGTACTGTTTCAGCCACCGCGCGTGCACGGCCCGGGTCTCGGCGCTCCCCGGAACGGCGTCCCACGCGCTGTAACAATGGAGCTTCTCCGGGTCAGCCTGGTATTGCGCCCAGGCATCCCGGCACCGCTGCATCCAGAAGTCGTCGTTGTATTTCACGCCGGGGATCATGCCCCGCTCGCCCGTAAACTTGCGCCCGCCCATCAACACGGGGAACTGCATGTAGGGAATGGAGTGCAGGAACGGCTCGTTTTCGGATTCCACGCTCGCAAATCCCATGTCGATGCAGGGAACGACGTAAGGCGGATGGTTTTTCACGGTCTCCCGCAGCGGATCGACCTGCGCCACGCCTTCGCCCACCCACAGATAATCGTAGACCTTCAACCCGCCGCTCTGAGGCTGCTCCGCGCCGTTCACGTGCAGCTTCAGAATGCACCCCCGCCGTTTCACCTCGGCATACACGAGCGCGATCAGGTCCACAAACGCCCCGTCGTGATCCGGGGTCTCCTCAAACGCCGCGACCTCGTCCGGCGCCAGCGGCATCTGCTGTTTCGCCGCATGCTGGTTCGCCAGGTAGCCGCCATCCATGTAGATCCCGTCCGAACCGTACTCGTCCAGGATACGCGCCAGACGCGGCAGCACAAACGCGCGCCATCCGGGACTCGCGGGCGCGCACCGGGCCATGTCCCAATACCCCACAACAAGGAAATCGCCCTCCCGGCTCCATTCCTGGCGGAACCCTGGATGCGCCCGCTCGACGAAACAGGGCGAGGTGTAGGTCAGCACCTTCATCCCGCGCCGATGGGCCATCTCGATAAAACGCCGGTACCCTGCCGGGTTGCACGCCGTATACTTGTCGCCGCCAAACAACCCCAGGGAATCATTCCAGTCGTCGAATACCTGCAGCACCTGAATCCCGTGCTCCTGAAGCCGGTCCAGTTCC
>JAEAMG010001753.1_pt1 | contig 15443 bp, 13 predicted proteins | sample 8958741 | NCBI WGS metagenome assembly JAEAMG01 (sample SAMN16933256, study PRJNA681125) | bioreactor sludge metagenome | isolation source: anaerobic bioreactor treating anionic surfactant - SDBS | place: India: Bengaluru | collected 2019-02-28
GTTTGACGTGTGGCCGCAGGAAGCCGCGCTGGCAGATGTCATAGGCGACCATCTGCGTGAACATGCTGGTATGGAGGTCAGCGGCCTGCTTGGCCTGCACCAGTCTGCGCAACGCTTTGCCGGGGGCCACGATCCACCCGAGGCGAATGCCGGGTGACAGGGTCTTGGAGAACGTGCTCAGATAGATGGTGTTTTCCTTGTGCAGGACGATGATGGGCGTAAGATCCTCGCCCTCGAAACGCAGCTCGCCATAGGGGTCGTCTTCGATGATGAACGTTCCATACCTGGCCGCCAGATCCACCAACTGGTGACGGCGCTGCAGAGATAGCGTGACGCCAGCCGGGTTGTGAAAGTTGGGCAGGGAGTAGATGAACTTGACCTTCTCGCGCTTCAGGATGTCCTCCACCAGGTCCACGCGGGTGCCATCGTCATCCAGAGGAACAGTCACAAAGCGTGCTTCGTAGGCGTTCCAGGCCTGGATAGCTCCCAGGTAGGTGGGCCCGTCGGTCAGGACCGTGTCGCCAGGGTCCAGGAAGATCTTGCCCACAAGGTCCAGCGCCTGCTGCGAGCCGTTGACAATGAGGATGTTCTCCTCCTCCGCAGGCACGCCGTACTTGCGCATCTTTTCCAGCAGGTACTGCTTCAGGGGAGGATACCCCTCCGTCACACCATACTGCAGTGAGGCTGGCCCCTCGTGCTCAAGCACATAGCGGCAGGCCTCCTGGAATTCGCGGAGCGGGAATAACTCGGGCGCCGGGTTTCCTCCACCGAAGGAGATCATGCCCGGTGTGGACATCAGCTTCAGTGTCTCGCGAATCATGGAGCTGGTCATACGCGCGGTGCGTTTGGCCAGCACCTGCTCCCAATCGGTCGTCCATTGGCCATCCCGGCTGACAGCTTGGTCAGGCATGGCTACTTCTTTCCTCCTCATGATTTTCTCGAGCCAAACTCGATGCTACTTCCAGCATGCGCTCCACCCGGTCAATAGCCCAGGTCACTCCGCCGGCCCGGTCATGCGAGCCCACCCACACCGTGACCATTCCCAGGCCAGCCGCGGCCTGCAGGTTGGGCAATGAGTCGTCCACTAGCAGGCACTGCTCCGCCCGCAGGCCCAGCGTCTGCAGAACCGTGTCGTAGGCGGCCGGATCGGGCTTGCACACATAGCCGGTATCCCTGATGTCAAAGGTACGCTCGAAATGCCGTGCGATGGCCAGGGCCGCGAGCACTTGCTGCGTGTGCTCCCGTGTTGAACTGGTAAAGATGACCTTGCGCCACGGCAGTTGCTCCAGCACCCGGTCGAGCTCGAGATTGGGTGCCAGCCACTCCTGTGCTGAGAAACCATGCACATACTGCAGGTAGTCCTCGGCGTTGATCCCATATTCCAGCAACAGGCCGCGCATCGTTGTCCCGTACTTCTCCCAGTAGCGCGGGCGCAACGCCTTGATGGTCGCGTCATCCATACCCAGCCGCAGAGCCATGTATTCGTTAATGCGCTTGCCGACCAGATCCATGATCCCTGCGCTTTTCGGATACAGGGTGTTGTCCAGGTCAAAGAGCGCACATTCCACTTGATGCGATGCCACCCTGTCCTCTCAGCCCCTTCGATTCACCACAAGCCACCGCAAGCTACTAGATGATGTTCTTCTGGCGCAAGATCGCCACCAGGTCCTTGGCCGCCTCGGCAGGTGCACCCTTGATAATCTGGCCCGGCTCTTTGGGTGGCGGCGAGAAGCTGCGCTTCACCTGTGTGGGTGAGCCCTTGAGTCCCAGGGTCTCGGGGTCGGCATCAATGTCCTTGACCCCCCAGCGCGCAACGGTGCGCTCGCGGTAGGCGGAGATGATCGCCCCGGCGTGAGGATAGCGCGGGGTGTTGGCCTCTTTGGTAATGGTGAGCAGGGCGGGCAGCGAGGCCTCGATGTCCTCGGTTTCGTCTTCGGTGACCCGTTTGGCACGTACTTTGCCATTCTGCACCGACAGTGCGCGGACATAGGTCACCTGCGGCACCTTGAGGTACTCGGCCAACTGCGGCCCTACCTGAGCCGTGTCGCCATCGATTGCCTGCCGGCCAGCCAGTACCAGATCAAAGTCGCCGATCTTTTTCAGGGCGTGGCCCAGGGTAGTCGCTGTGGCCCATGTATCGGCGCCGGCAAAGGCCCGGTCGCTCAGCAGAATCGCCTCGTCCGCGCCCATGGCCAGCGCTTCGCGCAGGGCATCCTCCGCCTGCGGCGGGCCCATGGAGATCACAACCACCTGCGCGCCCATGCTCTCTTTGAGCTTGAGCGCCTCTTCGAGGGCATTCTTGTCCTCAGGGTTGATGATGCTGGGCACACCCTCGCGAATCAGCGTCCCGGTCTTGGGATCAAGCCTTACCTCAGTGGTGTCTGGAACCTGTTTGATCATCACAACGATCTTCATAGGTGATTCTCCTTCCTCTTGTTATCTCAGCTTGAGCCCAATGGTACGGAACAGGTTGCGGGCGATGACTTCGCGGTTGACCTCGTTGGTGCCCTCAAAAATGCGCGTGATGCGCGCGTCGCGGTACATGCGCTCAATGGGATAGGCTTTCATGTAGCCCATACCGCCATGGATCTGTACGGCAGCATCGGCGGCACGATTGGCCACCTCGGAACCGTAGATCTTGCAGATGGCGGCCAGGGTGCTAAAATCCCGTCCCATGTTGCCGCTGTCCATCATCCAGGCACAGCGATAGATGAGCGAGCGTAGGGCTTCGATCTCGACGGCCATGTCCGCGATCATCCACTGGATGGCCTGTTTGGCGGCGATGGGCGCCCCAAACTGGTAACGGCTCTTGGCAAACTCCATGCTCATCTTGAGTGCCTGCTGTGCGGCCCCCAGGCCCCCGGCGCCCAGGCTGAGCCGGCCGACATCGAGAGTCTTGAGTGCCGTGAGAAAGCCCGCGCCAAACTGGCCCAGGACATTCGCCGCCGGAACGTGGCAATCTTCGAAGAACAGCTCGGCGGTGGAGGAGCCACGGATGCCCATCTTCTCCTCCTTGTGCCCCACGCTAAAGCCGGAGAATTCCTTTTCCACGATAAAGGCCGTCACACCGCCACGGGCACCCAGAGCGGGGTCGGTCACGGCGAACACGCTGATGATATCGGCGATGTCACCGTTGGTGATCCAGATCTTGGAGCCGTTGAGGACAAAGTGATCGCCGTCGCGCACGGCGCGCGTCTGGATGGCCGCGGCGTCCGAACCGGCGTTAGCTTCGGTCAGGGCAAAGGCGGCGATCTTTTCGCCCTTGGCCAGAGGCACCAGATACTTCTGCTTCTGCTCATCCGTGCCATCGAGGTAGATCGCCATAGCGCCGATGCCGGTGTGCGCGCCGATGACGGTGGCCGTGGAGCCGCAGACTCTGTTCATCTCTTCCATCAGAATGCAGTAGCCGGTCTCGCCTGCGCCGGAGCCGCCGTATTTCTGCGGGAAGGGCACGCCCATCAAGCCAAGCTTGGCCGCTTTCTTGATCAATTCCATCGGCACTTTTTCGTCGCGGTCAATCGCCTCGGCTAACGGACCTACTTCCTTCTCCGCAAACTCGCGGATCATGCGGCGGAGCAGGTCATACTCCTTTGGGAACGTAAAGTCCATTGCTTCCTCCTTGACTCGAGTTATCGTCTCAACTGTCTCTTCAGCACCTTGCCGGCGGCATCCTTCGGCAATTCCGTGCGAATCTCGATGTAGCGCGGGTACTTGTACGCGGCCATCCGTGCGCGGGCGTATTCCACAAGCTCTTCAGCCATCGCCTCCGGCGAGATAGTAACGCCTACAGTCTCTTCCGGCTCCGGCACGATGAACGCCTTGATCTCCTCACCCATTACTTCGTCTGGAATGCCGACCACGGCTGCTTCGGCCACCGCCGGATGCGCCTTTAGCACATCCTCGACCTCACGCGGGTAGATGTTCAGGCCACCGCGCTTGATCATGTCCTTCTTGCGGTCCACTATGTAAAAGTACCCCTCAGCGTCCACATAGGCCAGATCCCCGGTGTGGAACCAGCCACCACGCATGGCCTCAGCGGTCGGCCCCGGCCGCTTGTAGTAGCCTTTCATCACATTGTGCCCCCGGACGATGATCTCACCGACCGTTCCCGCCGGCAATTGCCTGTCATCCTCATCCACAACGCGCATCTGGACTCCGTAGACCGGCAACCCGATGGAACCACGCCGCGGAGGCCGGTCGGTGGCATTGAACGAAGCCACGGGCGAGGTCTCAGAAAGGCCATAGCCTTCATAGATCGGCAGGCCATAGCGCTCCTGAAACTCACTCATGAGATCAGCGGGTAGCGCCGCTCCACCCGAACAACACAGCCGCAGAGAGCTCCAGTCATACTTCTCGGCGCCCGGGTAATGCTGCAGATACCAGTACATAGTAGGCACTCCCAGTAGCAGTGTGACGCGGTCGCGCTGGATCGTCTGCAGCACCTTGTCAGGCTCAAAGCGGGGCAGCATGGAAAGGGTTGCACCGGCGTACAGGGTCGCGTTCATAACACAGGTCTGGCCAAAGGCATGGAACAGCGGCAGTGTGGCCAGGGAAACGTCGTCCGCGGTAATGCGGCACAGGCGGTCGGCGGTGAGGGCGGCGTTGTAGAACAGGCTGAAATGGGTCAGCTCGGCGCCCTTGGGCCTGCCGATGGCACCGGCCGTGTACAGGATAACGGCGGTATCATCCGCGCTGGTTTGCACCGTGTCGAAATCCGGCCGGCCGGCCTCCAGGACCTCAGCAAATCGCCGGCACCCGGCGGGCGCGCGCCTGCCGGCTACGATGACATGGTGGTAGGCCTCGACGGCAGACAGAGCACGCCGGGCCTCCGGCAACAGCGTCTCGGCGATGATTAAGGCCGAGGTGTCGGAATCCTCCAACTGGTGGGCAATCTCGGGCGCCTTGAACAGGGTGTTCAGCGGAACGACGCAGCACCCGGCCTTGAGCACGCCGAAGTAGGCGATGGCGAACTCGGGCACGTTGGGGAGCATCAGTGCCACTTTGTCGCCCGGCCGCACACCCATCTGCGCCAATCCCGCTGCACAGCGGTTGGCTGCCTCATTCAGTTGGCCATAGCTCATGCGGCGACCGTCCGCAATCACAGCCGTACGTTCGGGCCGGCTGGCGGCTCCGGTCTCTAGCACGATGGCGAGGTTTAGGCTCATACAGGGTCACGTGTGAGCAGTGAACAGGCGGGCAGTGGGTCGTGTCCCCAGGAGGGGATACGGACTACCTACGACCCACTGCTCACGCCCGGCTACCCACAACCTGCTACTTATCCTGGAACTTGGCCTGGCGCTTCTGCAAGAAGGCACTGACGCCCTCGTAGCCATCCTCGGTTGAGCAGAGGTAGGCGAACTTTTCGACCTCCTTCTTGAGTCCCTCGTCCACGCCGTTAACCATACCGTATTCGATGGTCTCCAGAATCGCACCCATGGCCAGAGCGCTCTTGCCGACGAGCTTTTTGGCCAGGTCCGTGGCCGTCTTGACCACCTGGCCGGCGGGGACGACCTTGTTGACCAGGTTCAGACGTGCCGCTTCCTGCGCCGGGATCATGTCGCCGGTGAGAATCAGCTCGATGGCCTTGCCGCGGCCCACGATGCGCGGGAGGCGAATATTGCCGCCCCATCCCGGCAGCACCCCGAGGCTGACTTCGGGCTGGCCAAAGCGCGCGGTGTCGGAGGCGATGCGGATGTGGCAGGACATGGCCAGCTCGTTGCCACCGCCCAGGCATACGGCGTTAATGGCGGCGATGACCGGCTTTTTGCTGCGCTCGATCTTGGTGAACAAGTGCTGCCCCTTGAGGATCAGGCCCGTGTCCACCGGCTGGCCAGAACGAGCCAAATCGATTTGGCTCTTGATCTCATTCACGTCGGCGCCAGCAACGAACGCGAACTGCCCGGCGCCGGTGATGATGATCACTTTGACATCGGGATTGGCGTACACCTCGTCAAAGGCGCTGTCGAGATCGTTGACCGTCTGGCTGTTAAGAGCATTGGCCGGCGGGTGGTCGATCGTCAAGAGCGCAATCCGATCCTCAATCGAAATCTTCACATACTGGCGGTCTGCCATTGGCTCCATCTCCTTTCTTGAAATGGTAGTGATGCATGATTCGCAATCCGCAGTTAGGCGAGCAGGCAGCAGGAGCACCAGCTGCCTGCTGTCTGCTGTCTCCTTCCTGCTATGTTGTGTACTCGAAAAAGCCCTTGCCCACCTTCTTGCCAAGGTGGCCGGCGCGCACCTTGGCCTTGAGCAAGCGGGCCGGGCGGAAACGCTCACCGAACATGGCCTGATACTTCTCCAGCTCGGCCAGGACGGTGTCCAGCCCCATAATGTCGGCCAACTGCAGCGGGCCCATGCGCTCCTCGCCGTACTTCATACCCAGGCCGGCGATGATGGCCATATCGATCTTGTCGGGCGGAGCGATGTTTTCCGTCACGCACTTGACGGCCTCGTTGATCATGGTGACCATCAACCGCTGCCAGGTGAACTCGGTACCCTTCTTCACCTTGCCTTCGTCCTGAAGCTTCTTGATCATGGCCTTGACCGGCTCATCGGTCTGATCTCCGTAGCCATAGAAGCCGGCGCCTGTCTTTTCTCCGAAACGGTGCGCCTCAAAGAGCATCTTGAGCATGGGCGGAACTTCGCCGCCGTATTCCTGGGCCAGGTACTCTGCGGTGTGATAGCTCACGTCAATGCCCACCATATCCGATAGCGTGAAGGGCCCCATGGGCCATCCAAACTTGACCATCTCCTCGTCAATCTCGCGCGCCGAAGCGGCGCCTTCCTGAAGGGCAAAAACCGCCTCACCCATGTAGGGCATCAGCAAGCGGTTGACCAGAAAGCCCGGGCACTCCTGCACCACCACCGCAATCTTGCGCAGGGACTCGGTGAACATCACCACGTCATCGACCGTCTCTTGCGACGTATCGAGGCCGGGGATGATCTCGACCAGCTTCATCACATGGGCCGGGCTGAAAAAGTGCATGCCAATCATCTTCTGCGGCCGCTTGGTGGCTGCGCCCATCTCCGAAATGGACAGGGCCGAGGTGTTGGAGGCAAAGATGGTATGCTCGGGACAGACCTTGTCCAGCTCGGCAAAGACCTTTTTCTTGATGTCCATCACTTCGGGGACGGCCTCGATGACGATGTCCACATCCGAGAGGTCGTCATAGGACAGCGTCGGCGTAACCAGACTCACCTTCTCGGCCATCTCCCCGGCGCTCATCTTATTGCTGTCCACACGGCGCTGGTAGATGCTGCGTAGCTGGTCCATGCCTTTGTCGAGGAACTTTTGGTCAACATCCTTCATGACCACTGGCAGGCCCGAGAAGGTGATGACCTGGCAAATGCCACCACCCATAAAGCCCGCCCCAACTACCGCTGCTTTGAAAATGTACATTGCCTTTCCCTCCCTTTGGTTGGTTATGACGCAGCACAGGGCCCTGGGTCCGGATTGACGCCCGCGCAGGCCTGTGCTACGAGATTGACCTAACTACTTCCTCTCCACAACGATGGCTCCGCCCTGCCCGCCGCCGACGCACTCGGTGGCCAGGCCCAGCGAAAGGTTGCGCTTTTTCATCTCGTGGAGCAAGGTGACCACAATGCGGGTGCCAGAGCAGCCTACCGGATGGCCCAAAGCGACGGCACCGCCGTTGACGTTTACCTTCTCCCAGTCCCAGCCATCCTTGGCCAGCTCCTTACCCACGGAAATGGCCTGGGCGGCAAAGGCTTCGTTGAGCTCGATGAGCTGCATATCGGTGAGTTTCAAGCCCGCCTTCTTCAGGGCCTTGGGCACGGCATAGGCGGGACCGATGCCCATGATCGCCGGGTCCACGCCGGCATAGCCGTAGCCACGGATGTAGCCCATGATTTCCAGGCCCAGCTCTTTGGCCTTGTCGGCAGTCATGACCAGGCACATCGCCGCGCCATCGGAAATGGGGCAGGCATTCGCCGGAGTGACCACACCTCCCTGTTTGAATACGGTGGGATAGAGCGCAGCCTTTTGCACGCTCAGCGAGGGGTTGATGCACTCGTCCTGGGTAATGCTCTCCGAGGCCACCACCTGTCCGGCCACCTTCTTCTGCACCTCCACCGGCATGATCTCGTCCTTGAACTTGCCCATGCGCGTGGCCATAAAGGCCTTCTTGTGCGAGTTGACAGCGTACTCGTCCAGTTCCTGGCGCGTGAGATGGTACATCTCGGCCAGATTCTCCGCTGTGCGGCCCATGATCTGTTCGCAGATGGGGTCGGTCAGACCCTCCCACAGGGAGTCAATAAAAGTCGTGTGGCGCAGTTTAAGGCCCCAGCGGGCACCACGGACCATGTAGGGCGCGTTAGACATGCTCTCGGTTCCGCCGCACATGAACACGTCGCCATCGTCAGCCTGGATGGCCTGAAAAGCATTAGTTATCGCCACCTGGCCGGAGGCGCAGTTGCGCTGCACCGTGTAGCCGGGAACCTCCTTGGGAATTCCGGCCATCAGCGCTGCCACCCGGCCGAGATTCGGCGCATCGCTGAGCTGGCCGCAGCACCCAACAATCACATCTGCGATCAGGTTCGGGTCGATCTTGGTACGGTTCAGGATCTCCTTCATCAGGCGCGCGGCCAGATCCTGTGCCGTCACATCCTTCAGGCCGCCTCCATGCCGTCCGATGGGGGTTCGCAACGGACTCACAATAACCACTTCTTTCATGTAGCCCTCCTTGCTGTGGATTTGGTCTCGTCGATTTCCTGGCTGCAAAACACAAACGGCAAGGGTCGCCGCAACGAGCCACGGGAGCCCATTGCTAACTCTTGCCGTTCATCCGCACAATACCGCCAATATGCACTAACCTCTCCTCAAGCATCATTGCATGATCCCTCCGCTGTGGACCTTGCGCGAGGCGCGGGCCGAGGAAGTAGCGTCATTGTACAACAAATCGCTGAAAAAAGCAACTTGGTGATAGAATTCACAAACGACCGGCCGGTTGTCAGGAGATTCCGGACCGTCCTCTGGCCAGGGCTATGCTCTTGTCGCTTAAAGTCTTGCAGGCCGTCGTTGCGCGCGGTTCTTCGCGAAGCGATCCCAGCCTTCCTACAACCAGGAGATTGCTTCGGGCAAACTGCGCCCTCGCAACGACGGTTGGAGCGACTTTCGCAGCCCTGCCTCCGGGCGGGCCGGGCTTGGCGAATCATGCGCCGTATGGTAAAATTGCAGAAACCGGGTTTCTCACCCCTTCCGCTTCGCTTCAGGGGCCTTCGGGAGACCCGGTTTCTGGAAACGTGCTGGAGTTGCTGCTATGCCGATTCGAGTGCTACCACCACAGGTGGCCAACAAAATCGCGGCCGGAGAGGTCGTCGAGCGGCCGGCATCGGTGGTCAAGGAACTGATCGAGAATGCCATCGATGCGGGCGCGACGGACATCCGCATTGAGATCAGACAGGGTGGGCGGCGCTTCATCCGCGTTGGCGACAATGGTTGCGGCATTCCCCAGGCCGAAGCCGCGCTGGCTTTTGCACGCCATGCGACCAGCAAGATCTCCAGCGAAGATGACCTGTCCCGCATCCGGACGCTGGGCTTTCGCGGCGAAGCCCTGGCCAGCATTGCTGCTGTGTCCCAGGTGACCCTCGTGACGCAGGCCGCCAACGAGGATACCGGAACCCTGCTCCGCGTTCAAGCGGGAGAGGTGCTGCAAGATGAGAAGCACGGCGGCACGCCGGGGACGGTGATCACCGTAGAGAACCTCTTTTACAATACCCCGGCCCGTCTCAAGTTCCTGCGCTCCGAAGCCACAGAGAGCAGCCACATCATCAAGCTGGCCAGCGCCTACGCCATGGCCTATCCGGAGCTGCGTTTCCACCTGACAGACGATGGACGGCTGGCCCTGCAGACGCTGGGCACAGGCAAGCTCTACGACGTGCTGCTAAAGGTTCTTGGCCTGGAGGTAGCCCGGCAGATGCTCGAGCTTGAGGCCGCAGTCGATGCGGCCGGGCCAAGCGATGCTCCGCAGTCCCCTGGCGGCGCGCAGGTATCCGGATACATCGGAAGCCCCAGCATTCACCGGGCCACACGCGACTATGAAATCTTGTTCGTCAACCGGCGCTGGATCCAGGACCGCTCCCTCAGCTTTGCCGTAGAGGAGGCCTACCGCACGCTGCTGCCAGTCGGGCGCTACCCGGTAGCCGTGCTGAGCATCACGATGGACCCTGGCGACGTGGACGTCAACGTGCACCCCACCAAACGCGAAGTCCGGTTCCGCGAACCGCGGAGTGTCTTTACCGCCGTACAGAAGGCGGTGCGGCACGGTGTCATCGGGCAGGCGCCGGTGGCTCCCATCAGCGCGCGACCGCAGGCTATTGTACCCGGCGAATGGGGACCCTGGCCCACGCCACCCACCAGGCAGCATGAACTACCCGGCGGGGCGGATCGCGCCCAGATGGCCCTGGAGATCCAGCGCACGGGAGATGTGCCACCGATCCCGATGCAGACCACGCCCATGCGAGAGCAACTGCCCATGCTGCGCGTGATCGGACAGATCAGGCAGATGTACATCATCGCCGAAGGCCCGGATGGTCTGTACCTGATTGACCAGCATGCCGCACACGAAAGGATTCTGTTCGAGCAATTGCAGACGGAAAAGGCAGCCATGGCCGTTTCGGCCCAGAATCTACTGGAGCCGCTGTCTGTGGAGCTCTTGCCCGCGCAAAGAAGCCAACTGGAGGCAATGTCCGAGTATCTGGCGGCCTTGGGCTTTGATATCGCGCCTTTCGGCGGCGACACGTACCTGGTGCGCGCCATCCCGGCGACCCTGACCCCTGGAGAGGTAACCGGCGTCATTGCCGAGCTGCTGGATATGGCAGGCGAGGGCATGGACCCGGCGGTAACCGCAGCGGAGGCGCTGGACATTATCGCCTGCCACAGCGCGGTGCGCGCCGGGCAGACCCTGAGTATCCAGGAAGCACGCGAGCTGATCCAGCAACTGGAAAAGACCACCTCGCCCTATACGTGCCCGCACGGTCGTCCAACCATGATTCACCTCAGCACAGCACAACTGGAAAGGAGCTTTGCCCGCAAATAGGAAAACACGATCATCCAGACGCAAGACACGCGGAACGCAGAGCGTCCCTCTACCAATCCCCCGGTTTCCGTTTCCGCCCCGGGAAACGGTGAAACCCTGCGCCGCGGAGAACGTATACTATGGAGGAGGTCGTGCACATGGGTAGCACGTTCTATCGCGACAAGAGTCGAGGCGTCATCGCCGGAGTCTGCGCCGGCCTTGCAGAGTACTTTGGCGTCAGCCCGGTCCTGCTTCGCCTCATCTTCGTACTGCTGGCGTTCTCCGGCGGCCCCGCAGTGCCGGCGTACCTCATCTTGTGGATCATCCTGCCCGAAAAGGCCACCCTCGGCCTGCCGCAACGCGATACGGTACAGGAGAACGTACAGGACATCCAATCGCAGGCGCGCAGCCTGGGCCAGGAACTGCGGAGCACCCTGGGCAGCACAAAAGGTACCGAGACAGCCCCCGGCAAGCGCATCCTCTGGCTCGGTGGCATTCTTATCGTAATCGGTCTGGTGTCTCTTGCCGATAGTCTGAACCTATTGAGCTGGTTCCGTACCGACATGCTATGGGCCCTGGCCCTGATCCTGGCCGGCGGTGTCATGCTGAGCCGCGCTTTGCGTGGCAAATGAGAAAGGAGCAAAACCATGCGCGAAAGAGCCCGTCACCCCAGTCTCGTTGGTCCTCTGATTCTGATCACGATCGGTGTGCTGTTGCTGTTGAACCAGATGGGCAGATTACGTTGGGATGTTCTGTGGTCGCTGTGGCGCTACTGGCCCGTTCTCCTTATCCTGTTGGGCATCGAGGCTCTGATCGGCGTCAGCCAATCACGGCTGGTGCACTTGCTCGGCTTGCTGGTTGCGGTTGCCGTTTTTGGGGGCCTGATCGGGTACGTCCTACTGCAGGGCGGAGAGCCCCCTGCGCAGAGGCCGGCCGCCGATACGGAGACGTTCGTACAGGGTCTGCAGGATGCCGATCGTGGCCTGGTTGCGCTCCGGCTGGCGGGAGGATCCATTACCGTGGGAGCCCTGTCGGATTCGCCGAACCTGGTGGAGGGCAAGATCGAATACTCCGCCCGGTCACGCAAGGCCGACCAGAGCGTGGCGGTCAGGAACGGACGGGCCGAGTTCGAGCTGCGCGGCCAACAGGAGAACCCTATCTGGGTACCGGGCACAGACTATGATGAGGCCTGGTCAGTCCGCCTGACACCTAGGGTGCCGCTGGAGATGAGGATTGACCTGGGAGCCGGGAGAGTGACGGCGGACCTGAGCGGGTTGCAGGTCACCCAGCTCAGGATCAATCTGGGCGCCGGCAGCACCCAGGTCACTCTACCGGCAGTCGGTGGGACGGCTGCGGTTGCGGTGGAGCTGCCGGTCGGCGAGGTCACCGTGGTGGTACCCGCCGGGGTGGGTGTGAAGATGCGTGTGAACAAACTGCTGAGCTCGCTGAATATGGATGAGCAACGCTTTACGCGCTCCGGCAATGAGTGGGTGAGCAACAACTATGCCAGCGCCACCAGCAAGGTGGACCTGCGCATTGACAACGTGATCGGCTCGATCAACGTCCGGTAGCGGATGCAGTACCTCGCTGCGGCGGGGACGCAAAGAGGAGGCGAGGACGATGACAACCTTTGTCCTTCTATCCAAAGTAACCGCGGAAAACGTCAAGCGAGTCAAGAACCTGTCGGCAATGGACAAGGCTTTTGACCGCAAGCTGAAGGAGCAATGTCCAGAGGTAAAGCGAGTCGCCAGCTATGCTTTGCTGGGCAGCTATGACTTTATGCACATCTTTGAGGCACCCGACGCCGTAAACGCGGCCAAAGTGGCGTTGCTGGCCAACGAGTTCGGGGCGGGCAGCACGCAGACACTGACCGCTATCCCGTTTGGCGAATTCACCAACATGCTCAAAGAGTTGGCGTAGCGACTCGCTCCGGCAATCCTTCAGCACCCATCGGCAAGTAACACACGGAGAGGCCCTGGCCTGCACATGTGCAGAGACCATGATCTCTCCGTGTCGACCGTAATGTAGCCGATCCTCGAGAACTAGACTTGCTGTTCAGCCTCGATTAGCGAGCGCTCAAAGAGCTCCAACCCGCGGTCCACGACATCGGCGGTGACATTGAGGGCGGGCACGAAGCGAACGGAGCTCATACCGCAACCCAGCATCAGCAGACCATTCTCGAAGCATTTCTGCACAACGGCGTCGCGCAGCTCGGTGGCCGGTTCCTTGGTGTCCCTGTCCTTGACCAACTCCACCGCAACCATGAGGCCCAGCCCACGCACATCGCCTATCGAAGGGTGGTCGGCCTGCATGCGGCGGAGTTGTTCGAGGAACCTCTCACCCATGCGTGCGGCGTTCTCCATATAGCCGCCTTCAATCAGGCGGATGGTGACCAACGCGGCGGCGCAAGAAAGGGGATTGCCGCCGAAGGTGTTGCCATGCGCGCCCGACGGCCAGGTCATCTGGCGCTTGCTGGCGACCATGGCGCCCAGAGGCAACCCTGAGGCAATGCCTTTGGCAATACAGACGATCTCAGGCACCACACCCCAGTGCTCGATGGCGAACATCTTGCCTGTGCGCCCCATACCCGCCTGGATCTCATCGTCAACCAGCAGGATATCGTACTTGTCGGTCAGTTCGCGCAGCCGCACGTGGTACAGCGGTGGGGGAATCACATAGCCGCCCTCACCCTGGATTGGCTCGACAAAGATGGCCGCGACCTCTTCGGGGGAGACCAGACGCCGGAACAGGGTGTCCTCGATGTACTTGACGCAGTAGACATCGCACGATGGATAAGTGAGATTGTAGGCGCAACGGTAGCAGTAGCCATAGGGCACATGCGTGACACCGGGCACGAGTGGAGAAAAGCCACGGCGGTGCACGTACTTGGAGGCCGTGAGCGAGAGCGCACCCATACTGCGCCCGTGGAAGGCGCCGATGAAGGCAATCATCCGCGAGCAGCCGGTCGAATAGCGGGCCAGTTTGAAGGCGGCTTCCACGGACTCGGTGCCCGAATTGGTGAAAAAGACCTGCTTCTCATAGTTCCCGGGCACGAGGCGATCGAGCTGCTCAGCCACCTCGATCTGCACCGGATAGTAAAAGTCGGTACCCGACATGTGCAGGAACCTGTCGGCCTGGTCCTTGATCGCCTGCACGACTTCGGGGTGGCAATGCCCTGTGGCATTGACGGCAATGCCGGCCGTAAAATCCACGAACTGGTTCCCGTCAACATCCCAGACCAGGGAGCCCTGGCCGTGGTCCATCACAAAGGGATATGAGCGAGTATAGGATGGAGAGATAACCTCATCATCCCTCTTGACGTACTCCCGGGCCTTCGGGCCAGGAACTCGCCGCTTTGCTTTCGCCATGTTCAACATCCTCCTCGATAGTTGTGCTGTTGCGACAGACAAGATGCCTCGCAACCGGCAATGGGCGCGGCTATTCTAGCACGAAAAGCCGCTCACGCCAAGTGGTGCGGGCCGGACGCGCCAACTTGCCATCGCTATCCATTCAGAGTAGAATCGTGTGTCAGGTCGGGGCAGGAAGGACTCCTGCCTCATCCTTTGTAAAGAAGCGCACGCTGGCCCGGGCGAGCTGCATTTCCTGCCCGGCAGCCCTGCGTATTGGACTCGCGGAGGTGACCACTTGAAAAGACTCTGGGCCCCCTGGCGGATGAAGTACATACTGAGCGACAAAGCGCAGGGCTGCGCTTTCTGCGAAGCGCTGCAGGCAGGCAATGATGAGGCCAAGTACATCTTGTACCGGGGGCAGAAGGCATTTATCATCCTGAACACGTTTCCGTACACCAATGGGCACACCATGATTGTGCCGTACGCGCACATCGGCGACCTGGTCAAACTGGATGCGGAAACCCTGGCGGAAATGATGCTCCTGACGCAAAAGACCTTGCGGGCGCTGCGCGGCACGATGAACCCCAACGGCTTTAATGTGGGTCTCAACCTGGGTGAGGCGGCAGGCGCCGGCATCCAGGAGCATGTGCACATTCATATTGTTCCACGCTGGCACAACGACACCAACTTTATGCCCGTTTTCGGGGATGTCCGGGTGATCCCGGAGCCCCTGGACGATACCTACAAAAAGCTCCAGGCGGCCTTGCAGAAACTAGAGGAATGAAACCGAGTGCGGTGATCGATAACCTCAGGTCCAGCCTGGACTATGGTCGCAGGCTGTTCTTGCGCTGGATGCTCCCGGGCCAGGCGAGCGTACAGAGCAATCCGTTGAACCTGTACCGCGACATCGCGTGGTACGGTGTGCTCTCGGGCGTCACTCTGACGTTCAACAGCGTCTTTGCCCTGCGCCTGGGGGCTTCGAACCTGATGGTGGGCCTTCTAACCTCCCTGCCGGCCCTCATCAATGTCCTCTTCCAGATTCCCGCCGCCCGCC
>JAEAMG010001754.1_pt1 | contig 15420 bp, 9 predicted proteins | sample 8958741 | NCBI WGS metagenome assembly JAEAMG01 (sample SAMN16933256, study PRJNA681125) | bioreactor sludge metagenome | isolation source: anaerobic bioreactor treating anionic surfactant - SDBS | place: India: Bengaluru | collected 2019-02-28
GGGGACACGCCCATCGTCCCGGTCATGCTCTTCAACGCCAAGCTGGCCCAGGACGTCTCCCGGGCCCTCTACGACGAGGGCATCTACGCCATCGGCTTCTTCTTCCCGGTCGTGCCCCAGAGCCAGGCCCGGATCCGGACCCAGATCTCGGCCGGCCACGAGATCCACCATCTCGACAAGGCCCTCGAGGCCTTCACCAAGGTCGGCAAGAAGTTCGACATCCTGGGCAAGACCAAGCAGGAGATCATCGCCAAGTACGGGATGTGAACGGCGGCCAAGCCGGGCCGGCCCGGGATCGAGCCGCTCAGCCGCTCAGCCGCTCAGCGGCCGGCGGCCCTGATCATGGACAGCGCCTCTTTGGCGAGACGCTTCACGTCATAATCCTCATGATCGAGCAGGGCCTTGAGCGGCCCGACGGCCCGGGCGTCGCCGAGCTTGCCCAGGGCGTAAGCCGCCGACCTGATGACATAGGGATCGCTGTCCTTGAGGGCCGCGATCAAGGGCTCGACCGCCCGCCGGTCTCCCAAGACGCCGAGCCCGCTAGCGGCAGAGCTGCGGACGATCTCGTCGGCATCGCTGAGCGCCCCGACCAGCGGTTCGAAGGACCTAGGGTCCTTGCTTACTTCAAGGGCCCGGGCCGCGGCCCAGCGGACGCTGCTATCGGGGTCTTTCATCATCGCGATCAGGGGATCGACGGCCCGGGAGTCGGCGGACTTGGCCAGGGCCTCGATGGCGTACTTCCGAACGGAGTGATCCTCGTCCTTGAGCCTGGCGACGAGCGGATCGACGAACCGGGGATCGAGCCTCTCGTCCAGGAGGTCGGCCACGTTCCGGCGGACGACGACATCGGGGCTTTCGAGCGCGGCGATCAGGAGATCGACGACGCGGGGATCGGTCGAGGCCGCCAGTCTCGTTTTGGCCCCGCCCTGGGCCCATTCGTCCTCGCCGCCGAGCATCTCGATCAGGCCCTCCGGCGCGGCCGGGTACTCGATCTGGCTCCAGGGATCATCGGTCATGACGCTTTCGAACGCGGCCAGGAGCTGGTCGTCGGTCAAAGCAGGGTCGAAAGGCTTGAGCAGCCACAGCGTCCCGTCTTCGGGGAGGGTCCCGAGGGAGGTCGAGCCATCGCGCTCGCGGGGCTGGATATAAGCGTTGCCCGCCGTCACCCCGAGTGCCTTGGCCGCGGCCTGGTTCTTTTCGCTGATCGAACGGATGACCCAAAGGCAGGGCAGCACGGGCCGGCTCTGCCCGGGATTCATGGAGCCGCCGACGCCGGACAGGCCGGCGAAGCTGACCTCGTCCCCGTTGACGATCTGCAGGGAGCCGGCCTTGATGGCGGACAGATCGGCCGGCGGGGCCTTGCGGACGGCGGCCTTGGACCGCCCGCTCTTGCCCGGGCCGTTGGCCTTCGCCGCCCCGCCGTCCCCCTTCTGGCCGCAGGAAGCCAGGGCGAACGCGATGGCGAGGATCGACCAACCGATCACAGGGACCGACGCTTTGCGGCATCTCATGCAGGTGTCCTCCCCTTGATAGACGTCCCCGGCCGCTTTTTCCCCGGGGCCGGGCCGGATCTTCCCATCCGGCGCCATCTTAAGACCGCCGCCCGGCCCTGTCAACGCCCGGGCCGCTTTCCTGCCGCCATCCATCGCCTTGACACCCGTCAAGGGGGAGTAATACGATGGGCCCGATTTCCGCGCTCCAAGGAGGAGACACCATGAACGACAAGCTGGCCAATCCCGCCCCGCTCGGCCTGATGGGCTTCGGCATGACGACCGTCCTGCTCAACATCCACAACGCCGGGTTCTTCCCGGTCAGCGCCGTGGTCCTGGCCATGGGCATTTTCTACGGCGGCATCGCCCAGATCATCGCCGGCATCATGGAGTTCAAGAAGGGCAACACGTTCGGCACGACGGCCTTCTCCTCCTACGGGCTCTTCTGGCTGACCCTGGTCGCCATCTGGGTCATCCCCGGGACCGGGGCCCCCAACGGCGGGGCCACGCCCGTGCCCTACCTGGCCTGGTATCTCTTCCTGTGGGGCGTCTTCACCTGCTTCATGTGGTTCGGCACCTTCGGCAAGAACCGGGCCCTGCAGTTCGTGTTCCTGTCGCTGACCGTCCTGTTCTGGCTGCTGGCGGCCCGCGACTGGACGGGCTCCGCGCTCGTCGGCCGGATCGCCGGCTTCGAGGGCATCCTCTGCGGCGCGTCGGCCATCTACCTGGCCATGGCCGAGGTCCTCAACGAGGCCAAGGGGCGCACGGTGCTGCCGATCGGCGTCATCGACAGGATCGTCGACTGACGGCCGGGCCCGCGCCCCGGCGCCGTCCGCGGCGACCGTCCCGGCCTGCCGGTCCCGTCCGCCGGCCGCGTTCCGCCTTGACCCGCCCGGGTCCGCGGGTATATAACGTCCCGGAATGCCCTACGCCCCCTCCAAGGAGTCCGCGATGTCCAAACGCCCGCTGTTCCTTTTCGCCTGCGCCGTCGCCGGCGTCCTCGCCCTGGCGGCCGCCGCCTCCGCCCAATACACGCCCTGGCTCTACTGGACCTTCCTGCCCCAGGCCCAGACCGACGAGATCGTCGGCGAGGCCTCCGGCGAGACGGCCTGGAACACCATCGCCGAGATCAACGCCTTCAACCGCCAGCGCTTCGGCGAGGAGTTCGCCGGCAACTTCCTGGAGACCCAGGTCGTCGCCCGCAAGCTCAAGAGCTACGGCTTCGCCGACGTCGACATCGTGACCTATCCCGGCGGCCCGGCCTGGGTGGCCGTCCGCGGCGAGCTCTGGGAGACCAAGCCTGGGCGGCAGAAATGGGCCTCCATCAACGACCTGCTGCCCATGCTGGCCTCGGGCAGCGCCAACGCGGACGTGACCGCGGAGCTGGCCTGGGTCGGCCGCGGCACGGCCAAGGAGATCGCCGACGCCGCCCTGGAAGGCAAGATCGCCGTCACCGAAGGGGCCCTGATGATGGCCTACGGCCCGGCCATGGCCAAGGGCGCGGCCGGCGTCATCTCCATCAGCATGTCCAGGCCCTATTTCGACCCGCTGCAGATGCCCTGGACCGGGATCATGTCCCGCCGCCGCCCCGGCGGCGCCCGGCCCGGCGGCCAACCCGGCCAGCCCCCCGTCCCGCCCGCCGGCGCCCCCGCCGAGCAGGCCGCGGCCGCTCCGCCGGCCCCAGGGTTCGCCTTCCAGCTGAACGCCCGCGAGGGCGACATCCTCAAGCGCCGGCTGCTGGCCAACGAGAAGATCACCGTCCGGGCCCAGGTCCAGACCAAGATGGAGACGGCCGACCTCGAGAACGTCGTGGCCACCATCCCGGGGACCGATCCCGCCGCCGGCGAGATCATCCTCTCGGCCCACCTGTTCGAGGGCAACCAGAAGCAGGGCGCCAACGACAACATCTCCGGCAGCGCCACCATCCTCGAGGCGGCCCGGGTCCTCAACACCCTGATCGCCGACGGCCGCCTGCCCAAGCCCCGGCGCACCGTCCGCTTCATCTGGGGCCCCGAGTTCGCCGGCATCGGCGAGTGGGTCCGGACCCACCGCGAGATCATGGCCCGGACGCTCTGCAACATCAACATGGACATGGTCGGGGAGTGGCTGTCCAAGAACAAGTCGTATTTCTGCCTGATGCGGACGACCTACGGCAATCCCCACTACATCAACGACGTCATGGAGAACTACTACCGCTACGTCGGCGAGGGCAACCGCGAGCGCATCCAGAACCGGGCCGGCGCGTCCGGCGTGGCCGTCCGCATCGTCGCCCCCACCGGCGCCGACGAGCCCTTCGCCTACTCCATCGAAACGCATTACGGGGCCTCCGACCACGAGGTCTTCAACGACTGGGCCGTGCGCGTGCCCGGGATCATGATGATCGCCTGGCCCGACCAGTGGTACCACACCTCGGGCGACGTGGCCGACAAGGCCGACCCGACCCAGCTCAAGCGCGCGGCCATCATCGGCGCGGCCGGGGCCTACACCGTCGCCGCGGCCGACCCCGACGCGGCTTCGGCCATCGCCGCCGAGATCGCCTCGAACGCCACTCGCCGCCTCGGCCACCAGCTGGCCGTGGCCCTCGAGGCCCTCAACGCCGCCAAGGCCGAAACGTTCGACGAGGACTCCCGTTACGCCAAGGGGATCCTCGAGGCCGCCGTGCTGAACGAAAAGGAGACGCTGGCCACCGTCCTCGAGCTGGCCCCCGGCGCCGCCGCCCTGTCGGCGGACGTGGCCCGGCTGTCGAAGTCCGTGGAGGCGGTCGGCGCGGCCAACCTGGCCGCCCTGGAGGCCCGGCGCGCCGCCGTGGCCCGCCGGCTCGGCGTCAAGCCGGCGCCCCTCGTCCCGACCGAGCTCGAGAAGAGGGCCGCCCGGCTCGTGCCCCGGCCGACGGCCAAGGTCAGCGAGGCCGGCTACCGCGAATACCAGAGCGCCCTCTCGGCCGTCGCGGCCGACGCCCGGCTCAAGTTCCCCGTGGCCGGCAAGGGCCTGTCCCTGTCCAACCAGGGCGAGCTCCAGCTGCTGGTCAACGGCAAGCGCAGCGCCCTGGATATCCAGAAGATGCTCGACGCCCAGCACGAGCGACGCTCGACCCTCCAGGCCGTCCTCAACTACCTGGAGATCCTGAAGCTGGCCGGCCTGGTCGAGTGGTGAGCGGCGCTTTGGCCCCCGCGGTATAATAGAGGGCCATGAGCCCGCGGTACACGAGGACCTCACCGGCCCGGCGGGCCCTGTCCGCCGCCGCCCTGGCCGCCCTCCTCCTGTCCGGCCCCGCCTGCGGCCGCCGGCCCGCGCCGTCGGTCCGCCATGTCATCTTCTTTATCGGCGACGGCATGTCGGCCGAGACCGAGGTGGCGGCCAGCCGCTATCTCTACGGCCGGGACAACGGCCTGGCCTGGCAGGGACTGCCGACGCGGGCCTACGTCGCCACCTGGGACGTCAACGCCTACAACGCCCGGGCCCGGGAGGCCGGCCGGCCGCCCTATCGCCGGTCGTCGTTCGATCCGGCCATCGGGTACGACGTCAAGGCCAACGGGGCCAAGCCCCTGGCCGGCCCGGGGGTCGTGGAGCGTTTCCCGCCCGGCCCGGCCACGGATTCGGCCTCGGCCGCGACGGCCCTGGCCACCGGCCACAAGACCGATTCCGGCAACATCGCCTGGCAGCCCGGCGACCCGCCCGACGGCCGCCTGACGACGATCGCCGAGGAGCTGCGGGAGCGCGCCGGGGCGGCCATCGGCGTCATCAGCACCGTGCCCTTCAGCCACGCCACGCCGGCCTCGTTCGTCAGCCACAACCCGAGCCGGAGCGCCTATTACACCGGCCTCAAGGGATACAAGGGCGTGGGCATCGCCGACGAGATCATCCTCGAGACCAAGCCGGATGTCGTCATCGCCGGCGGATCGCCGCTCCTCGACAACCCGGAATTCGATCCCAGGAAGGGCTACATCTCGGAGTCCCTTTACCGGACGCTGCAGACCTCGCCGGATTACGTCTTCGTCGAGCGCCGGCCCGGCCAGGACGGCGGCCGGGCCCTGGCCGAAGCGGCAGACCGGGCCGCCCGGGAAGGCCGCCGGCTCTTCGGCCTTTTCGGCGGCAAGGGCGGCAACTTCGACGTGGCCCAGGCCGAGGACTCCCCGGGCCGCCCCTCCGTCACGTCCGGCAGCGAGGAGAACCCGTCGCTGGCCGAGGCCGTCGAGAGCGCCCTCGGCCTCATGGCCCGCGACCCCGACGGCTTCTTCCTGGTCGTCGAGCAGGGGGACATCGACTGGGCCAACCACGACAACGACTACCGGGCCATGATCGGCTCCATGTCCGACCTCGACGCCGCGGTCCGGGCCGCCCTGGCCTTCGTCGACCGGCCGGGGGACGACGTGGATTGGACCAACACCGTCCTTCTGGTCACCGCCGACCACGCTACCGGCGGGTTGCTCCTGGAGCCGGGCGTCACGCTCGGCGCCGGCGACTTGCCCAAGGAGCTGGCCCGCGTCGACGAGGGCGCGCAGCCGCCGGCCAAGATCGGCAGCGACCGCGGGCCGGCGAACGGGCCGGTCATCAAGAACCCCGATTACCCCTCGCCCTACGATTACCCCGACGGCGACGTCTCCTTCGGCACGGCCGGCCACACCAACGAGCTGGTGGATCTGGCGGTCGTCGGGGCCGCGGCCAAGGACTTCCTCCATTTCCGCGGCACCTGGTATCCGGGGCCCATCCTGGACAACACCCAGATCAACGCCGCCCTGCGCCGGGCCTTGGGCCTGCCGTCGCGCTGACGAGGCCCGTCCCCCCCCCCGCCCCCCGGCGGCGCCGCCGGGCCCGGGCTCACTTCAGCTCTTTGATCCGGATGTCGCGGAACTCGACGATCGAGCCGTGGCCGAGGAAGCCGATGTGGCCGCTCGTCCGGGCCAGGCCCGGGTGCTCATTGTGGTCGATCGTGCCCCCGGCCGAGGCCTGGTCGAGGTCGGCGTCGACGATGACCGCGCCGTTGACGGCGACCTGGACGCGCCGGCCCTTGACCGTGACCTCTTCGGCGTTCCACTCGCCGGGCGGGCGCAGAAAGCCCCGGCGGGCCGGAACGACGCCGTAGATCGAGCCGTGGTACTGGTACGGCCGCAGCCCCCAATAGACCGGCGAGCCGTCCTCGAGGATCTGGATCTCCATGCCGGCGTAGGCGGCGTCGCCCTCGAGCGGGGCCCGGACGCCCAGGCCGTTGTTGGCGGCCGGGGTCAGCTTGAACTCGAAGCGCAGCGTGAAATCGGCGTACTCCTTGGCCGTGTAGAGGTTGCCGCTGCCGAGCTCGGGATGGATGACGATCTTGCCGTTCTCCGCGGCGTATCCCTTGGTGTCGCCCGTCCAGCCCTCGAGGTCGCGGCCGTTGAACAGGGGCGTGAAGCCCTCGGCGGCCTCGGCCGGGGCGGGCCCCGGCGACGGAACATCGCGCGGAATGGGCCGGAGGAAGACGTTCCTGAAATAGAGCGGATTGCCGTGGGCCTGGAGCTCGATCTGCCCCACGGGATAGATGGGCTTGTCCCTCTCCCAATAGTTCTCGAGGACGACGTTGTCGACGACCAGCTTGTCGTTGAGATAGACCGAGACCCGCTCGCCGATCATGATGATCCGGAACGCGTTCCACTCGCCGACCGGGCGGTCGGCCTTCTCGGACGGGACGCTCCGGCCTTTCTGGTTGTTGTAGAGGCCGCCCGCGCCGACCGGGTTCCGGCCCGGGTCCCAGATCTGGACCTGGGGCGAGCCGCGCAGGTAGAGGCCGCTGTCGCCGCCCGGCTCGATCTTCCAATCGGCCAGGACCTCGAAATCGCCGTAGTCGGCGGCCGTGCAGAGGCTCTCGCCCTTGCCGTCGAAGACGAGGACGCCGTCGGCGACGCGCCAATGGGCCCGCATGCGCTCGTCGGCCGCGGCCTGGGCCGCGGCCAGCTCCTGGGGCGTCATCTTGGCCCGGGCCGGCGGATCGGCGACCAAGCCCTTCCAGCCGGCGAGCGTCCGGCCGTCGAAGAGCGGCACGAAGCCGCCCTGGCGCAGGCGCTCCGCGATGAGGGCGCCGACGCGCTCGTATTCGGCCGGGTCGGCGGCGGCCCGGGCCTGGACCCGGCGGAGGACCGCATACGCCTCGTGGCCCGAGAGCCAGCGCTCCTGCGGCGCCTGCTCGGAGGCCAGCTCGAGGAGGCCGGCCGCGGCCGCGTCGCCGAGAGCCGGGTGATCGAGATAGGAGGCCAGGAGGCGCAACGACTCGGGCTCGCGGACGGACGCCGCCGCCGTCAGGACCGCCTTCTTGTCGGCGTCGTCGAAGCCCTGGCCCATCAGGTCCTGGAACAGGGCCAGCTTTTTCGGGCCGGCCAGGCCGGCCCGCCCGACGAGACGGACGTAGCCGTCGACGGCCAGGAGCCGGAAGCGCTTGCTGCCGGTCGTCGTGGCGATCCGCAACAGGTCGGCGGCGGCCCCGTAATCCGGCCATTGGGACAAGGCGTAGACCGCGGCCGTCTGGACCTGGGCGTCGGGGTTCGTGATCTCGGCCACGACGGCGGCCATCGCCTTCGCGCCGCCGACCTTGGGCAGGACGCGGAGGATGACGGTCTTGCGGGCGGCAGAGGCGCCGCTCATGAGGTCGACGAGAGCGGCCCCCCAGCCGGCGGGAGAGGAGCCGCTGAGCGCGGCGGCGGCCACCGCGTCCTGGAGATGGACGACATCGTCGGCGTCCGAGGCCCGCTCCAGCCGCTCCACGAGGCGCGGCAGGTCGGCCTCGCCGGCCAGCTGGGCCAGCGCGCCCAGGGCCGCGGCCCGGGTGGCCGGGTCGGCGTCGGCGGCCAGAGCGAAGACGCGCTCGAACTCGTTCCGGGCGCCCTTCTCACCGAGGAGGGCGATCAGCAGGGCCTTGCCCGGATGAGGCGTCGCGTCGACGAGGCCGGCCGCGCGGGAGACGACCTCCTCGGCCCGGAACTGAAGCAGGGCCGGCTTGAGGGCCGCGGTCTCGGCGGGCCCGGCTCCGGGGACGAGGGCGAACAGGGCGGGGGCGACGGCCGGGCCGCCCAGCCGGACCGCGGCCGGGATGGCGGCCAGGCGGACGGCCTCGTCGGGGTCGCGCAGGCACGCCTCGACGAAGGGCAGGGCGGCGGGGTCGCCGCGCCGGCCCAGCATGGCGACGATCTCGGCCTTGAGGCCGGGCTCGGCCGGCCGCGCCTTTTCGATCCAGGCGGCGGTCGCCGTCGCGTCGCCCAGCCGGAGGGCCTTGTCCAGGGCGGCGCCGCGAAGGGCGGGGGCCGGGCTGGCCGCGGCCTGGAGGAGGTCCGGCAGGGCCTTGTCGCCGAGGACCGCGACGATCAGGTCGAGGGCCGAGGCGGCGACCTGGCTTTCGCCCGGCCGGTCGTAGGCCGCGAGAAGGGCCTGGGCCGCGGCCAGGGCTTCGGCCTTCCGGCCCGATTCGGCCAGCCGGCGGGCATAGAGGAGATAGAGGGCCGGGGCCTCGTCCCGCTCGTTCCCGGGCGCCGCGATCAGCACCCTGGCCAGGACGGGCCCGGCGGCGGGGTCGCCGATGCCGGCCAGCGCGGCCCGGGCCGCCCGGCGCAGGCCTTCGTCGCGGCCGTCGGCCAGCGGCAGCAGCTTCTTCACGGCCTCGCGGCCGCGCAGGGCGCCCAGGGCGTCGACGATCTCGATCTTGGCGACGGCCGGCGCGGCATCGAGGCCACGGAGCAGGACCTTGAGGGCCTCGGGCCCGCCGATGGCCCGCAGCGCCGCCGCGGCCGGTCCGGCCAGGTCCTTGTCCGTCAGGTAACGCGCCAGGGGCCTGACGGCCTCGGCCCGGCCGGCCAGCTGGACCTGGCCGATGAAGAACGCGGCCACGTTCGGGTCGGCCGCCGCGGCCGCGGCCGCGAGCAGGGCCTTGACGGCGAGAAGGCGCTCGGCCTCCGCGCCGGCCCGGGTGGCGTAGACCGCGAGGCCGTTGACGGCGAGGCGGGCCTTGGCGTCGTCGCCGGCCCCGGGCGGCAGGACCCGGGCGCAGGTCTCGGACAATCCGGCCGGCCCGAGATCGAAGATCGCGGCGGCCACGGCGTCGCGGGCGGCGGGCGTTTCGGCCGGGAAGCTCTCGAGAAGGGACGCGACGCGGGCCTTCAGGTCCGCCCCGGCGGCGGGCCCGGCTTGAGCGGCGGCCGCCGCGGGGAGAGCGGCGGCCAGGGCCAGGGCCAGGGCCGCGAGGGCGAGTCTTGCGGCGGTTTTTTTCATGGCGTTCTCCTCAAGTCCCGGTCACAGGCGCCACGGCGCCCGCATGGGCTGGCCGGCCAGGCGGTTGGCCGCCTCGTCGCCGGGGAAGGTCTGGGTCGCGGGATCGAATCTCAGGGGCCGCCCCAGCTGGACGGCGATCTTGGCCAGGTTGACCAGGGTGCAGGAACGGTGCCCGTTGCGCTCGTTCAGGGCGAAGGGCCGGCGGGTCCGCACGGCCTCGCTGAAATCCGTCAGCTGCGGCGCCGGGTCGGGCAGGCCGGCCAGCTTCTCGCGCAGGTTGGGGATGTCGGATTCGAAACCGCGGTAGAGCTTGCCTTTCGGCCCTTCCAGGAACGGGGCCGACCGGTCGCGGTTCTCGCCGTCGAGGACGATGACGCAGCCGTCGGCGTACTTGAGCTCGATGCGGCGCCACGCGCCGCAGGCGTCGGGGTGCTGCTGGGGGCAGTCGGCGGCGATCTCGACGGGGCTCTCGTCGTCCTTGTCGAGCAGATACTGGACCGGGTCGAGGTAGTGCATGCCCATGTCGCCCAGGCCGCCGCCGTCGTAGTCCCAGTAGCCGCGGAAAGTGCCGTGGACGCGGTGGGGATGGTACGGCTTGTACGGGGCCGGGCCGAGCCAGAAGTCGTAGTCGAGCTCGGGCGGCACCGGCTCGGGCCGGGCGAAGGTCAGGCCGCTCCAGTAGAACTTCCAGTCGAAGCCCGTCGTGGCGCTGACCGTGGCCTTGAGCGGCCAGCCCAGCAGGCCGTTCTGGACGGCCTTCTTGATCGGCTTGACGTCCGTCCCGAAGCCGTAGAAGCGGTCCTGGAAGCGGAACCAGGTGTTGATGCGGAAGACGCGGCCGGTGCGCCGGACGGCGTCGACCACGGCCCGGCCCTCGGCGATGGTGCGGGTCATGGGCTTCTCGCACCAGACGTCCTTGCCGGCCTCGGCCGCGGCGATGGCGATCAGGGCGTGCCAATGCGGCGGTGTGGCGATGTGGACGATGTCGATGTCGGGCCGGGCCAGGACCTCCCGGAAGTCCGTGTATCCCCGGACGCCGGGCCCGGCGATCTCCAGGGCCGCGGCCAGGTGGCCCCGGTCGACGTCGCAGACGGCCCGCAGGACCGAGCCGGGGTAGCCGAGGTGGCCCCGGCCCATGCCGCCGACGCCGACCACGGCCTTGGTCAGGGTGTCGCTCGGGGCGACGTAGCCCTGGCCGCCGAGGACGCGGCGGGGCACGATGCTGAAGGCCGCGGCGGCCGCGGCGCCCGTGCGCAGGAAACGACGGCGGGTGATGTGGCGGGGACGAGACATGTCTTGATCCTTCCGATGGGGCATTCCGGCCCATTATAGTACTTCTCGGCCGGTTGCGGCACGCTCCTCTTTCCGCGACGGGAAGGGGCCGTCGGCGACAAAGAACGGGCAAAGAACGGGAAAGAACGGGGGAAAGAACGGGGACATGTACCGTTGGTACGTGTCCCCCTCGACTTCCTTGCCTTAGTGCCGGGCGTCGGCGGCCCGCCGGCCGTAGAGCCACCACTGCAGGGCGCCGACGAAGAAGGCCCCGCCGACGATGTTGCCCAGGGTGACCGGCAGCAGGTTCCGGACGAGGAACGTCCCGATGCCGACCCCCGCCCCGTAGAGCATGCCCGTCGGGATGAAGAACATGTTGGCCACGGAGTGCTCGAAGCCGATGCCGACGAAGGCCATGATCGGGAACCAGACGGCCAGGACCTTGCCGGCCACGTCGTCGGCCGCGGCGGCCAGCCAGATGGCTAGGCAGACCAGCCAGTTGCAGCCCGCGCCGCGCCAGAACGCGGTCATGAACGGCAGGCTCGTCTTGTCCCGGGCGATGGCCTGGACGGCGCTCAAATAGGGCTCGTTGGCGCACAGGCCGGTCAGATAGGCCAGGGCGAAGGCGAACAGGGTGGACCCGGCCAGGTTGCCGGCGTAGACGAGGGCCCAGTTGCGGGCCAGGCCGCGGAGCGGGGCCCGGCCCGAGAGCACGCCGGGGACGAGGACGGCCGTGTTGCCCGTGAACAGCTCCGCCCCGGCGACGAGGACGAGGATCAGGCCGACCGGGAAGACGGCGGCGAAGACGAACCGGGACCATCCGTTGTAGGCCACGCCGTTGACGACCGCCGGCGCGATCCCCTTGCCGACCAGGATGGCCAGCAGGCCGCCGAAGCCGACGTAGGCCCCGGCCAGGGCGGCCGACACGAGCGTCCGGGGCGCCGAGAGGCCGGTCTTGGCGACGCAGGCCGCGCCCATGGCCTCGACGACCTCGGACGGCGTCCGGCAGGCCATCAGAACAGGCCCCGCACTTTACCCGTCTCGAGGTCGAGATCGACGTCGTAGTAGACCGGACGGGTGGGCAGGCCGGGCATGGTCCTCATGTCGCCGCAGAGGGGATAGAGGAAGCCGGCCCCGACGCTGGCCCGGATGTCGCGGACCGGCAGGGTGAAGTTGCGAGGCACGCCCTTCAGCTCCGGGTTGTGGCTCAGGCTCAAATGGGTCTTGGCCATGCAGATGGGCAGCTTGTCGAAGCCGAGCCGGGTGTACAGGGCCACCTTGGCCTCGGCCTCGGGCGAGTATTCGACGCCGTCGGCGCCGTAGATCTCGGTGGCGATGGTCTCGATCTTCTTCTTGATGCCCCAGTCGAGCGGATAGAGGAACCGGAACCGGGACGGCTTCTCGCAGGCGGCCATGACCGCCTTGGCCAGGGCCACGGCCCCGGCCCCGCCGTCCGCCCAGTGCGTGGAGGGCACGGCGTCGTCGGCCCCGACGGCGATGGCGGCCTTGCGGACGAGGTCGATCTCGGCGTCCGTGTCGTTCGTGAAGCGGTTGATGGCCACGACGACGGGCACGCCGAAGAGCCGGGCGTTGCGGATGTGGGCCGTCAGGTTGGCCAGGCCCTTGGCTAGCAGGTCCAGGTTCTCGTCCGTGTACTCGGGCGCCAGGGGCTTGCCGGCCACGACCTTGGGGCCGCCGCCGTGCATCTTCAGGGCCCGGATGGTGGCCACCAGGACGACGCAGCTCGGGGCCAGGCCCGAGGCCCGGCACTTGATGTTCATGAACTTTTCCATGCCGCAGTCGGCCCCGAAGCCCGACTCGGTGATGACGTAGCCGTCCTCGCCGACCAGGCGCAGGGCGATCTGGTCGGCGATAACCGAGGAGTTGCCGTGGGCGATATTGGCGAAAGGGCCGGCGTGGACGATGGCCGCCGTGTTCTCCACGGTCTGCATGAGGTTGGGCATGATGGCGTCCTTCATCAGGACGGTCAGGGCCCCGGCCACGCCGAGGTCGTCGGCCGTGACGGGCTCGCCGGCCTTGCTCGTGCCGATGACGATCCGGCCCAGCCGCTCGCGCATGTCGGCCAGGCCCGTCGTCAGGGCCAGGATGGCCATGATCTCCGAGGCCACCGAGATGTCGAAACCGGTGTCGCGGACCAGGCCCTTCTCCTCGGGCCCGAGGCCGATCCTGACGCCCCGCAGGAAGCGGTCGCTGATGTCGAGAACCCGGTTCCAGGTGATGCTGGCCGGGTCGATGTCCAGGCGGAACATGCGCCGCTTCTCCTCGGCGGTCAGGGCGGCCGGGTCGGTCTTGTCGATGCCCAGCTTCTTCAGCCGGCGGAGCATGATCGGGGAGAAGCGCCGCTCGCCCTTCTTGTTGGGCGGGCAGAAGGCGTTGAACAGCTTCTCGTCGTCCTGGCCCGACTCGTGGAGGATGCGGACGTCGATGGCCGCGGCCAGCAGGTCGTGGGAGGCCGTGACGGCGTGGATATCGCCGGTCAGGTGGAGGTTGAAGTCCTCCATGGGCACGACCTGGGAATAGCCGCCGCCGGCCGCGCCGCCCTTGATGCCGAAGGTCGGGCCCATGCTCGGCTGGCGGACGACCGTGACCACCTTCTTCCCCAGGTGGGCGCCCAGGGCCTGGCTGACGCCGACGGTCGTGGTCGTCTTGCCCTCGCCGAGGGGCGTCGGGGTGATGGCCGTGACGTCGACGTAATGGCCGAGCGGCCGGTCCTTGAGCCGGTCCAGGACGTCCAGGTGGATCTTGGCCTTGAACTTGCCGTAGAGGTCGATGTCGTCCTCGCCGAGACCGAGGCCGGCGGCCACCTTGACGACCGGCAGCAGCTCGGCGGCCTGGGCGATGTCGATGTCGCTGGGGACGGGGGTCACGGGCTTGATGGACATGGGGACAGGCCTCCCTTTTTTCGGATCGGGCTTCAGGAGGCCTATGGTAAGCAAAAGCCGGGCCCGAAAGCAAGCCCCGGCGGGGGCTCCGGCGGGGGCCGATGGGCGCGGCGCGGAGGGGGCGGACGCCCGCCGCTCCTACATGCTGATCGAGATGGACCGGCCGCCGTTGCCGAAGCGCGGGTTGACGACGTTGCTCCTGGTCGAGCCGAAGGAGAAGTTCAGCCCGACCGAGACCGAGTAATCGTATCCCGTGGCCAGCTGCCGCTGGCGCAGCAGGATGTCCTCGTAGGAGGCGCCGCCGGCGGCCAGGGCCAGCTGGTCGCGGATCCGGCTGTAGCTGCCCTCGAGCTCGAGGTTCAGGCCGCGCCAGATGCGGAACTCCAGGCCGCCTTCGAGCTCCAGGTGGTTGTACTTGACGTTGTGGAAGAAGTGGGAGCCCTCGAGCTGGAGCGAGGCCTTGCCCCAGGGCCGGACGACCTCGTAGGCCACGCTCAAAGCCTGCTGGAGCAGGGTCTCGGCCGTCTTGAAGTAGATCGTCTCCTCGTAGTAGCGGGCCCGGGTCAGGCCGATCCGGTACAGGATGCGGAGCTGGCGCTTGGTCGATTCCGAGTAGGGGAAGACGTCGTATTCGAGGGCCGGGGCGGCGTTGAAGGCCAGCCGGAGGTTCGAATAGGTCGAGGACTCGGCTTCGACGTAGGCGCCGGCCGACCAGTGCTCGCCCAGGCTCTTGACGGCCAGGGCGGAGGCGCCGCGGCCGTGGGTGGAGCTCTCGTAGACCGTGCCGTCGCCGAGATCGAACCAGGACCCGCTCCAGTTCCCGTAGACCTCGGTCCGGACCTTGAGGGCGGGGGTGGTCCGGTTGGCCGAGACCGAGGCGTAATAGGAATGGTCCCGGTACTGCGTTTCGCCCATGAGGAAGGCGTTGCCGGACAGGCTGAAGATCCAGAAGTTCCACTTGTCGTTGACCGCGGTCGGCTTGGCCTGGTCGAGGAACTTGACCGACACGTCCCGGGCCGCCGGGGTCTTGGCGACGTAGCGCAGCAGGCCGAGCCGGACCAGTCCGGCGACGCCCTTGCGGACCTCCTCGGGCTTCTCGTCCCGGCCGGGGGCGTAGGTCAGGACGTTGTCCTGGCCCTGGAAGTCGCCCTGGCCGGCGATGGCGATCCGCAGCCGGCCTTCGGGCGGCGGGCCCTCGGGCGAGACCGTCACCCGGACCTGGGCCGCGTCGAGGGACGGGACGAAGGTCACGAAGGGCACTTCGGCCCGGACGGCCTCGATGTCGGCGCCGGGCCAGTCGAGGAAGACCCGGACGAGCGGGGCCGGGGGCGTCCCGGCCGGCGGGGGCGGCGGGACCTGGGCGGACGCGGCCAGGGCGGGCGAGAGGAGGAGGAGGGCGGCCAGGGCCGCGGCCCGGGAAGAGCGGAGGAAGGAGGTGGTCATCGTGGTTCTCCCGGCCCTAATCCATGCGGATGCTCAAGCCGCCGCCCCCGGACGAGCCGAAGCGGGGATTGATGACGTTGGTG
>JAEAMG010001757.1_pt1 | contig 15408 bp, 14 predicted proteins | sample 8958741 | NCBI WGS metagenome assembly JAEAMG01 (sample SAMN16933256, study PRJNA681125) | bioreactor sludge metagenome | isolation source: anaerobic bioreactor treating anionic surfactant - SDBS | place: India: Bengaluru | collected 2019-02-28
CACCATTTCCGCACCCGCTCCTGCCAGAGCGATACATTGGGAAACCGTGGCAGGCACATCTACCGTGTCCGTGTTGGTCATGGCCTGCACCACAATCGGCGCGCGGCCACCAATCCTTACCTGCCCAATCCGGACCGCCGTTGTTTCCTTGCGAATCATAGTCATTTCCATTCAGGGGCTGTGGCGCCTGATGCTAAAATATACAGCCGGTGTTCTTGGCCTCTCTCCGCCATTGGTTGAGAATGCCGTACAGGATAATGCCAAAGGCGGTGGCGACGTTGATGCTTTTTTTGTATCCGGACATGGGGATCTCCACTATGGCGTCGCAACGTCGCAGCACGCGATCGTTGACGCCATGCTCCTCATTGCCGAAAACGACGGCCACCGGTTGCGGCCAGCAGAACTCCTGGTAATCCACGGCGTTGTCCATTGTTTCCACGGCCACGATCGGAATGTCCCGGGCCTTCAGGGCATCAAGGCAGTCCCGGTTGCGTTCATAGTAGGTCCAGGGCACGTAATCAAAGGCGCCTAAAGCTGTTTTTTCCAGTTTTTTATGGGGCGGATGGGCGGTCATCCCACATAAATGCAGGTGCTCCACCGCGCCTGCGTCGGCCGTTCTGAAGATGCTGCCTACGTTAAAGGCGCTGCGCAGGTTGTCCAGCATGACGTGAATGGGTTGGCGCGGTATCTTAGGCCGCTCCTCATACGGCTGCCCGGTATACCACGGTTCACGGATGGGACCGGTATCATTCATTGGCTTTCCCGCGTTATTCGATACTGAGCGTGGATTGCATTTGCGTGTTCAGCCGTCGCAGTTCCGCCTCATACTCCAGGCGGACCAGCGCCTTGAGCGCTTCCTGATCGAGCCCCGCCGCATTTTCTTTGAGCAGGGCGTCCATATCCGGCGCGAAGCCGGCTCCGCTGAAGGCGAGCGTATTGGTCAGTAAGCCTTCCTGCAACTCCCTGGTCCTGGTTTGCACTTCACGGATGCCCCGGGTGCGAAGTTGCGATTCCGCGGGAAATTCATCTCCAACCTGTTTGTAGGCCTCTTCGGATTGTTTGAGCAGCGCCACGGCCTCGGCAAAACGGTTCTTTACCGCCTCCTCCTCGGCCAGCGCCCGCAACTCTTCCGCCTGTTTTAACAAAGACTGGTAGAGGGCGACTTGTTCATCGCGTTTTTTGATCATGGCGGCAACCTCAAGACGGCGCCGTTCCGCCGTGGGATGCAGCAGGTTTGCGGCGAGCGCCTTCTCGAAGCCCGCCATGGCATCCTCGAGCTGTCCTTTTTCGAGGGCCTCCTCGGCCACCTCGGCGTGGTAGTTGCCGATCTTTTCCTGGATGTCCCTTCGATCAGGTGCTTCAGCCACTGCGTTTTCCCATTCCTTAAGGGCCCGTTCCCGTAGTCCGACGGCGTATAGCATATCGCCGATCTTGCCGCTCATGTCGGGGCTGAATTTGACCAGGCTGTGATAGGCGGGCTCCGCCACGTCTAGTTCAGCCGTTTTTCCCTGCTCAATAAAATAGGCATAAGCGTTGAGCACATACCGCTGTATCTGCTGCTCGGAAACATTGCCCGGAACCGTTCCGGAACTGATGATGGTCCACCAGACATCGGCCACGGTATTCACCGAGCGGCTGATATCTATTCCCAGGCGTGCCGCTGCGGTGCCGCGAAAGCCGGCGCCGCTCTGGTACTCGCCCCCGATGAGATCGTTGCCGATATTGGCCTCACGGGAGATGCGTTCCAGTTCGTTGATGTTTTTGATAATTTTCCTCGGTTCCGGTTTCAGGCTTCCCATGTCCGCGACCTGTTCCACATCGTTGTAATATTGGCTGCGAAGGGCGGGGTCCGCGGTGGACATGGGCGCGGTTGCGCGGCTGATCAACTTTCCCAAAGCGCCCAGTCGCCATGCGAAATAAGCGTCCATACGCTTGCCGCGCACTGCGGAAAGTAAAGCCATTTCATTTTCAATGGCTCGCACCGGGTCGTTCTCAATGTCCGGAAACAGTTCTTCCATGGTGATCGGAGAAACCTGAGCGCCGCTGCGAATATCTTCTTGGAGAGTGGTCAGAGGCAGGTTTTCCTCCCTGGAAATCAGGTGTAGTGACGTGTTGACCACCGCAAGTTGCACGCGTGGTCCCCAGGCCGCCGCCGTTATGGCGCAACAAAGCGCTAAAAGTATCGCTCCATATCGGGTAATAAGGTGTCGTTTCATAGTGCATATTTCCTTGCGTTGTCGGGGTTATTGCCTGGTTTGCCGGATTTGCGTCACCAAAACCTCTATTTCATTGGCGCGCATCCGCTGGGGGTCTGCCTTCGCCAGTTCAAGATATTGCTCAAGCTCCTGCAATCCCGCATCCACGGAACCGCGATTAACCAGCAGTAATCCCAACTCAAGATGGGCGGCCGGATAGTCGGCGGTTATGGAAATGGCGCGACGATAGGCTTGTTCAGCCTGGGTTGGATTGTTTTGAAGCGCAAAAATGCGGCCTTGAATGGTCGCCTGCCGCGCCGTATTGAGGCCGTCCTCACTTGCCTGGCGCGCCAGGATCGCAGCGCGGTCCAGATTGTTCTGTTCCATAAAGGCGATTGCCATTTGCAGGGCGGCAAGACCGGCAAACGCACTGTCCCCGTTGGCAATCTGTTCAAAGGCGAGAATTGCCTCATCGGTCAGCTTATTCTCTTGCAGGCATAGCGCATGAAAAAATGCCGCGCGGACATCTTCCGGCAACAGTTTCTTGGCTGTCGTCAACAGGGAAAGTGCCTTCCCGGGTTCTCCGTCTTGCAGGCGCAGAATGCCCAGTTGCAGTTTGACCAGGCCGTCAACCTCCGGGGAAAGCTGACCCGCAGTATCGAGGAGTGTCCCGGCTTTCTCGCGCTCGCCGCGCATCAGATGAACCATGCCCCGGGTAATGACGGCCGCGGCATTGTCACTGTTGTTCTTAAGCGTTTCATCCAGGGATTGCACCGCACCGTCCAGGTCCTGGTCCAGCGCAAGAGCAAGTCCGGGTAGGGCTGGGGATAGGGTACCCCCCAGTAAGAGCGCCTCTCGTGTGGCCTCCTGTAATCCCTTGTATTCCCCTTCCGCGCCGCGTAACAGGGCCAGGAGTTTCAGCAATTCGGCATCATTGGCGTAACGTTGCCGCACCGCATTGTCCAGCAGAACCAACAACCGTTGCCGCGTCGCGGAGTCCGGTTTGCGTTCCGCGGCCAACACCGCCAGTACCAGGGCTTCGCGCTCCCGCGGTCCCGCCCGACGTGCTACCGCCTCAAAAGCCTCGGTTGCTCGGTCGTATTGTTGACCCTGCCAGTATATCTGGCCCAGAAGATATTGTGCCGACACATCTTCCGGCGTTTTTTGAAGATGCGTTTGCAGCACCTCGGATGCTTCGGCAAGGTTGCCGTTGCGCGCGAGGCGTCGCGCCTCTCCCGAAGGATCTTTCATCAAATACATAGCCACGATCACCAACAGGCCGGCAAGCGCTATCAATACCAGTGCGACCGCAATATAGGCGATAATGCGGCCAAGAGACGCGCTGCCGGATTTGGCCGCTTTCTGGCGTTCTTCCGCAATCTTCTGCCCGGTAAGCAGATTCGTTCCACAGTTGGTGCATACTATGTCGGTCGTACGCACAGGCGTCTTGCATGTCGGGCACGGTACAGCGGCCGGCCGGCCAGGCTTGGCTTGCGTGCTGTCGCTGTTGAGCGGGCCGCCGCAATGGATGCAGTGTTCTGAGCCGGAATCCACGAGACCACCGCAAAAAGGACATTTAGTCATTGTTGCCACGATGGAATTTCCTTCCTGGGTTTGCTTTGCAGCATCTTCCTTGTATACCAATCAGCACGGGTATTCATATAGACATAGCCTAAAAATCTAAATCATCCGGCAAGGCGGCCCCACAATGGGGACACGTATTCCGGGCGACCCAGGTGCGCCGCTTGCAGGCGGCACACTTAGGCCAAAACAATGAGGGTATACTGAGCGTTGCAATCAGAACGACAATGCCGCTCATGATCGCCAAATAACACACCTTAATCATACAGCCTTTCATGGGTTATTATCAAAAACCGCGATACAATTTATTTCTGTCAATATTATATCCCAAAAAGAATAAATAATAAACCCCAAAATATTTTCGCCCATAACCCGATACAAACAGAAAGGAAAAAAGGCAGAGGAAATGGCGCGGATGTGCTATGGCACCCCCGTGCATCCAAGAACCGGTTGGAGCTTCGGTATGAGTAATTGCCGCTCCTGTGTTTCCGTTTTCGGAATCCGTATACTCTTTTTGATTTCTCATGGGGAAAGGCGATAGTTGTTTTTGTGTCACAGTAATCCTGGCAGGACCACAACGCTTTGCCTGTTTACGTCTCTGGCTATTGCTCATTGTCTTTCCACAGGGCTACATGGTTTTTTCGTCTCCTGGTAGGGTATCATGTTATAGGGTCCTTAATCCTATTTCCCTGATAATTTTTATGAGTTTGAAAATATTGGGAGCGCCGGTGTTCTTTCCGGCATAGACGAAGAAGAAAGGCTTTGATGTTGATATTGGCGGCATGGACGCTATCTCTCCCAGTACCCCAGAGCGTGTTATGCCATCAATGGGAAGCGGTTGGTGTTGCATACCCTTGCGGTAATGATTTTGCCAAGGAGTTTTTCAATGTTACGTTGGATTAAACGAATACTATTGTTTGGTATCGGGTTGATTCTCCTCGCCGCTGTCGGGGGATACCTGTGGATAAATCCGGGTCGTGGACCCCAGGAACAGGTAGACCCGCAAGCGAAAGGCTGGTTCGAGGAAGTGGAAGGGGCCTTGGTGCTGCACCTCAAGGGGACTCCCTATGAAATGGGCTACCAACGGGGCTCCTTTGCGCGCGACAAGGTTTTGCTTACCGTTGACCTGTTTGAAGGATTATTGAAGCTGGCCGAGCAGGAAGTCGGATTGCCCCGGTTGGCTTCCAACCTTGTCCTGGACATTGCGTATGCCCTTTGCGCACCTTACATTCCAGACCGATATAAGCGGGAAATGGAAGGTTTGGCGGATGCAAGCGGTTGCGACCTGAAAGTAATCCGGCGGGGACATGTCATCTCGGTGCTTACGGAACGCGGATGCAGCACCTTTGCGGTTTGGGGACAGGCTACTACGGATGGTACGCTTTGGCATGGCCGTAATTTTGACTGGATTACCTCGGCAGGCCTGGAAGACACAGCCGTGCTTGCCCTATATGAACCCGAAGGTTTGCAACCCTTTGCGTCGGTGGGCTATGCGGGCATTGTTGGGACGCTGAGCGGCATGAATATGGCCGGCATCTCCATCAGCCAGATTGGCGCCATCACCAAGGATACCTCGTTTCGCGGGCTGCCGCTGGAGTTTGTGCTGCGCAGGTTGCTGGAAGAATGTGAAACCGTCGAAGATGCGGTTAGCCTCATACATAGTGTCAAACATACGGTCGGCTACAATTATGTGGTGGCCGATGGTGATGAGCCCGGCGCTCGCGCGTTTGAAACAACGGCGCATCATATTGCGGAATATGGACCGAACGATCCCAATGAAACGGCGGAATATGCCGTACGCATCGAGAACGCTGTTTTCCGTTCCGATGAAGCAATGGACCCGGTAATACGCGGCCTGCAGAAGTGCGCCAACGCCCCCGGCCTGCCTTACGGCTCCAATTCCTATGACCACCGTTACATGGGAATTGCCTCCCGCCTTAAGGAACATTACGGCCTTATAGATCAAAAGATTGCCCTCGAGATCCTCAAGGCTACCGCCATGGAGGACGCCAATTTGCATGCAGCCCTGGCCAATTCCACAACCCGGGAGTTATGGGTCGCCCATGCCGCCAAAGGACAGAATGCCTCTCTACAGCCTTTTGTGCATTTTGATTTGAAACGGCTCTTCCTGAAACCGGAGGAACGGTCGCCTCTTGAAGCGCCACTGCGGGCGCCGGAGGATGGCGCCGCACAGACGACGGACGGGGATGCGGGTGCAACAGAAGCGCCTCAGGAGGCTGCACAGGAGGAAAAGGCTCCTTGATGTTTTCATTGTTCTTGCCGGGACCGGTTTCCGGCAGTTAAGGGGCTGTGTGGTATTGCCCCGAAGCTGGAGTGCTCACTATACTATCGCAGGGCGCCGCGTAGCATTCGCGCAGGCTTCTTTGAATTCGCGCCTACAGAATTTCTGTGGGTATGCATAACCGCAAGGTGGAAGGAAATAGTATGCTAAAGGGACTTGGTGATCTTGGGAAAATGGGAAGTATCCTCAAACAGGCTATGGAAATAAAGGGCCGCATCGAGGAGTTGAAACTCAAACTTGGCGAAGAACAAATTGAGTTTTCCGTGGCGGGTGAAGTGTCTGTTGTCGTAAACGGCAACCTGGAGGTCCTTTCCCTGAAAATTAATCCCGATCTCCTGAAAAACGAAGATATGGACACCATAGAGGGCATTATTTGCGCCGCAGTCAACGGGGCCGTTGGAAAGGCGCGCGACATGGTAAAGTCCAAGATGACCGAACTGACAGGCAACGTTGAAATTCCGGGGTTGTTCTAGTGCGTATCGTTTATTTCGGCACTCCGTCCCTTGCGGTTCCGACGCTGGCCTTGTTGGCGGCGACCCATGAGGTGGCCGCCATCGTAACGCAACCAGATCGGCCTCGCGGTCGCAGCGGCAAGCCCGAACCGCCGGCAGTCAAGGTTTGGGCGACTGAAAACGGGCTGATGGTACATCAACCGGAAAAGCTGCATGATGGAACATTTGAAGCATGGTTGCACCAAATGCTGCCGGATATTTGTATCCTGGCGGCCTACGGCCGACTGCTGAAACAACCCCTGCTGGATGTGCCGCCACAAGGCTGGCTCAATTTGCACCCAAGCCTGTTGCCGCGCTGGCGGGGACCTTCTCCCATACAGACAGCAATCCTGGAAGGCGACACGATGACGGGGGTTTCCATCATGCGGGTGGTGCTTGAAATGGATGCGGGGGATATTATCCTGCAGGAATCCACACCCATCGGGCCAAACGAGACTGCGGGTGTCTTGACCGACAGGCTTGCTGAGATGGGCGCCCTGGCTATGCTACGCGCCCTCACGATGGTGGAAAAGGATGCTGTGATTGCAAAGCCGCAAGATCCCGCCGGGATAACCATGAGCGTTCTGTTCGATAAGAAACACGGACATATCCGATGGTCTGAGCCGGCAAAGCGGATTCACGACCAGGTACGGGCCTGTAACCCCTGGCCTGTAGCGTATTGTCTTTTTCGCGGACAACTGTGCCGTATCCTGGAGACGGAACTACTGCCAAACGCCGGGGACGCTGACCCGGGAAAGATAGTCGAAGTGCACAAAGACAGATTCCATGTGGGCACAGGCCGGGGGCAACTTGCGGTAGCGCGCCTGCAGCTTCCGGGTAAAAAAGCCTTGGATACCGGCGCCTTTCTGCGGGGTACGCCCGTGACTGCGGGCGAACAGTTCGAGGACGTCCCCTGATGCCTGTTGACCCTGTTCGCGACAGCGCCGTGGATATTTTGTTGCGCGTAATGAACGATGCGCAACGCACGGATGTGCTTTTGGACCGAAAATTGAGCCGGGGACATTTTTCTCCCCAGGGAGCCCGTTTTCTCACCCACCTGGTCTATGGGGTGGTGCGGCATAAACTATTGTGCGATCATGTGCTGCGCGATATTTGTGAGCAGCCGTTGGACCAATTACCTGACTCGGTGCTGATGATCCTGCGCATGGGGGTTTTCCAGCAATTGTTCTGCGCCAATGTCACCCGGCCGGCCATGGTGCACACGGCGGTGGAGCTGGCCAAGCGGCGCAGTCATGCCGGACTTGCGCGTATGGTAAATGCGGTGCTGCGCCGCGTTCCCGATACCATGGACGGCGTGCGTTTCCCGGACAAAAACAAGGAGTTTGTGGAATATCTTCGGGTCCGGTATTCGATGCCGCGCCGGCTTGTGCGTCTTTGGATAGACCGCTACGGCACGGACGGGGCCGAGCGCTTTTGCGCAGCCTGCAGTGAACCCGCCCCGATGGCGCTGCGGGTGAATACACTGCTGACCGACGCAGCCACCCTTGCCATGAACTTGGGAAAAGCGGGCGTAGCGGTATCCGTACCCTGTGATGTCCTGGAGGCATTACGCGTGGAAGGCGGTGGCAACCCGCTAAAAACAAAATGGTTCAAGAGGGGGCATTTTATGGTACAGGACTTGGCCTCGATGTTAGCGGCGCACCTGGCTACGCCAAAGTCGAGCGACCGGATATTGGACTTGTGCGCCGCGCCCGGCGGCAAAGCGACCCATCTGGCGGCACTCAGCAACGGCGGGGCCTGTATTATTGCGGGAGAGCGGTATGCAGGGCGCATTGCCAGGATACGGGAAAACTGCAGCCGCCTTGCCGTATCTGGCGTGTATCCGGTGTGTGCGGACGCCATAGCCCCCCCTTTTGCCGAGGGCTGTTTCGACATAGTGCTGGTGGATGCTCCCTGTACGGGGTTGGGAACGTTGCGCAGGCATCCGGAAATCAAGTGGCGTCCTACATCGGATTTGACGGCGCAGTTAGCCGCCGCGCAGCGGGTAATGTTGCGAAAGGCGGTTGAAGTTTGTAAGAATGGAGGCCTTGTCATTTACTCGGTATGTACATTGACTCGGGAAGAAACGGTGGATGTGACTGCCGATCTTGCCCGTGAGGGCGTGTGCGTTCCTGAAGATGGTCCGGAGTTATTCAATACGTGGAAGACAGCGCAGGGACAGTATCAAACAACCCCGGCAGACGCGGCTTGGGACGGATTTTTCTTGACGCGTTTTCGGAAACGATTATAAGCCTTGTTTATTTCGTTTTGCATTTCGTGGCCTGGTGCATCCAATGGTCGCTCGCCCTGACTGTTTTCATTCTGGTAATGCTGGGCGCCGGATACTATACCTACACCTTTGCATTGAAGGGCGGAGGGCATGTGAGCGTACCCAATGTGGTGGACCTCCCCATTACGGAGGCCGCGATGTTGCTCACAGAACGCGGTCTCGAACTGGGCAAGCAGGTACAGGCGCCTCATCCTACCATTCCGGAATATTACGTGATTGCGCAGCGTCCGGCCGCAGGCCATATCGCCCGGGAGGGACGACGTGTAAATGTAGTAGTGAGCCGCGGCCATGACTATCTGCACGCTCCGGACCTGGCCGGAAAGATGCTGGATGACGCGCGTCGTGAGATTGTGGCATCCCGTTTCCGCGTGGGAAGCCTTGCGCGCATTTCACAGGATTTGCCCCGGGACCTGGTAATCGCGCAGGATCCGCCTGCCGGCGGCGAACTGGTGGACCAGGGTGAAATCCATCTCCTGGTCAGCGCAGGTTCGGAAAGGCCCAGCGCGCTCATGCCGGATTTGAGAGGTTTGCCGGTGGACGGAATCAAGAAGGCCCTCGAGGGATTCGAGGTCACCCTTGTGCCCAATGAGGTGGATATCCCGGGGGCAACCCCGGACGTGGTTCTTGCGCAAAGTCCCGCTCCAGATACCCTGATCTATCAAAACCAGACGGTCACCTACGATTTTGTGCCGTCCAAGGAGGAAGCCGACGAAGAGAAGGACGAGGGGGAAGAAGAACCCACGAAGCGCTATGAAGCGACTGTGCGTCATCAGATGTTTTACGATTGGTATGGGCGTGAAGTGCGCGTGGATGTGGTGGATCGTACCGGAAACCGCCAGACGGTATGGTCGAAAAAACCTGAACATGATGCCACGGCACAGCAGACCTATGTTGCGGGTACAGCCATCCGGGTGCCGGTGGTTTATGTTTCCGAGGCCACCGTTGAAATATATGTGGACGGTGTCCCCGCAGCCTCTTACCTGTTACGGGAAGGGAATCCTCCTGTTAAAACGCATTGAATAAAGGTGTTTTATAGTATCATCTCCGACAGGAAATTATCTGGGAATGTCTCAACGAAATATAAAAGTAGCGCCTTCGTTACTTGCATGCGATTTCAGCCGTCTTGGCGAAGAAATACGCGCCATTACCGAGGCCGGGGCCGACATGATTCATTGCGACATCATGGATGGGCATTTTGTGCCGAATATCACTTTTGGCTCACCCGTGCTGGCCAAACTGCGTAGTGTGTGCCGGATACCACTGGATGTCCATTTGATGATAGAGCGTCCGGAGGACTATGTGGAAAGTTTCGTGGACGCCGGTGCCGATATCATTAGCTTTCAGATTGAGGCAACCCGGCATCCACACCGGCTGATACGTCGCATTCAGAACATGGGTTGCAAGGCAGGCATTGTATTGAACCCGGGAACGCCGGAAGTCACCATCTCTTACCTGGCCGCAATGGTGGATATGGTGTTGGTCATGAGTGTTAATCCGGGCTTTGGCGGTCAGGCCTTCATTCCGGAAATGTTGGGCAAGATTCGGAATATCCGCGCTATGATAGGCGACCGGGATCTCGAGGTGGACGGGGGTATTGATGAAAATGTGGCGCCGGCCGTGGCAGCGGCGGGCGCTAATGTGCTGGTAGCGGGCTCTTATATTTTCAGCCATCACTCCTATCCGGAGGCCATCCGGTTGCTCAAAGCCTCCGGCGACGAACAGGCTTGAGGCCGACTAGTCCCCCATGCCGGCGAGAATGGCGGCAAGCCGTTTCTCACTCTGAATGGCCGCACGGACGGTATGATAGTTGATTTTCCAGGCATGGCCCATATAGTCCCATACCCGGTTGTTGTTCTCGTCAAAAAGGGGATACCATTCACCCACGTCATGATTAATAACGAAATCCATCACGAAGCGGTGCACATTTTCGTAAGCGTCCCAGTATTTCTCCTCGCCAAAGAGTAGATAGGCGTCGAGCATGGCGACCAGCGTTTCCGCCTGCTGCCAGAATTCCTTGTTGCGTTCTCGTGCCGGGCCATCGTTGGGGCCTTCACAATAGACGCCGCCACGTTTCCAGTCAATCCCATAACGGACGCAATGATCATACATTTTGCGCATCCGTTCCCGGTATGGTTCTTCGTCCACGCCCAATATCTCAAGCGCGTGTTTGAGCAGCCAGCAGAACTCGACATTATGGCCAAAACTTGTATTGTTCAGGGGACGTCCCTCGGCATCATCCACGTCCCGGTCTGATCCCCACACGTTTTTGAACAGGATGGCGCGTAAGGGGGTCCAGTCGAAGGCGAACTGGGCCATCCCTGTCCCGAATTCCGGATGCACCATGCGCTCAAAAATAAGATTGATGACACGCTGCGTGTCCGTCTTGTGCCCGTGATATCCCGACGCCTCATACAGGTTGGTAAAGGCCTCCATCAGGTGCATGTGCACATCGAGTGATTTTCGGTCGCCTCCGTAGACGCCGGGAGCCTTGGGAGACCAGTCCTCCTCGAAAAATTCGCCGAATCCGCCGTGCTGAATGTCCGCCGCACGCGTCCTGATGACGCTGTAGGACTCTTCCGCGAGCCGAAGGGCTTCCTTATCGCCGGACGCCATGGCATATTCGCTCAGACAATAAACTGCAAAACTGTGTCCGTACATGATTTTGGCGCGATCCCGCGGTGTGCCGTCTTGTTCGCAGGTCCAGTACCAGCCGCCGTATTTTTTGTCCAAAAAATGACGCACCAGAAAATCCACCCCCTGTCCCGCAATTTCCAGAAACTTGCCTTCGCCCAGGCCGGTACGATGAGCCGATGAATAGGTATAAATCATGCGCGCCTGGCATAACATTGTCTTGACGGTTTCGCCCGTCGGGTTGCCATTCTTATCAAGATAGGTCAAATACCCGCCATATTTCTTGTCAACCCCGTGGGTGCTCCAGAATGGCAGCAGTTCCTGGAACAAATGATGTTTAATTTCATTGTGGGCTTTTAGCGCGCGTTCTTTGAGTGACATGAATATTTGCTCCCTGAAAGTTTGGGGATACCTGGTTAGGTCGTGTATACATTTAAATCGGCTTTTGAAATGAATCCGCAGCCCCGGATACGGGTTTTTGCGGGAAAGACATGCCAGCACGCATATTTTATTTCCCAAAACCATTCTTCCACAAATCCTATATACTGTATCACGATGGCAGACCAGATATTCAAGGGAGGCAAGAACATTTACCCGTAAAGAACTGCAAGGAAAAAGGACGGTCATCTGCCTCGTGTTCCGTCCGCCATGGTTTCGCGCTCCACTTAATTGCCCCTCCCATCATCGGAACACAATGGTACGACGCCGGTAGACCATAATGCGATCGTCGGCATGGGCCTTGACGGCCGCGGATAGTACATTGCGCTCTATGTCGCGTCCCATAGCCACCAATGTTTCCACGTTATGGGTATGATCCACGCGGACGGTCTGCTGTTCAATGATGGGCCCCATATCCAAGTCAGCGGTGGCGTAATGGCTGGTGGCGCCGATGGTCTTTACACCGTGTTCATAGGCTTGGTGGTAAGGGCGGGCGCCTTTGAACGCGGGCAGCAACCCGTGGTGCACATTTATTATCCGGTGCTGATAACGTGAGGTGATTGCGGGACCCAGGATTTGCATGTAACGAGCGAGCACCACAAAATCCACGTGGTGCGTGTCAAACAAATCAAGAATCTCTTTCTCGGCGCTCTCCTTCGTTTCCTGGGTGACCGGCACATAGAAGAATGGTATGTTAAAGTTTCCCGCAATAGGTTCCAGCGTGCGATGGTTGCTCACAATCAGGGCAAAATCGGCGTTGATTTCCCCATACTGATGGCGCAACAGCAGGTCGTACAAACAGTGATCATACCGGGAAACCATAACGGCCATACGCTTGTGGCGTTCTGAAAAGGACAAGTGTGTTTCCATGTTGAATCGGCTCGCCAGTGCCGCCAGACCCTGCTGAAACTCTTCCCGTGTGCAGGCAAGGGTGGTGCAGTCAAAATAAACGCGCATGAAAAAGCGGTTATCTATCGTTTCCGCATGCTGTTCCGCATTGATGATGTTCCCTCCATTTTCATAGACAAAGCGGCTGACATTGTAGACAATGCCTTTTACATCCTCACAGTGCAACTTGAGTACGGCGGTTTCCATAGCGTGATTCTCTCTATTTCCTGTGGCCTGTCCGCGGAAAGGGCTGGGTCAGGGGCATATTACATTGCCTGCAGATATTGCTCTATCAAATGCGCCGCGCCTCTGGTCACGGCCTCATCGCCCAGCCGTGCGGCGCGGATTTGCACATTCTTCCGAAGGAAAGGCATGGCATGATCTTTCACGCCCCGGTTGACCTCTTCCAGGAACAGGGCTTCCATGGCCTCGACCAGTCCCCCACCCAGTACTACCGCCTCCGGACTTAGGACGTTGATGAGATTGCCCAGGGCCATGCCGATGTAGTAGGCCGCCTGCCGGACCACACCCTCCACTTTTGTTTCACCCGCTTCGATGGCGCGCGCCAGAATGCCGCTGCGGATTTCATTGAGGTCCGTCCCGCATTTCTCCAGTATGAAGGGGGCGTCTTCACGCGCGGCCAGGGCGGCCACTTCCCTGGCAATGGCGATGCGCGAAGCAACCGCCTCCAGGCAACCCTGCTTCCCACAGCCGCAATAAGGCCCCCCGGGAAGCACGGTCATGTGGCCAACCTCTCCCGCGGCGCCGGAAAATCCATGCAGGATTTTGCCGTCTATAAGAATGCCGCCGCCGATGCCGGTGCCGGGAAAAACACCGACGACATGCCGGCAGTGGCGCAGGTCGGTGGCACACCATTCTCCATAGGTGCCGACATTCACGTCATTATCAACGGTTACAGGTATCCCGAAAGAATGCGCAAGTACGTCGGCCAGAGGATAGTGTTTCCATCCAAGGTTTGGGGTATCAATGATCACCCCTGTGTGGGGGTCTAAAGGGCCAGGCGCACCGACACCAATGCCGGCGATGACGGGATTCCCCGCATCCCGCAGAGCCTCCTGAATCACCGTCAAAATGCGATCTTCACTATCATTGATTTTCTTGTCGCGGCTGCGTTTGCGTGAAACGCCCAGCTTGTTATAGTCCCGGTCATATACAACGGCCATCATCTTGGTGGCCCCAATGTCCACGCCGAGCACCGCTTCCCGTGCGCCCGAAATAGTGCCTTTGTCCATACTATCTATATCTTTCCTGGCAACCCCCTTAAGTCTTTTCAAAGCATACCATGAATTGTTCCGCAGCACAAACGCGCGGTGCATCAACGCTTTTCATGAATTTTTATTCACACTATCGGTGAAAATGCAGTGTATGAATAAACAACCCATTTCGGTGCCCTTCAGACGATCACTCGGAGCCGGCATTAGTGTGAAAGCCATGGGCGCCGTCTTGAGTGGAATACGCAACGTCCGAATAAGTAACTTTTGGCTCCCGAATTCTAATCGAAGATAAGCCCTTTTTCCGATTCTGTTAATGCCCTCTGAAGGGAGGCAGAATTAGGCGGGATATAGGTTGCCGGTGTTATATGCTACAAAGAAGTGCCTTATGGAGTGTATTCCGTAATAACAACCAAGATTGATAATGTGATGAACTTCCTCCCGCAAAAGGAAAAGAAAATTTATGTTGTGGCGCCTTCCGTTATTCCTGCGCGAGTTTCTTGTCCAATTCATCAAGAAACTCCTTTAGTCTGGCCTTGTCCTGGTTGTCAATCTTTTTGAATTGTACGCCTAATTGGTAACCGGTGTTATGGGGCAGTGGTTTTACCCACTTTACCTCGCCTTCGGAACCGATGAGGGCACCGTTGGCCAATTTGATCTCAATGAATATGGGATTACCCGATTGATACAGGCGGGAGCTGACAACCTCGACGGACAGGCCCGCCCCGCCATGGCTTAAGTCCATGACATTAGCGCGAATGATCTCGTCTATGCCCTGATCGCGCCGAAGAAGACTCTTAATGGCGGCCTTGAGGGAACCGCTGATTGAGTGACGTTTAAGTTTTCGTTTGTCCATCATTTCATGTCCTTCACGGGAGGGATATCGTCCGGGGAATCTCAACACTGTTGCGGTATTCGGAAGCAACGCTTTTATCCGCTCTCTGCCCGTCAAAGCCGTACGATTCATTGTAACAAACTGTCGGTCAAATGAAAAATTTGACCGTGTCGAATGCAGGCAGCCATTCAAGGGGAGGTCATCCGTACCAAGGCCGTTTTCGGTCTTTGATTTCCGTCAGCGTGTCCAGGGCGATATTGACATCCTCGGAAATCTGGAAATCGAGGATACCGACACAAATAAAGTCGGCGCCACTGTTGAACGCATAGTTGAAGCCGTCGCGGGGATGAATGGCACCGCCGGCGAGCACCTTAAAACCGACCCAGGGCTTTTTCACCGTCTCCATAAAGGCGACGGTTTCCTCGGGGAACAGGTCGAAGATATTGTCATGATACGCGTGGTGGTCCGGCTGGTTGGGCCCGACGATGGAGAACTCGACGCGGTTCTCCCGTGGATGGGCGGACC
>JAEAMG010001758.1_pt1 | contig 15407 bp, 14 predicted proteins | sample 8958741 | NCBI WGS metagenome assembly JAEAMG01 (sample SAMN16933256, study PRJNA681125) | bioreactor sludge metagenome | isolation source: anaerobic bioreactor treating anionic surfactant - SDBS | place: India: Bengaluru | collected 2019-02-28
TCCGCGGTCGTGGCGCACATGCTGGCCCTGCCGGGCAACGCGGACGTCCGCTCGGTCAACGCCGTGGTGGGCGAAACCAACGACGGCTTCCTCAACGACATCCGGGCCCTGGCGGTCCGGCCGGAGCACGTGAGCCGGGCCATCCGGGACGCCGCCGGCGGCCCGGTGGCCGAAGGCGCCGTGGGCGCCGGCACCGGCACGGTCTGCTTCGGCTACAAGGGGGGAATCGGCACCTCCAGCCGCAAACTGCCGGACCGTCTGGGCGGTTGGACCGTGGGCGTGCTGGTGCAAACCAATTTCGGCGGTATTCTCCAGGTTAACGGCGCGCCGGTGGGCCGGGAATTGGGCCGTTACTATTTGAAGGACGAACTGTCTGCCGGCGGAGCCGACGGATCCTGCATGATCGTGGTCGCCACCGACGCGCCGCTCCTGCACCGAAACCTGCGCCGGCTCGCCGAGCGGGCCGTCTTCGGGCTGGCCCGGACGGGCGGGGCCGGTTCCAACGGCAGCGGCGACTATGCGATCGCTTTCACCACGTGTCCGGACAACCGGCTGCGTCCCGATGGCCCGCGGACGCTGGCCCTCCGGGAGATCCGCAACGATGATCTCACGCCCCTGTTCCTGGCCGCCGCGGAAGCCGCGGAGGAAGCCATTCTGAATTCCCTGTTCCAGGCCCAAACCATGGAGGGGCTGGCCGGGCATCATGTGGATGCCCTGCCCCTGGACGCGGTCCGTCGCATCTGCGAAAAACACGGAGTGCTCGACGGAGGTGCCGTCACCCGCCCGACTGCGCGGTGACCGGCAATCCGACCGAATCGGATCCGAAAAAACCTCCCCAATCCTTCAAAAAAAACTGAACAGGGGACGGACCGAACGAGGAGGCGTTGAAAAATCCGGGCGACCGGGCATTTCCTTCGGACAAAGCCTGCCGGTCGTTTGCGTAACCGGCGTGCGCCGCCTCCTCCGTCCGTCTCGAATCGTCAGCGCGTAAAATCGTAGTCGAAACGCAGGCCGGCCTGGAAAGACCGCGCCGGCATCGGGAACCCCGGCTCCGTGGAGTAGGCCTGGTCCAGCAGGTTCTCCACCCGCGCGAACACCTGGAACGCCTTGAACTGCTTGGCCACCTCGGCGTTGAGCACCAGATATCCGGGGGCCGGCACCACGAGATCGTTGACATGGACGGTGGCTCGCGAGACCGCCAGACCCCACGCCGACACCGTCCAGCCGCCGCCGGGCATCGCCCGGACCACCGCATTGAGCTGGTGGTGCGGCGTCAGGTCGAGGTCCGCGTCGGTATCCATGTTCTCGCCATCCAGAAAGGTGTAGTTCACGTTGAGATCGAAGATCGACCACGGCGCGGCGGCGGAGACCTCGAAGCCCGCGATCCGGGCGTTGCCGACGTTGATGTTGGTCTTGTAGCCGCTGGGCAGGCGCACCGACTCGATCAGGTCCTTGATGCGGTTGAAGAACACTGCACCGCTGACGTTCACCGGCCCGCGCCAGGCGGCGCCCAGCTCGGTGTTGGTGCCGCGCTCGTCCCGCAGGTCCGGGTTCCCGCCGGAGGTGCTGTACAGGTTTTTCATGGACGGGAACCGCGACTTCTGGGCGATGGTCAGGTGGATGTCCCAGGCCTCGTCCGGTGAATACAGGATGCCGGCGATGGGGTTGACAGCCGAGTCGTTGTCGCCGAAATCCTTGTCCAGATAATCGACGCTCACACCGCCCACCAAGGTCCACTGCTCGGCGATCTTGAAGTGGTCCTCGATGCCCGTGGAGAACGTCTTGTGGTTGTACTCCTCCCACGGATCGCCCTTGTCGCCCTGCTGCTTGACCCGGTCATCCCGGTAGCTGACCGAGAACCGCAGGTCGTGCGCATCGGTGGGCGCCACCGCCCCCGACAGGATGGCCCCGTACGTCTCGTTGTTGTACGTGGACACCCACTGCAACTCGGCCAGGTCGGCCTTCCGGTACGCGTCCAGCACGTTGAAGTGACGGGTGTAGAATCCCTTGGCCTTGAGATAGCCGTGGCCGCCCAGGGCAAACGTCCCGCCCAGGCTGGTGATCAGGCGGTTCCAGTCGGAGAACCGCCAGTAGCGCGCCTTGGAGTAGGCGGTGGCCGGCGGGACGCCGTATGCTGAATCGTACCAGTCCACCTCGGCCACAACTTCGCTGCCGGCGCTCGGGAAGTAATAGAACTTCCCGTTGAACCCGTACCGCTCGTAGTCGCTGAGGAACCGGTCGGTGCGCTCCCCGTCCACGAGGTAGGCATACTCGTCGGACCGGTCGAAGTAGAACGAGCCGACAAACGCCGTCTGCTCGCTGCGGGCCGTGCCCGAAACGCCCACGGTGGCCAGCCCGTCGGTGCCGAAGATGCCGTTCAACCGGAGCGCCGTCCGCTCGGGCCGCTGGGTGGTCACGTCGATCACGCCGCCCAGCGCATTGGCGCCGTACAGGACCGATGAGGCGCCCTTGACGACGCGGATGCTGTCCAGGCTCTGGACGGGCACCGTACCCAGGCTGAACGAGTTGAAATACGGCTCAGCCACCGGCACGCCGTCTACGAAGAGGGAGATTTTCGACGTGTCGAGACCCCGGATGCGGATGCCGGGCTCGTTCTTGGAACCGGTGGACACGAACGTGCCGCTGGTGTAGGAAAGCGCCTCGGAGATATCCTTGCGGGCCACCGTATCGATAAGTCGGCGGTCGATGCGTGCCGTGCTTGACACAGGCAACTCGGGCTTCACCGTGGCGGTGACGGTGATCTCCTCGGTGATCTGGGGGACGACGGTCTTTTCATCGGCGGGCGACGCCGGCACCGGATCCCCGCTGCCGCTCTCCGGTGTTTTGGCCTGTTTCTGGGCCGCTGGGGCCGCCGGCTCATCCGCGCCGGACGGCGCCGCCAACATCAAACCGGCGCAGGCCCAGACGACGAGCGCCAGGGCTAAACAGATGGTTGGCAAACGAAGATACAGGTATGGTTTCATGTTGTCCTCCTTTCCAAATACGGGAGGCCAGGCCGTTTCCCGCCTGACCCTATCGGTCGGCCGGCATGGCGTTGCGCGGTAGCCGGTTCGACTCGGAGTGGCCGTTGGCGGCGCTTTGGATTGCGCCAAATTCGATCAAATGCAAAGAAACAAGAAAAATGAATTATAGCTAGAGTAATCGACAAGTCAACCCCTTCGCATCTTTCGCTGGACCGGCGTTCGGTCCGCGGTATAATTTCCGTCAAATAGTCACCAAGAAGGAGGGCTCATGAAGGTCGTGGCGTTCAACGGCAGTCCTCGCCCCAAGGGGAACACCCACCGGCTCATCGGGATCGTCCTGGCGGAGCTGGACAAGGCCAGCCTCGAGACCGAGGAGGTCCAGCTGGGTGGCCGGTTCATCCACGGCTGCGTCGCCTGTTACCGGTGTTTCAAGGCCAAGGACGGCCGGTGCGCCGTCACGGACGACATCGCCAACGACTGCATCGCCAAGATGACTACCGCGGACGGCATCTTGCTCGCCTCCCCCACCTACTACGCCGACGTCACGCCCGAGATCAAGGCGCTGATGGACCGTTCCGGTATGGTCGCCGCCGCCAACGACAGCCTGCTGCGCCGGAAGGTGGGCGCCGCGGTGGTGGCGGTGCGCCGGGGCGGCGCCATCCATGCCTTCGACACCATGAACCATTTCTTTCTCATCAGCGAGATGATCATCCCCGGGTCCATCTACTGGAACATGGGCATCGGCCGCAACATCGGCGAAGTGGAAGACGACGAGGAAGGCGTCCTCACCATGCGCGCCCTCGGCGAGAACATGGCCTGGCTGATGCAACGGCTCCGCACCTGACCGGGTGTGAATCTGGAGGAAAGACAATGGCCGATATCCTACAAAATGAGCTGGTGCTGGTCATGATGGCGCTCATCGGATTGGGGCTGCTGCTGTCCGTTGTGTTCGGCTGGCAGTTGAAGCGGTTCTGCGACCGGACACCGGAAATCCGCACCGGCGCCGATCTCGAGGCGTTCAAGCGCGTGGTGGCCGGCCAGATGTACGCGGCGCTGGCCCAGATCGTGATCCTGCTCGCGCCCTGGGCGGTGTTCGGCTACGGGTTTTTCACGGGCAAGCTGGCGATCGGCGACGCGCTCTACCTCACCCTGCCGTACATCGCGGTGGGGATCGGCGGGCTGCTGATGAAACGGGTGGAGGAGCGGGCCAAGCATCTGCCGGTGAGCGATCCGCAGCTGGAGGAGGCTCGAGACCGCGTGGTGCACACCTGGGTCAAGCGCGCGCTGCCGGACTGGTGAACAACCGGCTCCGAGTGCGGCCCGGACGGTTACGATCACAGGTTGTTGGGCGATCCGAAACCGGACGTGGCCGAGGCGTTGCGCCGACGGATCAATCCTCCGGGTCATCCGTGTCTTCAGCGGCCGCGTCCGGTAACTCCAACACGGCCTGGGCGTCGTCGGGAGGCAGCTCCTCGACCGCGCGCAACCGCCGGGTGATGGTGCGCGTCTTGCGGGCGGCGGTGTCGATCTCGGTGGACGCCGCATCCAGCTTCTTCTTGACCTTGTCCAGCGTGTCGCCGAATTTCCCGAATTCGGTCCGGACGGCCCCGAGCAGCTTCCACACCTCGCTGGAGCGCTGCTCGATGGCCAATGTGCGGAACCCCATCTGGAGTGAGTTCAGGATGGCGGCGATGGTGGTGGGGCCGGCCACCACCACGCGGAGGTCCCGCTGAAGCGCTTCCAGCAGCCCGGGCCGGCGCAGCACCTCGGCGTACAGCCCCTCGGTGGGCAGGAACATCAGGGCAAAATCCGTCGTCGCCGGCGGACTGACGTACTTGTCGTGGATGTCGCGCGCCGCCGCCTTGATGCGGGTCTCGAGCTGCTGGGACGCCCGGGCGACACCGTCGGCGTCGCCGGCGTCGGCGGCCTCCAGCAACCGCTCGTAGTCCTCCTTGGGAAACTTGGCGTCGATGGGGAGCCAGACCGGGCTCTCGTCATCGCCCCGCCCGGGCAGCTTCACCGCGTACTCCACCCGCTCGTTGCTCCCCGGCCGCGTGGCGACGTTGACGCCGAACTGGTCGGGGTTCAGGATCTGCTCCAGCAGGTTGCCCAGGGCGATCTCGCCCCAGATGCCGCGGGTCTTGACGTTGGTCAGCACCCGCTTCAGGTCGCCCACCCCGCTGGCCAGCGCCTGCATCTCGCCCAGGCCGCGGTAGACCTGCTCCAGCCGTTCCGAGACCTGCCGGAACGATTCGCCGAGACGCTTTTCCAGGGTTCCCTGCAGTTTTTCGTCCACCGTGCGGCGCATCTCCTCCAGCCGCGTGGCATTGTCGCTCTGGATCTGCGAGAGCTTCTGTTCCACCGCCCCGCGCAGGCCGTCGTGCTTCTGCTCCATGGAGCCGATCAACTGCTCCAGACGATGGGAGAAGAGTTCCAGCTGCTGCCGCTGGGCCTGGGTGATCTCGCCCAGGCTGCGCAACATGCCGTCGCCCGTGGCGTTGAGCCGGTCGCCCACCTCCTCGCGCAGCGCCCGGGCCTGCCGGTCCTGCTCCTCGCGGTTGCGGCCGAACTCCTCGAGCACCGCGCGTTCCGTGCGCTCGATCTCCCGGCCGAGGGCCTCGACGCGCTGGGACAGCTCGTCCGCCTGCCGTCGGTCAGCGGCGATCCGCCGATAGAGCACCACCAGCAGCACCCCAACTCCCAGCGCCGTCACCAGTGTCAGCCACCCGGCCAACTCCCCCATGCGATCACCTCGATTCAGGGTTGTGCGATCGACGCCATCATAGCGGGATATCCGCCACGGGCGCAACCTGAAAGTCGTTGAGCGTTATGATGGTACTGGGTACAATGGTCGCGCCAGCCCATGGACAACTTGCCGCCGTTCACCGTCATCGTCTTCACCGAGCACCGCCCGGCCGGGCTGGAACGGCTGCTCGCCGCCCTGTCCCGTGGGGAGATCGAGTCGCGCGCGCAGGTGATCGTGCTGGATCCCGATGGCCGACCGGACCGCCGCGCCGCCGCCGCGGCCCACGGCGCGGACTATCTCGTGCCGGACCCGCCGCACCGTCCGGCCGCCTGGAACCAGGGTGTGGCCCGGGCCGTCGCCGGGCGGCTCGCCTTCACCGATGATGACGCCATTCCTCAGACCGGATGGCTGGCGGCATTCTCCACCGCACTGGACCAAGGGTTGGTATTTGCCGGAGGACCGGACCGGGTACCGGCAGGGGCCCCGCTCTTCCTGCGGAGCCTGGACTATGTGCTCACCTCACCCCTGGGATCCGGCGGCGTGCGCGCCGGCGGCGCCGGCGGCCGGGCCTACTATCCGCGTCATTGGAACATGGCCGTGGACCGCCAGGCGCTTCTCGAGGTCGGCGGCTTCGATCAAACGGTAACGGAGTCATGGGAACAGGAATTGGCACAGCGGCTGCGCCGGCGGGGGTTGGCGGTGGGATTTGCGCCGGCGGCCGCAGTCAGCCACGAGCGCGAAACCACGCCTGTCGCGTTCGTGCATCGCAACATCGCCCTCGCCCGGGAGCGCGCCCGCCGGCCAGGCACCCATTTCTTTTATGCGCTGCCGGCGGTCGCCCTCGTCGCGCTGAGCTTGTCCGTCCTCGCCGGAGTGATTCACCCCGGGTTATTCCGGATTCCGCTGGTGGGAGCGGCCGGCTACGGTCTCCTGTTGGCCGCCGCCGGCGTCCATGCCGCCGTATCCCGACGGGATCCGCCCCTGGCCGCCGTCGTTCCCCTGTTCATCGCGGCCCACCATGCCAGCCATGCCACTGGTTACGTCAGAGGCCTGTTGGACCGGCTGAGGCCGGCGCATCACCCGTTCGGATAATCCAACATCCGCCCAGGAGCGCTTCGGTCTGCTTGTTCACCCGATCGGGCCGGATGATCCGGCGGCCGGCTGTGCGATCAGGAGGCCGCCGGCACCTCGGACGTGCAGTGGGCGCACCGGGTGGCCTTGATGGAGATGGTGGAGCAACAGTGGGGACACTCGCGGGTGTCCGGCGGAGCGGGCGGCGCTTCCCGCTTCAGCTTGTTGATGACGCGGATCAGCAGGAACATCGCGATGGCGACAATGAGGAAACTGATGATCGTGTTGATGAACTTGCCGTAGTTGAGCGTGACGGCGCCCGCCTTCTGTGCGTCGGCCAAGGACGCGTACGGACCGACGGTAGTGGCCGACTCCTTCAGAACCACGAACAGGTTGCCGAAATCCACATTGCCCATCAACATGCCGATGGGCGGCATCACCACGTCCGCCACCAGCGAGCTGACGATGGTGCCGAAGGCCGCGCCCATGATAATGCCCACCGCCATGTCCACCACGTTTCCCTTGACGGCAAATTCCTTGAACTCTTTGAACATCACTGCCTCCTGATGAATTTGAAGACGGAGCCTCCGTCCGAAACTTTCATCCTAATTGAATGCGGGTTCCGACATGGGCTGCCCGAACGCTAAGTCATGGGTGGATAAATTATATGGTGACCGACCTGATCCCGCAACGCTTTTCACAGTCATCAGGACGCCACGCAGACAGGAAGGTTTGGAATATTTCCGGCGCCGGAGTATAGTCATGAGAACTCCCCGCCACAGGAGACGCCCGCCATGCCTGTCGCCGCCTGGTGCCTGTTGGTCCTGCTGGGCGGAGCCGTCCTGTCTGTCGTCTATCACACACTTAAAACCGGGATTTCGCCGCTCCCATCGAGCCGTCGGGCCCGCGAGGTCATGCTGTCTGAGATCCCCAACGGGTTCTCCGGCAGGATCGTGGAGGCGGGTTCGGGCTGGGGCTCGCTGGCCGTCCCGATGGCCAGGCGGTTTCCGGAAGCTGCCGTCATCGGGTACGAGTTGTCTCCCGTGCCGTTCTTCTGCTCGCGACTCCGCCGACTTGGCCGGTGCGCCAATCTCCGGCTCCGTCGGGCGGACTTCCTGGCGGTGTCCCTGGCCGATGCCGATCTGGTGGTCTGCTACCTGTTTCCGGGCGCCATGCGCGCACTGGATGCCAAGCTCCGCCGCGAGCTGCGCCCGGGCGCCCGGGTGATCAGCAACACCTTTGCCCTGCCCGGCTGGACACCCGTCCGCGTCCACCGCCTGCCGGACATCTACACCACCCCGATTTACATCTACAAGTTTACCGTCCAAAGCATCTCGTAACTTTATTGTGTCAAAACAGATACATCAACAACCTGTTGATAATATCGTTTGACGATCGACGCTTCGATTCTCTAAAATGATGTCAAATAACAATTCACTCAGGAGGCATACATGATGCACCCTACCGGCCATCTCGCAAAGTGGCTATGCTGTGGTTGCCTGATCCTCGCCTTGGGGGGATTCGGTCTGTGCGGCATGCAGACCCGGGACGCCACCAACAACGTCACCGGTATCTGGAAATTGAGTGCGTCGGGAATCTCGTTCTCCACCCAATCGGACATGCCGGACCAGTACCAGATGTCCAGCGAAATGGTGTTGTTCCAGTATGGCAACGCGATTTTCGGGTATCTAGGCAATTTTCCCATTCATGCACTGAAGTCAGAGGATAAATTTCCCAGTTACAAGCCCACATTCCTCGAAGGGTTCACCGCCAACGGCAGGATCTGGCTGTACGTTAGCGAGGGCTTAGACAAAGAGTACCTCGGTCCGATTGACATGAGCATTGTGGGTCGTGTCGAGGAGTACGACACCATCGTCGCCGAATTCATCCTGATGCGATTGGAATTCAGCAATCCATTAGATGAAAAAAGAGACTACATCAGTGAGGGCATGGGAGCTACCGGTGTATTCAGAGCATGGAAGCAGGACGAAATGATCCTCGTGCCGGGCAAATGAACCGGCGGATCCACATCGAGCCATGAACACGAGAGAGGAACAAGGAGGAATCATGAACATGAAGCATATTGCGCGGGCCCGGATTCTGGCGGGCGTCCTGACCGCCCTCGCCCTGACCGGTTTTTTGGCCGCAGCTGAAGCCCTCGACACGCAGCTCGCCGCGGACACAGACCTGAGCGGGTATTGGCAGGTTGAGCTGCGGGGCATCCAAACGGAGTCGAACGCCGACAAGCCCGTCCCCTTTTCGGAAATCGCCTACATGTGGATGATCCAGGGACCAGACAACGTTCTGAGAGGGTATCTCACCTTCGGCGACTCAGGTGGAGAGCCTGTTAAGAAGACCGGCGATGTGGATTCGCAGGATGTGATGGGTTATGCGGGTATCAAGGCGACGGGGCTGGTGACCGGATCCAGATTCTGGCTCATGGGTCAGGGCGCATCCCACCCCGGTCCACAGCCTCCGCAACTCAACGACATCATCATCATCATCGACAAGCACATGTATCATGCCATCATGGCGTGGGGCGTCACCGGCTTCGATGACATGATTGTGGGAAAATTCCACTACATGATCTTCGAGGGCATCCCGAGAAAAGATTCCATCGGCACAGAGAACTACACCGGGATCATGGGAACCTTCCGGGCATACAAAATCGGGGAGATAGAAGAAGAACTCTAGCGTCACCGTTTCCGGATTGCAACTGGCGGGGTCTCCGAAGACCCCGCCATTTTTTTAATCAGCTGAGCCGGTGGATGTCCGACGCCTGATCCACATCTACGAGTTCGCGGCGCAGTGCGTCTCGTAACTTTTTTGTGTCAAAACAGTTACCTCAACAACCGATTCAAAATATCGTTTGACGATCGACGTTCCGCTTAACTAAAATGACTGCAAATAACAATTTACTCAGGAGGCATACATTATGCACCCTACCGGCCATCTCACCAAATGGCTATGCTGTGGTTGCCTGATCCTCGTCCTTGGGGGATTCGGTCTGTGCGGCATGCAGACCCGGGACGCCACCAACAACGTCACCGGCATCTGGAAACTGAGTATGTCGGGGATTTCATTTTCCACTGAATCGGACATGCCGGATCAGTATCAGATGTCGGACGAGATGGTGTTGTTCCAGTATGGCAACACGATTTACGGTTACTTCGGCTTCTTGCCCCATTTCTCAGCAACAGCGGATGACAAATCCCCCCGCCCACACCCGACAACCTTCCTTGAGGGATTCACCGCCAATGGCAGGATCTGGCTGTACGTCAGCATGGGCGTGGATAAAGAGTTCCCCAGCCCGCTTTACATCAGCATCGTCGGTCGTGTCGAAGAGTACGACACCATCGTCGCCGAGTTTATCCTGATGGAGCTTGAATACGGGGACAACAACGACGCTGATAAACGGCTGCTTATTTCTGAGGGCATCGGGGCCACCGGCGTCTTCCGGGCGTGGAAACAGGACGAAATGATCCTCGTGACGGGCAAATGAACCGGCGGACTCACATCAAGCCATGAACACGAGAGAGGAACAAGGAGGAATCATGAATATGAAGCATATCGCGCGGGCCCGGATTCTGGCGGGCTTCCTGACCGCCCTCGCTCTGACCGGTTTTTTGGTCGCAGCTGAAACCCTCGACACGCAGCTCGCTACGGACACAAACCTGAGCGGGTATTGGCAGGTTGAGCTGCGGGGCATCCAGACGGGATCTAACGCAGAAAGACCCGTCGCTTTCTCGGAAATCGCCTACATGTGGATGCAGCAGGATTCGGACGGGTATCTGTGGGGGTACCTCACCCTTGGTGACGTGGGTGTCGTGACTGTTAAGAAGACCGGCGATGATGAGTCGCAGGATCCGATGGGGTTTCCCGGCCTCAAGGCGACGGGGCTGGTGACCGGATCCAGATTCTGGCTCATGGGTCAGGGCAGATCTTTGCCCGAACCACCGCATATCGAACCCAATGACGTCATCATCATCCAAAACTCCATGTATCATGCCATCATGGCGTGGGGCGTCACCGGTTTTGAAGACATGATTGTGGGAAAATTTCACTATATGATCTTCGAAGGCATTCCGGCGAAGAACTCCATTGGCACCGAGAACTACACCGGGATCATGGGAACCTTCCGGGCATACAAAATCGATGATATAGAAGAAGAATTCTAGCGTCACCGTTTCCGGACTGCAACCGGCGGGGTCCCCGAGGATCCCGCCTTTTTTTCACCCACCATGAAGTACCGGCAGATGAGCGCACCGGCCTGTTTTGGATCGGCCCGCCCGCAACCGTTCGATTAGTCCAGATTTTCAATGTTTTCGAGGAAGTTGGTTGCCTCGTGAGTGGGCTTGTGATATTTAAATATTGCAATATTTGTGGAGGCGCCATGAGCATCGAACGCAAGCTGTTGGATGTGGCCAACCTGAGAGAGAAGGCGCGCGCAGGCGGCGGCTCGAAACGGATCGAGAAGCAGCACGAGCAGGGCAAGTACACCGCCCGTGAGCGCCTGGAAAAGCTTTTGGATGAGGGCAGTTTCGAAGAGTTCGACATGTTCGTGACGCACCGGTGCACAGACTACGAGATGGAAAAGAACCAGCCCCTCACCGACGGCGTGATCACCGGCTACGGCACCATCAACGGACGGCTGGTGTTCGTTTTCTCCCAGGATTTCACCATCTTCGGCGGCTCCCTGTCCAAGGCGTACGCCGAGAAGATCTGCAAGGTCATGGACATGGCCGTCCGGATGGGCGCGCCGGTCATCGGCCTGAACGATTCCGGCGGCGCCCGCATCCAGGAGGGGGTGGACGCACTGGCGGGATACGCGGACATATTCCTGAAAAACGTCCTCAGCTCCGGCGTCGTCCCTCAGGTCTCCATGATCCTGGGTCCCTGTGCCGGCGGCGCCGTCTACTCGCCGGCCATCACCGATTTCGTGATCATGGTGCGGCAGAGCTCCTACATGTTCCTCACCGGCCCCAAGGTGGTCAAGCAGGTCACCCGCGAGGACGTGACCACCGAACAGCTCGGCGGCGCCGACATCCACGCCACCCGGAGCGGCGTCGCCCACCTGGCCTATGACAACGAGGATGCCGCGCTGGAGGCCCTGCGCAAACTCATGTCGTTCTTCCCCCAGAACAACACCGACGCGCCGCCGCTGGCGGAGAACACCGACCCCATCGACCGCCAGGATTCCGAGCTGAACAGCCTCCTGCCGGATAATCCGAACAAGCCGTACGACATGAAGGCGCTGATCCGGATCGTGGCGGACCAGCACGACTTTTTCGAGATCCAGCCGGATTTCGCCGCCAACATCATCGTCGGCTTCGCGCGCTTCAACGGACGTCCGGTGGGCATCGTGGCCAACCAGCCCCAGGTGCTGGCCGGCGTGCTCGACAACAACGCCTCGATCAAGGGCGCCCGGTTCGTCCGCTTCTGCGACGCCTTCAATATCCCGCTGGTGGTATTCGAGGACGTGCCCGGCTTCATGCCCGGCACCAGCCAGGAGTACGGCGGCATCATCCGCAACGGCGCCAAGCTGCTGTACGCGTTCGCCGAGGCGACCGTGCCCAAGGTCACCATCATCACTCGCAAGGCGTACGGCGGAGCCTACTGCGTCATGAGTTCCAAGCACATCCGGGGCGACGTCAACCTGGCCTGGCCCACCGCGGAGATCGCCGTGATGGGCCCCGACGGCGCCATCGAGGTCATCTACCGGAAAGAGCTGGACGCGGCCGCCGATCCGAAGTCCAGGTCCGACGAACTCAAGCAGGTCTACCGCGACCTGTTCGCCAATCCGTTCACCGCGGCGCGGAAGGGCTACATCGACGACGTGATCGATCCGGCCTCGACGCGCTTCCGAATTGTCAAGGCGCTGGAAATGCTCAGCACCAAGCGGGATACCAACCTGCCGCGCAAGCACGGCAACATCCCCCTGTGAGCGAGGAAGAACCGTGAGTGCGATCGAAGCAATGATCGTGACCGGACTCGGCATGGGGGTGGTGTTCATCGGCCTGGCCCTGACCGCCCTGATGATCTGGTCGTTCCGGGCCGTCCCCGAGTTCCTCCAGCGCCGGCGCCGCCCGGCCGCGCCGCCTCCGGCCGCCGTGGAAACGGTCGCCGACGCCGCTCCCCTGGATCCGCAGGTGCTGGCCGTCATCCTGACGGTTCTGGAAATCGAACTGCGGCTCAACGCGCCCGACCACGGCAGCCGCCTGACTCTGACCCGCCAGCGGCAGTCGGTCCAGCCGCCGCCGCAGCGCGGCATCTTCAACCTGACCTAGAGGAGCCGTAACGGATGAGCCGATATACTCTAAAAATCGCCGGACGCGAGTACATCGCCGAAGTCAAGGAACTGACCGGTGAAACCGCCCGGATCGTGGTCAACAACACCGAGTACGCGGTGGACCTCGTGGAGATCGGCCGCAAGATCGTCGCGGCACCGACCATGCATCGGCCCTCCGCGGTGGCGCCCGCGCCCGCGGCCGCCCTGCCGCCGGCTACCGCCCCGGCATCGCGCGGGAGCCGGCCCGTCGCCGGCGAGAGCGTCATGTCGCCGCTGCCGGGCCTCATCCTGGACGTCTATGTCAAGGAGGGGAGCACCGTCGAGGCGGGCGCCAACCTGGTGCTGATGGAAGCCATGAAGATGGAAAATCACATCCGGTCGCCCTACAGCGGCACCGTCAAGAAAGTGCACGTCAAGAACGGTGACGTGGTCTCCGAAGGGGATCCGCTCGTGGAGATCGCCCGTTCGGCCATGACCACCCTGTAGACGGCGTCGGGCGCTCCGTCGCCCGCCGGTCAGGCGACACCGCCATGGAACACAGAGGGAACACGTGAGACGCATCGCAGTTTTAATGATCGCTTGGATCCTGCTGGCCGGCTGGGCCTGGGCTGGCCCGACGTTCGGCGTGTCGTTCCCCGACACGCCCTACGCGACCCTGTTCCATGGCACCCGCCACGGCTTCTCGGCGCCGGAATGGGATCTCAAGGCGAAGCAGCAGGTACAGCCAGGCACGTCCGGGATTCTGTTCGACCGCGACAACCGCGCCATCGGCCGCTTCGAAGTGGTGCTGGCCGGCACCGATTCGTGCACGGCCCGCCTCGACATGGCACCCGGCCATTTTGCCGCAGATGTAACGCGGATAGCATCGCCGTCCGCCCGGATGGACAACGTCCTCTTCGCCCTCGATGATCCGACCCGCTATTTCCGCATCGACAAGGGCTGGCGCGACATGAGCGCTGCGGTCCTCAAACCCGGCGCCAAGGGGCAACTGCTGGACCGCCAGGGCCGCCAGGCCGGGCTGTTCCGGGTGATCGCCGTGGCCGAGCATCACAGCATCGGCCTGGTGACCAACATCGCCCAGGGCGTGTTCAACCGCGACATTCACACCGGCGAGATCCAGAATTACGTGGATCAGATCCTCACCGGCCTCGGCGTGGTCAATCTCTCGTACCTCAATCTCATCATGCTGGTGATCGGGTGCCTGTTCATCTACCTCGGCATCGCCAAGGAGTACGAACCCCTGCTCCTGGTCCCCATCGGTTTCGGCATCCTGGTGGGCAACATCCCCCTGCCCCTCCAGATTTTCGATGCCATTTCCATCTACATGATCGATCCCCTCACCCACGAGTACGTGTTCAACACCACCACCAACAGCGTGCTGGGGATGATCTACTTCGGCGTCCGGGCGGGCATCTTCCCGCCCCTGATCTTCCTGGGCATCGGCGCGCTGACCGATTTCTCGGCCATGCTGTCCAACCCCAAGGGCGTGCTGCTCGGCGCCGCCGCCCAGATCGGCATCTTCACCACGTTCCTCGGCGCCCTCGCGCTGGGTTTCTCGGCCAACGACGCCGCCTCCATCGGCATCATCGGCGGCGCCGACGGCCCCACGGCCATCTTCCTAGCGTCCCGCCTGTCGCCCAACCTGATCGGCCCCATCGCCATCGCCGCCTATTCCTACATGGCCATGGTGCCCATCATCCAGCCGCCCATCATGAAGCTGCTCACGACCAAGAAAGAGCGGCTCATTCGGATGAAGCCGGGACGGAAAGTAAGCAAGACGGAGAAGATCCTGTTCCCCATCGCCGGCATGATCGTCACCTGCCTGGTGGCGCCCGGCGGCCTGCCGCTGCTGGGCATGCTGTTCTTCGGCAATCTGCTGAAGGAGTCGGGCGTGACGGGCCGGCTGTCCAAGACGGCCTCCAGCGCCCTGCTGGACATCTGCACGATCCTGTTGGGCCTGGTGGTGGGGGCATCGACGTCGGCCCAGGTCTTCCTGACCCCGCGCTCCGTCCTGATCTTCGCCCTGGGCTGCTTTGCCTTTGCCACCGCGTCGGCGGGCGGCGTGCTGTTCGCCAAGTTCATGAACCTGTTCCTGAAGGACAAGATCAATCCCCTGATCGGTTCGGCCGGGGTGTCGGCCGTGATCCAGCGCGCGCCCGTGTACTGGCAGCCTTCGAGGCGGATGTCGGCGTCGTACTCGGCCTTGAGGCGGTGCTGCACGACTTCGAACTGCAGCTGGCCGATCGCGCCCAGCAGCATGTTGCCGCCCGCATCGGGCTTGAACACCTGGATCGCGCCTTCCTCGCCGAGCTGGGCC
>JAEAMG010001730.1_pt1 | contig 15390 bp, 17 predicted proteins | sample 8958741 | NCBI WGS metagenome assembly JAEAMG01 (sample SAMN16933256, study PRJNA681125) | bioreactor sludge metagenome | isolation source: anaerobic bioreactor treating anionic surfactant - SDBS | place: India: Bengaluru | collected 2019-02-28
CCTGTTACCGCCGTGAAAGGGCGGTGTCCTAGGCCACTAGACGAAGGGGACACACCCCGGAAACTACAGCCTGATTCCGGCTTGCCGCGCTTCGTTTGGTGCTTCACGCTGCAAGTGGCGCGCATTTTATGGAGGCACCGATAGCCCGTCAACCCTGCAAACCAAAAAAAATCGACATCGCCTTCGACGCTATCAGCTTGCCACCCCAGCCACTACACTCAGGCGCAAACTCAGCCGCACGGAGTGCCTGATGTGTCTCCTTTAATGATCACCGGCCTGGTCGTTGCCGGCGTGGTTCTGCTGGTTGCTATCGGCTATATCAACCAACTCGTCGAGCGGAAGAACCTGGAGAAAGCCCGGCTACGGGCAGACCTGAACGATCGCCGACGCCGCTGCAGCAACCTCAGCGAAGCGCTACCCGGGCAGATGATGACACCGGCCCTGAAGCAGGTACTCGCCCGTCTCGAGCTGAACCTCAGCGAACGGCTGCTGCCGCTCGAGCGCGGCAACGATCAGCTGACCAGCCGAATCCAGAGCCTGCGCGCCGAAATCGCCGAAGGCGACGCCATCCCGGTTCGCAATCCGCCACGGCAGATCGTCAGCGAAGCCCAGGCCAAGGAGGTGCGCTTCATGCTCGAAGATCTCCATGCGCAGATCGTTCGAGCAGCCAAGGAGCGTCAGCTCAGCCAGGAGGAAGGTCGCCGCTGGGTTCAGGAAATCCAGCGCCTGCTCGCCGTACTGCACATCGAATACTTTGCCGGTCTCGGTCGCCAGGCGCTGCAACAGAACCTGCCACAACGCGCGCGCCTGGCCTTCGAGCGTGCGATCCAGCACATTCGCAAACAGCCGTCTACAGTCGAGTACTCGGCGCAACTCAAGCAATTGCAGAATCTTCTCGATCACGCCAATGCATTGGTGTCGAACCAGGTGCGTCCCGCCGCGGATGAGCCGAGCGAGCTGGCCGAAGGCATGAAGGCGTTCGACGACGAAGATCTGTGGAAGAAGAACAACGTCTACTAGGCCCTACAGAGAGAACAACAATGACACTGACGGTTTACGGCGCCCCGCTTTCGCCTTTCGTACGCAAGGTCAGGCTCTGCCTGTTGGAAAAAGCGCTCGACTATCAGCTGGAAATGGTGATGCCGTTCAATCCGCCGGACTGGTATCTGCAACTCAACCCTCTCGGTCGCATTCCGGCGCTGCGCGACGGCGACCTTACGCTGGCCGACTCGAGCGTGATCTGCCAGTACCTCGAAGACGCCTATGCCGGTACGCACCGCCTGTACGGCGATGACGCCGCAAGCCGAGCAAGGATTCGCTGGCTGGAGAAATACGCCGACTACGAACTCGCGCCGCTGACAACCTTCTGCATCTTTGCCAACCGCATACTCAAACCGAGCTCGGGGGGCAGCTGCGACGAGCAAGCCGTACAGTCGGCGCTGCACGAGAAGCTGCCGCGACACTCAAGGAAATGGCCAAAGCGGCGGCACGCTGAGCCTAAACGTACGCAGCGCCCGTCCGAGGCGCTGCAACTCTTCAATCGCGACGTTCGAGCAAACGCTGACCGACCCACTGACGCGCATATTGATACGCGCATCGTCCATTGCGGTTACCGCGTCCGGTTGCCCAGCGAATCGCATCTCTCTCCAGCGCCTCGCTCCAGAACCAGTCCAGCCCGGCCCGATCTGCCAGCGAGCCGATCCAGTGGCGAACGACGCTCAGGTAGTGCTCCTGACTGAACGGGTAGAACGACAGCCACAGGCCGAACCGGTCGGACAAGGCGATCTTGTCCTCCACCGCCTCGTTGGGATGCAACTCGCCATCGACCATTTGCCAGTGCTCGTTATCGCTCTGCCGTTCCGGCACGAGATGGCGGCGATTGGAGGTGGCGTAAAGCAGCACGTTTTCCGGTGCCCGCTCCAGCGAACCGTCGAGCACGCTCTTGAGCACCCGGTAATCCCCCTCGCCGGCCTCGAAGGACAGGTCATCGCAGAACACTACGAACGCCCGCCGCTCGCCGGCAAGCGCCTCCACTAGGCGGGGCAGATCGGCCAGGTGGTCGCGCTCGATTTCGATCAGACGTAGTCCGGCCGCGGCGTATTCAGCCAGCAGGGCGCGAATCAGCGACGACTTGCCGGTGCCACGCGCGCCCCAAAGCAGCACATGGTTGGCCGGCATTCCGGAAACGAACTGGCGGGTATTGGCCGCCAGCAGATCGCGCTGGCGGTCGATGCCGATCAGGTCGTCCAGCGACAGATCGAGATTCACGCGCAAAGGCGCCAGCCAGCCCCCGCGCGCATCTCGCTGCCAGCGCGCGGCAATGGTCACACCCCAGTCGATGGGCTCATGCGGTATCGGCAACAACGGCTCGACACGCGTCAGCAGCGCCTCGGCACGCCGCAGAAATGCTTTCAGTTCGACATCCATCGAACGACTCCAGATGTGATTCATAGACTTGAGCGGCGCGCGCTCCACCCACTACCCCATCGACGCAGCGGGCGTTTGCAGCGTCCTCCGCGGCGGGGAGACTCAGGCGTCGTGCGGCTCCAGATCGAGAGACGCGGAATTGATGCAATAACGCAAGCCGGTTGGTCGCGGTCCGTCGGGGAACACGTGGCCGAGGTGTGCATCGCAGCGCGCGCAACGCACCTCGATGCGATGCATCCCGTGGCTGAAATCATCCAGACTGGCAATCGCCGTGTCACTGACCGGCTGGAAGTAACTGGGCCAGCCGCAACCGGAATCGAACTTGGCAGCCGAATCGAACAGCGGCGCACCGCAACAGACGCAACGGTAGGTACCCGGGGTCTTGCTGTCGTTGTACTTGCCGCTGAACGGACGCTCAGTGGCACCGAGGCGGCAGATCTGGAACTGCTCGTCGGAAAGCTCTTCGCGCCAGACTTCGAGCGGTTTTTCCAGCTTATCCATCGGTACACCTCCACAGCTTAAAAAAGGCCGATCTGTACCTTTTCCGGTGATCGGGCCGCACGTATCATGCGTGGCTCTTCGACGCCTAGTCTGGCAGCGGGGTTTCCGACTGCCAAGGCGCCCGGGTTCATGCCAAGCGTGGCCAGCCACTCCGGAGCTGGCGCGTTTTCACTTCGGGACACTCAGGATCATGCAGGTCAGCAAATCGAACAAGCTCGCCAATGTCTGCTACGACATTCGCGGGCCGGTGCTACGGCACGCCAAACGCCTGGAAGAGGAAGGCCATCGCATCCTCAAGCTGAACATCGGCAACCCGGCGCCGTTCGGTTTCGAGGCCCCGGAGGAAATCCTCCAGGACGTGATCCGCAATCTGCCAACCGCCCAGGGCTACAGCGACTCCAAAGGTCTGTTCAGCGCCCGCAAGGCGATCATGCAGTACTACCAGCAGAAGCAGGTCGAAGGCGTCGGCATCGAGGACATCTACCTCGGCAACGGCGTGTCCGAGCTGATCGTCATGTCCATGCAGGCCCTGCTGAACAACGGTGACGAAGTACTGATCCCGGCGCCGGACTATCCGCTGTGGACCGCAGCCGTTAGCCTGGCCGGTGGCAAGCCGGTGCATTATCTGTGCGACGAGCAGGCCAACTGGTGGCCGGACCTGGCCGATATCAAGGCCAAGATCACGCCGAACACCAAGGCGCTGGTGCTGATCAACCCGAACAACCCGACCGGCGCGGTCTACCCCAAAGAAGTGCTGGAAGGCATGGTGGAGCTGGCGCGCCAGCACAAACTCGTGCTCTTCTCCGACGAGATCTACGACAAGATTCTCTACGACGACGCCGTGCACATTTCCACCGCCTCGCTGGCGCCGGACGTGCTCTGCCTGACCTTCAACGGCCTGTCAAAATCCTACCGGGTGGCAGGCTTCCGCTCGGGCTGGGTCGCGATTTCCGGTCCCAAGCACAAGGCGCAGAGCTACATCGAAGGCCTGGATATCCTCGCCAACATGCGCCTGTGCGCCAACGTGCCGGCCCAGCATGCGATCCAGACCGCCCTAGGCGGCTATCAGAGCATCAACGACCTGATATTGCCGCCAGGCCGCCTGATCGAGCAACGCAACCGCACCTGGGAGCTGCTCAACGACATTCCGGGCATCAGCTGCGTCAAGCCGATGGGTGCGCTCTACGCCTTCCCGCGGATCGACCCGAAGGTTTGCCCGATTCACAACGACGAAAAGTTCGTACTCGACCTGTTGTTGGCCGAGAAGCTGCTGATCGTCCAGGGCACGGCGTTCAACTGGCCGTGGCCGGATCATTTCCGCGTGGTCACCCTGCCGCGCGTCGACGATCTGGAGCAGGCGATTGGTCGCATAGGCAACTTCCTCAAGACCTATCACCAGTAACGGCATGGATCTGCATATCGACGATTTCTACCGGGACACCGCGGCAGGCCTGCTGATGCTCTATCAGGCCTTTCCGCGCAAGGTCGCGCTGTACGTCGAGGATCTGATCGGCCACGAAGAGCCGGACGAATTCGGCCTGCCGAGCAAGCGCCACCAGGGCTGCCTTGGGGCGCTGCTATGGCTCGCCGAAGAAGGCTACCTGCGCTTCGACAGCACCATTCAGTATCAGGCGCTGGATCAGGCGGTACTCACCGAAAAGGCGTTCCTGCGCCTGACTCGCAGCGTTCCCGATCTGCCCGCCGCAACGGAAACCCTGCCTTCGAGCGTGCAACGCGTTCATGCCAGCCTCGCCCATCAGCTACGCGAAGCGCTGAAAAGCGGAAACAGCGAGCGTCTCGCCGGATTGGCCCGACTGCTCTTCGAAAGCGGCCCGCTGCCAGCACGACACGACATAGCTTGAAATAGTCGCCCGGTTGAATAGCCCGGGGGCGCACCTTATATAGCCTACGTTCTTTCTCGTACTCCCGGAGTCAGTCGCAACCATGATGCGCATTTTTCTGTTCGTGGCCACCAACCTCGCGGTACTGCTGATCGCCAGCATCACGCTCAAGGTGCTCGGGGTCGACCGCTACACCGGCCAGAACTATGGCAGCTTGCTGGCCTTCTGCGCGGTCTTCGGCTTCGCCGGCTCGCTGGTTTCGCTGTTCATCTCCAAGTGGATGGCGAAGATGAGCACCCGCACCGAAATCATCAGCCAGCCTCGTACGCGCCATGAGCAGTGGCTGCTGCAGACCGTCGAGCAACTGTCGCGCGAAGCCGGTATCAAGATGCCGGAAGTCGGTATCTTCCCGGCCTACGAGGCCAACGCCTTCGCCACCGGCTGGAACAAGAACGATGCCCTGGTGGCCGTCAGCCAGGGTCTTCTGGAGCGCTTCTCGCCGGACGAGGTCAAGGCCGTACTGGCCCATGAAATCGGCCACGTGGCCAACGGCGACATGGTCACGCTCGCGCTGATCCAGGGCGTGGTGAACACCTTCGTGATGTTCTTCGCGCGGATCTTCGGCAATTTCGTCGACAAAGCGATCCTCAAGAACGAGGAAGGTCAGGGCATCGGCTACTTCATCGCGACCATCTTCGCCGAACTGGTGTTGGGTCTGCTGGCCAGCATCATCGTCATGTGGTTCTCGCGCAAACGCGAATACCGCGCCGATGAAGCCGGCGCTCAGCTCGCCGGCACCCAGGCCATGATCGGCGCGCTGCGCCGCCTGCAGGCCGAACAAGGCGTGCCGGTTCAGATGCCGGATACGCTCAAGGCGTTCGGCATCAACGGCGCGCTGAAACATGGCATGGCTGGGCTGTTCATGACCCACCCGTCGCTGGACGATCGCATCGAGGCGCTGCGTCAGCGCGGCTGAGCATGTTCGGATGAAAAAGGGGCGACGCAAGTCGCCCTTTTTGTTTGTCTATCTTCTTCCTCCCGCGCACAAAGGAACCCTCATGCGCCGACTCCTACTCACCTGCTGCGTCATGCTCACGCTCAGCGGCTGCCAGAGCGCCTATTACTCGGCGATGGAAAAGGCAGGCATCCATAAACGCGACATTCTGGTCGATCGCGTCGAGGATGCCCGCGACTCGCAGCAGGACGCCAAGCAGCAGTTCAAGGATGCGCTGGAGCGCTACCGCAGCGTCGTCAAAGTCAACGGCGGCGATCTGGAACAGCGCTACGAGGCGCTGAACCGGGAATATGAGGCCAGTGTCGCCGCAGCCAACGACGTGCGCGCACGCATCGAAGCTGTCGAAGATGTCGCCGAGGCATTGTTCGACGAATGGGAAGACGAATTACAGCAGTACAGCAACGCCAGCCTGAAGAGCGCCAGTGCACGTGAGCTGAGCCGCACGCGCAGCGAATACCGCACACTGCTGCAGCGCATGAAGGCTGCCGAGAAGCGCATTGCGCCGGTGCTTGCCGTGCTGCGCGACCAAGTGCTGTTTCTCAAGCACAACCTCAACGCCCGCGCCATTGGCGCACTGCAGGGCGAATACCGGACGCTGCAGAGCAACGTCGACCAGCTGATGGCGGACATGCAGCGCGCCATCGACGAAGCGGACAGTTTCATCCGCCACCTGCAGGCGGGAAGCTGAGCCCCCGCCCGCTCGCCGTGGCGGCATTGCACGCGCCGGGATGCCTCAGGCGTGGCGCCGCAGGTGATAGAAACGTTCCTCCAGGCGCCCCAGGCCGCACTCACGCATGCGCGGATTGCGCTCCAGCACTTCCTTCGCCTCGAGCAGTTCGACGTGCCAGTCGGCCGCATAAAGCGCAGTGACCTCGGCGGTATCGACGGCGAAGGGCGGCCCGTCCATCTGCGACTGCTCATAATCGAGGGTAATCAGCAACTGCTGACAGGCATTCGGCAGGATTGCCGAAAGATGTGCTGCATAGCGCTGGCGCATCGGCGGCGGCAAGGCAATCAGCGCGGCACGATCGTATAGAGCCTGGCAGTCGGCAACATCCTGCGCCGCGAGCGCGAAAATATCACCGCAGCGGATCTCCAGCGCGCCTGCGCGGAAAACCTTGAAAGGCCCGGCTTGAGAGACCTCGGCGTCGAGCTGCTGTTCAGCGAAGAACGCTTCGACCGCCTTCTCGCTCAGCTCGACGCCCAGCACCCGATACCCCTGTTCGACCAGCCAGGCGAGATCGACGCTCTTGCCGCACAGCGGCACCAGTACCTGCGTACCCGGCACAAGCCCAAGCCGCGGCCAGTGGCGCCGCAGCCCGGGATGCACCATGCCAAGGTGAAAACCGATTTCATTGCGCGCCCAGCGCTGCAGCCAGAAGTCTCCGTGCATCCGCGAACCTCCTTCCGATGAAGACGGCAGCTTAGCAGAGCGCCTCACAGGCGAAGCCGATCATTCGGCGTAGAGCGCAGCCTCGACATCGAAGCCGGCATCACGCATCTGCGCCAGCTTGTAGCGCAGCGTACGCGGACTGATACCGAGGCGATCCGCCGCCTCCTTGCGGCGTCCGCGTTCGCTGCGCAAGGTTTCGATGATCAGCTGGAATTCGTGCTGCCGCAGATCCTCTCCCAGCGCCGCGGCGGGTTTCGCCGCGACGTCGCTGGCCGCTGGCGCCTGGCTCGAGACGGCCGCGAGCATCAGCTCAACACCGTCCAGGCAGAGGTCGGCCGGCTCGATCACGCCGCCGCGCTGAAGAATCAACGCGCGCTGAATGGCGTTGTCCAACTCGCGCACGTTCCCCGGCCAGGCATGAGCCTGCAGGCAGCGCCGCGCGGCCTCGGACAACCGCGCCGGCGCCTGTCGCATCTTCTGCCCATGCTTGGCCAACAGCCGCTCGGCCAGCGGCACGATATCCGCAGTCCGCTCACGCAGTGGCGCCCACGCCAAGGGAAAGACCGACAGCCGATAGTACAGATCCTCGCGAAAACGCCCCGCCGCCACTTCGCCCTGCAGATTACGGTTGGTCGTGGCGAGCACGCGGATATCGAGCGTGATCGGCTTGCGCGCGCCGACCCGCTCCACTTCACGCTCTTGCAGCACCCGCAGCAGCTTGGCCTGCAACGGCAGCGCCATCTCGGATATCTCGTCGAGCAGCAGCGTACCGCCATCGGCCAGTTCGAACTTGCCCGGCTGTGCGGCGACCGCTCCGGTAAAGGCGCCCTTCTCATGACCGAACAACGTGGCCTCGAGCATGTTGTCGGGAATGGCCGCACAGTTGATTGCAATGAACGGTCCATTCACCCGCGGCGACTGCTGATGGATGTAACGCGCCAGCACTTCCTTGCCGGTCCCCGACTCACCGGAGATGAGCACCGTGGAATCGCTCTGCGCCACCCGTGCGGCCAGCTCGAGCAATTGTCGACTGGCCGGTGCATGAGCGACCGGCCCCTGCTCGGCATCATCCAAGCGACCGCAGGCGTGTTGCGCGATCAGGTTCAGCAGAGCCTTCGGTTCGAATGGCTTGAGCAGGTAATCCACCGCGCCCTGACGCATGGCCTGCACCGCGCGTTCGATGGCGCCGAAAGCGGTCATCAGCAGCACCGGCACCTGCGGATAACGCTGGCGGATCACGCTCAACAGTTCGTGGCCATCCATACCCGGCATATTGACGTCACTGACCACCAGACTGAACGCCTCTTCGCGCAGCGCCTGCAATGCCGCCTCGGCGCTCGCCACAGCGCGATAGGCATAACCGCCGACCTCAAGGGTGTCGCCCAGCGCTTCACGCAATGCGTGATCGTCTTCAACCAGAAGAATTCTGCCAGTCATTCGCAAATCTCCTGCGGGCCTGCTGGAAGCAGGGGAATCACCAGCCGCGCACAGGTGCCTCGTCCAGGCCGGGAAAGCAGCTGCAGCTCACCGCGATGAGCACGCGCAACGGCATTGACCACCGCCAACCCAAGCCCGGTACCGGTCGCCTTGGTGGTGAGAAAAGGCTCACCCAGCCGCGCCAGCAGCGCCGGCTCGATGCCCGGCCCGTTGTCGCTGACACACAGGCGCAAGCTGTCGCCGCGTGCGTAGAGATGAATCTTGAGCCGCACACCGGTGCCTGCAGCCTGCACGGCATTTTCGATCAGATTGAGCAATGCGCCGACCAGCGTGTCACGGTTGCACAGCAGCAGCCCTTGCGGCGCATCGCACTGCCAGCGCAGGTGGATATCCTGCAAGCGCGGCTCGGCCGCCGCGTGTAGTGCACCGAACAGCTCGGCCGGGGTAATGCGATCCTGCAGAGGCAGATCGCCGCGGGCGAATACCAGCATGTCGCGAACCTGATGCTCCAGTTCGTGCAGCCGGCTCTTCAGGCGCCCTGCAAAACGTGTTTGCTGTTCCGTGCTCAGCCCACCCTCTTCCAGGTGGCTGGCGTAGAGCAAGGCAGAGCTCAGCGGCGTGCGAATCTGATGCGCCAGCGAGGCGACCATCCGCCCTAGTGAGGACAAGCGCTGATGACGCGCTAGCTGATCTTGCAGCCGGCGGGTCTCGGTCATGTCGGTGAGCAGTACCAGCTGCCCCGGCTCGCCGCTCAGCGAGCGGGTGGCAAGCGCAACCCGCCGCCCGTTGGCGAGCGATATCTCATGGCCGTCGTCGCGCCGCGGGGCGAAGCAGCGTGCGATGACGTTGCGCCACAACTGGTTCTCCAGCGGCTCGCCCAGGAGCTCAACGGCAACCGGATTGGCTTCGCGCACGACGCCATGCCCGTCGAGCACCACCACGCCACCGGGAAGCAGATCGAGCAGGCTGCGCAACCGCTGGGCCAGCCGCTCTTTTTCATCCAGCTCGCGCAGACGTAGCGCGCTGGCGGCGTCCAACTGACCTTCGAGCGAGGCCACGCGTGCGGCCATCCGCTGCTGAGTGGCGTCCAGCTGGGTTTGCAGCTGGGCCAGCCCATCGAGCGATGGCGAGCACGGACGTTCGGCGGGGGTTGGGCTAGAGGCGGCGCTCACTGTTCCACTCGTGACTGTCAAAAAAAAGACCTGTCACTGGCGGGAGCAAGGTTCGTGCCCGAGGCACGCTGAGCGCGGAGAGGGATGGACATGAGCGGCCGTACCGACAACAACCGGTACGGCTACGCCCGCCAGACAATCAGTCTTCGGCTGCTGCCAGCTCGCCGTTGTCGTCGTCGCGGCGGTTCATGCCGTACTTGCGCATTTTCTCCACCAACGTCGTGCGCCGGATGCGCAGGCGCTCTGCAGCCCGCGCCACAACGCCGCCGGCATCTTCCAGCGCCTGATGGATCAGACCCTGTTCGAGGTTGCCGAGGTATTCCTTGAGATCCAGGCCCTCGATCGGCAGCATGGCATGCGCTTCGGGAACCGCCATCGGCGCACTGATCGCCGCGCGCTCTTCCATCTCATCATGCAGGCTGACGGCATACTGCTCGTCGTCGTCATCGACATGGCGAAACTTCTTCGGCAGCTCCATGACGCCGATTACCCCATACGGGTGCATGATGGCCATTCGCTCGACCAGATTAGCCAGCTCGCGAATGTTGCCCGGCCAATCGTGCCGGCAGAGCGACATGATGGCTGCCGAGTTGAAGCGAATCGAACCGCGCTTCTCGTGCTCCATACGCGAGATCAGTTCATTCATCAGCAGCGGTATGTCTTCAACGCGCTCGCGCAGCGGCGCCATCTCGATCGGGAAGACATTCAGGCGGTAATAGAGATCTTCGCGGAAGGTGCCCGCCTCGATCATCTTCTCCAGATCCTTATGCGTCGCAGCAATGATGCGCACATCGGCGACCTGCGTGCGGTTGCTGCCCACGCGCTCGAAGGTGCGCTCCTGCAACACGCGCAGCAGCTTGACCTGCATCGGCAGCGGCATGTCGCCGATCTCGTCGAGGAACAGGGTACCGCCCTCGGCCAGCTCGAAACGCCCGGCGCGTGCCGTGATCGCACCGGTGAAGGCGCCTTTCTCATGACCAAACAGCTCACTCTCCAGCAGTTCCGCCGGAATCGCGCCGCAGTTCACCGGCACGAACGGTGCCTGGCGTCGCTTGGAGTGGTAGTGCAGGTTGCGCGCGACAACTTCCTTGCCCGTCCCGGATTCACCGAGTATCAGCACGCTGGCCTCGGTGTCGGCGACCTGCTGCATCATTTCGCGAACATGCTGCACGGCACGGCTGGTGCCGACCAGGCTGCGAAACAGATTCGGCTCGCGCTGACGCCCGCGCCCCTTGGCCTGATCGTACATTTCCCGGTAAATCTGCGCGCGGTGCAGCGAATCGAGCAGCTTGTTATAGCTGGGCGGCATCTCAAGGCTGGTGAGCACGCGGCGGCGCAGCTCTTCCGGCCAATCCGTCGGCACCGGCTCGCCAATCAGGATCACCGGCACGTTCTCGTCCCACTGACTCATCTGCTTGAACAGCTCGACCGCCCCGCCCTTGCTGGTGACCTCGCCCAGCAGGACGCCAATGACGCTCCGCGACTCCAAGCCCTCCACGGCGTCGCGCCAATCGTGGCTGGAACACGCCAGATGATCCTCGCTGAGGAAATTCAGGATCACAGTCAAGTCACGACAACGGTCACGATCATCGTCTATCAACAAAATCTTGGTATCACGCCACATCTTGTTTATAGGGCTCTTGGCTTGCAGGGAAGAAGCGCCGGAGTTTTCGCATCCATGGGGAAACGCGGCCACACCAGAGGCAATTGGCCGGTAGTTAATTAAAAAAAATGAACGGAGTCAAATTTATGACGTGAATTGTCGACCAAAGGCAGCGCCGGAAATGCCGTTAATCGGCGCCAGCACACACTTCCCGTGCCGCCGGATAGGAATATCTAAGGGGTAAAGGCATAGCGTCGCCAGAGTCAAAAATCTATCAAACCTTAATTTTGATAGCTAATTGACAGCACCAGCAGGAAGATGCCGGCTTTTCCGGGAAGTTGGACGGAACGATTACACGAGCGTCCTGGCGAGCGACGCCTCACAGGCGACACAGCCAGCTGTGGCAGATTGACGCTATGTCGCACCAGCAAGACTTCGACTATCCGAACAGCTGGTAGACCTTGGCGCTCTCGCGTGCCTGGTTGAGTTGTCGCAACTCGCCGGCGATACGTTGCCGCTCCGTCTGGCATGCGCCAACCAGCTCGCCGTAGAGGTTCAGCAGTTGCTGCATGCCGTGGCGTATCTGAACTTCGTCGCGCTCAGGCTCGCTCATGGCTTCGTCGACTGCCTGCCGGCACTGACGATCGAGCACACTGATAGCCGCCCAGTCCTGTTGCGCCAGTGCATTGCGCAAGGCGCTACCGGTTTCTTCGAGACGTTTGACGGACATATTCATGGATCGACTCCGGGCAGGCTCATCATGCAGCCGCTAGCTGCTTCCTGCTTATCGGCACACCGCCAGCCGGCTTTAGCAGAGCCGACGAAAAGACTCGCCGTGCAAGCCGACCTCGATCAGTAGCGATTACGCAGCCCTGGCGGAACGCTGGGCGGCGCCACTGGATCCCACGGGCCATCCGGGCGTCCGGAGCAGTACCACTCGCCATCCCAGCGGTAGTAAAGGCGTTCGCGGTAGAACAGCTCGGTGCCTTCCACCACATACACGCCCAAACGATTATCCCAGTGCGCTGCCGCATGCGGCGGCGGCGCATAGCGCGGATGGCTGCGCTGCACCGATGGTGCCCGCGGCGCCGGTGGGGTCTGGATGGGTGGCGGAGCGATAACCGGACCGCGTGGAGCCGGTGCCTGCGGCACAGGCTTGGCAGGCGGCACCGGCCGTTCGGCCTCGTAGGGCGTTCCCGCACACGCTGCCAGAAGCAGCGTCGCGCCTAGCGCTACGATCCGCTGCGCGTGCCGCCCCAACGAAATATCGCCAACGCGCACCATCTTCATCCCTCCGCTCCCTGCCGGCGCGTCAAGGAGCGTCGGGCTTGTCGATCATCAGGCGAATCGTTTTGTCGCCACCTGCGGTTTTCAACGCTTCGCTCTGACCCGCCCACTCGCCTTTGGTTGCATTACCCTCACGCGAAACGCGCGCCACCAGCTTCACCTCAGGGTAATTGGACATCTTCAGCTGCGGCATCATCGCATCCGCGTCGCCCAGACTGATGTTGGCCGGCAGATCGGCAACGCGCAGGCGCTTGGCCGCCAACGGGATCGCCGGCCCCGATACGGCACGGGCGAACACGAATACGCTGTCATCCGGACGCACATCGTCCTGCAGCGACGGGTCCAGGGTTACCTCGATCTGAAGCCGAACCGCCGCCGATTCGCTGGCGGCCGCAGGCGCAGGTGCTGTCTCGCCAAGCTGTTCGCGCGCGCGTCCAGGCGCACCGTCATTTCCTCAAGAGAACGCGGTTGCTCGCCGAACTGGCGGGCCAGCTCGACCTTATCGCTGGCGCCCCAGTGCAGGTACAAGCCGTAGCCGAGCAGAGGCACAAGCAGCGCCGCCAGCAGCGGCACTGCACGCCCCAGCCGCGCGCTGCGCGTGTCGTCGCTGCCCTCGGTATCATCCAGCAGCTCGCGTGCGGCATCGGCACGCCCCGCTTCCAGTTGCTCCTCGGTAAGGGTGCCGGCGGCGCGCTGGGCAGCAAGTTCAGCGAGACGCTCCTGATACAGGGCGACATTCAGTGCAGTGCGGTCTTCCTCGGCCTGGGCCTTGCGCCCGCGCAGGATCGGTAGCAGCAGAAAGGCCAGAGCCGCCAGCAGCAGTACGCTGGCAGCAATCCAGAAATCGATCATGAGTCTTTTTTATCCAGCAGCGTGGCGAGGCGTTCGCGCTCGGCATCGGAAAGGGTTCTTGCCGCAGGTGCGGTATCCGCTCGGCGGCGGCGGACCAGAATTACCGTCAGCACACCGAAACCAAGGATCAGCAGGCCCGCTGGGCCGTACCAGAGCAGCAGCGTGGTGGTGTTTACCGGCGGGTTGTAGCGCACGAAATCGCCATAGCGATCGACCAGATAGGCGACGATCTCATCGTTGCTCTTGCCTTCCTCCAGCATGCGGAAGATCTCTTCGCGCAGGTCCATTGCGATCGGCGCGTTGGAGTCGGCGATGTTCTGGTTCTGGCATTTCGGACAGCGCAGTTCTTCGGTGAGCGTGCGGTAGCGCTCGCGCTCGGCTTCGTCCTTGAAGTCATAGGTGTCGATGGCAGCATGTGCCGTAGCGCTGACGGCCAAACCCAGCAAAAGCGCGCGGATCATCGATTTCATTCGTCCACCAGCTCCTGATAGAGCGCCGCCAGTTGCTCGCGCCAGACTCGCTCGTCGATCGCGCCAACGTACTTGTGGCGAATGATGCCGTTCTTGTCGATCAGGAAGGTTTCTGGTGCGCCGTAGACGCCCAGGTCCAATCCCAGCTTGCCATCCGGATCACTGACGTTGAGCTGGTAGGGGTCGAGGAAATCCTTGAGCCACTGCTGTGCCTTGGCGTTCTCGTCCTTGTAGTTGATGCCGTGAATCACGACGCCCTGCTCGGCCAGGCGATTGAGCATGGCGTGCTCGGCCTTACAGGTCGGACACCAGGTCGCCCAGACGTTCACCAGCGCTGGCTTGCCCAGCAAGTCCTCGCGGCGAACCTGCCGGTCGCCCTCCACTGCCGGCAACTCGAACGCTGGAAACGGCTTGCCGATCAGCGCCGAAGGCAACTCGGTCGGATCGAGGAACAGCCCGCGATACAGAAACACCGCCACCACCAGGAAGATCGCCAGCGGCAGCAACATCAGCACTCGTTTCACATCAGGCTCCTTGTCCAGCCAGCCCCAGTGCTTCACGCACCCGGGTTTTCACCTTGACCCGATACCGCCGGTCACTCGCCGCCAGCATGCCGCCAAAGGCCATCATCAGCCCACCGAGCCAGATCCAGCGCACGAAGGGTTTGATATGCACGCGTACGGCCCAGGCGCCATCGCCCAGCGGCTCGCCCAGCGCGACGTAGAGGTCGCGGGTAAAGCCTGCGTCGATGCCTGCCTCGGTCATCGGCATCTGCTGCACGGTGTAAAGGCGTTTCTCGGGGTGCAGAACGGCGATCTGGCGATCACCGTCGAGTACGCGAATGGTGGCCCGATCGGAGGTGTAGTTCGGCCCTTCGTGGTGCTGTGCGCCTTCGAAGACGAACTGATAGCCACCCAGCTCCAGCGACTCGCCCGGTGCCAGACGCAGGTCGCGCTCGGCACTCTGCTGGCTGGTGAGGACGACGCCCAGCGCGCACATCACCAGGCCGATATGCGCCAGATGCATGCCCCAGTAGCTTGGCGCCAGGCTGCGCATTCCGTTCAGCAGGCCTTTGTGCCGGGTCTTGTCGAGCAGGTCACGCACGCTCGCCAGTACCACCCAGGCCGCCAAGAAGCTGACAGCCAGTACCGCCCAGTGGAAGTCACCGAAGGCGAGCGCGCCCAACCCGCCGAGCACTGCACTGGCAATCAGCACCGGTGTCAGCATGCCCAGCAGCCAGCGCAATGGCGTGTCCTTCCAACGCACCAGAATGCCAACCGCCAGAGCCAGCAACAGCGCTGCCATCAGCGGTACGAACATGGCGTTGAAGTAGGGTGGTCCTACCGACAGCTTGGCTCCCGACAGCGCATCGAGCAGCAGCGGATACAGCGT
>JAEAMG010001744.1_pt1 | contig 15376 bp, 16 predicted proteins | sample 8958741 | NCBI WGS metagenome assembly JAEAMG01 (sample SAMN16933256, study PRJNA681125) | bioreactor sludge metagenome | isolation source: anaerobic bioreactor treating anionic surfactant - SDBS | place: India: Bengaluru | collected 2019-02-28
TGGGACATCGTCAGGCTTATCATGACCTGATTGATCCGCAAGGGGGCTTCAGGACGGGTACGCAGTTGCTATTTTGGGATGGTTCAATTCAGTATCGTGATGATGAGTTGAAACTGGAGCATTTTGATGTTCTGAGCGTGAATTCTTATAACCCTATAACTCCATTTAAAATGCCACTGAGCTGGGGTTTTAACTTTGGCTGGAAGCAGGAAGCTTTGGAACAAAATGGTCAGTTCAGTGAGCAGGAACAGCACGGGATTGCCAATTTACAGGTTCAGATGGGCTATAGCTATGCAAACCCGGCATGTGAACATTTGTGCTATATGCAACTGCAAAACCATATACAGGCCGGCAAGGCTTTAGATCAGGGCTGGCGTGTCGGGATGGGACCGACTATAGGTTGTCAAAATATCTGGTCAGATCACATCAATAGTCTGCTACAGCTGGAATTACCGTATTGGGAAGATTCCAAGCAATGGCAACTTAAACTGAACACCCAGTGGCAATATGTCCTGAATCCGCAAAATGTCATTCGTTTTAATTGGCAATATCAGCAACAAGATCATAAGGACTGGATGAAAACCAGTCTGGGCTATGTACGTTTTTTTTAATACTTTATAAAAATAAATTTATTTTTTCTCATTACTTATGAAAAAACATCGAATAGTTCACAAAGTTATTTTTATTAAAATTTGTTATATTAGTCATCTAAACATCTCTCTCATATTCAAAAGCTGTTGGAATCAATTGTATGAATACTGAAAGTATTGCTGTGCTTGCCGCACAATGGAAGTCGGTTTGCCAGGACTTTTCAACAACTGATTTAAACGATACTTTTCAATTTATTCAAGCACATTCCCAGACCCTAGTCGATGAGTTTTATAAAGATATCATGCAGGAAAAGGAAGCATCCTATTTCTTATCTGATGATATGGTCCAGAACCGCTTAAAAACCACGCTGAATCAATGGTTAATCGATTGCTTTAATGTACCCTTGCAGCAGAACTTTATCGAGATTGTCGAAAAGCAGCTGATGGTGGGTAAAGTCCATGCGCGTATCGGCATTCCATCCTGGCTGATTATGCGGGGTATCGGTGAAATTGAAAAGAAAGTCTTTTTGCTTCAGACCGAGCAGACGCAAGAAAACCGTCTGACCATTGCAGCGTATATTGTGCAGATACTGGGTTTTGCTTCGGAAATTATGTGTCGCTCCTATGAAGTCAATCTGGAAAAAAATAATGACACAAAACATACCTATCGTTTATTTTCTGCCATGCAGGATGTGTCGGCGCAAAAGGACAAGCAACGCAGCTCATTATTAGACTGGGAAAATGAACTGATGTTTAAGGTATTTTCGGATGAGCCGAAATTTACACATCCCTTGCTGTCAAAATCTGAATTTGGCTTATGGTTTATCCATAAAGCTGCTTATGCATTTACCGGGACCGAGCAGGTCTCGACCATTATTGACCGTATTCACCAGATTGATCTGCTGAGCCAGCAAGTTTTAAATGCCACTGAAAGAGAGCAGGCCATTCAGCTGATCCAGCATATTCGTGAAAATAACAGGGAGATTCAGCATCTGGTCGATCAGCTGTTTCAGGTGGCTGACTATATCGACTCGGGCAGTGATTCCCTCACTCAACTGCTCAATCGACGCTATTTACATACCATTGTTTCGCGTGAAATTAATTTTTCCCGTAAACATAATGCCCCCTTGTCTTTGCTGGCCATAGATGCCGATTACTTTAAACGGATTAATGACAAATTCGGCCATGCAGCGGGTGATTCAGCTTTAAAGTTTATTGGTGAAGTCCTGCTCACTTCCATTAAGGGCAGTGATTATGCATTCCGTGCAGGTGGGGAAGAGTTTTTATTGTTGCTGGTAGATAGCGATTTGGTTCGGGCACAAGAGATTGCAGAACAGGTCCGTAGCCGGATTCAGGAAACTACCATTCGTACCAGCATGGGCATCAGTTTTAATTTTACAGTCAGTATCGGCTGTGCATTATATGATGGTCATCCAGACTATCAGCGTTTTCTGGATGCAGCAGATGCAGCACTCTATGCAGCAAAAAATAATGGCCGAAACTGTATTCAAGTCACCAAGCAGGTTGCGAGTTCTTAATCTGGAAAAATCAAATCGATGAATAAAAAACTCCTCATATTCAGGGAGTTTTTTAAAGTCAGGCTTCGACAATCACGTAGTATTTTTTCACAGCTTCAAGCACTTCAAAGCTTCCAGGCTTCGACAATCACGTAGTATTTTTTCACAGCTTCAAGCACTTCAAAGCTTCCCTTAAAGCTGGGCGGAATAATCCCAGCATTTCCAGCAGTCACTTCAATATAAGTTCCGGTCGCTTGGTCGTGGATGCGAACGATACCTTCAATCACCTGAAAGAACTCCTGTTTGTTGTCGGCAAACTGAATATTCCAGCAACCGACTTCACAATGCCAGATGCCACAGCCCATATTGGGATGTTCATACAGGCTATACGTTTCACGTTGAGGATTGCCTTGAACCAAACGGTCAGGGCGGGGGTAATCAATTGATTTTTCAGCGTGCGTTAAGCCTTGTCCTGCTAACAGAATTTGCGACATGAGAGGTCCTTAATATGTGTGCTTCAATCAGGAGATATCAATTTTTGTACGGTGTTATTTAACCACACACAAAAAAAGCCTCAATCGCTATTGAGGCTTTTTTTTAGAATTAAATTAATAGCTTTCAGGCAAGGCAGCCAAAAATTCACGACGTTCATCTTTATTGGTTTTAAAATCACCCACAAAAGAGACAGTACGGGTAGTCGATTCCTGTTTGCCTACACCGCGCATCATCATGCACATATGCGCAGAATCAATCATTACCGCAACACCACGTGCTTGAGTCACTTCAGCCACAGCTTCAGCAATTTGCTGGGTCAGGTTTTCCTGAATTTGCAGACGGCGCGCAAACATTTCAGTAATACGGGCAAATTTGGATAAACCTAAAACCTGGCCTTCAGGTAAATAGGCAATATGCACACGGCCATAGAACGGCAATAAATGATGTTCGCAAAGTGAATAGAATTCAATATTTTTGACCAGGACCATTTCACGGTTGTCAGAAGGGAAGACCGCATTATTGGTCACTTCTTCTAAAGTTTTGCTATATCCAGACGTTAAATACGAAAAAGCTTTAGCAGCACGCATTGGCGTATCTTTAAGACCAGGACGATTAAGATCTTCACCAACGGCAGTTAAAATGTTGGCGTAGGATTGCTGCATAGACATAAGACGTGTTCACTTACACTGATATTGAACAAGGACGGCATTGTAGCAGAAAACCGCTACAATGCCCTGTTTTAGAGAAAAATTCCGATTACTGTTTGAATTTTGGGTTCTTTTCTGCACGTTTTAGCAGAACCAGAACAGCACCGGTGCCACCTTGCTTTTCAGGTGCACTGACAAAGGCTAAAACATCACGGTGCTGACGCAGCCAGCCATTGACATAGGTCTTTAAAATGGCTTCAGGACCTTTGCCGTGCACAATTTTAATGACATTCTGATTTTCGTCTTTGGCCATTTGAATAATCTGGAGCACCGCAACACGGGCTTCTTCCACCGTACAGCCATGCAAATCAACCGCTTCAAACCAGCGCAGGTTACCTGCTTTTAAATCTTCAAATACTTTATGCTGCAAAGTTGCAATCCGATAGCTTAAAGTCGCCTGACTGGCTACCGGATTGAGCATGGCCTGTGTATCAGACAACTCTGCCTGATCGGTTTGCATAGGGCCGGTCGCAGCTGCTCGTTTCGCTAAAGTTTGTGCATCCGGTTTTTTCTTTGACGCTTTTTCAAGTTTTGCAATATTGCTAGTGTCCATCTTTTTGACACCTTGCATTTGCTTTTGAAAAAGCGCGAAGTCATCTTCCTGCTCTTGTTCAGCAGTCTTTTGCACAGGCTCAGGCTGCTTCGTAATCTTCGAGGAATGCGGATTAGTGATTTGCTTTTTAAAAGATTTCAGTAAATTGTACTGATCTTTCGAAAGCGAAGAATCATGCTTACTCATAATCTTAATTATTCATCAAACAGTTTCAGGCTGACCAAATAATGCCGTAAAGGCATGATCTGGACGAGGCTGTTTCATAAAACTTTCACCCACAAGGAAGGCATGAATATCATGTTCTTGCATCATGTGGACATCATCTGGTGTGGCAATGCCGCTTTCAGTCACCAATAAACGTGAGGGTTCGAGCAATTTTTTCAAACGCAGCGATGTATTTAAATCGACATCAAAGGTTTTTAAATTGCGGTTGTTTACACCCAGCAAGCAACGTTCTGAAAGTTTCAGTGCACGTTCCAGCTCATTTTCATCATGTACTTCAACCAGTACATCCAGATCATGTTCGAATGCGGTTTTAGACATTTCTTCCAGTTGCTGGTCAGACAGACATGCCACAATTAAAAGAATACAGTCTGCATGCAGGGCACGGGCTTCAATCACGCCATAAGGGTCAATCAGGAAATCCTTGCGTAATGCCGGCAGGGCACAGTGCGAACGGGCAATCTGGATATTTTCGTCGGCACCCTGAAAAAAGTCCACATCTGTCAGTACAGACAGGCAGGCTGCGCCAGCTTGCTCATACTGCTGGGCAATTTCAGCAGGATTAAAGTTCTCACGAATCACGCCTTTAGATGGAGATGCTTTTTTGATTTCTGCAATCACACCTGGGCGCTTGTGTTGTAAAGACTGTGCAAAACCACGCACAGGTGTTGCTGCTTGTGCCAGTTCTTCTACATCTTTATAGCTGTGTTGCTTAAGGCGGGCAGCAAATTCTTCCTGCTTACGGTCGACAATTTTGCCTAAAATTGTATTTGCGATATCTACCATGATCTTTGTCCTACCGTCTTAAGCTTCGTATTCTTTTAAAGTTTTGGTGAATTCAGACAAAATGCCCATTTTTTCTAAAGCTTGACCGCCATAGATAATGTCATGTGCCAAAGCAACACCTTGCTTATAGCTATGGGTCAAGCCTGAAACGTAGATACCTGCACCGGCATTGAGTGCAATCATATTTGCCGCTTTTTCACCGATTGCAGATTTTTTCTTGCCTAAAGCATCTTTAATTAAAGCCAGGCTTTCAGCTGCACTATCTACAGAAAGGCCGGTTAAAGTTTGCGATTCAATGTCGACTGCTTCAGGCTGAATTTCCCATTCCGTGATTTCACTATCTTTCAGTTCAGCCACATAAGTTGAAGAGGCAAGACTGATTTCATCTAGACCATCTTTGGAATGCACTACCATGGCATGTTCTGCGCCCAGCTGTTTCAATACTTCAGCCATTGGGCGACAAAGTTCAGTGGAAAATACGCCAATCACAAAGCGTTTCACCCCGGCCGGATTGGTGAGCGGGCCAAGCAGGTTGAAAATACTGCGAAAGCCGAGTTCTTTACGCGGACCAGCAGCATATTTCATCGCTTTATGGTGATTCGGTGCAAACAGGAAGCCAACCCCCATTTCACGGATGCAGCGTTCAGTTTGTTGCATGTTCAGGTCAAGATTAATCCCTGCCTGTTCAAGCAAATCAGAAGAACCTGATTTGGATGACACACCACGGCCACCATGTTTGGCAATGGTGGCACCAGCAGCTGCAATGACAAAGCTTGATGCAGTCGATACGTTAAACAGGTTCTGGCCGTCACCCCCTGTACCGACAATATCGACCAGATGAGGCAGATCGCTGACGTCAATTTTAATCGCAAATTCACGCATCACGCGTGCAGCGGCAGTAATTTCATCAATACTTTCGCCTTTTAAGCGCAGTCCCATCATCAAGGCACCAATCTGGGCATCAGTGGCCTGACCATTCATGATGGTACGCATCACGTCTTCCATTTGCGGTTGAGTGAGTTCGATATTTTTAGTGATGTTATTTAATGCTTGTTGAATATTCATAATCTTTGTAGCGCTCATTATGCGTAAATTTCTAAAAAGTTTTTAAAGATCTGATGACCGTGCTCACTCAGAATGGATTCAGGATGGAACTGCACGCCTTCGACCGGCAATGTCTTATGTTTCACACCCATGATCTCTTCCATAGAGCCATCTTCTTCATTGGTCCAGCAGGTCACTTCCAGGCATTCTGGCAATGTCGCCTGATCAATCACCAGTGAGTGATAGCGCGTTGCAGAAAATGGGGAAGGGAGATTACTGAAAATCCCTTTATTGCTGTGATACATGTCCGATAAACGGCCATGCATGACTTTTTTAGCCCGAATCACATTTCCACCAAAAGCTTGTCCAATACTTTGATGTCCCAGGCATACGCCCAATAGGGGGATTTTACCGGCAAAGTGCTGGATCGCTGGAATAGAAATACCTGCTTCGCTTGGTGAACAAGGGCCAGGACCAATGACGAGATACTTTGGTTGCCATCGCTCGATATCTTCCAATGTCACGGCATCATTACGGACTACTTTTACTTCCTGATTTAACTCGCCAAAATACTGCACGATGTTGTAGGTAAAAGAGTCATAGTTGTCGATCATTAAAAGCATGAGCTAACCTATTGAAATTTGCGCACATATATGTGCTCGAATAGTCCAAGAATACTCGCATGATTCAGATTTTCACTGCCTGGTCCAACTGAAACTAAAGGCAGTAAAACGGCTAAAAAAATGGAGTGCGAATCATCATAGCAAAAAATAAACATTTTCGGCTGAACTATTTCCATGATAATGATTTTATAGAAATCACTACATGAGAATAAGCTGATTTATTTGCATTTTATGTTGAAGAAAATTCATCGAAGATGAGGTTAATCATCTTATGTTATTTTGAAAATACGCTACAAGTACTACCTCCATTTAAAAGCTTAATATAAGATACTTAGTTTGTATTAGTAATAAACTATTTTTAAGTAAGTATGGCGCTAGTTAAATTAATGTGATTGAAGTTTGGCTTCATAAAGGTTCATAAAACTGTTGCAATCAGATTGGCAGCTTGTCACCAAAATGGCGCAGAGTATTTCACGCTTTCGACTGTTTGAAATATCTGCAATTTAAGGGCCAAAAATAAAAAACATATCTATAATAATAAGATAGCTTGTATTTATGCTTTAGGTGAGTTTTAGCTTGAAATAGAAAATGCTGAAAATATTCAATAATGAAATCATTAACATGACAGAAAATAAATTATTAAGAATTTATTTTAAGCAGAACTGATGGATATTCAGGCAAATCGCAAGAAAAATAGGACTCTTATAAAAGGGAAAAATAAATATGCACCAATTTGATACACTAAAAGCTACTTTTCAAGTAAATGTGATTATGAGTGTTTGAATATGGTGCATTTAGATTTACACACAGTATAATAGCAACAAAGCAAAAGGCTCAAATCTTCTATTCTGATAAAGAATTCAATATTTTAGCTTTGCTTTTTAAAAGTTGGTACGAGAATTGCTTTATAGACACCAACTACTAACACGCACTTAGCAGGTGCAACAAAAAATCATCGGAGCAAAATGAGCATGGCGAACAAGGTCCTTCAACTCATCCAAGAAAGTGGCGCAAAATGGGTCGATTTTCGCTTTACTGATACTAAGGGTAAAGAGCAGCACGTAACTTACCCTGCAGATACAATCGACGAAGATACTTTTGAAGACGGTAAAATGTTTGACGGTTCTTCAATTGCTGGTTGGAAAGGCATTGAAGCATCTGACATGATCTTGCGTCCAGACGCTGAAACATGTTTCCTTGACCCGTTCTTCGCTGAAGCTACAGTTGTGGTAACTTGTGACGTAATCGAGCCATCTACTGGTCAAGGTTATGAACGTGACCCACGCTCTATCGCTCGCCGTGCAGAAGAATACTTAAAATCAACAGGTATCGGTGATACTGCATTCTTCGGTCCAGAACCAGAATTCTTCGTTTTTGACGAAGTAAAATGGGACATCGACATGTCTGGCGCACGCCACACATTGATCGCTGAAGAAGCTGCTTGGTCTACTGGTAAAGATTACGAAGCTGGTAACTCTGGTCACCGTCCACGTGTTAAAGGCGGTTATTTCCCAGTTCCTCCTGTAGATTCTTCACAAGATATGCGTGCTGATATGTGTGCCCGTATTGAAGACATCATGGGTCCAGGTCGTGTAGAAGTACATCACCATGAAGTTGCATCTTGCCAGTTAGAAATTGGTGTGAGCTTCAATACTATGGTGCGTAAAGCTGACGAAGTTCAACAGTTTAAATATGCAGTTTGGAACGTTGCACACCAATATGCTAAAACTGCGACTTTCATGCCTAAACCAATGGTAGGTGACAACGGTTCTGGTATGCACGTGCATATGTCAATCTCTAAAGATGGCAAGAACCTGTTTGCTGGTGACGAATATGCAGGCCTTTCTGAAATGGCATTGTACTTCATCGGCGGTGTGATCAAGCATGCTCGTTCATTGAATGCAATCACTAACCCATCTACTAACTCGTACAAACGTTTAGTTCCGCATTTTGAAGCGCCAATCATGCTTGCTTACTCAGCACGTAACCGTTCTGCTTCTATCCGTATTCCTTACGTTTCTAGCCCTAAAGGCAAACGTATTGAAGCACGTTTCCCAGATCCAATGATGAACCCGTACTTAGGTTTCGCTGCATTGTTGATGGCTGGTCTTGACGGTATTCAAAACAAGATTCACCCAGGTGAAGCTGCTGACAAGAACTTGTATGATCTTCCTCCTGAAGAAGAAGCTAAAATCCCTACAGTGGCTCACAGCCTGGATATGGCGCTTGAAGCTCTTGCAGCGGATCATGATTACCTGCTTAAAGGTGGCGTGTTCACTAAAGAAATGCTTGAAGCCTATATCGAACTTAAAACTGAAGAAGTACGTCGTCTGAACACGACTACTCACCCAGTTGAATTTGATATGTATTACAGCCTGTAATTCATATTCGAATTTAGGTTCAAGAAAAACCCGCGCTTGTCGCGGGTTTTTCTTGTATGATCTATTCAATTACTTGAAGTATGTACACGACTATGGCGCAGCGTAAAAAGCACATCGGTTTCTTTCCTTGGATTGATCCAAAGGATCATGAAAAAGGATTTAAACTGAACTTTTCAGAAGTGACTTATATTGAGGTTGGGCGAACAGTGGAAGGCTATAAGCAAGCTGAGTTCGTTGCTCTGAAAAATCCTGAACTGGCTCTGGATTATGCTTATCCTAAAAGTTTTTATTTAACTGCCGAAGGCATGATTTTAATTAAAACTCCGCAGGGAAAATTTGAAGTCATCGCCAAAACAGACAACAGTTAAACCAAAATTTCATTTTAAATTAAATGATAACAAGTAAGCTCCAGTCTTCTGAATATCATTTAAACTATGTATAAATTTTCATATTTTTAAGAGCTTTATGGTTATGCGTGAACCGCTTGCATACGCAAATCAAAATTCAACTATTTTACCTGCATTAAAATCGTGGTTATATGCTTCAGGTTCACTGACACAACAATTAACCGATTTTGCGGGTGGGGTATTCAAGGTCCAGCCTATTGAAGAGCACTATCAGCGGCTTCTACGTGCCGATGCACAATGGATGAATATGCCGCATCAGCATACATCTTGGGTACGTGAAAGCTATTTATATGGTTGTGATGCAGAGCCGTGGGTCAAAGCGAAAAGCATTTTTCCAATCCTAAGCTTGCAGCGTCGGGCACGCCTTTTTAAGCATATTGGTAAAAAACCTATAGGATGGTTTTTATTTCAACGCACAAACCCTATATGTCAGCGTCGTGTCATTCTGCTGGAAGATGGCTGGACACGGCAAAGTTGCTATACTTGGCATGGTTGTAAATTTATTGTGCAGGAAACTTTTTTACCTGCATTTGAGCAATTTATTCAACAAAAAATTAAACAGTAATCTGGTTAAGGATGGTCATGGCAACTGCGCATCAAATTACCTGGCGTGAACGCCTGGAAGCTTATTATTATCTCTGTCGTTTTGATAAGCCGATTGGTACGGAACTGGTGTTTTGGCCAACCATGTGGGCGTTATGGATTGCCAATCAGGGTATGCCATCCATCAGCATTTTGATTCCCATGATTTTGGGCACGATTTTTATGCGTGCGGCAGGCTGTGCCATTAATGATTTTGCTGACCGGAAAGTAGATGCATATGTGGAACGGACTAAAACCCGTCCACTGGCGACCGGAATTATCAGTGCTCAAGAAGCAATATATGTATTTTTAGCTCTGGTTGCTGCTAGTGCCTGTATGTTGTTCTTTTTGCCGATTGAAACCTTTTACTGGTCATTTGGGGCGTTGTTTCTGGCATTTATCTATCCGTTTATGAAACGCTATACCCACTTGCCACAAGTCTTTCTTGGCGCGGCATTTTCATGGTCCATTCCAATGGCCTATACCGCAGTTGGACAGATACCGGATTTAACCTGCTGGCTTCTGTACTTTGGTAATCTGGCCTGGACAGTGGCTTATGATACTCAATATGCCATTACTGACCGTGAATATGATTTGAAGATCGGGGTAAAATCCACAGCGATTTTATTTGGCAAATATGACATTGAAATTATTTCTTTATTGCAAGTCATCAGCCTTATATTGATTGGCAGTGCTCTGTATTTGGAAAGTCTGTTGATGCCATTTGGTTTAATCGCATTGCTATGCGTTGCTGCAGATTTTATCTACCAATGGAGCAAAACCCATGACCGTGATCCGCAGCGCTGTTTTTGGGCATTCCGTCATAATCGCTGGGTAGGTGTTATGATTTTTGCCGGAATTTTTCTCGCTTTGTTTTAATGATTATTTGAAGTAAAAATCGTCATAAAAAATTATCCGTATGGATACTTTTTATTATGGGTTAAATGTAGGCTGCGACATCAGTTCAACTGACTTTGTATCTTTAGTTCCTGAGTAATGAACTGTAATGCGGCATTTTTTGAATTTTTTCTAAAACTGGCATACAGCTGCAAGGTTGGAAGTTCAAAATCGGTCGCAATCACTTGCACATGATCGCCGAGAAATTTTAGCAGGTATTCCGGAACGAAACTAAAGCCCAAGCCCATATTGATCATGTTGATATGTTGCAGAACATTGGTCACCCAGTGCATCTGATGATGTGGTAGATGTTTGAGCTGTAATTGTTTATTGATCTTTTCATAGAAAACCGGTGAGGCGCTTTGTTCACACATGATGATGTTCTGTTTGCTCAAGTATTCACGGTTAATCTGATGTTTAGAAGGATGAAGTTTCTTTGCTGCCACGACATAGATTTTTTCAGTCAGCAAGCACAGGTTCTCATAATCATCATGCTGCACAGCATAACGGGTAAAGGTCAGGTCGAGTTCAGCATTCTTGAGGCGCTGAATTTGTTCAAGGCAGGTCAGACTTTGCACATGGATCTGTAGATCCGGAATTTGCTGTTTGAGTTTATCCAGAATTAAGGGCATGACCTTCAGTTCTGCCACATTTAAAAAGCCGATATAAATCTGGTTGTTTTTGTTATAAGCCACCTGTCGTGCAGCGGATATGGCCAGCTGGGCATTTTCCAGCGCATTCTGTGCATAAGGTAAAAAGGCTTCACCTTCATCGGTCAGACGGATTTTTTTAGCAGAGCGGTCAAACAGTAACACGCCGATTTCTTCTTCCAGGTCTTTAATCTGCTGGCTTAATGAAGGTTGTGCAGTAAACATTTTTTCAGCAGCCTTGGTAAAACTGCCTTGCTGAACCACGCTGACAAAATATCTTAAATGACGTAATTCCATAATTCACCACACCTATAAACCCGATTGCACAGTCTCTTTCTGAGCTGATGCCGCAAATCAGATTATGAAATGTGGCAGACCTAAAAACTATGCAACCATAGTTTAAGTCTATGGGTGTTCTGCAAAATAACGTGGTTGCATACACTGAGATCAGACAGCTGAAGGGTGACATTGAAAAGGAGTAGCTGATGTCTGAGCAATTTGATACGGATGTGCTGGTGGTGGGAACAGGTCCTGCGGGATCAACCTTGGGACTGGCACTGGCCAATTATGGTATTAAAGTCCAGCTTTTTACCCAGTTTAGCTGGCTAGCCAACAGTCCACGTGCACATATTACCAATCAGCGGGCCATGGAAGTGTTGCGTGATCTCGGCGTAGAAGAACAGGTCAAGCAGATTGCCACGCCCTGGGAACAGATGGGGGAAAGCCTGATTACCACCAGTCTGGTCGGGGAAGAAATTGCCCGTTTAAGTGCCTGGGGTACTGGTGATGAACGACATGGTGATTATGTCAAGGGCAGTCCCTGTCCATTGGTGGATCTGATCCAGCCGAAAATGGAAGCATTGTTAGCAAAGAATGCCGCCGAACGTGGTGCGATTTATAACTTTAATACAGAATATCTGTCTCATACTCAGGATGAACACGGTGTGACGGCAACCTTTCTAAACCGGATTACCAATACCGAGTTTAGCTTACGTGCCAAATATCTGGTGGGTATGGATGGTGCACGCTCTAAAATTGTCGAGCAGTTAAATCTGCCGCTTGAAGGCGTCATGGCGCGTGCCGGTACTGTGTATGTGACATTTAAGGCGGATTTAAGCCAATATGTGCAGCATCGTCCAGCAATCCTGCAATGGATTGTTAACCCCGAAGCCAGTTTTGGTGATTTGGGTATGGGGCTACTGCGCGCTATTACCCCATGGAATGAGTGGATTATGGGTTGGGGCTTTGATATTTCCAAAGGTGAGCCGCAGGTGACTGAGGAGCAGGTTCGTGCTCGCCTGAATGCCTTTGTTGGGACTGAAGTTGAAGAAGTAGAAATTCAAAAACTGTCGTATTGGTATGTAAATCAGACTTGGGTGACAGAGTATTCCAAAGGTCGTGTGTTCTGTGGTGGTGATGCAGTACACCGTCATCCACCATCCAGTGGTTTAGGCTCGAATACCTGCATGCAGGATGCCTTTAACCTCGGCTGGAAACTGGCCTATGCGGTGAAAGGCTGGGCCAAAGAAAGCTTGTTGGATTCTTATACTCGTGAGCGTGCACCTGTAGGCAAGCAGATAGTCGCCCGTGCTAATCAATCCCGCTTCGATTATAAGCATCTCAAAGAAGTCTTTGGTTTTGATCATGGTGTAACAACACAGGTAGAAATGTTGCAGCGAATTTTCGCTGAAGATGACGCGGGTGCCGAGATTCGTCAAAAATTATTCCAGGCGCTCGAGATTAAGCATTTCGAATTTAATGCCCAAGGGGTAGAGCTGAATCAGCGTTATGATTCAAATGCTGTGATTGCCGAGGCGACAGCGGAAACCTTTATGCAAGATTCGCAGCTTTACTTGCAGGCAACGACACGCCCGGGGGCAAAAGTGCCGCATACCTGGCTGATTAATGCCAAAGGACAGAAGCAATCGACCTTAGATATCGTAGGACAGGGCCGCTTTACCTTGTTGACCGGGCTGTCTGGTACAGGCTGGAAAAATGCGGTGCATGCTATGAATTTACCTTATCTGGATGTGATTCAGATTGGTTCCCGCGAATACCGCGATGTTTACGGAACCTGGAACCAGAAATCTGAAATCCATGAAGCGGGTGCGGTACTGGTACGTCCGGATGGTTATGTGGCTTGGCGAATGCAAGACAAGCCTGAAGCAGACTTTGATTATCTTAAAACCTTGCAAGAGGTATTGCAGCAAATTCAGCTTGCTGTCTGACTGTAGAGATAAAAAGCCGGTTTCGACCGGCTTTTTTGATGCGAGTTTACAAAGCAGGTGAATGATCTGTTGAGACAGCACAGGGTTTTGTTATATTGGACAGGCAAATTTAGTGTGTATATAGATTGACAGGTATTGATTATGTCGCAGTCAGGCGCGAAGCCCAATCCCAAGAAGATGATTATTCTGATGAGTCTTGGTTTACTTATCCCGATTTTTCTGGTCTCTATGGCCTATCTGGCAGTCAGTAGCGACGAGAAAAACCAGCAAAAATATCAACAGCAGCAGGCTGAAATGCTGGAACGGATCAAAGCCCGTGAAGCAGCTGAACAGGCTGCTTCTAAGCCCACTGTAGAGCTATCTGAACAGCAAGCCAGAAATAATTGAGATCGATACTGAATTCAGCCACCGCATCATACGGTGGCTTTTTTATGTCGAAATGGAGTTAATTTAAAATGTCTTTTTTTAAGTTGTGGGTACTTGGAATATCGGTATAGCGATAGACCTGATAGCCTGCTTCGTTCAGCATGGCATCACGCTCGGCATCTTCCTGTTCCTTACCTATATGGCTGGGATCATCCAGTTCAATAATCGCGACCACTTCGAGCTTTTGATTCAGTAAAACGAAGTCGGTGACTTTACGGTTAAACTTGTTACGGATCTTAAAGTTGTCATTGGTGATTAATGCGCTAAAAGCAACTTGAGCCAAAATATGATGTTGTGGAAAGGCTTCTTTCAGCCGGATAAACATTTTACTTTCAAAAGGCGTGATCACACGTTTAGGGAAAAATTTCTGCTGTGGTTTGAACAGTTGCTGAAAAACAAGGGTCAGCAAGGCAAGAGTGGCAATGCAACCAATAATAAAAAAAGTGGCTTGGCTTGAGTCGAACACAATAAAATCTTGATATAAGAAAAAACCCACTCTGTTGAGTGGGTTTTTAGAATTTGGCTCTCCAACCTGGGCTCGAACCAGGGACCTGCGGATTAACAGTCCGTCGCTCTACCGACTGAGCTATTGGAGAATCTGGTACGCATTCTATGTATCTCGGCTTACAGGGTCAAGAGTTTAGTGTTAAAAAAGCCATGAAAATGAATTGAATGTTTTAAAAATAAACTTATTGCTGGTTATTTAAGTGATTTTATTAGGTCTATATAGTTTTCTTTGCTTTGTAATGGGTGGGCTTGACGGCATTCGTCCAGCAATTTCATCACTTCAGCTTGGGTAAGCTCAGGTTTGAGTTGCTGCTGAATGTGTTTTAAAACCTCCGGGTTCTTTTTGACTAAATTACGGGTGCAATGAAACAGGCGTTCATACATGAGCGCGGAAGCCTGCTTTTTATTTTCAGAATTTTGACTACATTGAAACACGGCGAACATCACAACAATCAAAATAATCCAGAAAATGAGAGATTTTAACCAGGTGGCATTCATAGCAGTTTATTAGAATATTGTTATTAGAATGAAAATAACCAAATTTTAATCAGCGAACAAGAGATAGGAGAATGATCTACAATTTTAATAAAAAGTGATGACTCAAAAGTAGAGATCGTAAAAGTGCAGATTGCAGGAAATGTAAATCTGCTGAATAAAAAAAAGCCCACTTCGCAATGAGTGGGCTTTTTAGAATTTTGGCTCTTCCACCTGGGCTCGAACCAGGGACCTGCGGATTAACAGTCCGTCGCTCTACCGACTGA
>JAEAMG010001764.1_pt1 | contig 15359 bp, 18 predicted proteins | sample 8958741 | NCBI WGS metagenome assembly JAEAMG01 (sample SAMN16933256, study PRJNA681125) | bioreactor sludge metagenome | isolation source: anaerobic bioreactor treating anionic surfactant - SDBS | place: India: Bengaluru | collected 2019-02-28
CCGCCAACCATCAGGCGGCAGCGGCATGTCCGGGTCGGTACTGGCAAGCAACTCCAGGTTAGGCAACCTCCGGAGTTGTTCCAGACCGGATTGTAACGTTGGGACAAGCCAGCTACGGCTATAGGACCAGAACTGTGTATTAGGTCGGGCTGCACAGATGCTTCGCCAGGCTTCGGCATATTCCGGACCATAATAATCACCACCGACATGAATGCGCACCAGGGGCGCGTCTTCCGGCAACGACGCCAATACGTGCGTTACAAAACGCTCGGGTTCCAGGCTCAGCGCCAGGTTGCGCACATAGGCGTGTCGGCAGGTAGGCCGGAGCCGTTCAAGCCGCCAGGCATAGCAGTGTTTTCTGCACCAGGGGCTGGCACCAGGACAAGTTACAAAGCTGGGCAGGCTGAAAGTCCAGATCTGGCCCACTTTAGAGTTCCCCAATCCCATGCAAAGGGGAACAATGATATCTTGCTCCATAAAGGTATCCCTCCTTTCTAAAGAGGAAGGGCGAGACTGCCTAGGTAATAGGCAGATCTCGCCCTTGGGTTGAATTGATTGTCAGGGTTTCAGGGGAAACGACAGGTAATGTGGTGGTGGGCTAGTGCGCGGCGTCTGGCTTCCCGGTGTTCTCTTCCACTGACCAGGTTTCACGGTTCATCTCATGTGAATATTCGCAAAAGTCAAGGTCAGTCACCTGAGGCGCGCGGTCATTCACAAGGTCTTTTGCTTCCTCTTCGTTTTCCGCGGCAACCGCATAAAAGCGAAGATATGTCTCGCAAACGCCTACAATATAGTTTCTTATCACAGGTCTACCTCCTTAAGCCGCTCTCGCTGAATGGCTTCTTCGAATTGTTCCTGTAAGAACTCCACTTCCAGGAAAGGTTGACCGATGAAAAAACTCTCTCCGTTATCCAGGAGAAGGGTGACGCCAATGCCGTCTATTTCATTGCTGAACTCTACTTCAACAACAGTTCGGCCAAGAAGGGCTTGACGAATCTCCTCAAGGTATGCGACCCCTTCTTTGCTACGCAACACGCGTTCGATATTATGCATTTTACAGATGTCACCCATGGCATGTATCCTTTCCGGCGTCTTGCCTGTCTATGCGGAACTGATAAACCGTGCCGCGATGATCGCACTTGTGGCAGCGGCAATAGGAATGTTCACCCCATTCCATGCCTGAGTCACTTTCCAGCACAACACCGTCCGAATACATCAGCAGGCATTCGCTGGCTTCAATGACAAAACTCTCCCGGTGCCCGCATTTGGGGCAACGGAGATGTTGAACCGTTGGCTCTGGAAGAGGCGACGTGTCGGGATTGGATTCCGCAAGGTCTTGCTCAAAGAATCCTTGCGATCGGCCCAGTTCGTCATCCCAGCAGATTCCATGGACGCGGCACCAATGGCGCAGCGCCGTAAGCAGGGAAGTGATATAGCCCTCCGGGTCGTGGCGGGCGTCATACTCATTGGGTTCATAACCGTCCTTGCCCGCGCGAAGTGCAATGGCTTCCTGTGCCAGGGCGAGTAGGAACTCCGTGGTAACGTTGGGCACACTCATGGCTGGATCTCCTTTTATGGATTTGGGAATGCCGATAGCCGTACGGCGGTATGGGCATACGAACACGCCGACATACCGCCGTGAGGCGTCTCAGTACTCTTCCGGCAGGAGCAGCGTGGTGGCTGCCCGTTTACCGGTGTCGTCCTCGGCTTCCGTGATGATCCACAGTTTGGTCTCATCCGGCAGGAAATACGCGCTCAAGAGTCGCGCGCCGGTCTTGAGTGCTTCTTCGTTGGCCTGCTTGTCTCCTTCGCAGACCATGCCCCAGTCGCCCACGACATGCCTGCGCAGATATTCCAGGCCGTTGGAGTTCACCCGTTGCAGTGCCTCCAAGGCGCCGGGCGTGGCCAGGGTCTGGCCTAGACTGAATCGTACGCGGTCTTTGGTTTCCATAATTTCATCCTCCATAAACAGTTTTGGCCCGGTAGGATAATTATATCCATTACCGGGCCGTTTTGCTTTATTACGGCAACAGGCTACGCTGCCTGTTCCCGTGTTTTCAGGTCCTGATAGGTTTTCTGGATGACGCTATTCAGCGCCTCCAGGGCGGCTTCGACCATGTCGTCGTAATAGCCGCCGGATTGACAAAATTCCGCTCCGTCCTCATAACAGCAACCACCAAGATAATCTGAAGCGGAGAACGGGCCCCAGCACACCGTCACGGTGACCATGGCCCAAGCCCATACATCGCCCTGGTCCAGCCGATGCAGGATGCGTTGCGCTATCTCCCGGTCAAGTGCGTCATCGCCCGTGGCGGATGCATTGCCCTCGACCGGCAGGAATTCAGGTTCCGCTATGAGGCGGATCGTGACTTCGTCACGAGTCAATGGTTTCAGATCCATGAGGTTCACCTCCTTGTCTAACAGTGTTCTTGTGTTGGGCACTATGCGGTGGCTGCCAATTCGTTGGATTGAACGGACTGGGCGGTGGATTCCGCTGTATCCAGAATCAGCGTGACGCATTCACAAACCCGGTCAAGCACCTGAATGCAGGCGCGTACCGTGTCCATGTTCGCCGTTCGGGCATATTGCTCGATGTAACTGAAGGCACCGCCCAGATCCGCATCCTGACTCATGCCCAGGCATTCCAGCAGCACGGCGCCGCCGAGTTCAGCCACCACTTCCTTATGCCACTTGTCACCTTTCAGGTTCGTGACCCGATGATCGGCCGCATGGACGAGTTCATGGGCCCAGGTGGACAGGTTCTCCACGCCCAGCATGACCGCCTGGTTTCCGCTGCCGGAAAAACGGTAGAACCCCAGCGGGTTATTGCCCTGGTGGGTATAGGTGCCGACATTGATGCCCCAGGCCTGGGCCACTGCCATCAAGGGAAGCTCCCGCACCCAGGAATCATATCGGTCATCCCCGGCAGGCAAGGGTTCGCCTTCCGTGTCTTCCACCGCAAACACAGGGATGCCCCGGAATCCGAACAGTACATGCCGTTCTTTTTCCTCGCCACCTGCGTTGTCTTCATTAAACTTTTTGACACAGGGCGCGAGAATCCAGATGGCCTTGCTGCCTTTCTTGACCTCCCGCTTGGCATCCTCCCATTGGCGAAAGCCCCGTGCGTCCGCGGTGCCGCAGAGCGCGGTAATGAGCTGGTTGTGCCAGGACCATTTCCGGCACGGTACATCATCCTTGCGATGGATGAAGATCGGCGCCAACGCTTTCGGAAGGGTTTCGGGCTGTTGAAACGCTTTCACAATACGCTGGCTGACTTCTTCTGCATGTCCGTAAAATTTCATGGTATCTACCTCCTTTCATAGTTGAGACCCGACAGGCCATGAGGTTCCTGTCGGGCCGATTGAGTTGTACCATACGGTCATCTGGTCGTATCCCCGAATGGGCATACGACGATACGGTCGTGTGGCGATTGAGAGTTAAAACGTTGTTGATAAAGGGTTGCGTCTGTAACACAGAGGTGAGAAGAAATCAGGCGGGGATGCAAGCAGCCTGCGAACTCGCTTTGGGTTCACGTGTATAAAAACGAGTTCCTCGGGGGCTGTCGCAACGGACAAAGAGGTGGGTGGTGTTCTTGAAATACCCGAAACCGATATGGTCCAGGCCGGCGAAATCATGCAGGCGGGGCAGGCGTAGTTCAGGAACAGTGTTCTGACCGCCGTCAATCACGTCCTTGCCTTCAACCAGCAGTTTTTTTACATACTGCAGATCAGTCATGACGGATTCGGCGTCTTCGCCCTCACCCAGGTCATAAGCCCGGTGAATGGCGTCGTCGAGGGACCAGAGTTGGCGAAAGCCGCCTAACTCCATATGCATCCCCGGACATTCGCGCGGCGTAGTATCCATCTTCTCAGCCATGGCAAGGGCTTCTTCCTTGGTCATGTTGCCGAAGTCCAGTTTAAGGATAACGCCGCATTTCTTGCATTGGGTTCGAATCATCATGGCAGGGGTTCCTTTCTTGGTTGTGGGACAAAATACAGATAGAAACAGAGAGCGCTGTCGCTCTACAAAGCGGATTGTCAACGGAACTTTCCGTCGGAGACCAATAATGGTCTCAATAGATACACTTCACCTCCTTTCAGGTAAGGGTTGTGGGCGTCAGAAGGTCTTTCCTTGCGGATGCCTGATCTGCGATAGCCCAGGTTGGGTGGGTCACGGCAGATCACCGGCATGTGCGCGAATGCGCTGCTTTGCCGATGCATCAAAACCGTGAACGTTGTTATTACAGGTGGGGAGTGAAGGGTAGAATATAAATCTTTCGGTCGGCAGGAACCATACGATCAGATGAACACATAATGATACGACCGTGTGATAAAGCGACGATACTGCATAAGACTAAAGCCCGGGGAAGGTTCTGGACAGTGAATTTGACACGGATAGGGATGTCATAGATCCAGATGTGTTGGATTCATCCGGCAATCGGTATGGTCTCAAAGATAAACCGTCTGACCCGGGACTGCGTTTTACACGTGGCCCAAAAAGTCCTCCGCCATTTCATATCCACGCCGTTTCCACTTTCCAGTACTCGGAAAAGTCTATAAAGTCAAGCGACTATCATCTCCGAGGTAGTGGCAAGAATCGAGTTTATCTGTATAGTGTATTCCGAGGTCGGGGTGCTGCGTCTTGACGCATAAACCCAACCCCCTACCCACCCGATACAATCATCCGATTTAGAATATACAGCATAGTAGATTCTTCTTATCTGAACCGTTGCTTGAACGTCTCGGCAGCTATTGCAGAATCAAAGAGCAGGCGTATCTGATTTGTGTACGTTCTATTGACTTTAGTGGACATCAGCAGAATAAGTCCGCAAGACTGCAGATGGCTCAAGTTGTTGTAAAAGTGCATGTAGGAAAAAGGTTGTTCACCCACGGCGGCGCTGAGGTCCTTATAGGTCTGATACACTTCTTTCGCCAAACCGCCTTTCGTTCTTCGCAGGCTTTCGAGAATCAGGAGAGACTTGTCGTTCAGGTCGTGAACGACATCCACAACCACGTCTTGGGTGGCACGTTCGAAGGCATGTTCGACGGAAAGGCCCGTTTCTGTAGCGGTGTAAAAAAGAGTTTTGATGGCGACGCGTACATCTGAATTGGTTTCGCGGACCGCCAGTGCCGCAATTTTTCGGAGCATCCCCTCGTCATACCGTACCAGGCCGGACCGTGCCCGGGCGAGGAGAATGGCATACATCTGTTCCGCGTCATAGTCCCTGAAATGCACGATCTCCGGCTGAAGCGTACTGCGCGTGGATACGTCGAGTTTCTGCATCAATCGTGGGCTGTTGGAAAGCAACACCGCCATATAGTTATTACGGCTGCGGGACAGGCGATAGAGAATCTCCATGTTCCGGTCGCGCGGGCCCATCAGGTCAATCTCATCTAGGACCACCACGGTCTTCCCGGGAAACTTCGCTTGGAACGCCGCAAACAGGTCGGTGAAGGAGGCGCCCTTGGCCGGTGCGCGCAGCAGGTGTTCCAAAATTTTGAAACTGGTATTGTGGTTGCGCACATTGCAGTACAGAATCTTTACGCCTGATTCGGAATGCAGTTCCTTGGCAAGATAGCGCACCATGAGCGTTTTCCCCGACCCCCGGCTTCCAAACAACGCCAGATTCTTTGGTATGCCCGTATGGTCATATCGCAGTACGGCGTCAATCAGGATTTTCGCCTCCTCCCGCATAACTGGTTGCGTTGGAATATAGCTGAAATCAAAGACCGAGAAATCCTTGACTCGTCCTGCTTCCTTCCTGATTGCCTCCTGCCGCCCCTTCAGATACATCTGAACGTCCATTTCCCTCACCTCGAATACACCTTGCGGAACGCATAAAACGATCTTATATTTATATTTTCCGAATCAAGAATCAAGAAGTGCTAATTATTAATAATGGGATTCCCTGCGCGTTTGCAAGATTGTGTAACATTACTTTTTGTGTCTTATAAGAAGGGAGTATTTATTTATGAAGATCTCAAACAATTTTGTTTTATCGCTTGAATCCATAGGGCTGATATACTTATTAAAAACCGTTGTTATATATTCCTCAACCATGTCCTTCTCAATCTGGTCGGTCATGATGTCCAGTACATGAAGCATGCCCCCATGAGTTCTATTTAAACCCTCGTTACAAGCAGATTGAAAGCCGCCCTCGAAGCCCTTTTCAATGATAGCAAGTGCTTTCTGACGTATTGACTCAGGATCATCATCAGTCGAGGCCCTTCCCGTATGACAAAGAACATGTTCGTAGTACGAGGCTATCTCGACAATGAAGTCTTTTTCAGAACAAACATTCAGCGAGGACATTCTATACATAAGCCTTGCTTCATTAATAGGCTTTTTTATTAGGTCCACAATAGTAATTTCCGAAAGTTGTTCGTGGAGTTGGTCGGTCAGCGCCTCCAAATTGGCGGCACTATCTTCTCCGGATGTTTCTTGCGAACGATTCTCACTCATAGGTTTTTATCCTTTCTCAACTTACAATATAAAAGAACCACAGCATGCCAACAACAATTTTTCTCGAAGTATAGCATGTAATTAAGAGATCTTTGCACGTGGCTAAACTTTTAATATCTGTCATTTGCGTTTGGCGGATATTCAAATACAATGATTTGTCCATCCATTCAAATGTATCGGAACTGATCAAAGTCCCTTTGTTTTTGTGCGGTTGTAACAAACTCTTCATACTTGACTGTGAGCTCCGCCAAGATTCTTAGACTTCTTATATATCGTCGCGAGAACACCCAACCTTCCCGGTATCCGTGTTTCTTGTTGAAGCGGCTGACATGGTCTATCATGCCTAGCCGCCGCATTTTGGCACGTACGGTTTCGAGTATACGGGGACTGAAACCGTGCTTCTGTGCCAGGAAATCCAAGGCAGGCAGAAATTGCTCTGGGGCCCATTTGAGTTCCACGAAGACGGCAAGAAAGACGCGTTGCTGATTCTTGTTTCCCGGAAACAAGATACGCGCAAGGTCGTCCAGCCCTTCCATGCGGGCGATCCTGTTACTGTTCAGGTCTATTTTGGTGTTTGGTGTCATTTTGACCCCTGCATTATGCTCTACAATAGGGCACTTGCGAATGAGTAACCCGATCTGACTCATGTTAAAAAATCGTGGGATGCATACGATGCATATCCTGACCAGAGGACCTCCCGCAAAAACCATGCGATTCCGTGTGATTTGTGCGCAGGCGGGTGCCCTCAAGGGTGTTCCAGCCTCGTTCTCAGACCTCCGACGAGCGACAAAAGCCCCTTCATAGGAGTGCGGAAACCTTTACAATTCTGGGCCCGTTGAGTCAGCGCTCTCTTTGCCCGTTTCCCGTCGAGATAAGCAAAGGGCACCCACTTTCTGCGCTTGCTTGCGAAGCTCAATCCGCTCCTTTGCCATGGCTATCGCATGGTGCCTAAGTTCCGTACCGAAGTTGGCCTCAATCCACCAAACGCGCTCATATGACTCCACGTAAATCTCATTAAACAGTCTTTGAAACCGCCACCTGACACCCTGCCGGGTCATTCTGAATACGCGTTCAATCCGGTCGCCATAATTCTGGCGGAGGACCATATGCTTGACGCCGTCGTCTTTCATCTCGATGCGCAACTGCCTTTCTTCGAGAAGTCCGCGCAGGTTGTAAAGGAACGTCTTATCCTTCGACGTGAGTTTCATAGGGCATCACCAGTATTCCATGCTCGCGTTGTTCGAGCCAGACCTCGCGGGCCTGTTCCATAAAGAGCAGCGTTATAAAACGCCTGATACGGTCAAGGCGCAGGTCAGAGCACACAGGAGGCAGGGTATCGAATCGGACGATTTTCCCGTTCAGGCTTGCAAGAACCATTGAACGGTATGCATCCATCTTAAAACTGTCCCGGCCAAGAAACGTGTCGGCGTCTCCCATTTCTTCATGGCCCACAAAGGCATCCAGAAACTCGGCAAGAGAATCAAGCTCCTCATTGCCGGGATATTCGGTAATCGTTACGTCCAGGGAACGAGACGCCGCCAGAAGGCGCTGTATGGCCTCCCTCCGACGGCGTTTTCGTTCCCTGCATTCAGACATTTTCTCACAAAAATACTGAGCGTCAAATAGGCGTTCCTGAAACAGGAACTTGGAGACAACCGGCTCGCCACATCGCATGCAAACATAATGGCACCTTTTTCTGCGCAGAAGTGCATCACAACAGCTGCTGTGCTGGAACTCGATAGTGGGGTCCAAAACCGCGCCACACGAACAACACCACTGGCCTGGCGCCACAACTTTCATTCTCGCACCGCACGTGGGACATGGGTGCATCGTACGCAGGAGTTCAAAGTAGAAATCATGTGCATGTTGTGTGTATTTCGACACCCGGTCCTGAACCAGGACGATGCCTTGAATAAGCGGATTGCAGGATATCATCGAGAGCGTGATAAGGAAACGGGACACAAGTCCCGGGCCCCTATAAGCAAATAGTCTCTCGATTGGTTTTGCTGATGGGCCGGGAATCGCGCCCCTTGATAAGCGTAACGGACGTCAACTATAAATATATTTCGGTTGCGCGCATACCACATTCGATATATTCCGACCGCAGTATGAACGACAGTACCCAGAAGACCATTGTTGTCGGCGGACTATCTTTTTGGTGTCCGACACGATTCTTTTGCGCGGTTCTTATTCAGATTTCGACGATAAAGACCCAAACTGTGAGAATCGTTCCGGCTGGTTCCCGTCGCTCACACCTTCAGGCGACAGCCCTTCGCTCTCGTTTGTCAGTGTTAGTTGGGGTGCATCATCGGTTTTTGGGGTGTCTCTGCGTTTTTTGTCTAAACCGCGCCGTTTTTTGGAAGCCGGGGACATTGGATCGCCAGTGGAGCCCTCATAGACAAGGGAATTGCGGTACTGTTCATAGCCCGAGAAAGGTACAACTGCAGCAGCACTGCCCTTTTGATCGGCGCGAGCGCGGGATATTTGTTCCGCCGCCGCTGTAAGGACCTCCTGGTGCAGCTCCATCACCAGTCCACATCCCAATTCTTCGTAAAGGTTTTCCTCAAGCACTTTGAACAGGCGGTCCATGAGGTTTTCCCGTTCCCTTTCAAACCATTCTACAAAACTGCTTACATCGTTCTTCATGACAAGATATCTCCTTTCTTTGTTGGAAGTTCTACCGTATTAGCGGCAGCCTGCTATGGTGTGTTTCAGCAACAGGAAAGGAGCAAATATCGTCCGCCGGACGCCCTATACAGAATATCTTTCAAGTGGCTGGTGTCATGACTCACCCCTCGGTGTAACACAGCCGCATTCCGTCTAGCGCCCCCCCTCGGCTGTGTACCGCTTGGCGTTGTTTACGTTCAATTTCGGGCATACAGCCGCCCTCGGCTATACTACACTCAAACGAATTCTCCTCGTATGGATTTTCTCAGGAAGGAGTCTGGCATGCACTTTTCACCGATAACAAAAATCACATTGTTTGCTGTGCTCATTCTTTATTCCCTGCCTTCGTCTGCGGAAAAAGTCGAGGTCGTTTGGGAACAGCGGTTTGATGCGCCGGTTCCCGCCGATGCATGGAAACTCGAAGGCACGGCGGCAATCAAGGACGGAGCGCTTTATACGTGCAGCGACCTGAACGGTCCGGTCGTGCACGGGGCCGTAAACAACACCGAGCACGCCATTCAAGCCGCGAGCGACGGTTACCTTCTTCGCATGGAATGGGCGCTGGTGCCGCTCAAGATCGGCGGGTGGGGACAGGACGCCAACATCGGCGGACCGTTTGTGGTTGAGTTCACGGGTGCGCATCCAACGCTGAACGCGAAGTACGGCGCCAGGGATGCCATCGAACCGGGCAAGGAATCGGTGTTGTCATGCGATTTCAACCGGCACATGGTGTTCGACTGGCGCATCAACGGAAAACCCCAACTCGACGCGCCTGTGCCTGCATGGCACCCGGGGTACGCCGCGGGCAAAGTGTCGCTGGCGGATTTCAAGGACACGAACAGCGAAACGCGGTGGTTGTGGGTGCGGTTGAGCAAGGTCGTGCCGGACGACCCGCTGCCGTTCCAGTTGAGCGGGTGGGACGAGTTGCCGGACGTGCAGCCGGGCACGCCGTCGGCGTTCCTTGTGGGCCAGGCAAGTTCGATGGACAAGGTGTTTCGCGAAGCGGGCGATTTTCGTGGATCATTTGAGCCGTATGTGAGGATTGCCGCGGCAGGCCGCGAATCGGAGAGTTTCCAACTTGTAGTGATGCCCGCAGGCGCGCCGCTGAAAAATGTCCGTGTCGAAATCACCGACCTTATCCACAGCGATGACAAGACACGGTTCGAAGCATCGCATGTTTTGTGGCATCCGGTTGGCTATATACAGACGCGCCAATCGAACTCGTCCATCCGACGCGCGGGCTGGTGGTGGCCCGACGTAGTCATGCCGGAGAATGCCTTCGACGTCGAAGCGGGATTCGTCCAGCCGGTATGGTTCACCCTCAACGTGCCGCACGAAACCACTCCCGGCGCTTATCGCGGCCTCATACGCATCCTCGCCGAAAACGATACGCGAACCATCGGCCTGGAATTGACTGTGCGCAACTTCTCCTTACCCCTACGCGGCAAGCTGAAAACAGCCTTTTGCTTCAATCCAGGCATTTGGGAAATGTGGTACGCGCCGGATGAAGTGAAGAAACGTCTCGGAATGGAGGACAAGACGGGCCACGGGCCGCTATACACGTCGTACGAATGCGAGGACGTGTTGCCGCACGCGAAATGGCTCGAAATGTACGACTTTCTCCTCGCTCATCGTCTCAATCCTTGCCAGATTTACTCAGGCATGAAAAACGGGCGCACCCGTGTCGTGCCCAGTCGCGCCGACATGGACTATTGCTACGAGCATGGTATGAACGCAACGTGCCTTGGCAACGTGGATGTATTACCGGCGGACCCGGAGGCCGCGGACAAGTGGATGGCCCAGTTCGAGGCATGGATCCAAGAGTGGGACGGATTCGTCAAGGAAAAGTCCTGGCCGGATTTCACGTGGTACGTCCACGGGTTCGACGAATCGGAAATGCGGCCCAACCCCGTCGAGACGGTCGATCCGTCGATACGGCGCGTATACGGCATGCTGGCAGAAAAGTTCCCGTGGCTCAAACGCGAAAGCGCCAATCCGGTCAACACGAAACACGAGGGGCTAATCAATATCTGGACGCCGCTCACCGCGCAGTTGCCGTCCGAAAAAATGCCCGAAGCGCAAGCAAGACAGCAGGCAGGCGACGAGATGTGGGCCTACGTGTGTTGCGGCCCCGGAAAACCGTATGCGAACCTGTTCATCGATTTCCCCGGCGTAGACCCGCGCATACTCCCGTGGCAATTCTTCCAACATGGCATGACGGGGTTCCTCTACTACCTCATTAACCTCTACGAAGGCGAAGAGAACTGGAACATGGCCGCGCCAAAATGGCCCGAACGCCCATGGAACCCATACTCGTTCCGCACCAACAGCGACGGCATCCTCATGTACCCCGGGCCCGATGCAACACCGCTGCCCAGCACGCGAATGGAAAACCTCCGCGACGGCATCGAGGACTACGAGGCGCTGGGGCTCTTGGCGGATGTCACGAACCAAATTGAACACGACGGCGGTCATGACGATTTTGTGCAAAAAGCCCGCGCAGCGCTAGCCGTCAAACCGGAAGTCTCAAAGTCATGGACCGAATATGCACAAACCCCCAACGACATCGTCAACGCCCGCGCAGAAGTTGATCAGCTAATAGAGGAAGGCAACTTGCTGGTGGAGAAAAAGGCCCCATAATCTTTAAGAACATGGGGAAACATCAGGACAAGTGATAATTGTCATCACCATCTTTGCCTTGGTCGTAGCGGCAACATTTGTGCTACGGGATACAACTTTACCCAAAGCCACCGAAAACGTGAGAAAGCAGTCGATCCGCCAGCCGAGAAGTTGAAAACGGCTTCCTGTGCTGCGCTGAGACCAGGGAAGCTAAATTTAGTCTTCGAGTTTTCTACAGTACTCCCTGAAATGGCGTTCGGTTCGCCACCGCTCCAACACGTACAAACCTTCGTCGCCGAGTAGAAGAAGATGCCGGGTTCGAGCCTCCAGGCGATGGGTGGTACTCATGCATTCCTCCTGAAAGTGTTTGGGAAGTTCCGTCATGGATGCTTCCAGACATATAGCACTTATAAACCTTTCGCCTCCAGCACTGATCGTTTGTGTCACGATGTTTCCACAAGCGAAACATTTATATGTTCAGGCAACACTTGGCAAGAAACGGTCGTTCGACAGTGCGGCCGTACGACAATATGACCAGATGCCACACCATTGCCATCTTCAATCATAAAGGCGGCGTCGGCAAGACCACTACCGCCGTTAACCTGGCCGCGAGCCTGGCGTATCGTTACGGAAAGCGCTGTCTTGTTGTGGACATGGACCCTCAGGCAAATGCCACACGGGCCCTCTTGGGCAAAGAACTGGATGAAACCCGACCGACGATCCGTTGTGTTCTTGCCCCGGACGGCGAAACATCCTGCACACTATCTGATATTCTCGTAGGCACCGTTGTACCGAATCTGGTACTTGCGCCCGCGGCCCTGAACCTATCCGAAGCGGAATTCAAACTTGCGACAAAAACGAATCGAGAACTCATCCTTCGAGAACATCTCCGCACTGTAGGGCCGTCGTTCGACTACATTCTCATAGACTGTGCCCCGAGTCTCGGTCTCCTTGCGCTAAATGGTCTTGCTGCGGCCACTAGGGTTCTCATTCCTTGTGAGACGCAATTTCTCAGCCTGAGAGGGTTGCGTTATGTTCTCGATGTATTGGCGCTGGTCCAGTCCCAACTCAATCCAACCCTGACCGTTCTGGGTGTCCTCGCGACAAAGCATTACATTCTTTCCAAGGCCAATGCGGAAGCGCTACATTGCCTGAAAAATCTGAAACAAGTGCATGTTTTCGACGCCGTCATTCCCCGTGATGTGAAAGCCGAGGAAGCGCCCAGCCATGGCAAACCGCTCGTTATCTACGCTCCCGAGGCCCGAGCCACAAAGCAATACCTGGAACTAGCACAGGAGGTGATAACACTATGCCGAGGCTGAATCTGGACATATTCAGTTCCGAAGACACAGGGGCGGTAAAAAAAGAGGGCAAAAATATTGTTGGCACGAGCGACACTGCCATGCCAACTCCAGAAATAGTGCCGGAAAATGCCCGGGATAATCAGACCCGGGCGAATTCCAATAACCAGGGACCGAAGTTCATCCCCGTTGGTTTCTATCCCCGCCATCTGTCGCTGTTGGACGATGCCGTACTTAAATTGCGTCGCAGCGGGCACTGGCAGGCCTCCAAATCGGAGATTATCCGCAACTTGATCGAAGCGAACGCCGGAGCCTTGGAACGATTTGGTCAGCGCAACATCTAGCGTGTCCTGCAGCAGGGATTATGGGGCGTATGTGGCTCATTTCTCGTTATTGCGGGTGCTTTTGTGGCGTATGGGAGCAGTTCTGTACCAAAATTGGGTTAGCCCGTCCTCGGATTCTTCAAGCGGACACTTTCGAGCGAGGCACTGTCTGCTTTCCTTGTGCAGGAATATGAGGTGGTCCACTTTGACGTCCAGTTCCTTGATCTTCTGCTCCATTCGTTCTTTGGCCTTTATCAACTTTGCGATTTCCTTTTCGATGTTCACCATGAATCGTTAAGAATCACCCCAGCTTTATAAGGCTTTCGTTTCCGTTCCCACTGAGTAGTGGAAAAAAAAGTCCGGGGCATGACCCCGGCAATAAATGGCGCGCCGATTATTCCTGTGTGTCACTATCATCGCCCTTTACCGTCATGAACTCATAGGCCTTCTGAAGGGCCAAGATCGCCTTGGGAATATCGGTTTCTTTCAAGGACCCCGTATTCTTCCATTCCCCCGTAGCGTCCTTATAGGCGCGGTCCACGGTTACCGAGCGGCTGGCAAAAGTCTGACCGCTTGGTCCTTTACGCATATCGCACCACACGCTGACACGGATGGCGCCAACTTTAAAGTGCTTCTCAGGCTTGTTGTGTTTTTCCATGTTCATTACCTCCTCGTCTTGTTTCAGGAGACCACCTTCTTAAGTTTTTCTCTGGCCCATGTCCAGTGGGCGGTTTCATTTCTCCCGATGCCTGTATCGGGGAGAAATGAACCGCGTCTGCGGTGCGGGGCTGCCCCGTTTTTTTTAACAAAGCGAAAACTTTAAATAGTTGCGCTACTTTCCAGTGGTAAAAGCGTTGTTAAAGGCGTGCGAGGTGTTTTCCATCCAATCATTCACAAACAATGCAACCGGCCGGGAATATAGTTTGTACTTCACACTCAAATATATTGCCTACAATTCTGACGTGAGAAAGGAAGAATTTCAACCCCACTTATACTCATACTGGACAGCTCGAAAGGCGGAGGTCGCTGCGTATCATGCAATTGACGCCCTATTATCTGCCCCAATCCCGGAGGTTGTACTCTGGCGGGAACGAAAGCGGCTTGAAAACAGGCTCTTTGGACCACAAAAGCCCTATAGCCCTTTCCTTTGAGTCCCACGGCCGCCTTGATCCGTTGGAGATGCTATTGGCCGGCAAACTTCGGATCGTTGAGGCGAGCATTGAACAGATTACCCAGGAGATTGAGGGTCGAGAGGATCTACGAAATAGCATGCTTAACGCCATAGACAAGGAACTCTGCCAGCAGAAAGAGTTGCTGTACCAGGTCGCCCCGCATGGTTCCGCAACGTTTACTATTGGCGATCCCAAACGCCGCACCGGCATCGAGAAAGCCATTGCCACGCTGGAGGCAGAGAAACGTCACGAGACCGGTTCAGCCTGGAAAGACATCGCGGGCCTGAACAAGGAGCTTAGAATTCTGCTTCGTGAACACGAGGAGGAGAAACGTCGGCAGCGGGTGATTGGAGAATGACTGCGCGAGACATTCTGAGAATGCTGGCGCCGGTAATCGGAGAGGAACGCACAAATCGTCTTTGGCGTGCTTACCTGATTAGCGATGCTAAAGAAAGGCGCGACCTGGAGTGCATGTTTGAGGCATACGCCGCGCAGGCACTACGGGACGTCCCTTCCGGAGGGACGGTGGGATTGTTCCCCCCGCCCCCGCCGGAAACGGCGTTGGGTGACATTGACTTGGGGCATATTCGATATGCCGGCAAGGATTCCTTTCCATTTGGCTTGAGAGCCGAAGAACTCCTGCGCCACGTGGGAATTTATGGTTCCAGCGGGTGTGGCAAGTCAAACGGGATTGCCCTCATTCTCGACGGCTTGATGAAAACCAGTATTCCGTTTCTACTGTGTGATTTTAAGCGCACCTTTCGCGGTCTGCTGCAGGACTATAAATCGAAGGTTCTCGTTTTCACCGCCGGTGA
>JAEAMG010001766.1_pt1 | contig 15345 bp, 17 predicted proteins | sample 8958741 | NCBI WGS metagenome assembly JAEAMG01 (sample SAMN16933256, study PRJNA681125) | bioreactor sludge metagenome | isolation source: anaerobic bioreactor treating anionic surfactant - SDBS | place: India: Bengaluru | collected 2019-02-28
ACTTAGAACAATTAACAACACAGGGATAGTGTCCTACTTCGGGGGTTCCTATACGAATAATAATTTAGGCTAATTTTAGCACATTACGCATAATATTTCAATAATTTTGTCCAAATATTGCAAAAAAATAGTTTTTATGCTATAATGAAAAGATGGAGTCGTGCAGATAACACGACGGTAAGTGATATAATATATGATATGAATATGGCAAGATATGATGACGTGGCGTTGGAACGAATTGTCCAAGATAAGTTTGGACTACCTCTTGATATCGATAGCGTCATCTTGCGTTCATGTGACGTTAGCCGAACCGCCAAGGCAACAGTGGTGCTCTCGAAGAAGCGACAACTTCTCGTTTACATAGAGGCCACCTCACCATTACTCCTCACTGACGTCAAAAAGATCGTGAATCGAATGGGTCTGAAGGCGGAAATGTACATGCCGCCAAGGGGTCAGCCGCATTATTTTGAAGATGTGGGCCGGGTGAAATTTTCTGAGGTGTTTCCGGGGCGGAAAGTTATCACCGATGAGGACATTGTGTTCTATAAAACCCTTGCTCCGTATAACCCTGCCCTTGTAATGATTTCTGAGGTTAAAAGTGGTGAGATTAAGCAATTTGATGCCGATGCCCGGGGCGGCTGGCGTGTGGGCGCGAAATTTGCCTACCGTCGTATTCGTACGAGTTAATGAGGGATTATTTCACGATTATCAGGCGCCAATTGTTCTCGCCGATTGTTATTGCAATTGGTTTGCTCGCGGGCGCGCTGCTGTATGTGCGCGAGTATCGCGATGCGTGGTTTATCTCTGTTGTTATTATCCTCAACTCACTCATTGGTATTGTTCAGGAAATTCGGGCCAAACGTGCGCTTAAGAAGTTGGAGTTGCTGAGCGCACCGAAAGCGCGACGTGTTCAAAACGGCGAGATTCAGGAAATTCCCTATGATGAACTACGAGTTGGCGATGAAATAGAGTTGCTCGCGGGCGATGAAGTGCCGGCGGATGCTCGATTGGGCGAGGTTCGCGATCTTGAGGTGGACGAGAGCATGTTGACCGGCGAGTCGGCGGCGGTAAATAAGTCTAGCGAGGAGATGGTTTATGCCGCGACAACAGTGGTGGTCGGGTCTGCGCACGCGGTTGTCGAAGCGATTGGCCAGGACACGAAGGCGGGCAAAATTGGCTCCGTTTTGAAACGCTACAAGCCGGAATTAACACCGTTGCAGCGAGCGATTCAGCGAATTATCAGCTGGTTGACGTTTGGGGCGATTGGTATGGCGGTGGTGATTGCCGTGGTGTATTTCCTTGCCGGGTACGAACCGGTGACAATTCTCAAAACTATCGTTTCCGCCGCAGTAACGGTTGTGCCGGAGGGGTTGTTGCTTGCCAGTTCCCTATTGCTGGCGTTTGGGAGCTTGAAATTAGCTCAGGCGAAGGTGTTGCCACAGAAACTTGCGGCGATTGAGGCGATGGCGCTACTGGAACTGCTGTGCGTGGACAAAACCGGCACACTGACGAGCGATGAAATTATCCTAGACCGCGTTGAGGCGTTTGTTGATGAATCTGAGACGGTGGCGGCCGCGGCGGCCCTTGTGGCGCACGAGGCAAGTAGCGGCAATGAAACCGGTGCGGCAATTGTCCGCGAGTTGAAACCGCCCGAGCAATACGAACTACTTGAGGTCATGGCTTTTTCCTCACAGCGCAAGATGAGTGGCGTGCGGGTAAGGATTGGCACAACCGTGCAGACGTTGGTGATGGGCGCGCCAGAGTATGTGTCACAGTGGGTGGCGGTTGGCGAGGAGAATCGGGCGAGAATTAGCGAATGGGTGCAGTCTGGCCAGCGAGTGCTGCTGGTGGCACGTCTTGATGATCAGGAAACGCCGCTCAAACAGCTGAGCTCGTCAGACGGAACGGTGCTCGGCGCGGTGTTGTTGACGAACCCTCTACGCGCGGGCGTGCAAAAAACGGTGGAGTTTTTGCAGGGTCAGGGCGTGCAAATTCGCGTGATTAGCGGCGATAATCCTCAGACGGTGCAGTATATCGCTCGCGAGGCAGGAATTGCTCACTACGACAAGGCTATCGCTGGTCCGGCATTGGCGGCGCTGAATGCCAAACAATTCGCCAAAGTCGCAAACGAGACGACGATTTTCGCGCGCGCACTACCGGAGCAAAAAGAACGGCTGATTGCCCACTTCAAGCGACAAGGATTATTTACAGGAATGGTCGGAGATGGGGTAAATGATGCGTTGGCGCTCAAAAAGGCGGATTTGGGCGTGGCGATGTATGCCGGCGCGACTGTCTCGCGGCGCGTGGCGGATATCATTTTGCTTAACAATTCATTCACGTCGTTGCCGATTGGGATGAAGCTTGGCAATCGTATCATGCAGGCGATTGAAATAATCGCGACGCTGTTCTTTCACAAGATTATCTATGGCGTGGTGCTGCTCGTGGGTACGCTGCTGCTTGGCATGGTATATCCGTTCGCGCCCCGTCATATTACCTTCATGAATATTTTCTTAGTGACGCTGCCAACGCTTATGTGGACGCTGTTTCCGCCCCTGCCTCGGCACCGGGTGAACCCCGCGTTTTTCTGGCGCGATACCTTGCAGGCAGTGGCGCCGATTGCGATCATCACGGGTCTGAGCGTCTTATTTACGTATTGGATTATGTCGGTGGTGTATCCCGATCGGCCGGAGCATGTGGCGACCATGACGGTGCTAACGGCGACGTTTTTTGGGGTGTATATAGTGTTCTTGGTCGGACGGATGTTAGGCGTGAAGCTAGACAAGCGGGCCAAGCGGGCGCGGTTGCTCTATCTGGGGGCGGTTATTTTTGTCGCGGTTAATAGTTTTGGTTGGGGCATACTACGTGATTTCTTCGACTTTTCGCCGCCAACGCTGTGGATCTTATGGCCAGCGGTTGGCGTTATTATGCTCGCGGCCACGATGCAGTGGCAATTGGCGGAGGCTGCTAGTCGGAAATTTGCATCTGCTTCAAACGAGGAAAACCCCGCATCGTGATAATACGGGGTTGCCTACTTTAGAGGAGCGTGACGTTTTCGTCTGCCCATTTCAGGGCGGACTTTGTTACTTCGCGGGCCGCCAGGGCTTCGGCGGTTGGTTCGTCGTTTCCCCACCAGCGGTCCCAGGCGTGCGGGCCGGGGTTCAGACACTCGAGGTTTTCGAGGTGCTGTAGTTTGCCGTCCACGAACGTTTCGTTGCGCTCGAGGCTGTGGTGAAAGTAGCCACTTCGCGAGAGCGCTTTCCTGCTTCCGACGTTAGGAAGCAATACCGCTGACTTGAGTCGCACCAGATCGAGCTGGTTGAACGCGTACCACGTCCGCGCTTTGTGAATGGCGCTGGCGATACCACGACCCCAGTAGCTAGAATCGAACAGCACCGAACCAGAGGTCATTTGACGTAGTGGCGACTCTTCAAGCCTAGTCAGGGCGGTCCTGCCAATGAGTTTTGGCGTCTCGTCTGACTCGTCCCATATGCCCCAGGCGCGCGAGGTGTTGTCCTTTCGCGTTTTGTCGTACCACTCCTGCTCGTCCTCAATCGTAAGGGCGTGATGGATGGATAAATAACGCGAAATGCTGTGATATTGCATGCGGCCGTTCTTGATGAACTCGCCCATATCTTCACGGGCGAAGGGCCCGAGTTTAATGGTGATGTTATCGTCGACGCGAACCGACATCGGTTGTCCTAGCATAGGAAACTCCTTTTTGTTAATAGTAGGCTTCGTTCCGTTTCGGAACGAAAGGGAGTCCCCGAGAGCTTGCTGTTTTTATGTAAAAACCTCCATCTCGGAGGCTCGCTGTCGGTTCGAAGGGGTGAAATGTATCTATGAAACGAAGGAGCCGTCTAGTGCGTTAGGCGCATACATGCCAATAACGCCGGTCGTATTGACCTGCTTAAGCTCATTCGTAATAGTTTGACATTTCAACATCATACCTTCATTATATCAAACATGAGGGCTTTTGTCAACACCCCGCATCGTGATGATGCGGGGTTGCCTACTTTAGAGGAGTGTAACGTTTTCGTCTGCCCATTTCAGAGCGGATTTTGTCACTTCGCGGGCCGCAAGGGCTTCGGCGGTTGGTTCGTCATTTCCCCACCACATATCCCAGGCGTAAGAGGCCGGGTTCAGGCATTCAAATCTTTCGAGATGTTGGAGCGCGCCGTCTACAAATATCACGTTGCGCTCGGTACTGTGGTGAAAGTAGCCGCTATGTAGGAGTGCTTTCTTGCTTGCGATGTTTGGCGTGTGTACTGTCGATTTGATACGTACTAAATCTAATTGATTGAACGCGAACCACGTTCGCGCCTTATGAATAGCAGTGGCGATGCCGCGGCCCCAGTAATTGGGGTCGGATAACACTGAGCCCGATGTCATCTGGCGCAGAGGCGACTCTTCGAGCCTAGTCAAGGCAGTATTGCCGATGAGCTTTGGTTCCCCATCTGACTCATCCCAGATGCCCCAAACGCGCGAGGCTTCATCAATCCGCGTTCTATCGTACCATTCCTGCTCGTCCTCGATGGTGAGTGCATAGCGCATGGACACAAAGCGCGAAACGGTGTGGTGTTGCATGCGGCCATCTTTAATGAATGCACCCACGTCCTCGCGGGTGAATGGTGCCAGTTTGATGGTAGTATTTTTGTCGATACGAACCGACATTGGCTGTCCTATCATGGGAACTCCTTTTTGTTGATATAAAAACGTATCTATGAAATGAATAGAGCCGTCGTGAGTGCTACGCGCGTACGTATAGACCACACTCGGTCTACACGGGGTCACCCATAACAGAGCGACACTTTAACGTCATACTTTCATTATATCAAACATAAGGGTTTTTGTCAAATTCAGTAAGATACAGGCCATACGCTATAACCCTATTCTTCCCTCCTCGCTTTCGTCCTTTTGGACTCATCAGCACAAATACACATCTGTGAAGCGAATATGACAAGCAGACATAGGGTTATAGGAAAACATCACGAGTATGACCTCGTGAACCTAAGGGGTTTTAACCTATATCCACTTATCATACTCGCTCTTGTGAACGTCAGAGCACGTTGCCCTCACTGTCGGCGGTGGCGACATTGTACTGCGGTTCCTTGAGGATGCGCACGGTCAGGATGCGGCCGTCCACGTCCACATTCGGGATGTCGATGTAGTCAGGTCCCTCGCTAGCGGTGGCGAGGTGCTGGCGGGTGAGCCCGCCCTCAAGCCAGAAGACCACGGCCGAACGTGGCGCGAACAGTACCATAGCGAGCTTATCCTCGTTGCCGCTCTCGACGTCGCTGTTGATGCAGTCGCTGATGGTGGGCATCATGCTGTGGGGGCTGACTTCGCAGTACAGGTTGCCACCGAGGGCGTTGATGGCCCAATGGCCGTCGTTCTTTGTACCCTTGGCGCCGAAGAAGGTGATGGCCTGGCCGTCGATCTCATAATTTTCGCCTTTAAGCTGGCTAATAGCCATGATGATTCTTTCCCCTCATCTTCAGCCTGATTGCCTCTCGCTAAAGCGAGCGTGTGTTTTTCCTATATACACACAAGATGAGGTGTAAGAGCGGTTATTACCGCACTTGCAACTCATCTTGTGTTAGTCTGCTTGTCAAAGTACTACCGGTACTTACATTAACCAATAGTATCTCCATTATATCACAACATAGGTATAATGTCAACTATATATCTCTACATTCCACCCCAAAGTACAACATCCCCCACTCTCCCCTCATAATCCTCATTCTCGTAAGAAAGTAAAAAAATACCAACTAGAGTGGTATCGTTACTATATACACTATACGTTATCCAAAAATGTTTTGAGCCCCGCATGACCGGGAGCAGGGCTCAAAACCGGTGGCGGGGCTTAGAGAAGATTTATGACGACGTAGCCCCTATCTCCGCAGGGGTAGAAATCAACTCTTACACTCGCCAATATTCCCCTTCTCTCTAGTGCCTCCCGAAGGAGCGTCTCCAGGTATTCCTGGGGGCCCTCGTCGGGATGTTTCTCCCGCCAGGAGGTGAAATGTTCGTCTTTCCAAACATCGCCAGGGTTGTCAAGCCTGATTCGGTAATCAAAATAGGGCTCTCCTACTATGTACTCTCTACCGTAAGAGATTTCCTCCTCCCGGAGATTGTGGAGTCTATAATACAGCGAGATCATATCGCTGTGGATACGACCGACGATATCATTCAGCAACACCCTGACCTGGTAGGGGGGCGTCACCAAAGTCCACAGTGGTCGGCGCCGTCTTCTCGGCGATGGCGTAAACCTTATCGGCCCATTCATGGGTAGCCCTCCACTGGAATTCCATTTTGAGTTTATGTACTTTATCGGCGAGGCTATCATACTCCTCTTCGATCTCTGCCATCACCAGCGGGAGTGAGTCCATGTTCTCTCCTAAATGTTCGCCGTTCACCCTCTCAGGTGACGGCATCGTCACCCAAGCGGTTACTTGGATAACTAAAAGTATACCATGAAAGTATGGAAAATCAAACCATAAGCGATTGTCTCTCCTCAGGAAGTTCACTTCCCTAGTATTTCCTCTTGGGCTTTGGTACGATATGGGAGTAAACGAGGAGAATACGGAGATGTCACACGAAGTAATGATTCATGAGGCGCAGACGAAGATATTGCGGGAATTGCTGTTTTTGCCGGCGACTAATTTTACTGATTTGCAGAAAGTGAGCGGGCTTGAGAGCGACCATGTGAAGTTTCATATTAAGCGCCTGGTTGAGTTGGGGTATGTCGAGAAAAATGGTGCGCGGTATCTTTTGAGTATCAAGGGGAAAGAATATGCGAATAAACTCGATACGGATGCGGGGGTTATAGAGCGGCAGCCAAAGGTGGCGGTGCTGTTGGTTGTTGAGCGCGAGCATCATGGAACGAAGGAGTATCTATTACAAGAGCGGCGCAAGCATCCCTATTTCGGGTACTGGGGTGCTCCGACGGGCAAGGTCCGGTGGGGCGAATCTATTCTCGAGACTGCATCGCGCGAGCTCAAGGAAGAGACGGGCTTGACGGCGGTATTTACCTATCGTGGTATTAATCATGAGCAGGTGCGTCACAAAGCAACGGGCGAGATTGTTGAGGATAAGATATTTCATCTGATGTTTACGGACGCGGTGACGGGAGATATGAAGCGTGAATTTGACGGCGGGATGAATGCATGGCGTACTATGGAAGAAATGAAGCACGAGCCGAAAAAATACAAAGGGTTTTATAGGGAAATGGAAGCCGGCATCGGAGGAAACGCGTTTGTGGAAAGTCTTCAGGAATACACCAAAGATGAGTTTTGAGGTTATTTCGCCCAAAGCCGTGATAATAGGTAGCTATAAGCGAGATCTAAAACAGTTGCGGGCCTTGTATGAAGAACTGGCTCTGGCTGGTTGTCAGATATTATCTCCAAGAGGCTATGAGTTTGATGGTAGTGAATTTGCGAGATTGCCTGGCGAGGATATGATGACGGGCGTAAATATCGAAGTGTATCATCTGAGCGCAATAATGCAGAGCGATATAGTGTGGGTGCATTGCCCCGGTGGCTACCTGGGTCCTTCGGGCTTATTCGAGTTTGGCTTTGCCGTTGCCCATAAGAAGGCTGTCTTTTCATATGAAAGTATAGATAATGAGCCTACTTTAAGTAGTTTTCTTACAAAGACAACAAGTGTGTTTCAGGCTTTAAAGTCCCTGAAATAGAATATTTTAATCGATTTTTCTATATTACACAAAATAACACCTTAAAAGAAGACTTCTTTTTTTTGGGGGCAGTTGAGGTTTCTGATTTACTGGTTTTGCGCAACTTAGACCTGGTGCTATAATAATATCTGTTAACGGGTGGTCGTGGAGGTTGGTGTGTCATGAAAGAAACTTATGTGCCTAGAGAATCAGGTATTCTTGTGTCTCAGCGCGCTTTGCCGGGAGATGATAGTCGCGGGACTATTGGTGATTCGCTAAAACTGTTGGATTTTGCACAAAAGTCTGGCTTCAAAAATATTCATGATTTGCCAAGTACAATCCCAGACAAACATGGCTCTCCGTATTCTTCGGTGTCATCGTTTGCGATTGATCTGCAACGCATCCACATTGAGGCCTTATGTGAGTATGGCGATTTGGAAAGAGGAGATGTCGACAGATATTATGGACAAATAGCAGGTGGCAGTGAAGGGCCAGATATTAGTGTAAAGAAGAAACAGGAGTTACTTGCTAAGGCTTATGTTAACTTTGATAACAATGGTAGCCGTAAGCGAAAAGAAAAGTTTGAGGATTGGTGCGGACTAGAGTCTGATTGGCTGGATTCATACGCTACGTTTGAAATCTTAAAGGATCTAGATGGAAATGAAGGGAAAAGGTGGCAAGATTGGGAACACGGTAAGGATTATAGTAAGGATCTAGTTCAAAAAACACGGTCGAAAAATCGACAGAAATTTAGAGAAATTTGCTACGCTCAGTGGATTGCCGAACAACAAACGCTCGAGTATTTAGACCAGGCTGAGCGAGATGGAATAACGATCTATGGCGACATACCATTTTATACTGGCGATTGCGACGTATGGTCAAGCCGTGGCGTATTTAATCTAGACGAGAACGGCAACAACTTGACCCAAGGAGGCGCACCGCCTAGCTTGACATCTAACCCAGAGGGACAAGCATGGGGCAATCCCACTTACAAGATTGATCCTAACGATCCGTCTACCACAGAGAGGGTTGTGGGATGGTGGAGTAAACGACTTAAGCGAACCTCAAAGTTATGTCATGTTGTGAGACTTGATTATTTTATCGGTTTTGAAGAAGCTTGTATTGTACCTGCTGATGCGAAAAACGGTCTGGAATATCATATAGCCGAAAAGGGATTTGGTCATGAACTCTTTGAATACTATAAGGAAAAGTATGGAAATCTGCCTGTCTACCCAGAGGATTTAGGTGCTATGACCGAGGAGATAACAGGACGGCTACGTGATGAATACGACCTAGAGACGTCCGCCCTTGGTGTACGCGCTTTTTCAAAGTTTCTTGTTCCAGGGGATATACCGGGTTATGAGAATGATCGTAATTTCCCAGATAATTTTACGCAAAAGACTGTTGCGTTTAGCAGTAATCACGATCAGCCGTCACTTGTGATGGCAATGAAAGAGCTCTCGAAAAAGCGACCGGAATCTTACAGGTACCTAAAGGACTTGTTGGATGAGAAATCCCCATTTTCAAGCAACCGAGAGCTTCGAGGAGCGGAAGCATATAGGGCTATGGGGGCGCAAATGATGCGGTGGATGTCTGTTTCGGAGGCTGGGCAAGTAGTCTATGGAATATGGGATTTACTGGGAATACCTATGCGCTACAATACGCCTGGTACAACGGGCGACCACAACTGGTCCAGGCGTTTCACCTCAGACAATATGCGGACGCTTGCACGACTAACCCCATCCCTACGAGAACTCAATAAGAGAGACCCCCAAGAGCCGTGGGATATGTCGGATTATCTCAAAAGGGTTGCTTAATTAGTATCATACTTTGTCAAGCACAATGAGATTTTCGATGTGTGGGGTGCGGGGGAAGAAGTTGTAGCCTTGGATGTGGGTGATTTGGTATTTTTCTTGAAGTAGCGAGACGTCACGAGCTTGAGTGACCGGGTTGCAACTAAGGTAAATAATGCGGGGTGGCGTTTGTTCTAGGAGCCGGTCGATGACTGCTTGGTGTAGTCCAGCGCGCGGTGGATCAACGATAATTATCTTGTCTGAAGTAATATAGTCCAGGGCCTGTTCAGAAGGAGCGAGGATGGCGGTGGCGTTTTTGTGGAGCCCAGCAATATTTTGGCGCATTTCACGGACGGCGTGTTCGTTAATTTCGACGAGGGTAACATCATCACCGCCAATAGTTAGGCCTATAGTACCAACGCCCGAGTAGAGGTCGAGAACTTTGGCTGTATTATTTGCGGTGAATTGTGCCATATCGCGAAGAGCCTGCTCATAGACAGGGATGTTTATTTGAAAAAAACTTTCAGTAGCGTAGCGAAATGGCGTGCCGAGGATTGTATCAGTAAGGGCGATATCACCAAACTCTGCTAGCCGTTCAGTGATAACACTAGCGGGAGATTTAGGATTTGAAAATATGACTTCTCCGCCCTGGGCTGGCAGTTGACTAGCTTCATGACTAGAGATGAGATTATCAATCTTGTCCTTTAGGTAAAGTTGCCAGACGCAATTTCCTTGTTGGTCAGAACGGACGAGCAGAGTCTTGAGATTTCGGGCCGTTACTGGCTTGGTCCGGAGGAGGTCGCGAATAGCCTGGGCTAATGTATTAATCTCTGGACGAGCTAAACTACTGCTATTGACGACAATTTTACCCTTCGAGCCACGTCGAAAAAACGCTATATCTAGCGTGTCGACACCAGATATAGCGTCTGTGTCGCTATACCAGCTGAATTCGACTTTGTTGCGATAGCCATATTGAACGTCGTCGGTATAGACCTTAGGCGTTTCAGGCAGCGTGACATGATGAAGTTCAAATGCCTCACGAATCAGGGCAGATTTTTGAGCTTGCTCGTCCTGGAATGGCATGATTTGCCACGGGCTGGTGGACAAAAAGCTATCTAGATCTTTTGGCTCTATCCGATTTGGATTAGGCGTGATGATTTCTTCGACGACACCCTCGACGTATTTCGATTTCTTTTTTGTAATGCGAATATCGACCGTCTCGCCCGGCAGCCCGCCCCACACAAAAGCCCTCCGCCCATCCTCGAGGGTACCAAGGGCTTGTCCACCGCCAACAATTTTTTCTAGTAAAACGCGCATTTATTAATAATACGAAAAAGCGAGGTTAAAAGCTACAGGCCGAGGTGAAACCACCGAGTGTTTGAGGGTTTTTCCCAGTGAAACATGACGCGCCGGTTGCCGGTTCCATCGGGACATAAATACTATAACTGGAGGTAGAGGCATAGAGATATCCGTAGTTTGATTTTCCGCTGGCGACATTGTAGGCAGGTGTTGGGGCTGGTGTATCTGGATGAGGAATCTCGCGTAAATAACCTTGTTCTTTGAGCATAGTCCAAATTTCATCTCGCCAGCACTGTGTCGCGAGGCTGCCTGGAGCGGTACAGGTACCTGTATATTTCGGGTAATCTCCTTTGTCGGCGCGATACTCTTCAATTGCCCCCATTAGCACTGCGACATCGGTTTTTCGTGCTTCATTACGCGCATTTTTCTGCGTTTCGCGGTACGCTAGACTAGTGATTGATACTAAAATTGCAATGACAACGATGACAACTATGAGCTCGACAATCGTAAAACCAAATCGCTTGTGTTTCATAGGATTATTATAGCACAGCCAAAGTGCTATAATGAGAAGATTATGAACGACATATGGCATCTGATACTATACTTCTTCGTATATTCGTTCATCGGGTGGTTATGGGAGACGGTATATTGTAGCTTAGAGGAGCGCAAATTCGCCTATAGAGGCTTTCTATCGGGGCCGTACTGTCCGATTTATGGTTTTGGGGTGTTGATACTCCTTGAGGTTTTATCGCCCATTAAAGGCGACGTACCTCTTTTGTTCCTCGTGTCGGTAATTGTTATGTCGATTTTTGAATATGTCGTGTCATTTGTCTTGGAAAAACTATTTCATCAAAGGTGGTGGGACTACTCGGCGGAGAAATTTAACATCAAGGGGCGTATTGCCCTGAAGTCTTCCCTGTTTTGGGGCGTCATGTGCCTCGTTATTATATATGTCTTGCAGCCGATGATTGTGCCGTTCGCTGACGCAGTCGTGTCAATAAGCCCGCTTATTCCCGCCGCGTTAGCGATAATTGTACTTATTGATGCGATATATACCGTCACGCAGTTGGCTGGGTTTAGCCGGCTGCTCAATCAACTTCGTACCATTGTCGATGAAAGTCCGGAGATTCTCGCCCAGAGTATTTCCGAAACGGTGGAGAGTTTACGAAAGTCAGGTCATCTGCGGTTTACTGAGCGACGTTTGCTTCGAGCCTTTCCGCGAGCGAGAGATACACGCCTAGACAACTATAAAGACGTTCGACGAAATCTTTTGTCTATGAATCGCAAAAAGAAGTAGTTCTAACGGCCCTCTTCTTTGAAGAGGCGCTCGGTGAGGTCGTAAAGTGATTGGGTACCGTTCTCGAGGTAGTAGTAATGCCGAATATAGGCAAGCTCTAATAATAAAAGCACAAGGGTAAGAGCGCAAAATAGGGTCTGCATGAGGCCAAATGGCGCGGTGATCGCTCCAACGGCTGAGGCAATAAGAAGAAGCGCAAAGAAAAAAGTGACGAGTAGATGAATGAGCCTTTCATGTTGAAAATCGCGCACGCGTTCTTGGTGATATTGTTGGAGCGCGGTGCGTTCGCTAGCCGTGAGCGTATGGCTCAGCTGTTCCTCGATGAACGCTTTATGCTGATTGATTGACTTATGCATTACCCTTTTAGTTTAGCACGTCTTGACCCCCCAGGAACACTACCGCAATATCATCCGGTGCGATATACTAACCGTATATGAGTCTGCACGAGAAGATATTACATCAGTGGTTGAGGTTGCCGTATGTGCTATCTATTCGCTACAAACGAATGAAACAGCCTTTCAAGGTAACCTACGTATTTATTCATGGGCTGGCGGATACGGGTGCACTATGGAAACCGCTCATTGACAAATTGCCCAAAAACAGTAATTACATCGTCGTTGATCTTTTAGGACACGGTAATTCAAAATACCCGGATGGCGACGATATGTATCGTGCTGCCAAACAGGCGCAGAACGTTTTGACGACGTGCTTGCGGGCAGGATTGAGCGGCCCCGTGGTTTTGGTGGGGCATTCTTTCGGTGCTCTCGTCGCGACTGAGTTTGCCCATTCGTATAGGGGAATTGTGCGCCGCATGGTGCTCGTATCGCCGCCTATTTACCGAGACGAAACAAAAGGAAAAAAGGTGCAATTGCAACAGGATGAGATTCTTCGCGGGGTGTATCGTCAGCTTTTGAAACAACCAAATGTGATAATTAAAGGTTATCAACTTGGGGGAAAGTTAAAACTAAAGGGTTTCTCGACTATTAAGATTGGCGAGGAGAATTACGCAGGGATAGCGGGGACTTTGCGGGCGGGTATTATCAGCCAGCGTAGCGAGGAGCGGCTTGCTAAGACGACCATACCGACAACGATTATCTATGGCAGATTTGATCCGCTGCTCGTGCCTCATAATTTTACGCTTCTCAAGAGAGATAACCCAAACATTACCGTAAAAGTTTTGGCGACTGCGCACGCCGTACGCGATAGTACTGTCAAGGCGATTCTGCGAGCGATAGCGGAGCCAAAGAAGTAGCTGGTTGACAGTTCGGTCGAGCTAGAGAGTTTCTATGGAAAAATCACAGATTACCGGATAATGGTCGGTTTTTACGTTCGAGTCAATGTCCACATTTTCGAGTTTGAGGCCTTTGTAAAGCACATGGTCGTATCGCTTCCCGGCTGGTGTGGTCGGCTCTTTTAGAGAAATCTCGTCCATATCCATGAGAAAACCCGGGAGAATGGGCGCCAGCCGTTCGTTATCTATATTAAAGTCTCCCTGGACAAGAGCTATGGGCGCACTAGGTAAAACTGCGGGCTCAATACTACGCAGGATTACCTTCCCTATGTCCGACTCAAAGTCGACGCCAAACGCCCGAAACGGTAGAAGGTGCAATGTAGTTACCGAGATGTTTTGATTACCGATGTTAACCGTACAAGTTCCGTATCCCTTGTCATGACTCGTAGCGGGCCTACCTTGTATCGTTGTTTTGATGTTGGGATTAAAGAATAAGCCCGTTGAATGGTTTGAAATAGGATACTTAGAGATTACACCATTACCAAGCGTCTTGCCTTTATCTATATGCGATGAGGAGGTGGCATCAAAGAAATGGTAGTCATACCCTAAAAGTTTTGCTATTTCCTCCACTTGATTAGTATCGTTATCGCCCTGAGCTTCTTGAATGGTAATGATATCCGGGCCACTCAACTTTAGCCACTCCGCGATCCCTGCGATAGCATTTACGCAATACGAGACCATCAACAGAGGATCTTCCCCGTCTCGCAAGTATTTACCACCTCCAATATTCCAAGTCGCTGTCTTGAATTTCATAGACTTATTATAACTTAGTCGACGCGAAAAAACGAAGCTGGGAGATGAGAAGGTTCAAATTAATCCAAAAGGTTAAGAACAATCTAGTTATAAGTTATTCCTCGCGCATATTCCGTATCGGATTACGACGGACGTTACGAATAATGGGTGGTATTACAGCGATGACACCGACTACCAGAATCACGACGACAGTAAGGCTAAGTAGGGTACCATCAATACCAACGGAGACTAAAGGTGTCGGGTTCATTAAATACACCATATGCAGCTTTGGTATAGTCGGCAATGCCGCCTCTGTATATAATCTGCATCATGAGTGCTGTCGTAAAACCAATGACGAGCGAAGATATGGCAACAAGCAGCGTAACTAGGATGCTGTATGTTAGGTAGATATGCACAATATCTCTGCGCTTTGCTCCTAATGATCTAAAGATAGCAGTCTCATGGCGGCTATCAATAATAACCCGAGCCATTGTAAAGCTCATAATAATTACAGCAATGACAATCGCAATTGGCAGCACAAGACGAGCAATTCCACTGACTTTCTCGTTAATGTCGTCTATAAGGAGATAATTGATAGCACCATAAACCTGACTCGTCCAGGGCTTCTTACAGCTTTCCGAATCGTAGCCGGGACATGTATACGTATCAATGAAGGACCTAGCGTCGGCCGCAGAGGAGAATGACACAATTGCTGGCGCAACGCCCGCAGCAGTAAACCGCTCACTGCTAAGCCCGAAGCTATCGACCGATGACTGAAGAATGTCTTTGTGTTGATCTGCCTCGGGCAGCTTGTCGTACAATCGATTCGGTATAAACGCTCCACTTTGATACTGCGAACTTAGCAGCGAATCAACCAGCGAAGGAAAATCATCTAAATTAGTAGTGCCCGTGGAACTAGCGGGCATTATACCGACAACCTGAAATGTAAGAAGCTGAGTAGTGGGTTGGCTGAATAAACCTGCGGCCTTTTGGTACGCCTCAAACTTTTCATCAGCTGCCCTCTGCGGTGTCGTCCGGTTGTCTTTTTCTATCGTAGCTGGCGAACAAGTAGACGTAGGAAGCCCGTAGGTAATAGCAGGCTCTTGAGCGGCGCCCACCTCATCCGTTGCTTGATTTTGTTGCATCGCTTCTTGAATAAGACTAACTTCGGCACCATTGCGGTAGCACACCTGATACGTGTAGCCATTTATTCCCCCGTCAGAAAACCCCGGGCTTTCAAGCCCGGGGATGAATGACACAA